>Ga0105046_10017615_pt1 | contig 10921 bp, 7 predicted proteins | sample MAT03_FD_78385 | JGI IMG/M metagenome (GOLD analysis project Ga0105046, IMG submission 78385) | Freshwater microbial communities from Lake Fryxell liftoff mats and glacier meltwater in Antarctica - MAT-03 (megahit assembly) | ecosystem: Environmental > Aquatic > Freshwater > Ice > Liftoff...
TGGTTGGGGGGATTTGCAAGATGGGTACGATACCATCGAATGGTTAGCTAATTCTTCTTTTTGCAATGGAAAGGTTGGCACAATGGGGACTTCAGCCATGGGCATTACCCAAATGATGCTGGGGCCTGCAGCGCCTCCTTCATTAAAATGCCAGCACATCCGGTTTGCGGCAGCTAGCATGTACCATCATGCCACTTATCCCGGCGGACAAATTTTAAAGAATCAGGCTGAAAGATGGTTGGGGTATTGTGCTCGCGATCCTGGAGTCCACAGTTATTTATGCAATCATCCTTATTACAACGATTTCTGGGATCAATTTAATACGGTGAAGGTGGCAGACCGTGTTCAAGCTCCTGCAGTTCATATCGGAGGGTGGTTTGACACCTTTATTCAAGGGACGATCGATGGTTTTATCTCTCGCCAAAAAGAAGGCGGGGAGGGGGCTCGCAATAAGCAAAAGCTTGTGATCGGACCATGGCATCATTATTGGCCTTTGAGTAGTGCTTTAGGGGATTTTCAAATGCCGCAAGCCGGTATTAATCCCCCTGTTGATTTAAGTGCTGAAAAATGGTTTGAATTCTATTTAAAAGATGTTTCAAACCACATTGAAGAACTTCCCGCCGTGGTTTATTATGTGATGGGCCCTTTTGATGGATCTGAATCATCAGGTAATGTGTGGAAAACAACTGCTGAATGGCCCCCAAGGTCACAGGAAGTTTCTCTATACCTAACGCGTGACGGTCGTTTGGCTGAAGATGCTGAGCCAGAAGCGGCATCCCTTAGCTATACCTACCAACCAAACAATCCAGTGCCAACCATTGGGGGGCAAAATTTATTTCTGGAATCTGGACCTAAAGATCAATCAGAGATCGAAAAACGGGAAGATGTCATTGTTTTTACGACTTCTCCGTTGACAGAGGATTTAGAAGTTACAGGTCGGATTAAGGCTCTGATCTACGCCACCTCTTCTGTCTCTAACACTGATATTTCAGTTAGACTGAGCGATGTGTATCCAGATGGAAGAAGCATTTTAATAGCGGATGGAATGTACCGGCCTGGTGTTTTAAAACCTGGTGAAATTTTAAATGAAGAGCGTCCATTGGAAATTGCAGTAGATTTATGGTCGACTAGCCTTGTCTTTGCCAAGGGGCATGCAATTAGAGTGGCGGTCACCAGTTCAAACTATCCCCGGTATGAAAAAAATCCTAACATAGGTTTAACAGGCGAATATTCAGGTCGCTTTGCCTCTGCCAAAACCGCGATTCATATGGGAAAACCCTTTCCTTCTCAAATTATTCTGCCGACGATCCAAAACACAGCTCAAAAAGGATAGGTATGAAGGCAATCATTTTAGCGGCAGGGGCAGGCAAAAGGCTTGGAAGCGAAAATGTTCCAAAGCCTTTGACGAGTTTAAACAATGGCAAATCGATCCTAGAGCTGCAACTAGAACGTTTAAAATCACACATTTCGTTGAATGATACTGTCTTGGTGATCGGTTTTCAGAAAGAAAAAATCATGGAAGCCTTTCCTGATGTATTGTTCGTATACAATCCAGATTTTGCTGAAGAAAATACGGCTAAGAGCTTACTTAGAGCTCTAAAAAAAGTTAATGAGGATGTGCTTTTATTAAATGGCGATGTGATTTTTCATCCCTCGGTTTTAGCCAAGTTGTTAGCGTGTCCTTCAAGCTGCATGCTGGTAAATAAAGAATCAGTTGGAAAAGAAGAAGTTAAGTACAGAACTGATGAAAACCATCGAATTGTGGATGTTTCTAAAGAGATTGAATATGCCGAGGGAGAAGCATTAGGAGTGAATTTTTTCTCTCAAAAAGATCTTCCCTTGCTACTCTCTTGTTTAGAGCGCTGCGCCCCCAAAGATTACTTTGAGCAGGCAATTCAATGGGCTATTTCGGCGGGGATGAAGGTGGAAGCAGTGACGGTATTGACATCTCATTGCATGGAAATCGATTTTCCCAGAGATTTGCAAAAAGCAAATCAAATGCTCAAACTTTGGGAGGAGGAAACGTCTACATAGCACGTCGATTGCCGATGGGTGCGTTTTTCAATTTCTAATAAAATGTCTAAAGTAGCTTCTTGAAGCTTATACTGTTGTGCAAGAGCATTTTTAAGCATTTCTTCTAAAGCAGAGAGGGTGGAAATTCGTTCGGATAAACGGCATAAAAAATCGGCATGATTTCGTTTTGAACGATACTGAGGAGCTTTTTTAGGGATTAATAAATAATCCATGGCTTCAGCATCATAGTCCCAGAGTAAAGAAGTGTGATGTAGAATCCGATTTTTGCAGATATATTGTGCGTTGCCGCCAAATTTATGTTTTCCCAAGACATAGTCATTTTCTAATAGATTAAATTCTTCCCATAAAAAGACTTTGGAATAAAACTGTTTTGCCCACTCATGAATATGAGAAGGGTAACTAGGGGTCTTTAAGAGTCGATTTTGAACTATAAAAGAAACAAAATAGGTTTGAGCATCTACATAGACGGTTCCACCACCGCTAAAACGACGGATAATAGGAATTGGATGTTTTTGAATTTTGGGCAGGTTGATTAATTCTTCAACTTTGCCTGAGATACCCATCACAATAGCAGGTTCAACGGCGGTGTTTAGCAAGCACCAATTGGATGTGTCAACTCTTAATAAGGCTTCCTCAAGTTGCAACTGCCGAAAGATGGAGCATCCGTTTAAAACGACCACATTGAGGGGCGGTTTTTGCGTATCACTCATCTTTGTCTAAGCGGGGTCTAGCTAGTGTGATCATCAGAATTGAGATGTCTGCTGGAGAAACACCAGAAATACGTGAGGCCTGCCCAACTGTGGTAGGTTTATGCTTCTTAAGTTTTTCTCTGGCTTCGTTGCGCAGGCCGCTGACACAAGCAAAATCGTAATTTTCTGGAATGCGAATATTCTCTAGATGGGACAATTTGTTAACTTCACTTTTTTGGCGGTCGATATAACCCGCATATGACAGATCGAGTTCTATCTGCATATTAATGTCTTCTCCGTAATCAACAACGTCGGCAGGGTAATCATTTAACAAACTTTGATAAGTGATTTCAGGTCGGCAAAGAAGTTGTGCAAGCGAAGAGCCCTTGCCATTAAGCTGTTTGTAGATCTTACTTAAACGGAGCGTTTCAGTTTGAATCGACTGTTTCTTATGCTCCAAACGGGCAAACTGTTCGGCGTTAATTAATCCTTTCTCATATCCATAATGGCGTAAGCGTAAATCTGCATTGTCTTGTCTTAAGAGTAGGCGGTGCTCGGCCCTGCTAGTAAACATTCGGTAGGGCTCATCCAGGCCTTTCGTGATTAAATCATCGATCATCACGCCAATATAAGCTTCGCCGCGTCCTAGCACAAGAGGGGGTTTGCCTAAAGCTTGACAGGCTGCATTGATTCCGGCCATGATCCCTTGTCCTGCAGCTTCTTCGTAGCCAGAAGTTCCATTAATTTGCCCCGCTAAAAAGAGTCCTTTGACCAGAGTTGTTTCGAGGGTCGCTTGCATTTGGCCGCTTTTGATATAATCATACTCGATCGCGTATGCAGGACGCATAATTTCAGCGTTTCGCAAAGCAGGTATGCTTTGAATAAACTGAAGTTGGACATCAAAGGGAAGGGAAGAGGAAACGCCGTTGACATAGACTTCCTGAGTGGTCAGTCCTTCAGGTTCTAGAAAAATCTGGTGTCTTTCTTTATCAGCAAAACGAACGACTTTGTCTTCGATAGAAGGGCAGTAGCGAGTGCCGATGCCTGTAATTTTGCCTGAGTACATGGGTGAGCGATGAATGTTCGCAAGAATTATTTGCTTGGTTTCTTCCGTGGTATAAGTAATGTGGCAAGAAACTTGCGGAAGCCGCGGAATGCCTTCATCGTCGAAAGAGAATTTAACATGAGGATCGCCAGCTTGTTCTTCGCAGGTAGAAAAATCGATGGAGCGTTTATTAACTCGCGGCGGTGTTCCAGTTTTGAGTCGGCCTAAATTGAAGCCGAGTTTTTCTAAGCTAGCTGATAAACCTACAGAGGGCTGGTCGCCAGCACGTCCGCCAGCATAATTAGTTTCTCCAATATGGAGCAAGCCTCTCATGAAGGTTCCTGAAGAAATGACTAGGGTGGTGGCGTAGTAGATGATCCCTTCTTTAGTCAAAACACCTTGCATTTGATCATTTTGCACGATCAAATCTTCAATGGTGCCCTGTTTAATATCTAAATTAGGTTGTTGCTCAAGACGGTTTTTGATTTCGAGCTGGTAAGCGGCTTTGTCAGCCTGTGCACGGGGAGCCCAAACAGAAGGGCCGCGAGTTGAATTGAGCATGCGATATTGGATGCCGGTGACATCGATCACTTTACCCATGAGGCCGCCCAAGGCGTCGATCTCACGCACAATGTGTCCCTTAGCAATTCCACCAACAGCAGGGTTGCAACTCATTTTGCCGATGGTATCGAGGTTCATCGTGAGCAAAAGAGTTTTAGCGCCCATACGCGCGGAAGCGAAAGCAGCTTCACAACCAGCGTGACCTCCTCCCATTACTATGACATCATATTTTATGGGGAATTTCCACATCATCGCACTACCTTGAATTACTTAGAAAAAACGCTGATTCCTTCCCGTGCCAACAGCGTTTGCTCGGGAAGGATAGCTTCATTTATTTGGTTTTATGACGATCGCGACGGCTGCGTTTTTTTCGTTTATGCTTGGATATTTTTGCCTTTCTCTTCTTTTTTACAGACGACATGTTGTCTCCAATTGGATCATGGTTAAAACTGAATGCTTTCGGCAACTGATAGATCTTGCACAGCGATTTCAAGCATTTTTTATATTCTGAAGCTTTAGTTTAATGCACCCACGTATGGTATTTCAATTCGTAATAAAAAGTAAAGCAGAAATTTCCCTGTTGTTAATTGTAATAATCCTTTAAAAGAAGTTCAAAAAAAGGAAAAAAGATGCAGACAATCTCCATTGAAGAGTTAATCACTTGGAATCAGGAAGGATTAATTCCCGGCCCTAACGAAAGCGAAGTAGAATATCTGAAACGCGTGGAATTTTGTTTGCGGCTGAAGCAGCATTTGACGCAGGAACTTGGGACTAAACTTCCATTTCAGGAAAGTGATATGGCTAGTCAAACCATTTTTGAACCAGCGTGGAAAATGACCTTTCCTCTTTTTGGAATGCGCCCTTCATGGGTCCCTTTATTTTTTAGCAACGCTAAACTAACTCCTTGGCATGGAGGGTGCGCCTGGATTTTTCAATTAGATGAAAATGCACCCCTAGCCGGGTTGCTGCAATTGCGCAAATCGTTTGCTACGAATTCACTACTTGCGAGAATCTATCACCGCGATGAATTGATCGCGCATGAGTTGGCGCATGTTGGCAGAATGTGTTATCAGGAACCAAAATATGAGGAATTTTTCGCATACCAAACTTCCGCTTCTTGGTTGCGACGCAAGCTTGGGCCGATTGTGCAATCTTCGTACGAAAGCTTGATTTTTGTTTTCGCACTTGTTTTTGTGCTTTTTTTTGACTTATGGATGATTCTTGCAAGCGAATCGCCTAATACTTTAACAGCTTGGGCAATCAAAGCTATTCCTCTGGCCATGCTGATTTATGCTGGGGTCAGATTATTTAAAAGGTGGCAAACTTTAAAAAAGGCTCGCCAAGTGATGCTTCAACTTGTGGCAAAGGAAGAGGTAGCCGATCAAATCCTTTATCGCTTGACGGACTGTGAAATTGAATCGTTCGCTAAAATGGATGGAACAAGTATTTTGGAGTATTTTGAGGTCAATAAAACCCGTTCGTTACGTGTAAAAATGCTTCAAGCGATTTACTTTGAGAACACACGCCGTTGTTGAGCATTGCCAATATTGAGTTCACCACGGTATTTAGCGATGGTGCGGCGAGCGCATTCGATGCCGGCGAGCTGAAGTTTGCCTGAAATTTTAAGATCAGAAAGCGGCTTAGCTTTATCTTCTCCATCAATGATACCTTGAATGGCATTTCTGACCGTTTCAGACGAAATATCAGTGCCTTCGGCAGTCAGATATGCATTTGTGAAAAAAAATCGAAAGGGGTAAATGCCCCTCGGGGTTTCGACATATTTGCCTGACACAGCTCGTGCGATCGTTGATTCATGCAAATTAAGGCTTTCAGCCACGACCTTCATCGTCAACGGCACAAGCTGTCCGTCAGGATTTAGAAAGAACTGCGCATGATGCATTGAAAGAAAAGAAGTAATGCGTTCAATCGTTGAATTTCTTTGCTCCACATTGCGCAAAAGCCATTTAGCGGAGAAAATGTGCTGACGGATAAAGTCATGGGTCTTGGCAGGCAACGAGGCATCTTCAAGCATCCGCATATAACGCTTATTCAAACGAATATGCGGAAGAAAATCTGAGGATACCGTGACCAGCAAAGTGCCATTTTCATCTGTAATTTCGGCGTCGGGCACAATCGTTTGCACAGATTCCTGCGAGAAGCATGTTCCAGGGTTTAGATCGAGTTTTGCTATTTCATCGCGGATGGAAGTTTTAATTTTTTCGATAGAACAATCTAGGCCTTTTTTGATGCTCAGTAAGCGATTATGTAAAAGATCTTGATAATGCAAATCAATAATTTGATAAGCCAGGGTCTTTTCCTTATTCAAGCAACGCAACTGGATAAGGAAGGACTCTTGTAAATTTTTAGCACCGATCCCATAAGGTTCAAAGGTTTGAATTTCTGATAAAACTCTTTGCAGTTCTTTGATGGAAAATGACATTAAAAGAGAGATTTCGCTGAGTGAAGTCTTGAGAAATCCTCTTGAATCAAAATTGCCAATAAGAGCTTCAGCGATCTCGATTTCCCTCCGTTCTGAGAATGTTTGCTTGCTAAGGTTCATCAAGTGTTCAAATAGGGTCGTTTCGGCTTGGATCGAATTCAGTTGAAAACTTTTTAATTTCTCTTCTTCAGCCGTGCTTCCATTAAAACCGCTGCTTTCTGAAAAGTAATCGCGAAATTCCTCATCAATTTGCTTAAGAATTTCAAAATCTTTTTCATTAAATATTAGTTCTTTCTCGAGGGGAAAATCTTCGTCGAGAGATTCTTCAGCTTCAGCTTCTTCTAGATTATGCTCAGAGTCTTCCGCGGGCGATTCTTCAGATAGCTCTAAAACCGGGTTTAATTCCATTTCAGTTTCGAGTTTAGTGGCTAATTCCAACAGCGGCAGCTGCAACAGATAAATAGCTTGTTGCATTTGGGGAGACATGATCATTCGCTGCGTTTGCTTAAGCGATTGCGTAATTTTCGCTTGCTGTTGGAGCGAAAAAGGGTGGGGCATATTTTTCCTTTTAAATGACGTCACTATTCAATCTGGATTTCGGATGATTTAGTTTTTTATCCTTAAATAAATCTTCCTATTAAAAAACTTTAACCCTATAAAGAACCCATAATATATATTATAATTTTATTGAATGATTTTTCGTGAAATCGTGGAGCCGTATGCCAAATCCTGATAGTAATATCCTGATTATAAATTGCGACCCGCTGATGCTAAAGGATTTGAAATCCTTGTGCACTCAGGTTGGCTATACGATTTTGACTGCTGTTGATGGAGAAGAAGGACTATTGCTTCTCAAAGACCATTCTATTTCATTGATTATTTGTGATCATAATCTGCCTAGACTCAATGGTTTAGAAGTCTTGAAAAAATCGTTTCTCTTAGCCCCTGAAGCGATGCGTTTGATTTTGATAGAGGAGGAGGGGCATCCCCTGCTTCTTCAAGTCATTGAAACGGGTGAGATTACTCACTTGGTCTTAAAGCCTTTAGATGCAGATGTTTTGCGGATAACAGTTAAAGGAGCGCTTGCACTTTTTTACTTAAAGCAAAAAAATCAGGAGCTAGAACAACTTCTTTTGAATAATCATAAAGCCTTGCTGGAAAAAGATCAATCCTACCAAAATACAGTAAAATTCAGCCGTTCATTTCACGAGGAGATTCTCAAGGGAAAAGTTCCTAATAATCTCAGCAGCTTTGAAATAGCAGCTGAGTCCCTAACTTCAAAAGATGGGAGCGGCGATTTCTTTGAATTTTATCAACCCACTGCTAATATCTTAGATGTGGCCATTGGAGGTGTGAAAGGAGAGGGGCTTCCTGCAGCGTTGATCTGTGCGACAGTTAAAAACCGGCTGCTACGATTTGCTCTCCCAATGAACCGTGTTCATATGTACCGCAAAGGTGAAATTTGGAGTGATGATCTTTATAAACCTGATGAAATATTGTCTTTGATCAACCAAGATCTTGGGGGTTTTATAGGCGGGACGAATTATGTAGTCAGTTTAATCTATGGAAGATTCGACACAGAATCTCAAAAGTTTACATACATGAATCGAGGTTTTCCTCTATTTTTACATTATCAGTTCAAAAAAAACATCCTCACGCAATCTCAAGACCCTTCATTTCCCCTGGGTGTTTTAGACAGTGAACCCGAAGCCCCTATCAGCATTGAGATTGCCGAAGGTGATTTGTTGATTTTTCCTTCAGACGGGATTAATCAAGCGCGTTCTCCTGCAGGAGAGCCCTTCGACATTTCTCTTTTAAAGGAAATCATCTTAACTCATCGGGATTCTTCTGTAGAAAATATTTTACATTTTATCAAAGAAGCAGTTGATAAACATATTCAAAAAAATGACTTTCCAGATGTTTTCACATTGGTTATTGTGAAGATTAAAGAAATGATCCCGAAAAATTTAAATCATCAAGGGCTTGCCAAATTCGCCTGCGATCTTTCACAATTAAAAGCCGTGCGTGCCTTTGTGGATCGAATTTGTAAAAATGCCCCTGGGGATTCTGGGTACTTATCTACCCAAATTCAACTTTTAATGAGCGAAATTTTTAGTAATTTAGTTAAGTATGCCTTTCCAGGTACATCCCAAGCTTCTAAAGAAACTGTTATAGTCGCAGGTTCTTTAGGGAAAGAGGGGATTCAACTTGAAATTTCAGATAAAGGCCTGGCAATTGATCCTTCAAAAATGAAGGAACCTTCGCTTTCTGGTGAAGATGAATCTGGTTATGGATGGTATATCATTCGCGCCATTGCCGATGAAATCACGTATATCCCTAAGCATAATGCGGAAGGATGGAATCATCTGCATGTTTTTAAAAAATATTTAACGCACGAGGTAAAAATGAATCTGACACACACACTTAAAGACAATATTTTGATCATTACCCCAGAGTTTGAAAATCTTGATACTAAAAATGCAGGAGATTTTAAAGAGCAGGTGATCGATCTTATTTCTTCTTATGGAAATCAAAAAGTAATCTTTGATCTGCATCAGCTGCAATTTGTCGATAGCTCAGGTCTTGGCAGCTTTTTGTCGATTTTGAAAGTTTTAAATAAGCAGGGTGGAGATCTTAAACTCTCAGGTCTTAACCGGTCCACAAGAGCTACGCTTGAAGTCGTTTCTCTGCATAAGATTTTTGAGGTTTTTGCAGGAACCGAAGAAGCTATTCGTTCATTTAAATAAAATGAGGCTCGAATTGGGAATTAATGATTCAATCTGGTAGGATAGGCATTTTAATGGATAAAACTTAATAAAATTATGCGCCGTTTTTTTACACAACGTCATCAGCTTTTAGGGCTAGTTTTAGGGCTTTATCTGATTCCTCTTTGGATGATTTCAGCTTTTAGCGTGTCGCTCAGTCGCTCGCAAAGTTGGAATGTGCTTTCTTTAGGTCTTTTGCTAAGCCTAACAGGAGCCTTTATCCTATTCTTTGTGCTTAAAGGGTGGGAGGCTGCATTATCAGAGGCTAAGTCTGAAGTTGACGAGAAAGATCAAACGGCTGATAGACTTAATGAAATGCTTTCACAACCCTCTTTTAATGGAGAAGAACTCTCCAAATTGGAAGAGCAAGTTCAATCACTAGAATCTCAAAATGAAAGACTTTTACAAGAATTAAGCGAACAAGTCACCCGCACCGATGTAGAATTGAGTCAACTTAATTTAATTTCTGAAGAATACACAGCTTTTCGGGCCCAAGCAGAGCAGAAGATAGAACAGAACGAAATCTACATTCATGAGCTTCATCAGGAAATTTCAGAACATAAAGACGCCTTGCATAACAAAGATAGATGGATTGTCGATCTAGAAAGTCAAGTCCAGGATCGCACCTATGAAATGCAGACATTGCTCAAATTAGCTGATTTCCCAAATCCGAAAAAGGAATCTTTTTTTGAAAAAGATGAAAAGTTGCAAAATAGCAGCTTTTTCCCGAGGACGCCGGTCCCCTATTCTCTAAATGAAGAACTTTTTGATGAGATAAAAGTGCATAATACTGAAGGGGCGTCTAATCATCTAAAGCAATGCATTGATATTGCTCAAAAAATTACCGGTGCCAATCATTTTGCCGGTGGTTCTTCTCTTTTTAGAGACATTCCAGTTAATAGCTTTGCTTTAGACTTACGTCGTTTAAGTGATAGCTTAGGTCATGAAAATATGGCAGCGGTGGGAGTCTACTCCAAAAAAGAAAACCGACTCTTATTTGCGAATCACGAAATTCGCAATCTGCTTGGATGGAGCTCTGAAAAATTTGCGCAGGATTTTGGTGAAATCGTTCAAGAGGGCTTTCCAGAGTGGAAAAATAAAGTATTTAGCTTGATCGAATTTGAAGAAGGTAAAGTGCGCTTATTGGTTAAAATGAAATCAGGTGAGAATCTGCTTTTAAATTGCCATCTTGGGCTTATTCCGGCTGGTACCTTTCGCAACCATGTCGTTGCAGTCTTTTATCCTGCCTAATCATAGCAAAAACAACAATCTGCCACAGAGCCCACAGAGAACACAGAGAGGGTCCGATTCACCGACATAGGTAACACTTTGATTCACCCACATAGGTAACGCTTTATCAAAAATGCTATAATTATCTCATCCTTAA
>Ga0105046_10017616_pt1 | contig 10921 bp, 13 predicted proteins | sample MAT03_FD_78385 | JGI IMG/M metagenome (GOLD analysis project Ga0105046, IMG submission 78385) | Freshwater microbial communities from Lake Fryxell liftoff mats and glacier meltwater in Antarctica - MAT-03 (megahit assembly) | ecosystem: Environmental > Aquatic > Freshwater > Ice > Liftoff...
GTTCGGCCCGGTCGCCAGCATGATGGCCTTCGACACCGAAGACCAGGCCATCGCACTGGCCAACGACTCGGTCTATGGCCTGGCTGCCGCCGTCTGGAGCGCCGACCTCAAACGCGCCCACCGTTGCGTCGGCGCGCTACAGGCCGGCGTCGTCTGGGTCAATTGCTTCGGCGACGGCGACATGACGCAACCGTTTGGCGGCTACAAACAGTCGGGCAATTCGCGCGACAAACACATGATGAGCCTGCTGTCATACACGCAGACGAAATCGGCCTGGTTCGACATCGGATCCTGAACAGGAGAACGCCGCCCTTGGCGCCTGTCAACACCCGACCCAACCGAACTGGCAGATTGCCCGCGATCAGCGCTCGACGGCGAGAGTCAGCTGATACTGGTGCCAATGCGCGCTGTCATCTGGCTGATGTTTGATGTGATAGCATCAAACATCAGCGCTTCAGAGAAAAAATGAATGCGAACCACCCTCGATATCGCCGACGACGTGCTGTTCGCCGCCAAGGAAATTGCGCAGCGCGAAAAGAAGTCCATTGGCACCGTCATCAGTGAACTGGCACGCCAGGCCTTTTCCAGTCGTTCCAGCGCGACCGGCGCCGCAGCGATCAGGGGTGCTGGCGCTCGAGCGCCCCACGCTGCCGAGCCACTGGCAGCCTACGGCATCACACCGCTACCGGCCCGGGGCGGCGTGGTCAGCAACGAGTTGATCGACCGCTTGCGCGACGCCGAGGGCATTTGATGCGCGCATTGCTGGACATCAACGTGCTGATCGCACTACATGACCGCGACCATGTGCACCACCAGCGGGCCACCGAATGGCTGACGGCCAACATCCGTCACGGCTGGGCGAGCTGCCCGCTGACACAAAACGGTTGCTTGCGCATCATGAGCCAACCGGCCTACCCCAACGCACAGGCGCTGCCGACCCTGGTGCGCATGCTGCAAAGTGCGACTGGTCACCCGCAGCACGTGTTCTGGCCGGACGACATCAGCGTCCTGGATCAGGCCCGCTTCAACCACGCCCACATCCACAGCGCGCGCCAGACCACCGATCTGTATCTGCTCGCGCTGGCGGTTCAGCAGGGGGGCCGTCTGGTGAGTTTCGTTCTGCGCATGCCCGTCAGCGCCGTGACCGGCGCGACCGACCACCATCTCGTGCTGCTGTAGGTGGATGACACGCGGACTGCAGCAGGCGCGGCGCGACCTCTCATACCGATTTGCAATCGACGATCAAGAATCCGTTCGCTCTTTCAGCGTGAGAGGCAATCGCGAACAGCCAGTCCTGAGATTGACCAAGCAAGGGCCACAGTCGCCTGCGACCCAGGCTGCGCACGTTGTTGCGCGCTCTACAAGGTGTTGTGACCGGTGTAACTCATGCGGCTCGACAGACGCTGCGCGATCTCCCGCACATGGGCCTCGACGTCGGGAATGCTCGGGCTCTGGGGTCGGTCCATACGCTCGATATACGGCACGGTCAGTGCCGCGATGATTTCGCCCGACAGGCCGAAGATCGGTCGCGACACATCGGTTGCGCCACGGATACGGCGGCTCGGCCAGGTGATGGCCTCATTGGCGCGGGCATCCTCGATCTGGCGCAGCAACTGCGCCGGATCGAGCTCGAGTTCGCCCGAGATCCGGACCTGTGCGGCAATCATGCGTGTGCGCTGCGCCTCGTCCTGGAACGCGAGCAAGATGGTGCCGGACGCCGAGTCTGTCAACTTGCCCAGGGCGCCCACCTTCGCCCCCATGGTGAACGGGCCCGGCGCATCGACCTGCGCGACGACCAGGATCCGGCCGTCGTGGTAGACGCTCAGATGGCAGGACTGGTAGGCGCGCCCGGCCAGCTCACGCATCAAGGGCGTGGCGGTTGCCACCAGCGATTTGAGCGGCTGCTGGTGGTGTGACAACTCCATCATCTTGAGCGTCAGGCTGTAGCGGTCGCTCTCGTCCACGGCCAGGTAGCCACGCTGCTGCAGCGTCACGACCATGCGAAAGATCTCGTTGACGGATTTGTCCATGGCCCTGGCAAGGTCCTTGAGACCAAGGGCCTGCTGCGTGTTGGCGAGTACTTCCAGAATGTCCAATCCCTTGTCCAGCGCGGGCGCGGCATACCTGGGGACCGCATCATCGGTAAGCGGAGCGATTTTCTGACTCATTGATGAAATGTACTTTTACCAATGACACATCGTATCGCCGGTTTCGGCAGACGAAACACCAGTGATGGCAACTACCACTGGCGCGCAGCCTTTATAGAACTTAAGGTTGACGCAACACCCGACATTCAGGCGCAAACCTCCAGAACGACAAAGCACTTTCATATTTGAAATGGCCTACACCTTTCAGTTCCGGGATGTTTTCGCGCAAAAAGACGCCATCGTCGACGGCATGGTGGTGACCATGCAGCTCAGTGGCGTAACGATTGGGCTCGGGTTTGTGCTCGGCACATTGGTCGCCATCGTGCTGGTGTACGGACGTCCATGGGCCGTTGCGCTGGCGCGCGTCTATGTCGAGGTGATCCGCAACACGCCGCTGATCGTGCAGTTGTTCCTGATCTTCTTCGGGCTGCCGGGAGTCGGCATCAAGCTCGACGTCACGACCGCCAGCCTGCTGGCACTGACCATCAACCTGACCGCCTATACCGCTGAGATCGTGCGCGCAGGCTTCGACAGTATTCCCAAATCGCAGATCGAGGCCGGCATCTCTCTGGGCCTGACCCGGCCACAGATATTTCGCCACATCGTGTTGCTGCCCGCAATCAAGAACGTCTATCCGTCGCTGAGCAGCCAGTTCGTGCTGCTGATGCTCGCCACCAGCGTGGTGTCGCAGATCTCCGCTGCCGACCTGTTCCATGCCGGCTCGATCATCCAGTCGCGGACCTTTCGCGATTTCGAGGTCTATACCGTCATCTCGGTGTTGTACCTGTGCCTGACGCTGATCATGCGGGGCGGGTTCGGCCTGTGTTACCACCTGCTGTTTCGCCGGCCATGATCCGCGAACTGGCGCTGCTCGATCTGTATTACCTGGTGCTGGCGGTACGCTGGACCATCGCGCTGACGCTGCTCGCACTGGCCGGCGGCAGCATCATCGGCCTGCTGGTGGCCGCCGGCGGAGCCTCCCACCATCGATTGCCGCAATGGCTGGCACGTGGCTATGTGGGCGTGGTGCAAGGCATTCCGCTGCTGGCCTGGTTGTTCATCTTCTACTTCGGCCTGTCGATCGTGGGCTACGACCTGCCGCCACTGGTCGCGGCCACGGTCGGGTTCTCGGTCTATGCCGGCGCCTTCCTGGGCGAGATCTGGCGCGGCGCGCTGATCGCCATCCCCCGGACGCAGTGGGAGGCCGGCACCTCCATCGGCCTGACCTATCTGGAGCAGCTGCGCCACGTCATCATCCCCCAGGCGGTACGCATCGCCATTCCAGCGACCGTGGGCTTTCTAGTACAGCTGATCAAGAACACCTCGCTGGCAGCCGTCATCGGCTTCGTCGAACTCACACGCGAAGGGCAGATGACAACCGCCGCTACGTTCCAGCCCTTTGCCGTCTACCTGCTGGTCGCGGCCCTGTATTTCAGCCTGTGTTATCCGCTGACCCGCTACAGCCGCATATTGGAGGGCCGACGCCGTGCCGTTCGTTGAACTCAAGTCCGTGGTCAAGCGCTACGGCAGCAACACGGTGCTGCAGAACGTCGACCTGCGCATCGAAAAGGGCGAGATCATCGCCATCATCGGGCGTTCGGGTTCGGGCAAGAGCACGCTCCTGCGCTGCATCAACGGGCTCGAACCGGTGCAGGGCGGCGAGGTCTGGGTCGATGGTGTTGCGGTGCACGACCCGTCGGCAAACCTGCGCGAGCTGCGCGCGCGCGTTGGCATCGTGTTCCAGAGCTTCAACCTGTTTCCGCACCTCACGGTCGAGCGCAACATCACGCTCGGCCCGACCATCGTCAAAGGCGTCAGCGCCCTTGACGCCGCAGCGCTGGCGCGCGAGGCACTGCGCAAGGTCGGCCTGGAGGAAAAAATCAAGGCCTACGCGGACGAGCTCTCGGGCGGTCAGCAGCAACGCGTCGCTATCGCCCGTGCGCTGGCGATGTCGCCCAGCATCATGCTGTTCGACGAGATCACGTCCGCGCTCGACCCGGAACTGGTCGGCGAGGTGTTGCTGGTGCTCGAGGCGATGGCGCGCGACGGCATGACCATGCTGCTGGTCACGCACGAGATGAACTTCGCGCGCCGCGTCGCACACCGCGTCGTCTTCATGAACCAGGGCAAGGTCTGGGAACAGGGACCGGCCAAGGAGTTCTTCGCGTCGCCCAAGACCGAGGAACTCAAGAGTTTTCTCAGCGCGGTGCTGCACTGAGACCGGCATGTCGAAACAAGATTTCAGCATCGATGAATTCGACACTCGGCGCTCGCGGGTGCGCGCTGCGATGCGTGAACGCGCGCTGCACTGGCTGGTGTTGTTTCACCCGGTCTCCATCCACTGGCTGACGGGCTCCGACGCCAAGAGTTACCAGGAGTTCCAGTGCCTGCTGTTCCCGGCCGAACCCGGCCCGCTGACCATGCTGACACGTGCTGGCGAGCGCTCCGAGTTCGAGCTGGACGCGCTGGTCGACGACGTCGTGTGTTTTGGCGGCGGCGAAGACCAGGACCCGATCCCTGTATTCGAACAACTGGCCGATCGACTCGGCCTCACCCGGTCGCAGGTCGGGATCGAGGTGCCCGCCTATTACCTGCACCCGCACCACTACAACCGCATCTGCGCGTTCCTGGGCAGCGCCCTGGCACAGGAGACGACGCTTCTGGTGCACGACCTCAAGCTGGTCAAGTCGCCGGCCGAACGCGACTACATCTTGCAAGCCAGTCGCAAGGCAGACCATGCGATGGCAGCTTTTGTTGCCGCGCTGCAAGTTGGCCGCAGCGAGCTGGCAGTGGCGGGCAGCGTGATGGCCTCCCTGTTGTCGCAGGACAGCGGCATCGCGGCGAGCCCGATCAACCTGGTCTCCGGCGAACGCTCTTGTTTCAGCCACGGCGCGCCAACCGAAAGACGGCTTCGGGCCGGCGATTTCGGCAGCGTCGAGTTCGGTGCCACGCACCGGCGTTATACCGCCACGATCGGGCGCCAGTTCAGCGTCGGCAAGCCGACGCCCCGCATGCGCGAGTTATATGACGTGGTGCGACGCGCCAGTGACGCCTGCATCGCGCGCATACGCGATGGCGTGCCCGCAGCCGAACCCCATGCCGCCGCCAAAGACGTGATTGCGCAGGCCGGTCTCGAGAGTTATCGGGTACACACCACTGGCTACGGCCTGGCACCCGGCTTCCCGCCGAGCTGGGGCGAGCCACTGCACATGCTGGCGCAAAGCCCGTACACGCTGCGCGCCGGCATGGTCGTCACGGTTGAGCCACCGGTGTTCTGCGGCCCCGAGAAACTGGGTGCACGCGTGATCGACAACGTGCTCGTCACACCCGACGGCGCACAACTGCTGTCTTCGTTCAGCCGCGACCTGATCGTGCTGGAGACGCCATGAAATTGCCGCATCTTCCCGGCAAGTCCCTGCAGCCATGCGCTGCGCGGGCGCAGACAGTGGAAGTCCCCGGAGTCTCGTTTTTCACAAGGAGTCAATGATGATCAAAAAATGTTTACGCGCCGTCGCAGTCGCACTGTTGTCGCTGGGCCTGCTCGGCACCGCATATGCCGACAAATTCCAGGACATTCTGAGCAAGGGAGTCATCCGTATCGGCGTGCCACTGGACGTGCCACCGTTCGGCTCGCAAAACGTCAACCGGGAGGCCGAGGGCTTCGATGTCGACATGGCCAACATGGTGGCCAAGGCGCTGGGCGTGAAACTCGAGATAACGCAGATCACCGGCGCCAACCGGATTCCGTTTCTGCTCACCGACAAGGTCGACCTGGTGATCTCGGTCATGGGCCTGACACCCGAACGCGCCAAGCAGATCATGTTCAGCGCGCCTTACGCCAACACCTCGCTGGCCGTTTACGGACCCAAGAACATCAGCGTGAAGTCGGCCGCCGATCTGGGTAAATTCAAGGTCGCGGCCGCCAAGGGAACCACGCAGGAGCTGGCCTTGTCGGCCGCCAACCCGAGCGCGGACATCATGCGCACCGAAGACGACGCGACCGCCGCTGCCGCCTACCTGTCGGGCCAGGCCCAGCTGTTTTCGACCAACAGCATCGTCGCAGTCGACCTGGCCAAGAAGAACCCGCGGAAGGAGTTCGACCTCAAATTCAACATCCGTCAGAGCCCGGCCCACATGGGTGTGAAGATGGGTGAACACAATCTGGCGCGCTGGCTCGATTCGTTCATCTTCTTCAACACGATGAACACCGAACTCGACAAACTGCACCAGAAGTGGCTCGGCCGCAGCATGGACGCCATGCAACCACTGTGATGGCGAAAGAAACACAACTTGAGGAGGTGCGCTGGGACCGCATGACGGCGCCCCAGCTGCGCACGCTGGCACGCCGCAAGACGGTGGTGATCATCCCGCTGGGCGCCACCGAGCAGCATGGCCAGCATCTGCCGACCCAGGTCGACTGGCGCCTGGCCTACGAGATTGCACAGCGTGCAGCGCGCCAGATGGTGGGCGGCCAGCGCGCCATCGTCACGCCGGCGATCCCGTTCGGCATGTCGGAACACCACATGTCGCTGGGCGGCACGATCACGCTGAACTACGCCACCATGGCGGCGGTGGTCGGTTGTGTGGTGCGGTCGGCGGCGCGCCACGGCTTCAAGCGCATCTTCGTGCTCAACGGGCACGGCGGCAACATCGCGGCGTTGGAGACCATCATCACTGAACTCACGGTGGAACTGCAGCTCCCGCTGGCCGCTGGTACCTATTGGCAAATTGCGGCCGAATCGATCGCCGGCATTCTGGAGCAGCAAAAGCAAGTGTTGCACGCCTGCGAGGCCGAGACCGCGATGCTGCAGGCGTTGTCGCCGGAAACGGTGCTGCCACTGAAGAAATCTTACCGGGCGCCGCTGGTGCCCGGCCTGTCGGCGATCACCGGGGTCAATCCCGGCGTGTACCGCTGGCAGCAACTGCAGACGCGTTCCAAACAGGGCCTGATCGGTGAGGCCTGGGCCGCAACACCTGAAAAGGGACTGCGCCTGCTGGAGGCCATCAGCACCGATGTGGCGCAGGCTTTGTCCAACCAGACCTTGTGGACGGCGCCAATCTGAGCCACAAAACCACAAAACAGACGCAGCAGCATGAACACCACCGTTTTCAGCGATATCGACTGGGACCGTGACGGCAAGCAACTGAGCGAACTGCGCCTGCCGCATTCGCCCGATGACGACGCCTGGGGCGTCATACCTTTTCCGGCGGCGTCGATTCGCAATGGCGATGGGCCGGTGGTGGTCGTCAGCGGGGCCGTCCACGGCGACGAATATGAAGGACCGATCGTCATCGCCGAGTTGTGGCGCGATATTGAGCCGGCCGACGTAAAGGGCCAGCTTATCCTGCTGCCGGCCTTCAACGCGCCAGCCATGCGGGCCGGTCGGCGCACATCGCCGATCGACAAGCTCAACCTCAACCGGGTGTTCCCGGGCGAGCACCTGGGCGCGCCCACCGAGCAGATCGCGCGGTATGCGGTCGACCACATCTTCAGCCGCGCCGATTTCTACCTCGACCTGCATGCCGGTGGACGCACGCTTTTCATCGAACCCAGCGCCCACGTGGTCGTGTCGGAAGGTATGGACCCCGCACTGGTGCACAGCAACGCCCAGCTGGCCGAAGCCTTTGGCGTCGGCATCACGGTGTTGACTTCCAACATGGGTGACAACCGCACCTCGGCCGGCTACACCAGCAGCATCGGCATCCCGACGCTGGCGGCGGAAATGGGCATGGGCGGCTGGGTTACCGGGGACTCGGTGCGTGCCACGCGCGAGGCTACCCGCCGTTTCCTGCGACACACCGGTGTGTTGCCACACATCGACACGGTGCCCGGCCGTCCCACCCGATGGACACAGATCGGCGGCCCGAACGCCTATGTTTTCGCCCCTTTCGACGGGTATTTCGAGCGTCGCTTCATGCTGGGCGAAACCATCGAGCGCGGTCAGCTGGCCGGGCTGATGCACCAGCTCACGCGCCCGCAACTCGAACCGGAACCGGTGTATTTCAACGCCAGCGGCACCTTGTATGCGCATGGGCTGGTCGGCCATGTCCGGGCGGGTCAGAACCTGGCGGTGCTGGTGCAGGATCGCCCCGCACCCTGAGAGAGCGCGCAAGCCCCTGAGCTTCAAGGCGGCAGACTGCTGCCGGAGTCGTTACTCCAGGCTCGGGCCGCCAGATGCCAAGTTACCATTTCAAAGCGTGTGGTCTGCTGCGCCATCCTGGTCGGACAACGCCAGGTTGGCAACACGATACCGAGCATCTTCACGTCAGCGCAAGGCGCTCAAGCGCCCGACCAATGATTGAACGTCAGCGCCCAGAACGACCGAGGTCAAGCTGAGCGGGCCCGCATGTTCGCGCACGATGCGCTCCAGTGTGCCGGCCTGCGGCGCCAGGGCACCGAAAAAGACCGGTCGGCCTGCTGCGGCGATCAACAGGGTCGGGAACGTGTCGACCTCGATCGGATCGACCAGATCGGACTGGTCCTCAACATCGACCCACATGAAGCGTGCTCGCGGGAATCGGGCCCGCACCTGCTCGAACGTGTCGTTGTAACTGCGACACACGCCACACCACTGGGCGCACAGGCATACCACCAGCAGATCGGGTTCAGACATGGTGGTCCAGCAGCAACACGCGCACTATTTTCATTGCGCCGGCAATGCTAGCAGGCCATCAGGGCCTTGATCTCGACGCCGCCGGCCTCGCCTTTGAGCGGCTCATGCCCGCAACGGCTCCTTCAGAATCGTCGGATCGAAAGCCGGCCGGCTGAACACCTCGCGCAGCATCGGTTCGAAATACGCCAGCGGCTCGGTCGGGTAGTCCGGATCGAACGCGTTCTGGTCGAAACGCTCGCAAAAACGCATGCAGGAGTTGTACCAGGGGTGCTTGCGCCAGGTCAGGTGGCCGTTCGGGTCGAGCCCGTAATGATGCGCGTAATACTGCATCTGGAACAGGCCGTGCATCTCGACGATCCAGGTCACCTCGGCGCGCACATAGGGTCGGATGACGGCTGCTGCCAGCTGCGAATGGTTTTCCGGCGCCAGCTCGTCACCCAGGTCGTGCACCAGCGCCGCGACGATGATCTCGATGTCTTCGCCGTCGGCTTCGGCCCGGGTCGCGCATTGCAACGAGTGCGCCAGGCGGCTGACCTTGTAACCCTCGATCGAACCGTCGAGTCGCTGCAACGCGGTCAACAGCCGCTCGGGCAAGGAGCGGATGTACTGTTGTTCGTGATTGCGCAGAAACAGGTACTCCTCTTTCGTGCCGTGTTTCATCTCGATGAAGTCGACGGTTTCCATGAATCGATGCTCCTGGTGGTCAATAGCGGGAAGGCAGGTGGACGTGGTTCTCACACAGCCCGGGGGCCGAGCCGGCGGCTCAACACCCGGTACAGGCTGCGCGGGCTGTCGCGGTCAATATAACAACCTTGCAACTGGCGGTGGCCCTCGCTGGGGTCGAACGACGTGCGCCCGTGCAGCACACGGTTGTTGTCGAACATCATCAGCTGGCCCGGCTCGAGCCGCAAGCGCAGTTCAAACCGCGGATCGGCCAGCAACATGCCGAACCGCTTGCGAGCGCTGTGGTAAACCCGGGTGTCGTCTTCCGACATCAGCGCAATGTCGTCCAGCCGCGGGCTGTAGAACACCCCCATCATCGCGCCCTGGCCGGTGAGTTCAATCATCGGCTGCACCGATACCAGCCAATTGTCGGCGTCACGGTATTCGTAACGCACTGGCACGCTGGCCAGCAGCGCAAAACCATGCGGATCTTCCTGCTGCAGTTGCTGCGCCACGGCCAGGCTGTCGACCAGGGTCGACAGGCCACCCGAGGTTTCGTTCTGCAGGCAATGCAGCAGCTGGATGCCGGGAACCGGGTTGCGGTAGGGGTTGTCGGTGTGCGGCCCAAGTGCCACCGGCCGATACGCCAGGTCGGTCGAGTCGGGGCGTGAATAAACCTCGAAAAAGCTGCCGAAGTTGGTCTCGCGCACGTAGCCGAAACGGCGCGCGATCGACAGGATGGAATCGGGTAGCGTCGGCGTACCCTCCAGCATCAGGAAACCGCGCTCGATATAGTCCTTGAGCGCGCGGTACAACACAGCATCGTCGGCCAGGGCGTCCCAGTCGTACCACGGCTGCGGCGCCAGATCGGCCTGCCAGGGTAGTGGCGGCGGGCAGGCTTCGTCGAGCACCGATCCGGCCACCAGTTCGACCGGATCGAAGCAGCCGGCAAATCCGTCACTGAACGCCAGATGCAGACCGTGCCGGTCGAGTCGCGCCGCCGTCAGCGCCAGGTCATCGGGGAGCAGATGCGGATTCACCAGGCGCTGGCCCGTCACCTTGTCGCGCTGGCTCGGGTCCGGGCTGCGCGCACGCAGCCACAGCGCCGGCAGCACTGTGTCGACATCGCCATGGCGCAGCACCACCTGCGGCACCGGGCCATCGGCCAGCACCCGGATAAGCGTCACGGCCGAATCGTCGTCCGCAGCCGCCGGCAATATGCCCTCGGCCACGCGGACTTCGGCCAGCGTGTGCTGCGTGGGCGCAACCGGTGCCACCGGCTCGGACCACACACCCAGCGCGACCGGCGCTGCGATGTCGATCACGTTGTTGTTGTTTTTGCTGCTGCTGCTGCTGCAATTTGTGCTGCTCATCTCAGGCATGGCCTGTTGTTCTCCAAAAAATCCAGAAAGGGGAATGCGGGCGCCGAGTCAACAACGCTGCGCGAGTGTGCGTGTTTCGCGCCACGGGTTCAAACGAGCAAACTTCCGTCGGAGA
>Ga0105046_10017617_pt1 | contig 10920 bp, 8 predicted proteins | sample MAT03_FD_78385 | JGI IMG/M metagenome (GOLD analysis project Ga0105046, IMG submission 78385) | Freshwater microbial communities from Lake Fryxell liftoff mats and glacier meltwater in Antarctica - MAT-03 (megahit assembly) | ecosystem: Environmental > Aquatic > Freshwater > Ice > Liftoff...
CGGGTTACTCAGCCAGTGGCTGTCGTTCGCGTTGAACACGAAGTCGTCGCGCTCCTGCTGCGGCTGCTCCGCGAACGGCACCAGGCCCGGGCTACGTGCCCCCGGGACCTCCACCCATTCGTTGACCGAGCTGCTGCCGTCGAGCAGCACCAGGCCCTGCTCGGCGAGCACCCCCGTAAGAAACTCGCCCTCCTCGACCGCCTTCAGCCAGCCGGCGATCGCCGCCGGGCTCAGGCGCGGCGTCGCCGAGGCGTCGATGTACCAGGCCTTGCCGCTTCGGTCGGCCGCCATCGTGTTGACCCACGGCACCCCGCCGACATCCTCGTAGACCTTCTGGAACTCGGCCAGCGAGCGCGCGCTGTTCATCCCGAAGAACTGCTCGATCAGCCGCGTGTTCTCGATGTTCGCGTCGCGGTAAGTCAGCGCCAAACTCGAGCTCCAGCCGAACGGGTCGACGTTGAGGATCGGCCCGTAATGGCTGAAATACAGCGTGCGCTGCACCTTCGCCTGGGTGCCGTCCTGCTGGCGCACCGATACCTCGTAGTCACGCGCCTCCATCGCCCGCGGCTTGCCGTCGTACAGGTACGAGGTCGGGTCGCCCTCGACCAGCTCGAGCGCGTAGATATTAAAGCGCTGGCCATCCGAGAACGTATGCGTCCAGCCGACCTCATCATTAAAACCGATCAGCGCCCCCGGCACGCCCATCAGTCCGACCCCGTAGATGTTGAGCACGCCCGGCACCGTCACGTGGCTCTCCCACAGCTTGAGCTCGCCCTCCCACGGGAAGTGCGGGTTGGCCACCACCATGCCCGCCCCGCTCGCCGTGCGCGTGCCACCGACCGCCCAGCCGTTGCTCCCGAAGCCCGTCGCCTTCGGCCCGCGCAGCCCCGACACCGGCCCGCCCGGCTCGACCAGCGGCGAGCCCGGCGGCTTCGCCGTGGCGATGTAGTTGAGCAGCGGATTACCACTCGCCAGCAAGCCGAGGTCCACGTAGTACGCGAACAGGTCAATCGACGAGATCGGCCGCAACCACGCCTGCCCCTTGCAAGTGCCCGGCACCATGTCGGCCCCCGTGTCCGCCAGGTACTGGTTGTAGCCGGCCACGTAACCCTCGATGAGCGCCCGCACCGGCTCCGGCTGACTGCCGAGCCCCGCCTCCGCGCGGCCCTTCACGTCGAGCGCCAGATAGCCGAGGTCACTCTCGATGTTCGCGTCCCCGGGGCCCGGCCCGAAGAACGACGCCCGCTCGCTGCGGACCTTGACGATCTGATCGGCCAGCACGCACGCATGATCCTGCGCGAACGCGTAGGCCTGCCCAAAGCCCGCGCTCCCGAGGTCCTCCGCCATGATGTGCGCCACCCCGTAGCTGGTCCGGCGAATGCTCGCGCGATACTTCGCGGCCTCGCCCGTGCTCGTGCCCGTCCCCGTGCTCGTGACCTCCTCGGGGTCATCGGCGAATTTTTCGTTTTGCGGGCAACCCCCCGTGAACAACACGAGACTCACCCACGAGAGCCGGGACAGAGCAGGACGTACCATCGCGTCACGCTACCAAAACCCGGCGCGCCCGTCGCGGGTGATGCGAGCCTTGGCGCATCATCGAAACGTTATCGACATGCGTAGGCCCCCGTCCTACAGTGCGCGAAGCCCATCGCGAAAAACACGAAAGCTGTGGGACAAGTTGCTCGCAGGCTCCATATGTTGGGTGACCTCTCGCGCGCAGCGGATCTTCTGTAGGCCGCCGCGAAAATAACCCGCTCGCTGGAGAACCCGCTCGAGCTGCTCCCAGGTGTCCTTAATCGCGTCTGGATCGCGAAAGCCGGCTCTTTTGCCCAGATCCGGCGATACACCCGGGAAGGCGGCGCACAGCGCCGGGATGTCGCCAAAAAACCAGGACTCGAGCTCTTCGACGGCGAGCCGGACGAGCACCTGTGGGGTCGCGTTACGAAGAGCCTGGGACCTCAAACCAGCCTGTTTGGCCATGTTGAGGATCTGCCGCTTGAGCGCGAGGCAATTTTTGCGATCACGGTCGATGAGCACGATGATCCGCCAATTGGGGGGGAACCACGAGCGGTAGCCCTTGAATCGATTTGGGAGCTTCCCGAGAAGATCTTGACAGCCCTGAAACTCGTAGATGTTGAACGTCAGATCGGCGCGGATCTTTGGCACGAGCGTGCGCAAGGCGATTGCCATCGATGCTTCTTCGACGAAGAGCTCGATATGTTCCGTTCGCATCACCGCCCGGACCCCCGGCGTGAGTCACGAAAGACCGATTCACCCTCTCGTTGTAACGGATCACCGACATCGAACAGCCCTTCCATCCACAAGTGGCCGAGCTTGCCGCCCTCCTTGTACATCGCCATCGCGCGCGCCATCTCCTTGACGACTTTGCCCTGAGTGTAGCCTCGCTCGTCGCGATAGAGCACCCATACTTCTTCAGGACGCAGCTCGTTGACAAAGAACGGCGAGTGCGTGGTGACCATGAGCTGCGTGCGAGCAGAGGCGCCACGACACTCCTCGGCGAGCTCGGGGAGCAGCCGTGGGTGGAGCTGGTTCTCGGGTTCTTCGATGCCGACGAACTGGGGGGGGTTAGGATCGTAGAGGACGGCCAGATACGCGAGCAACTTGAGGGTTCCATCCGAGGCGAATTTCGCCAGCACTGGACGCTCGAATGGGGCATCCTTAATCTGAAGAAGCAACCTGCCATCGGGCATCGTCTCGGCAGAGACGTTCTCTAGCTTCGGCACGCGGCGCGTGAGGACGCCGAGGAGCGTATCCAATTGTTCGGGGTGCTGTTCTTTGAGGTACTGGATGACGTTTGGGAGATTGTCGCCGGTCTGGGACAAACGCTCTTCGGCGCCTGCTTGAGGGTTGCCGCGGGTATTATCTGCTGTCAAATACGACAGGTACCATCCAGTAATGAAGCGCCGGAGGGCGCCGACCCGCGGGTGTTTAGCGAGCTGGCCAAGAGTACTCACCGCGAGCAGATCGGACGAGTCGAGCCTTTCTTGAATGCGCTCGTCGTGCGCATCAGGTTGTTCGCCGGATACTACGATCCCTGCACCCCGCTTGAAGTCGACGAAGTGAAAAGGTGTACCTCCTTTGGGGTTGCGGTTCCACCCTAGCCACTCCTCGACGATAATGGGGCTGCCGCGCTCCTCATCGAGCGCCAGGTGGTACGTAATCAGTGGAGTCTTCGGCGCCTCTCGGTACTTGAGTTTAAAGACGAGCGGGCCATCCGCGCCGCGGGTGCGCAGTTCCTTGAGGCGACCGCGGCGGTCGAGGGCCTTGCGCAGTCCGACCGTGAAGCACTCGGAGAGGAAGGCGAACACGTCGAAGACGGTCGATTTGCCGCTTCCGTTCGGGCCCAGCAGGACCGTGAGCGGCGTGAGGTTTTCGAGGCGGAGATCGTGTAACGCCCGGTAATTCTGGACGCGGAGCGACTCGATGCGCGGCACGCTGGGCGCGGTCGACGGGCTTTTGTCAACGCGCGGATCGACACGAGTAGGCGGGGGAAGTTGAGTGCCTCGTCCTGTCCGCTTTGCCATGGCCGGAAGTATCTTCCCGGCCATGGCAGATGGTCAAGCGAATCGCTGCGATCGTCACCGCCGAGGGGCCCCGCTCACGACTTGCCGGGCAGCAGCCCGATCTCGATCAACCGCTGCGTCAGGTAGTCGTTCGCCGTGATCGGCTCCGGGTAGTGCTCCGGGTTCTCCGCCGTCACGCACCCTTCAAGCGATTTAATCAAAAACTCCGAGTTCGGGTGCAGGAAGAACGGGATCGAGTAGCGCGGCGCCTCGCTGTACGGCGACGGCGGGTTGACCACGCGGTGCGTCGTTGACCGCAGCACATTGTTCGTCAGGCGCTGCAGCATGTCGCCGACGTTGACGACGATCGTCTCCGGGATCGTCGTCACCGGGATCCACTCCCCCTTCAACGACTGCACCTGCAAGCCCGGCTCGCCGGATCCAATGAGCAGCGTGATGAGGTTGATGTCCTCGTGCTGGCCCGATCGCACGCTGTCCGGATCCCCGGAGCGCTGTGTGAGCGGAGGATAGTGGATCGGCCGCAGGATGCTGTTGCCGTGGTCGGTCTTGTCGGCGAAGAAGTCCTCGCCCAGGCCGAGCCCCAGCGCCACCGCCCGCAGCACGCGGTCTCCCAGCGCCTCGAGCGCCTGGTACAGCGCCCACGTCTGCTCGCGAAAGCCCGGGATCTCCGTCGGCCACACGTTGGGCGGGTAGTCCTTGGTCCACGCCGCGCCGGGCACGTGTTCACGGCCGACGTGCCAGAACTCCTTGAGGTCCACCGCGGGGTGGTCCTTCGCGTGTTCGACCCCGAAGCGGGTATAGCCACGCGCGCCGCCCGAGCCGGGGATCTCGTACGCCACCTTGCTTGTGAGCGGCAGGTCGAAGAACGCCTTGATCGCCTGGTACGCCTCGGTGATCAGCGGCTCGGCGATCTCGTGGCGGGTGATGCCGACGAAGCCGAACTCGCGGTATGCGGTGTTGAGTTCACGGACGAAGGCCGCGCGCTCGGTCAATCCCTGTTGATCGAAGCGGCGGATGTCGAGGACGGGTACTTGCTCGGCGGACATGGTCAGTGCTCCCGGTGGGATCCTATAGCAGCGCCCCGGCCACGCAGGCCGTGGAGAAATTAGCCAGGGACGCCGCGACCAGCGCCAGCAGGCCGAGGCGGGCGATGTCCGCCTTGCGCTCGGGCACCAGGGCCCCGAGGCCGCCGATCTGGATGCCGATGCTCGACAGGTTTGCGAAGCCACACACCGCGAAGGTCGTGATCGCCACGGACCTGTCGGCGAGCACCCCCTTGAGCCCGTTGAGCTCCTGGAACGCCACGATCTCGTTGAGCACCACCCGCGTGCCGAGGATCGACCCGACCTGCTGGGACTCGCCCCAGGGGATCCCCATCAGCAGCGCGAACGGCATGCAGGCCCAGCCCAGCATGCGTTGCAGCGTCAGCGGCACCGTCTCCGGGCTCACCCAGGTCGAGACCACGCCGATCATCCCGTTGACCAGCGACACCAGCGCGATGAACGAGATCAGCATGGCGCCGACGTTGGCGGCCAGCTTCAGCCCGTCGACCGTGCCGTTCGCGGCCGCGTCGAGCAGGTTGCGGCTGCTGTCGACCGGCGCGTCGTCGACCCGGCCCGCCGTCTCCGGCACGCCCGTCTCGGGGATGATGAGCTTCGCGAACACCAGCGAGATCGGCGCCGTCATCGCCATCGCCGTCAGCAGGTGTTCGATGCGGACCCCGCCCAGCAGCACGTACGCGCCCAGGATGGCCCCCGACACCGACGCCATCCCGGCCACGATCACCGTGAACAGCTCCGACTCGGTCAGCTTGGCCAGGAACGGCCGGATCGTCAGCGGCGCCTCGCTCTGGCCCATGAAGATGCTCGCGGCCACGCACAGCGACTCCGCCCCGCTCGCCCCGAACACGTAGACCATCGCCCGCGCCAGCACGCGCACGATGAGCTGCATGACGCCGAGGTAGTAGAGGACCCCGAACAGCGCCGCCACGAAGATGATCGTCGGCAGCACCTGGAACGCGAAGATCACCCCGAGCCCGCTGGTCCCGCCGCTCGGCGCCCCGAGCTGCCCGAACAGGAAGGTCGAGCCCACGAACGCGTGGTCGAGGATCCCCTGCACCACCGACGCCCCCGCCGTCAGCACGCCTTGCCCCTGCGGCACCTTGAGCAGCAGCACCGCCATCAACCACTGCAGGCCCATGCCCCACAGCACCACCTTCAACTGCACTGCCTTGCGGTTGCGGCTCAGCGCGTAGCCGATCGCCAGCAACACGAAGTAGCCGACGACGCTCATCACCTGGTCAACGCTCATTGCGGGCCCCCGGGTCCGGGATGGACACCGCGTCCTACCACGAGTATCACCCCCCGGGACAGCACCCGAAGGACTCCGCAGTGGCCAAGCTCTACTTTCGTCACGGCACCATGGACAGCGCCAAGACCCTCAACTTGCTCGCGGTGGCCCACAACTACCGCAGCCAGGGCAAGCGCGTCCTGCTCGTCAAACCCCGCATGGACGACCGCTTCGGCGCCGCCTCCATCCGTTCGCGGGCCGGCATCGAGGCCGAGGCCGACCTGTTGGTCGACCCCGACAGCCGCCTCGACCCCGCCTTCTTCGCGGGCGTCGACTGCGTGCTGGTCGACGAGGCCCAGTTCCTGTCGGTCCACCTCGTCGAGCAACTGCGGGCCCTGACGCGCGGCGGCCCACCGGTGATCTGCTACGGCCTTCGCACCGACTTTCGCACCCACCTGTTCGACGGCTCGCGCCGCCTGCTCGAGCTCGCCGACAGCATCGAGGAGGTCAAGGTCACCTGCCAGTTTTGCAACCGCAAGGCGATCTTCAACCTGCGCATGCAGGCCGACGGCGCCGCCGAGCTCGACGGCCCCCAGGTCGAGCTCGGCGGCAACGACCGCTACGCCCCCGCCTGCTTCGGCTGCTACGGCGCCCGCACCGGCCTGTTTCCACCCCTGGCCGGGTAGTTCACCCACACCGCCGCGCTCAGCGCGCAGCCTCATCGCAGGGAGAGGGAGGGCCGTCGCACCAGACTGTCCCGCATGAATTGCAGGTGCTACCGGGACAGGGCGGCAACACCTCAAGGCAGACCTCCCCGCGCGCGAGAGGATAATCGTAGGAGGACTCGCCGTTAACCAGCGGATCCACGCGGATCTGATTGCAATCCGCGCCGCGGCTGATCCGCCACGTGTCGATCCCACCCTCGCCAGCGTCCGGGAATAGGACGTCGATGGCGTCATCGCCGTGACGCACCCACTTGTATTCCTTCGGCTCCGTAGTCTTCACGCCGCAGCTACTGTGGCCGTTGATAACGAAGGTGCCGTCCTCGTTGATCACAAAGTTTCGGACCACCGAGGTGAGCGGGTTCGAGATTCCCACTGGCAATTCCCCATAGGTTCCAAACAGAACGTCGATCTTCTCGGCGCCCTCGGGGCCGCACGCTGTGCCGGCCGCGAGCAGCACAAGAAGTCGAAAAGGCTTGATCAAAGACATGAAATCACCTTCTCTTCGGTCGTGGTCGCGCCCCTGCTATCTCGAACGAAAGCCGCCACGGTGTGCGCTCCGGTTACCATGATGGAATTGGTACCCGGCGCGATCAATACACCGTCCACGCGCCAGCGCAGAGCGCCCGTGTCGCTGCTCCACTCGCCGCACGGTCCGGAGCAGCGCGCAGGGTTCGCCGCGATGCCTTCGCTGGCGGGAGCAGACGTGTGCCGGACGTCGCGGGCGCTGTCGCGTCGGGAGTCTCGACATCCGTGGCCCTCAGGCTCGACACAGCCGCGAGGACAACCTGGCTCGCCGGGCCGATCTCCCGCATCCGCGGGGCCCGGGTCGCCGCACTGAACAGCCACGCAGCCCGCCCCGCGGCCCCCGAGCAACCGGCCGCCCCGTGCATCCACAGCGTGCTTCACAGGAATTGATCGTACCAGCGATGGACTTGCCGCATCGCGGTCGCAGCGCCGCGTGTGTGGACGGTCGTCCATCCGCGCCGATGCATCACCCCGTCGCCGCTTCGTCGCGATTTTGCAGCAGGCCCGTGAGGAGCCGATCCTCGGCGCTTTGGTTTACGATGGCGCACCAGAGGTTGTTTTGTCGTTGGTCTCCTCGGGCAAGCCAGTCGCACCGCACCGCCGCAGTCCGCTGCCGGGCCGCCGCATCGCCCTCGTCCTGATCGCCGCGCTCCCGCTATTCGCCGCCTGCGTGCGCGCCCCGCTCGAGAACTCGTGTACGCAGCTCGAGCCCGGCACCCTGGTGGTCAGCGAGATCCGCGGCAAGCAGTCCGGCAGCTACCGCCAGTGGATCGAGCTCTACAACGCCAGCGACGAGCCGGTCGCCGTGCGTGGCCTGCGACTCGCATTCACCCAGCTCGACGACACCAGCCCGGTCGCCTTCGTCGTCCGCGACGACGCCCTGGAGATCGCCCCCGGCGAGTACTTCGTGGTCGGCGGCGGCGACCCGGCCGAGGAAGACTACATCGACTACGACTACACCCCCGACTACCACTCGGGCACCAGCGTCACCCAGCCGCGCGACCTCTACGGCGCCGCCCGCCTCGAGCTCTTCGCCTGTGACCGCGTGATCGACGAGCTCGTTTATCGGGGCCTGCCCACCGCCGGCACCCTCGCCCTCGACGGCGCGAGCCCGCCGGACGCCGCCGCCAACGACGACGACGAGCGCTGGTGCGTCGACGAGCGCACGGACGGCCCCGGCACCGAGATCGGCCTGCGCGGCAGCCCCCGGGAGGCCAACCCGCCATGTCCATGAAGAGGTCCGTGACGGCGTCCATGAAGTCCGCCCTGCTCCTCGCGCTGGCCCTCACGCTGGCCGCCTGCGGCCAGACCGTCCAGCGCTTCGATCGCACCAACGTGCTCGCGGGCCTTGATGAGCCCGACATCGGCCTCATCCTCGGCAGCTTCCCGCTGACCAAGGTCATCGACGGCGACACGATCCGCGTCGACGGCCTCGACGCCAGCATGCGCCTGTACGGCCTCGACACCGAGGAGACCTTCAAGCGCAAGAGCGAGTGGCGGGACTTCGACAAGGGCTGGGAGCGCTACCTCGCCGACGCCCAGGCGAAGACCAAACACCCCGTCAAGATCCCGACGCCGATGGGCGAGGAGGCCAAGAAGTACGCGCTCAAGTTCTTCAAGGGCGTGCGCTCGGTCCAGCTCGAGCGCGACCACCCCAAAGAGATCCGCGACTTCTATAATCGCTACCTCACCTACGTCTTCGTCGAGAAGGACGGCAAGCGCCTCAACTACAACGTCGAGTGCGTGCGCGCCGGCATGAGCCCCTACTTCACCAAGTACGGGTTTTCACGCCGCTTCCACAAGGAGTTCGTGCAGGCCCAGGACGAGGCCCGCGCCGCCAAGCGCGGCATCTGGAACCCGAGCAAGCAGCACTACACCGACTACGACCGCCGCCTCGAGTGGTGGGACCGCCGCGGCGAGTACATCGCCGCCTACGAGCGGGACGCCCTCGGCAAGAAGAACTGGATCACCCTGACCCACTGGGACGCGATGGCCCGCCTGCAAGGCCTGCTCGGCCGCGAGGTCGTCGTGCTCGGCGCCGTCGGTGACATCCGCGTCAGCACCACCGGCGGCCCGACCAAGGCCGTGCTCAGCCGCCGCCGCACCTCCAGCTTCCCGCTGATCTTCTTCGACAAGCAAGTGCTCGAGGACTCGCGCATCGAGTCGGCCAGGGGCGAGTACGTGCGCGCGCGTGGCATCGTCGCCAGCTACAAGAACAAGTACACCGGCAAGACCGAGCTGCAGATCATGGTCACGATGCCGGCCCAGGTCGAGATCGAGGTCGTCTCGCCCGCCGCACCCCAGGCGCCCGCGCCGATGACCCCGCCGCTCACGGGCACAGCCCCGCCGCCGGCCGAGCCCGCCGCCCCGCCGCCGCTCGGCCCGATGGACACCGCCCCGCCGCCCGAACCGGCTGCCAGCGCTGATCCAAACCACTCCGCGCCACGCGAGCCGATCGTGCCCGCCCCGCCGGCTGCCCCCGCGCGCTCGCCCGCGCCCTGACCTCACCTCGCTGACTTCACCTCGCTGACTTCCTTGCCATAACCGACTCTCCCGCGCTTCACGGACGAACGCAGAAATCATGAGCCCCATGCATCGCGCCAGCCTGATCCGCGTCGTCCCCCTGCTCACCAGCCTGTTCGCCGCGGCCTGCGGCGATGACGTCGGCGTCTCGGACAGCGCCGTCCCTCCGGACGTCGGCGAGTGCACCGCCATGCTCAAGAAAGGCCAACTCGTCATCACCGAGGTCATGTCCGACCCCGCCGGCGCCGACGACGACAATTTCGAGTGGTTCGAGATCCACAACCCCACCGACCTGCCGCTCTCGCTCGCCGGCCTCGGCCTCGAGTCGTCCAAGATCGACGGCAGCAGCCCCAAGGGTCACCTCATCAAGGAGGAGACCCTGATGATCGAGCCCGGCGCCTACATGGTGTTCGGCAAGGCCGCACAGGACACCCGGCCGGATCACGTCGACTACGGCTACGGCGCCGACCTCGGCAGCATGAGCAATTCGCAGGGCAAGGTCCGCCTCGTCTGCGGCACGCTCGTCGTCGACGAGACCCTGTTTGAAAAGCCCAAGGACGGCTACTCGCGCAGCCTCGGCAGCAAGCCCCCCGACGCCCTCGCCAACGATGACCTCGCCGGTTGGTGCCTCGCCACCGACATCTACGCCGGCAAGGACCACGGCACCCCCCGCGCCGCCAACCCCGACTGTCCGCTGCCCGAGGCCCCCTGCGGCCAGTGTTACGAGGGCGAGCTGCTGCGCGCCACCAACGCCCCGCAGCCCGGCCAGCTCGTCATCACCGAGATCATGCCCAACGCCAGCACCAAGACCGACACCACCGTCGGCGAGTGGTTCGAGGTGCTCGTCACCGAGGGCACCGTCGACCTCAACTGCCTCGCGTTCGGCGGCAACGTCACCAAGTTCCTCGCTGACCCCACCGACCCCGAGCAGATCCTCAACACCTCCCAGTGCCTGACCTACGGCGCCGGCACCTACCTCGTGTTCGCCGAGAACCCCGCCTGGCAGGGCACCGACTTCGAGAGCAAGATCACCCTCGTCGACACCCCCTCGGACTCGAACCCCACGCCCGGCGTCTACCTCGCCTACGACGGCCAGATCCTCGACGAGGCCCACTACACCAAGACCAAGGACGGCGTCGCCTGGAGCCTCGATCCCGACGCGCTCACGACCGCCGGTAACGACGACCCGATCAACTGGTGCTACGCGATCAACCCGTTCGCCGGGGGCGACCTCGGCAGCCCCGGCGAGAGCAACCCGCAGTGCCCCGAGGTCGTACCGATGGGCCAGTGCCTCGGCAACAACGGCACCAAGC
>Ga0105046_10017624_pt1 | contig 10917 bp, 9 predicted proteins | sample MAT03_FD_78385 | JGI IMG/M metagenome (GOLD analysis project Ga0105046, IMG submission 78385) | Freshwater microbial communities from Lake Fryxell liftoff mats and glacier meltwater in Antarctica - MAT-03 (megahit assembly) | ecosystem: Environmental > Aquatic > Freshwater > Ice > Liftoff...
ACGAACATTGGTCTCTAGCAGCGACAGCAGCATCGACTTGCCCGTCCCCTGCATCGCCTTGAGCACGACGTTTCCGGGCAAGAACAATGGACCGACATGTGGCAATAAGACGGGGCTGAAAACCGGCGGTAAATCTACCTCATTGGCTCCTTCAGTCAGGTAAAGCGTATGAAAAGGGTTTCTTCGGATCGTCATCAATCATGCCTCCCGATACAGACGTCGAAAAAGTGGCTTCCAAGTGTCGCTAAAATGATGAACTAACGGAGGCACGTTGTCGGGGCAGTTGAAGTAAGTCATGACTAGAGAACCGGTGCTGCCAAATCCAAACGGAGTGTAGAGTTGAGGATCAGGATTTGTCCCTTGGACTTGGCTCCAGAAATTGTTGACAAGTAATCGCATCGCTGGAAAGTCTTTAGGTTCATTCATGCCAACTGTGGGAACTTCAGGAAGCGTTGCACATGAAGGAACGACAAACAACGGAGCAAATGAAAGTTGCGATGAATGATTCGCAAGGCGCTCACCTTCAGTGACCCCGACCGGCGCCACTACAATTGGGCAGAGTAAGACATTGAATTCACTGAGTTGCAATAAACCTCCCACTGCTTGTCGCATTTGTTCACCAGTTCCAACGTAGTCTTCGACCGCGACAATTCTCTCAAAATTGTTGTCTTGCAGATGTTTCCGGGTTGCGTCGATATTGCCCAACTTCGCTAACACGCGAAAGTCAGGTCGAAGCGATTGCCCCCGAAGACTATTCACTCGTACGAAACTACCAATATCCATCCCCGCAATGCTCCCAAAAAAAGTTTGTTCGACCGCTTCCTGGAGTTGGTCGGGAAAACGGACATCGCATATGTCCAAATTCGCGTCGTCAATAATCCATCGTGAGATCGGACCTGAAAATGCTGCGCGGTACATCGACTCCATTTCCCGACGTCCAATAAACAACAGCCAAGGAACGAACTCAAAAAGGCACTTTCGATCGTCCTCGTCAGGCACTTGATCCAGCCACAGCCGCAATCTATCCATAAATGGGGATGATTCTGGAAACGGCTGATACTCGGAGTATAGTTCGCTTGCCAACAATCGAAGGAGATCGAAAATTGTGGAGAAATGCTGAGTCTTGCCCGAAGCTCGAGTCCATCTCTCGACCATGTCTTTAACGGATTCAGTCACGACGGTACACTGCCTCGCCAGTGAAGGTGAAACCTATCACAAGAGTTGTTCCCGAATTGCGCATGCAATCTGACGTGCCAATGGCGGAGGAACCGCATTTCCAACCATGCGAAACTGTGCCGCACGCGGGCCAAAGAACTCAAAAACGTCAGGAAAGCCTTGTATTCTCGCTGCTTCGCGAACGGATAGTCCCCGATCCTCCTCGGGATGCAAGAAATATCGCGGTTCGCCAAATCGTGTGTCAACAGCAGGCGCGGGATGCTGCCAAGCCAAGCGACGAAACTTTCCATTAAACGTGTGGGCCAGGTCGTATCGTCGACCAATTCGTCGCAAATAGCCCTTTTCGCAGAGACTATTGATTTGTATTTTTACATCGAGTCCACAGCGGTCATTCACGTCACACACTGAGACTGGATCGGCGTCTCCTGTTGCTCGTCTGCGTACCTGCCGCCGGAGTCGCTGGATCGCACCAAGCACTTCTCGTTCTGCGGATGTGGTCTTGCCGAAGACTTCTGGGATCTCCCATGTTGGAATTGCACGTTCACCCGATCTGACATTGCACAATTTCTGATGTTGTCCAATCCGACATGCGATCTTGTACTCGGCCGTTCCTGGCATGAGCATTTTAGGTTCGTGATTCTTGAGACCATCAATCGCATCTAATGCAGTCCGCAGTGATCCTGTCTCGGCGGAATGGAAAACGGGTTCAAACTTTCCTTTTCCTTTCCAAGCGATCATCACGACTCGACGCCGAATCTGTGGCACTCCGAAGTCCGCAGAGGTTAACTTCTGAGTCGCGACTGAGTACCCAGCATCTTTCAATAGCGATTCTGCCTGTTGCCAATAGGAATAAAGCTCGCCAGAAACAACCCCCGAAACATTTTCAATAACAATGACTTTCGGACGAAGGTCGATTGCCAACCGAGCTCCAGCAACAACCAGCGAGTTGCGAGGGTCGTCCAGCCGTCGCAAACCTAAAGTTGAAAAGCCTTGGCAAGGCGGGCCAGCAATTACGACGCTGGGAGTATTGACCATGTTCTTTAAGCTCGAAGTCGCTGCCAAGTCATAAACATTTCCTGGAGTTTGGAGGTTCGCCTTGTGGGTGTCGATTGCAGTCCGATCAATGTCAAATGCCGCCAAGCCCCGAAACCCCGCTTGTTCAAATCCAAGATCGAACCCACCGCAACCACTAAAAAGCGAAGCAAAAGTCAGTGCCTTAGACATACAGAACTTCCGTGATACTTTGTCTACCCCCAAGGCAGCGCGATAAAACAGGCCACAACGGCATAATACTTACTCTCCCTCACGTCAGGAGTAACGACTCCAGTTCGAGGTAAATGGCTATATCGGGCCTTCACCGAGATTCGACAACCTGCCGTAGAGTATCGCCTCTTGTTGTGCCTCTGGCAATGCTGAAGAGAAGTGCCTCAAATGGGGACTCAGAGTCTTTCGGATGTCGGCTGAACGACAGTTCCAATAGTGTTGCCGAAGGCCGATCGGTGCTGGCGAACGCTTCGGTACGACGGCGAAGAGAAAACGAGACGCAGCTTGCCATGATCGGCAAAACGGAAACGCACCCCTATAAAGGCGTTATCCTAAAGTATTTGCTAATGAAAGCAAGGACCGCAGAAAATTCGTATCGGAAAATTGGCCGTTTCGGATAGACTGTCGGCGTTCAGATTACCACTTAAACAGACCGGAGGCCACGGATGGCTGGGCACCTAGAAGAAATTGACTCGGCAATCGAAAACAATTTAGGACCTGGGGGCCATCCATATAATTATTGCGGCGACACCCTCTTTTTGGTAAAATTCGATGGTGTGAAGTTCATTTTGATCCCATTCGCAATTTTGGGAGATACTCATGGCTAGACAGAGGAGAGTCGATACACTTCGGTGTACGAACGCGTTCAAGTTGAGAAAGACAATCGCATAGAGCGAGCGCGAGCGAAAGTACGCAAGCGGCAGGCATCACGAAGCCGTTCGAAAGTTTCACAGGGCGTAGCCCGCGGCGAAATTTAATGCAGTTTAAGGACAATCAATTGGCAAAAATCGCGAGGCAGCCAATGGACTTGGGTTACTGAACGGTCGAGCAGTGTCTCTGATTGGAGTTGATGTTGCACAGGAGCGTTGCCGTGAGTGAAAACCGGACGATCTCAAGAGGGAGGATTGCTAAACCGAACAAACTCTATGAGCGGAGCGAGCACTTTTGTGGCTATTCGGCACATTCTCCTACAGTTCGCAAATGGACTCAAACTCAAGGAAAGCAAGGCAATTCCACTGACATAGCCAAAAATTGTGGTGTTGATCAGCGAGAAGTGCCTAAAAGTGCCACCTTTTTGCGGCCAACGTTCTTTCTGGTACACTACGCTTGGTAGCACCATCGCAGCCACTCCGTTTTTAGAAAGATCGAAGCATGAGCACGGGAGAGGGATCCTCCACGTCTTTTGAGACCATTCATGGTCGCAACTACCCAACCATTCGCCAATTTACGGTTTTCTTAGAAAATCGAGTCGGCCAATTGCTGGAAGTGGTGCGTCGCTTCGAAGGTACCGGGATCCGGATCGTAGCACTTTCGATCAATGACTCCGCTGAGTGCGCGTTCGTTCGATTCTTGCTTAGTCATGCTGAACGCGGTCGTGAGATCTTGGAGCGAGCAGGACTCGCCATCATTGAAAGCGATCTGATCGGAGTAGAGCTGCCCAAAAGCTCGCAACCCCTGTTGCAAATTTGCACTGCGCTGCTTCAAGCTGAAATCAATATTATCCAAGCTTATCCGTTACTGTTCCGTCCAAACGGCGAGCCGGCAGTCGCAATCATGGTTGACAATACCGAGCAAGCTCTTGAAACGCTCGCCCTCAAAGGCTTCCGTATGATCACCGAAGGGGACTTGCTGGACGGAACCGTATAATGCTTCTGATCGCTGGGAAAGCAAGGTTATCAACTCTCTGGCTGAGCGAGGTCCTCGCTTAGAACGGATGCAGAATCGATGCAGAACCGAGTAACTTAATCATCATGAACGCACCCGCATCAGTCCAGAGTGTCGCCACCCAAGTCATATGGATGCTTGCGTATCGAGAATGGGTCCGTTTTTTTCGGCAGCCGTTTCGTGTGATTGCAGCGCTGGGGCAGCCGATTTTGTTTTGGATTCTGTTTGGCACTGGCATGCATAGCGCCTTTCGCGGTGGAGGTCAGGCTGGCGATTTTATGATCTATTTTTTGCCAGGTACCACGGCCATGATACTCTTGTTCACCGCCATCTTTGCAACGATCTCCATTATCGAGGACCGACGGGAAGGGTTTTTGCAGAGCGTCTTGGTAGCACCAACACCTCGGTGGACGATCGCGATGGGCAAGGTTCTGGGTGGTTCGGCTATCGCGTGGGTACAAGCCATCGTTTTTATCTTGATCGCGATAGCGACTGGTATGGTTGGCCTTGGGCCACAGTTGATTGCTTTGGTAGGCTTCATGATGGTTGCGGCCATTGCAATGACCAGCCTTGGTGTCTGTTTCGCATGGCCTATGGATAGCACACAAGGCTTTCATGCACTGATGAACATGGTATTGATGCCAATGTGGCTGCTGAGCGGTTCCTTTTTTCCAATACCAGCTTTGGCCGGAGGTGAGCCTTTCGGACAAATCGCGATGCACTGGATTATGCGTTGCAATCCCATGACGTATGCGGTCTCAGGAATGCGGCAACTCATGTCCAACGTGACCGCAGATGACCACTTTTGGATACCGTCCTTGACGACAAGTGTCTGGGTGACCATCGCATTTGCAGTCGTTACTTCCATTGCCGCTTCGATAGTGGTACGACGAAATCAATCGGGGGAATTGAATTGAACCGCAACGCAGTACGTTTTTTTGGAATCCTTGCGGGAGTCATGGCCGGTACGATCGCGGCACTTTTGTTTCGTGGCCCATCGCTTACATCGACCAACCGGGATGCCGTCGGCGAAATGCAAATTAGTCAGAGCGAAGTTGACGACGACGAATTAAGTTCGCGAAAAGCTCCCCCCGATCCGGGCAAGCGGAACGAGCTCAAACGGATGGTTGCCCAGGCCAAAAAAGAAGATGCCTGGCTAAAGGAGTTTGAGCTGACCGAACGGAGTGGTGGAACCGTCAAGTCCGAGGACTTGAGAGGTGGGCCTTACATCGCATGTTTCTTTTTCTCGACGTGCCCAGGCTCATGCACGCGTCAAAGCAATCAAATGCAATTGCTGCAAAGCAAGTTCAAAAGTAAGCCAATCAAGTTTGTGAGCATCACGGTCGATCCGGAAATTGACACGCCCGAAGTATTGACCGAATACGCAGACAAGTTTCAAGCGATAAAGGACAAGTGGTTGTTCTTGACCGGCCCGATGGATTACATCATGCGGGTCGGGACCGAAAAGTTCTTCTTAGGCGGCGTCGAAAAACGCGGCCATCCGGATCGCTTTTGTCTGGTCAATGCGGAAGGAGATGTGGTTGGTTCCTATGTCTGGTTGGAGCAAGCGGAACGAGACTTGTTGGTGGCGCATGCCAATGAATTGCTTGATCTAAAATAGTGGTTCCTCTTTCCACAGAGCATTTTCTTTCCAGCCGAGAAGCCTATAATGGCCGTCTCTCGAGCTAGTGTCTTGTCACGATCAAAATGAGATTTCCAAAACGTGCCTAGTCCCACCGCTTTGCTAGCTCAACCTGAGTCCACCACCAGCAAAACTACAACGTCAGCCCTTGAAGTTGTTAATCTTTGGAAGAAGTACGGCAGCAATCAAGCGTTGAGCGGGACCTCGTTTTCGGTCGCACCGGGAGAACGACTCGCATTGCTTGGACCCAACGGCGCAGGAAAGACAACCCTCATCCGCTCCATGTGCGGTCGTGTAAAGCCAGATGAGGGGCAAGTATATTTATTCGGACGTTCTATTCGGGAGCCGGATGTCCTTCAGCATTTGGGGGTCATTCCCCAAGACTTAGCGATCTATTCCGACCTAACGGCCAAGCAAAATCTGGAGTGTTTTGGACAACTCCACGGCCTGCGATCGCGCCGATTGCGAGAACGTGTCTCATGGGCGCTTCAGTGGATTGGTCTTGAGGATCGGGCAAACGAACTGACTAGCCGATTTTCAGGCGGCATGAAACGTCGTGTTAATATTGCGTGCGGAGTATTGCATAAACCGAATGTGTTGCTACTCGATGAACCCACCGTCGGCGTTGATCCTCAGAGTCGGCAGCGCATTTTTGACATGCTTGATGAACTCAATCAAGAAGGGACGAGCATTGTCCTTACCACGCACCATCTTGACGAAGCCCAAACACGAAGCGATCGGATTGTGATCATCGATCACGGCAAGGTGGTCGCCGACGGAACGATTGAGGAATTGATTGCGACGACGATCGGAACGCGTCGCGAAGTCGCAATCGAGACGCAGGGTACTCTCGTTGCGGCCCCACCGGGCATGGAATGGAATGCAGCCCGCAATCGATTCGTCTGCTTCGTGGACAACGTGGTGGAAGAGTTACCCCTCATACTGGAGCGCATTCAACGGGTCGGTGGTTCTATCAGCGATCTAGAGGTGCATCAGCCCAATTTGCACCATGTCTTCTTGCATCTGACAGGCAAGGAACTTCGCGAATGAATTCAGGTACCCGCCATGCAAAGGAATGCCTATCGTGATTTGGACAGTTATTCAAACGAGTTGGCGTCGTCTTCGAAACAACCGTTCCGAATTATTGCTTACCTTCATCGTGCCGATGGTGTTCTTTAGTATCTTCGCTTTGATATTTGGTTCGCGGGACTCCTCGTCGTCGACTCCGAAAATCAAGGTGGCCATCAGCAACGAATGGCCATCGGAACTGTCCAACCGGGCCGTCGCACTGTTGCAGGCACAAAAGTCATTGCGCCTAACCGATCGCTCTGCGAATTCGGATGGCCACGCGACCGATTCGATATCGGTGAATCGAGAGGTGGCAGAAGACTTGGTGCGCCGCGGCATGGTTTCTGCCGCCGTTGTATTTTGCAAACCCAATCCGACCGATCCATCTGGCGACGCAACGGAAATCGAGATCCTCACCGATTCGTTTGACCAAGTGGCTTCGCAGGTCTTAACGGCCGTAGTCCAAGAAGCCGTCATGACCGCCAATGCCGAAATCGCAAAGAGTAGCCGATCGCTCCGTGATCGTTACGAGGGCAACGCAACTCCTGCCTTGCAACTTGGAGACAATGGCGTTTCAGCAGCAAGCTACGTGCCCGACGCTTCGCCATCCCTGAGGATGCCCCAGCCTCCGGCTATTGCAACGGTCGACATCATGGGTGGAAAGAAAACCAATCCAGTCATCGCCATGTATGCCGCCGGAATCGCCGTCATGTTCTTGCTCTTTAGCGCGACAACCGCCAGCGGCTCACTGTTGGAAGAACGCGAGAATTCGACGCTGGACCGCTTGCTGTGCAGCCGACTCACGATGGACCAGCTTTTGCTCGGCAAGTGGGCGTTCTTGACCATCATCGGCTTCATTCAAATGACCTTGATGTTCCTTTGGGGAGCCGTCGTCTTTGGAATCGATCTGCAACATCACATCGAAGGCTTCGTGGCCATGACGCTCGTCACCGCCGGTGCAGCGTCCAGCTTTGCACTCATGTTGGCCGCACTATGCAAGTCTCGAATGCAATTGGGCTGGGTTTCTACCATTGTGATTCTAACCATGAGCGCTCTGGGAGGCAGTATGGTACCTCGCTACCTGATGAGCGATTCCATCCAAAAGGCAGGCCTATGGACATTCAACGCGTGGGCGTTGGACGGATACAACAAGATCTTTTGGCGAGAACTGCCGCTTCGAGATGTTGGCCTGGAGCTGGCTGTCCTCACCGCGAGCGGGTTCGTTTTCATCGTGGCTGCTCGTGTTTTTGCGATCCGTTGGGAACGCACATGAGTGATGCTAAGCCATTGGAGCAGATGGATCGGAACGCTAACACAATCGAAACCTTGCAACAGAATGAAGTGCTGCGTCGGCACTTTTTCCGATTGCAAAGCCAACGACAACGCATCGACCGACTGCCCAACGGCAGCCGCAAGGACGCTGATTTGCAACGTTGGAATTCGGCGGTTCTCCAAGCTCGAGAGCAGTTCGCCGCGAGAAAAGCTTCTAGGTACACGCTTCAGTACGACGCGGACTTGCCGATTACGGCCTACCGCGACAAGATCATCGATCTGTTGATCCATCGGCAGGTGCTCGTGCTGTGCGGTGAAACAGGCTCTGGCAAAAGTACGCAATTGCCGAAGTTTTGTCTCGAAGCAGGCTTAGGCCAATTCGGTTGGATCGGGCATACCCAACCTCGAAGAATTGCGGCTCGTTCGATCTCCCACCGCTTGGCCGAAGAACTGGAAACCAAGGGGGGTGGTGTCGTAGGATACAAAGTACGATTCAACGACCAAACACAACCCACCAGCCTGATCAAGTTGATGACGGACGGAGTTCTGCTGGCTGAAATTCAACGAGATCGGTTCTTAGATGCTTACGATTGCATCATCCTCGACGAGGCCCACGAGCGATCGCTCAATATCGATCTGCTCATGGCCTATTTGCAGCGCTTGCTTCCAACTCGGCCTGACTTACGAGTGGTGATCACGAGTGCGACGATCGATGCCGAACAATATGCCAGTCACTTTACCGATGCAATCGGTGCCGCGCCGATTGTCTTGGTTGAGGGCCGAAGTTTTCCTGTCGACATTCGCTATCGCGGAGCGATGAGCGCTCGCGAAGGTCAAGGTAACCCGGACTACGATTTTGATTCGATGACGCAACGTTTTTGCGATTCGATCGACGAACTATTAGGTGAAGGTCGTGGCGACATCTTGGCCTTTTTTGCTACCGAACGCGATATCCGCGACGCAGCCAAACAACTACGTGGGCACTTGACCCAACGCGGACAACACAACGACATCGAAGTCCTGCCGCTCTATGCGCGGCTTACCGAAGCCGAACAACAGCGAGTCTTTCAACCGCATCGCAACCAACGCATCATCCTCTCCACCAACGTTGCTGAAAGCTCGCTGACCGTTCCAGGCATTCGATACGTCATTGACACTGGTACTGCTCGTATCTCACGTTTTGCTGCCAAAAGCAAAGTGCAACGACTCCCGATTGAGCCGATCTCCCAAGCGTCTGCCAACCAACGCTCAGGTCGTTGCGGCCGACTTGGGCCGGGCATCGCCATCCGTCTTTACGACGAATCCGATTACCTTTCTAGATCCGCATTTGCAACACCGGAGATCCGACGTAGCGACTTGGCCTCGACCATTGTTCACATCAAATCGCTGGGTATCGATGACATTGAATCCCTGCCGTGGCTAGATCCGCCGAGACCCGAGTCGGTTCGCGAGGGGATGAATGTATTGAGCGAGCTCAGCGCCGTCGACGAAGCCGGGCACCTTACCGAAATTGGTCGTAAGATCGCTCGGTGGCCGGTCGATCCTCGTGTGGGTCGAATCCTGATCGAAGCTGAGCGAAACGGCTGCCTCAACGATGCCTTGATCATTGCCGCCGCCATTGAGACCCAGGATCCTCGCGTTCGTCCACCGGAAAAAGCGTCCTCGGCCGACGAAGCCCATTTTAAGTTTCGCGATCCGAACAGCGACTTTCTGAGCTACATCCGTATCTGGGATTTTTACCAGAAGTTACGCGAAGAACTTGGCCGATCCAGGCTCGAAAAGGCTTGTCGCGATTCCTTTTTGTCGCTCGTTCGACTGCGTGAATGGGCCGACGTTCACCGGCAGCTATTGGAGCAGTGCAAAGAACTGAACCTCACAATCGGCAAACGAAAGCTGGTTCTGACCGACTTGCCAATGAACGCAGTGGAGGTCGTCCCAAGGCATAAACAACGCTTCTTACCCCTAGCCCAACAGCAACAGCCGCAAGCACCTCAGCCGACCGGGTTGCCTACCGGTTATGAAGCGGTACATCGAGCGTTGCTGAGCGGGTTGTTGTCCAGCGTTGCCATGCTTGAAGACACCGGCAAATACAAAGGGGCTCAGAATTTAGAAGTCAACATTTGGCCTGGTTCAGGCCTGAAGCAAAGTCGTACGAAGTGGATCGTCGCAGGCGAGTTCATTGAAACTACGCAACGTTACGCTCGGGTTGTTGCCAAGATCGAAGTCGAATGGATCGAACAGTTAGCCCATCATTTGATCAAGTATAGTTTCGATGAACCGCACTTCAGCAAGAAACAAGGGAGTGCACTGGTGATGCGTCGAGGAACCCTCTATGGCATGCTCGTCTCGCCTCGCATCGCCGTACCACTGGCCCCCATTGACCCAATACTAGCTAGAAAAATATTGATCGAACAGGGGCTCGCAGAAGACCAATTGGTTTCGCGAGCTCGTTTTTGGCAGCAAAACCAAGCGTTTTTAGCGAAGGTCAAGGAACTTGGTGACAAGTCGAGGCGTCGCGATTTGGTTGTTGATCCTTACGTGTTAACCGATTTCTATCGCTCTCGCATTCCCGAGTTTGTTGTCGATCGCGTGACCCTTGAAAAATGGGACCGTACGGTTCAGCCCCCCGAAGAGACCCCTAAAGGACCTTCGAAACAAACTCCGGTTGCTACGATGGCGAGCAAACAACCAGTGGCGGATCTCCCAACTCCCTATTTGACTTGGGATGACATTGTGGTCGACATTGACCGCGATGCTATCCAAGAGCGCTTTCCATCCAAAATTGAAATAGGAGTCAGCCAACTTCCTGTAAAATACTTGTATGAACCAGG
>Ga0105046_10017625_pt1 | contig 10917 bp, 11 predicted proteins | sample MAT03_FD_78385 | JGI IMG/M metagenome (GOLD analysis project Ga0105046, IMG submission 78385) | Freshwater microbial communities from Lake Fryxell liftoff mats and glacier meltwater in Antarctica - MAT-03 (megahit assembly) | ecosystem: Environmental > Aquatic > Freshwater > Ice > Liftoff...
GAGGTCCTTGGCGAGACCTGGCGGGAGTCTGCGGGCGAGCACGATCATCACGATCCACGACACAGCGAGAAGCAGAACAGCGATGATCAACCAGCGAACGATCATGCGTCGTGCTCGTCGGGGCTGAGCAGGATGAGCGAGAAGGTGGTGGGCTGCGGGCGGGTGAGGATGAGTCGTCCTCCTTCGGCTTCGGCGATGGAGCGGGCGAGCGCGAGTCCGATGCCGTGTCGGTCGCCGTGGCCGCGTTGAAAGATCCGTTCGCGATCAGCGACCTTGGTGAGCGTGCCTTCGTCGGCGACGTCGATGGCGCCGCCGCCCGCGATGCGCCGCAGTGTGACAGCGATCGCGCCGTTGCCGTGGTGGATGGCGTTGTCGATGAGGACGTCGAGGATCTGTTCGATCGAGGCGCTCGAGCCCCGGGCGGTCACGGGCTCGGCCGTGGCGGTCGTGATGGTCCGACCGAGCGCGGCGACCCGAGGTCGCCATCGTTGCACCGCCTCCGTTGCTGCCGTGTCGAGGCGTACGGACGAAGTAGCAGCGATGGCGTCGCGGGCGAACGCAAGCAGATGATCGACGGTCCGTTCGAGCCGGTGAAGATCGTCGAGCGCGAGATCGATGGCGTGCGGGTCGTGTGCGGAGCGCGCTGTTTCGAGGCGGAGGCGCATACCGGTGAGTGGGGTGCGGAGTTGGTGAGAGACGTCGGCACTGAACCGTCGCTCTCGGGCGAGGGCCTCGTTGATGCGTTCGGAGCTGTCGGCCAGCGCGTTCGCCAGTGTGTCGATCTCGACGACACCCGACGATGTTGTCGGCCTGGCGACGATGCCACCATCGCCGAGGCGGGCGGCTGCGGCTGCGAGATCGGTGACAGGTTGGGAGAGGCGGCTGGCGAGGCGTTTGGCAATGAGCCACGCCACGAGCAGGGTAGCGAGAGCGGTGGCGGCCATTTCAAGCCACGCGATCCGGGATCGGTGGTCGGCACCGGCGAGGGATTCGGTGAGGCGGAGTGCGCCGACGATTCGCTCGCTGCTGTCGTCGCTGATCGGGGTGGCGACGACGATCTCGGTGTCGGTGGCAGACGCCGGGTTACCGGCTAGCGCGCGTCGCACCGCAGCGTCGGCCTCGGGTGGGCCATCACCGAAGACAAGCTTGCCGGCTGCGTCATAGACACTGAACGGTGGTGGAGCGTCGGGTTCACCGTAGACGGCAGCGAGCTCGGTTGGATCGAGGGGCACGTCGATTTCGGTGAGGGTCCGTGCTGCGGTGGCTTGGAGCTCGACGACTTCAGAGTCGAGGATCGACTGGTGCACGGCGAGGGCCAGCGGTATACCGAGCACGAGCAGGATCAAGGCGGAGACACCGACGATGGCTTCGGTGATGCGACGCCTCACGGGGCAACCAGGCGGTAACCGACCCCACGGACGGTGGCGATGTCGATCGCGTCGCCCAGTTTGCGACGCAGGGCCATCACGTGCATGTCGAGGGTTTTGGTGGATGTCTGCCAGTGAAGATCCCACACTTCAGCGAGGAGCCGTTCACGGGTGACGACCCGGCCCGCTTCGCGGCACAGCAGGACGAGCAGTTCGAATTCGCGGCGGCGCAAGTCGACAGGTTCGCCGTTGATGGTTGCGATGTAGGCGGCCGGGTCGACCATCAGCGTGCCGAGTTGGAACGTCTCGTCGGGGCTGACGGCACTGGCGCGGAGGTGGGCGCGAACTCGGGCGAGGAGCACGTTCATCGAGAACGGTTTGGTGACGTAGTCGCTGGCGCCGGCGTCGAGACCGACGACGATGTCGATCTCCGCGTCTCGTGCGGTGACGAGCACGATTGGCAGATCACGATGTTGTTCGCGAAGCCACCGGCAGAGTGTGAAGCCGTCGATGTCAGCAAGGCCGGCGTCGAGCAACACCAGATCAGGCACTGTTGTTTCGACCGTTGCGGTCGCGGATGCCCCGTCCGTGCACCACTGGACGAGGTATCCGTGCGACTGCAATGTCGTGGTGACTGTCTGGCCGATGGACTCGTCGTCCTCCACGACCAGGATGCGCTGGTTCACCTGGTCACGCTAGGGCTGGCTGGTCCTTCTTGGTCTTTGTCAGATAGGTGACGACACCGAGAATCGCGGTGAGGAAGATCGCGCTGGTGCCGACTGTCCCGAGACCGAGTCCGCCGTCTGCCCGGGCTTGTGACAGGAAGTCGCCGATGGATGCGCCGAGTGGACGGGTGAGGATGTAGGCGATCCAGAACGAGAGGACGGCGTTCATCCCGAGCTTGTAGTGGGCAAGAGCGACGATCCCGATGATGCCGGCGAACAGCAGTGCTGATTTCCAGTAGCCGAGGTTGAGGTGCTCGGCGACCAGGTCGCCAGCGGCGGTACCGAGAGCAAAGGTGAACAGGATCGCCAACCAGTAGAACGCCTCTCGCTTGACGGTGCGGATTGAGTGGATCGAGAGCGTGCCCTCGCTGGCGTACCAGGCGATGAAGGTGACGGCCAGGGCAACGGCGAAGATCGAGGTGCTGACCACGAGGCTGACGCCGAGGTTGTCGACGAGGTTGTCGGTGATCAGGGTTCCAACGATGCTGATCAACACGACCGCCAACCAGTAGATCCCGGGCACGTACTTGCGTGCCCGGAACTGGAACACCAACACTGCAGCGAGGCAGACGCCCATGATGTAGGTGGTGTTGGTGAGCCCAAGATCGAGGTTGGAGTTGAGGAAGTCGGCCGCCGTCTCGCCGACTGTGGTGGCCAAAACCTTGATGATCCAGAAGAACAATGTCACTTCCGGGACCTTGCTCATCATCGTGCCCATCTGGCTTCGTGCGACAGTGGCCGTGTTGGTGGTCGTCATGGTCTCTCGTTTCTCGGGGTGTGGTCAGAACCGTAAGGAACCGCGGGTCAACGCCGACGGGTGTGTTGTTCAACGCTCGGTAAACCAGCGTGCGGGTCGATGAAGGTGAGCGGACGGCCAGAACTGGGTGCGGTCGCTGTGATCGCTGGTCGGGCTGCCGTACCGTTGGGTTGTGCCTGGTGAGCGGATCTTGATCGTCGAGGATGACGAACGCATCGGGGCGACGCTGCTGCGCGCGCTCGCTGGCAGCGGCTACGAAGCCCGGTGGGAGCCGACCGGGCGGGGCGGGTTGACCGCTGTGGCTGCAGCGCGGCCGGATCTGGTGCTGTTGGATCTCGGGCTACCGGACATGGATGGGCTCGACGTGTGCCGCGAGATCCAGAGCGGCGACTCGACGATCGATGTGGTGATGCTCACTGCTCGCGACGAGGAACTCGATGTGGTGGTCGGCCTCGATGCCGGTGCGATCGACTACGTGACGAAGCCGTTCAAGCTCGCCGAGTTGTTGGCACGTCTGCGCGCCCAGTTCCGTCGGGCCGAACCTCGCGGCGAGTCGCGGGTGACCGTTGGGGATCTGGTCGTGGACGGCAACGCTCGCCGCGCATGGCTCGGCGGTGACGAGTTGGTTCTGCGAGCCAAGGAGTTCGACCTGTTGGCGCGACTCGTTGCTGATGCCGGCAACGCTGTGTCGCGCGAGACGCTGATGGCTGACGTGTGGGACGAGCACTGGTTCGGCTCGACCAAGACCCTCGACTTTCACATCGCTGCGCTGCGCCGCAAGCTTGATCCCGCCGACGGTGTCAGCCGGGTCACGACCCTTCGTGGTGTCGGGTACCGATTCGAGTTGTCATGAGGCGACGAATCCTTGCGGCGATCCTGTCCGTTACCGCGGTGGCGATCGTGCTGTTCGGTGTCCCGTTGGCGATCGTGGTCCAACGCTTCGTCGACGACGACGCCGCGCTGCGGGTCGAACGAGCCGCAGTCCTTGCATCGCGTCAGGTACCCGCGGACTTCGCAACGAGCAACGATCCGGTGGAGCTCCCGACGAACAGCGACGGCATCATCCTTGCGCTGTACGACAACACCGGCACCCTCGTTGCTGGGTCGGGCCCGAAGACGGCGGATGCTGCCACGACAGAGGCGCTCGCCAATCGAATCGCCGATGTCGAGGTTGGCGACGCGCGGGTCGTCGCCGTCCCGGTCGCTGCTGACGAGCGGGTGATCGGTGTGATTCGCGCCGAGCAGCCCACCGCAGCCAGCGATTCGCGTACACGCCGGATCATCGCGTTGCTCGTCGCCTTGGCCGTCGGGGTGCTGATGATCGGGTCGGCGATCGGCTACGTGCTCGCCGGGAGACTGGCACGACCGGTGAGACGGCTCCGCGACGCGGCGGTCGATCTCGGCGACGGCGACTTCACGATCGACGTGCCACGCAGCAGCGTTCCCGAGCTCGATCAGGCCGGCCAGGCAATGACGGCGACGGCGCGACGACTCGATGATCTGGTGAGCCGCGAACGCGCGTTCAGTGCCGATGCGTCGCATCAACTGCGCACCCCGATCGCCGGTCTGCGCGCCGCGATCGAGACCGAACTGGCCTTCCCGAGGCCTGATCGCACGGAGGTGCTGCACGAGGCGATCAATGACATCGACCGGTTGGAACGAACGATCACCGAGCTGCTCACCATCGCCCGAACTTCTGAGGTCGCCACCTCTCCCGTCGTGCTGGACGAGGTGTTCGCCGAGGTCGAGCAGAGCTGGCGAGGCCGGTTCACCCACACCGACCGGCCATTGACGATCACCGCCGCCCGCTATGCGCCGACCGTGCGCGGTAACGCCGCGGTGCTTCGTCACGCGCTCGACGTGCTGGTCGACAATGCCCTTCGACATGGGGCCGGCGAGGTCCGCATCGACCACACGGTGACCGAGACGACCATCACGATCTCGGTCACCGACGAAGGACAGGGTTTCGCGACCCCGACGGCGCTCTACGAACCGTCGTCGCTGCAGGACGACATTTCGCTTCATGGCTTGGGGCTGCCTCTGGCCCGCCGGCTCGTCGAGGCACTGCCAGGACGGTTGACCATCACTCGTGCCGCACCGCACCCGCAGATCGACATCGTCGTTCAGCGGACGCTTCCGCCGTCGCCCTGATTCGTCTCGACACGCGCAGGAGGGGAGGATCGATGCGACCCTCCCCTCCATGCGGGAGACAAGCGTTGGGCTGGGTTCAGCCGTTGGCGTCCTCGACGCCGGCACGCTCATTGGGATCGTTGTCCTGGTTGGCCGACGGTCCACCGTCGCACTCGGCACCGGTGGCCGAATCAATGCCGTCCTCGCAGTTCACGCCGTCGGCCTCGTCGCCACCGGTCGCGTCGTTGGCTTCGGTCGCGTCGTTGGCTTCGGTCGCGTCGTTGGCTTCGGTCGCGTCGTTGGCTTCGGCGGCTGCGGGGCCGCCGTCGCACTCGGCACCTGTGGCGGTGTCGATGCCGTTTTCACAGTTGACCCCGGTGTCGCCTGGAGCCTCGGGGGTATCGGGTGCCGGTGTCGGGGCGACGACGGCGGGCGGGCTCGGCGTTGGGGTGTTGTCGCTGCCACTGGCCGCGGCGGCGATGCCGGCAGCGCCGGCGAACAGGCCGAGTCCGATGATGGCGGTGTAGCTGGCCTTCTTCAATCGGGAGGTCATGGGAAGGGTCCTTTCGTGTTGCTCGGTCGGGAGTTCCGTTCCGATGTGGCCAGAGTGCGCTCTGCAACCTTGAGAGGACCCGAAGCGACCTGAAGCGGCGCTTCGGCCAAGCTTCAGGTTCGGTCTGTCACGCTGTGGTCGTGAGGATCCTGGTGGTCGAGGACGACAAGCGGCTGGCGTCGACGCTGCGTCGCGGGCTGGAAGCAGAAGGGTTTGCGGTCGACAACGCCCTCGACGGTGAGCAGGGCCTGTGGTTGGCGTCGGAGAACGGCTATGACGCGATCGTGCTCGACATCATGTTGCCGAAAGTGAACGGCTTCCAGGTCTGCGCCCGACTACGAGAGTTGGGCAACTGGACACCGATCCTGATGCTCACCGCCAAAGACGGTGACCTCGATGAGGCAGAAGCGCTCGACACCGGCGCGGATGACTACCTGACCAAACCGTTCTCCTACGTGGTGCTCGTCGCCCACCTCCGAGCGCTGCTGCGACGCGGTGCAGCAGAACGACCGGTGCAATTGACCGTGGGCGACCTTGTCGTCGATCCGGCAGCGCGCACGTGCAGTCGGGGCGGTCGGTTGATCGAGTTGACGGCGAAGGAGTTCTCGATCGTAGAGTTCCTCGCCCGACGCAACGGCGAGGTCGTCTCCAAGGCCGATCTACTCGAACATGCGTGGGACTTCGCCTACGACGGCGATCCGAACGTGATCGACGTGCACATGTCGAACATCCGCCGCAAGATCGACAAGCCGTTCCACGCGCACAGTCTTCGCACGGTTCGAGGTTCCGGCTACCGCCTCGTGCCCGATGGCCGCTGACCGGTTCCGACGCCGGTTAGGGCTCCGGTTGCGGGTCACCGCCGTTGCGGTGCTGACCGTCGGCATCGCGCTGTCGGTCAGTGCGGTGTTGCTGGTCGGGTTGGTGCGCAGCCGACTCGACACCGCAGCGACCACGGCCGCCACCCTGCGGGCTCGCGATGTCGCAGCGTTGGCGAATGCCGGCAGCCTTCCCGCAGAGTTGGCGTTGCCCGGCGAGGAATCGGCGTTCGTGCAGGTGGTCGACGATTCGGGTGAGGTGATCGCGTCGACCGGGAACATCGAGGGCGAACCCGCTATCTCTACCGTCAAGCCATCTGGGATGACGGCGCTGGTGCTCACGATTACGATCGCTCCGCTCGACCAGGCCGACGCCATGCGAGTCGTCGCGCTGAACACCACGACGAGCGCCGGCACTGTCACGGTGTACACCGGCGAAAGCTTGGAGAACGCCGACGACACCACCGCAGCGGTCATCACCGTGCTCGCGATCGCGTTACCGCTGCTCGTGCTCGTCGTCGCCGCAGTCACATGGTGGGCCGTCGGGCGAACACTGCGACCGGTACGACGGATCACACGCACGATGGCCGACATCACCGCCAGCGACCTCCACCGCCGAGTGCCAGAACCCGGGACGCGCGACGAGATCGGAGAGCTCGCACTCACCGTCAACGAGACACTTGCACGACTCGACACCTCGGTCGAGCAGCAGCGCCGCTTCGTTGCCGACGCCAGCCACGAGCTGCGCGGGCCCCTAGCGGCCCTACGCGCCGACCTGGAAATCTCCGTCACCCATCCCGAGCAGACCACCTGGCTCGACGTCGCTCGCGACACCCTCAGCGACGTCGAACGGCTCCAACACCTCACCGAAGATCTGCTGCTCCTTGCCCGACTCGACTCCCACCAGCAACGTCTGCGCCAGCCTGTCGACCTCGCCGAAATCCTGACCGAAGCAGCCGGTGGGATCCGCCGCGACGACCTCGACCTGGCCGTGCTCGGCACCGAGACGCCGGTAACCGTCGAGGGCGATCCCGAGCAGTTACACCGAATGATTCGCAACCTCCTCCACAACGCCGAAGAGTACGCCGAGCATCGCATCACTGTCACACTCACCATGGCGGATGCGGTTGTTCGGCTGCAGGTCGCCGACGACGGGCCCGGTGTCCCAACGGCGCTGCGCGCTGTCGTCTTCGAACGGTTTGTGCGTGTTGACACGGCGCGAACCCGCAACACCGGCGGCACCGGACTCGGTCTCGCGATCGTGGCCGACGTCGTCGCCAGCCATCACGGCTCGATCACCGTCACTGACAACGATCCACACGGCGCCACCTTCACCGTCGAACTCCCCGCCCACCCGCCGACCTGACACGACCCGCCGTCGCGGCCGCCCGCGAAGTTTCGTCGTTCTGGCCGTGTGCTGGCCAAAGGCCACCCTGGCGCTGGCGGGCCCCTGCGTACCGTCGCTCTCATGAGAACCGACGTGCAGGAGGACCTATGAACAGTCCCGTCATCGAACTCCGGGGGCTCAGCCACCGCTACGACACTGACCTGGTGCTGCGCGACATCGACCTGACGATCGAGGCCGGGGAGATCTTCGGGTTCCTCGGCCACAACGGTGCCGGCAAGACCACCGCGATCAACATCCTCACCACCTTGATCGAACCGACGTCGGGCACCGCCCGGGTGTGCGGATACGACGTAGTCAGCGAACGACGCGACGTGACCCGTTGCATCGGGTATTTGCCGGCCGAGGTGCGCATGTACGGCCACATGACCGCGGCGGAGAACCTCGAGTTCTTTGCCAAGCTCTCCGGCGTCGCCGAACCGCGCAAGGCCGTCGCTGAGACGCTCGCCTACCTCGATTGCGCCGACCTTGCCAACAAGCGTGTCGGGGCGTTCTCGACCGGGATGCGTCAACGGGTTGGGATCGCTCAAGCGATCGTGCACCGCCCCAAGGTGCTGTTCCTCGACGAACCAACATCAGGGCTCGACCCGCTCGGTGTCCGCCAACTGCGCGACACGATCTTGCGGCTCAACGCCGACCTCGGGATGACGGTGTTCATGAACACCCACCTCCTCGGTGAGGTCGCCAAGGTATGCACCACCATCGGTGTCCTCAACCACGGCGAGCTGATCTACAAGGACTCGATCGAAGAAACCACACGCCGCTTCCCTGACGAAGCGTCGCTCGAAGACATCTACGTCCGCATGGAGGCCGCATCGTGATCGCCACCATTGCTTCGCATCAGGTGTTGTCACTGCGACGCCAACGGGTGTTCCTCGCCATGCTCGCCACCCTGTTGACGATGACCGCCCTCGCTGGGGTGCTGGGCTGGTCCAGCCACCAGACGATCGTGCGGGTCTACGACGAAGCCGTCAAGCTGCTCGCCTCGACCGGCAAACCGGCACCGCCGAACCCGTTCCTGCTCAAGCCGACCCTGTCGCTGCTGTCGAACATGGTTGTGTACATCCCGCTGATCGGCGCGCTCCTTGCTCTGATCGTCGGGCACCTGAGCATCGTCGACGACGAAACCAACGGGACCGGCCGGCTGGTGTTCTCCCGCCAGGTCAGCCGCACCAGCTACGTGCTCGGCAAGATCGTCAGCGCCGCAACCGTCCTCGCCGTCGTCCTCACTGCCAGCCTGGGCGTCAGCGTTGCCGCGTTGCTGGTCGTCAACCGGGCCATCGCCGGCGCCGACCTCGGCAGGCTCGTGATGTTCTACGGGCTGTCGTGGCTGTACCTGATGGTGTTCGCGCTGATCGGCATGGTCACGGTGTTGATGACACGCCGCCGATCGATCGCATTGCTGTCAGCCATGGGGGCCTGGCTGGTGATCACGTTCGTGATCCCGCAATTCACCTCCGGGCTGCGCCCCACCCAATCGCTCAACCCGATCACCGACCCGGCCAGCACCTCGCAGACCTTCTTCAAGGTCACCTCGAAGTTCCGGCCGTACTCGATCGTCGAGCAGTACAAGCAAGCAAGCGGCCGCATCCTCCACACCGCGCCCGCCGAGTCGTTCGGGCACACGGTCCAACGAGTCCTGCCGATCGCCGGCCTCGCCGCCGTGCTCGTCCTGCTCACCATCCGCCTCGTGCAGCGCCACGACTTCTCCAGGAGCGCCAACAGTGAGTGACTCGACCCAGCGCATCGTCACCCTCGCTCGCCACGAATACCGATCCGCCGTGCGCAGCAAGATCCTGATCGTCCTGCTCGGCATCCTCGTCGCCGTCACCGCGGTCTCGGTCTACATCGCATCCGTCGACTACGCCAGCAAACTCGCCGACTACCAGGCCTACGTCGACGCCGCGAAGGCCAGCGGACTCGACCGCATCGCACCATCGCCGCTCGCAGCCCTCTCATTGCTCCGAGGGGCGTTCGAATACCTCGAGATCATCGGCGCCGTCATCGCCATCGCACTCGGCTACCTCACCGTCTCACGAGAGCGATCGAACCGAACCCTGCCCCTCATCCGATCACGACCCGTCACATCCGGCGAGCTCGCAACCGGCAGCCTCCTCGGTGCACTCGGGGTGATCGCCACCCTCGTCGGGGTCACCGCCATCGTCGGAGTCATCGGCGTCGGCATCATCGGCCACGACTGGATCAACGCCACCCAAGCGCTCCAACTGCTCCTCGCCTACCTCGCCTCGATCATCTACATGGGCGCCTTCTACTGCCTCGGCGCCATCGCCACCGCACAATCACGGGTCGCCGCCAACGGACTGATGATCGCCCTGGGGATCTGGCTCATCGTTGTGCTCGTCCTACCCCAGATCGGCGACACCATGGACGCCGACAACCAGATCCCCGGAGGGCTGTTCAAAGCCCTCGGGCTCGGCCACGACGGCGAAGTGCAGATCCTCACCCACTTCACCACCTACGAACGCATCCGCACCTGGACCGAAGAAGCATCCCTTGCCAAACACTTCGAACGCTTCACGTTCGCAATGAGCGACGTCAAAGAGCGCTACCGACCCTTCAGCCTCCCAAGGCTCCTCGGCCAAACCCGCAACGACATCGGCTGGCTCATCGCCTACGCCGGAATCCTCTACGCCGGCCTTCGCCGCACTTTCCGGCTGCAACCAACCATCCCCCAAGGAGGAACACCATGAACCCCACCAACCATGTGACCAAGCGAGTACGCACCGGGCTCCTCGCCGCGGGACTGCTCGCCGCCAGCGCCGCCCTCGCTGCTTGCGGCGCAAGCTCAGGCTCTGCGACACCCGCTCCAACAACGTCCGCTGCACCCGCGAGTTCCACGGGCGGGACCACCGGCGACACCATCGTTGTCACCACTGGCGGGCCGGTGCTGCCCGTCGCCAACAACCCGATCACGAACACCTCCACCGTCCAAGCCCTGACCATCGACTCGGTCCTCGTCGAGAACAACGTCGACGCCGCCGGCACGGCCACCAGCGACCACCTGGAGATCGCGCTCACCAACACCAGCACCGCCGAGCTCACCGCGCTCGAGGTGTTCTACACGTTCACCGACCCGACGACCAGCACGTCCGAGAGCTACTACGCCCAACTCCCCGCCGACTTCACCATCCCCGCCGGCGGCAA
>Ga0105046_10017626_pt1 | contig 10917 bp, 10 predicted proteins | sample MAT03_FD_78385 | JGI IMG/M metagenome (GOLD analysis project Ga0105046, IMG submission 78385) | Freshwater microbial communities from Lake Fryxell liftoff mats and glacier meltwater in Antarctica - MAT-03 (megahit assembly) | ecosystem: Environmental > Aquatic > Freshwater > Ice > Liftoff...
GAGATGTTCATCAACGATGCATCTATGGAATTTCCCGGCAGAGGAGGAAACAGAGGCGGGCAACATGGAAGACGATTTAATAAATAATAATATGTTAAACATTAATTTACATGGTTATGAAAACAAAACTTTTTTTAACAGGAATGTTCCTGATGGCTTTAACAGCAGTAGTAAATGCCCAAACTCCTGGCGGAGGCCGGGGTAACGGACAAGGTAATGGAACCTGTCAGGGGACGGCTTACGTGGATAGTAATAAAAATGGGGTCTGTGACAATTACGAGAACAGAACTGCTAACGTGCAAGCCAAAAAAAGTAATGGTAAAAATAATGGCAATGGCAACGGTAATGGCTGTTGCAAAAGAAAAGGGAAAGGCCGCAACTTTGTTGATGCCAATAAAAATGGTGTTTGCGATAATTACGAAGCCACTAATAAGAATTAATTACTTCCGGACAAGGTAAAAAAAGGAAAAAACCAGAAAACAAAATTGCATTACAAACTAAGGCTGTTCTTCAAATGAGAACGGCCTTTTTTTTCAATATAAAAGTAGGGTATATCCATTCTTATTCGGATAATAAAGGATTAAAATTGATAAGAGAATTGAAAATAAGCTAATTACGCCTTGACAAAAAAGACTTTAAACATTTGTTCGATTCTTATTTCGACTCTGTACGAAGTTATCTTTTTACAGAAGGGCAGAAATGGATGAGGCTTTAGATTTACCCTGAAGTTACCATTAACTTAATACCTCGTTACAGGCAATAATATAAGCGCTAAATGTTGAAGTCTTTTTAATCTTTTTCAACCCTTTTTTGTCACTTGATAGTGATTGGGCAAAATATTCCCAGTAGGTTTTCATTTTATGCATCAAATGTGATTCACCGCTAAGGCGGATGCTGTTCTGATACAATAACTGATCGTGTAACCGGTTTATGGCTGCTTTTATATCCTGAAGGGTTGCCTTGTTGTTTGTTTTTATTTCGTTTACAAGAAGTGGGTTGGCAATGAGGCCCCGGCCTATCATCCATCTCGAAACCAATGGCATACGTTGCGATAGCGATTGAAAATCCTCAAGTGAATTTATGTTTCCATTATAACAGACCGGATGAACTAATTGATCGAACATATCGTGAAAGGCCGACTCGTTCACTTCTCCATTGTACATTTGGCTGGCGGTTCGCCCATGGATAATCACTTCGGTAAGTGGGTATGTGTTTAATACCGGAACAAGTGCTTTCCATTCGTCGGGACTGGTTAGTCCTAATCGCATTTTTATTGATAATTTTAAAGAAGTTTCCTTATAAAGCTCATTTAATACCGAGTTTATTTGTTGAGGATAAGGCAACAGGCCTGCCCCCATTTGTTTTTTAGTAACCATGGGATAAGGGCAGCCGAGATTCCAGTTTATTTCGGAATAGCCTAATTCGTTTAGGTGATTTATAACTAGTTGCATTTCAACCGCTTTGTTTCCCAAAACCTGCGGAACCAGGCGAATACCCTTATTTCGGTCGGGCAATATGTCACGATAAGCCCGGTGATCCTGTTTATGAGTTTCGATGAAAGGCGAAAAAGCAACATCTGGGCTGTCAAAGAGATTACAGAAAGCCTGACGGAAAGAATAATCGGTGAAGCCTTGTAGCGGAGCCAGATAAATGCGATGTGTATACATAGGTTCTCTCTGTTTTGCGGTGCAAAATACAAATCTTTAGAGAGAAAATTGATACAGTACTGAACTGTGTGCAAAGAGATATATCTGTTATCGTCGCAAAAGTAATTATCATTAATAGCTATTTATCAAAACTTGTCAATCTATACTCACATGATGTGCGGGAGTAAAATCAGCACCATTGGCGTTTTTGCCCATCATAAACTTACCACCGGCAATTAATACCATATCACTGGTTTGGGCAAGCATATTTAAACAAAAGAGAAAAACAACAAACACAGCTACTATTTTCATATTTCTTTATATTAGTGATCACATGAGAATTCAAATTTCAAAGGGTTCAATTTCTAACAAAAAATGAGGATTTCTCTTCTTTTTGCAAAAGTAACCAAATGTACAATTTTACATTTATTTCACTTAATCCAAACCGGCCAACTTATAAATGCCAGGATTATTGATATTTAACCAGGCTGTTACCAGCTAATTGGAAAATAATCTTTTAAAAATTGTCCGCTCCAATGTTTTCCGGTGTTGATACCATCGATAAACGGATCGCACACCCTGGCTGCACCATCCACAATATCCAAAGGAGGTTGAAAATCGTGTACATCCTGTTTGTGCTTTGCCAGATCAATCGGATCTTCATCGGTAACCCATCCGGTATCCACTGCATTCATAAAGATACCGTCCCTGGCAAAATCGCTGGCCGAAGTGTGTGTCATCATATTTAAAGCTGCTTTAGCCATATTGGTATGCGGGTGCCGGTCGGATTTTTTGAAGCCATGAAATTTGCCCTCCATTGCCGTTACATTCACAATATGCTTTTTGCCGGTGTAATCCCTTCGCATCAATCCCGACAAGCGGTTACATAGTACAAATGGAGCGACAGAATTAACCAGTTGAACTTCTATCATTTCAATGGTTTCAATTCCTCCCAGTTTTAGTCTCCAGCTATTGGTTTTTCTTAAATCGACCTGTTGAAGATCGGCATCCAATTTTCCTTCAGGGAAAACTTCTTTGGTATCGATAGAATTATCGAACCTGTATGGAATTTGAGATAACTGCGCCGATGCCCGGATCCCTATTCCCGGTTCCTGTCCGCTCCAGGAAACAGCTAATGCATTATTTGGATTGATATTGACCTCTCCAAAACTTTGAAGCTGGGTTAAACATTGATGATGATCGGACAATAACATTTTCACCTGCTCCGAATGTTGCTCATATGGTTTACTTTCCAATCCAATAAGATGAGCATAGAAGCCTGATGGCCTTCTCACCGTTTGAGCTGCATTGTTAATCAAGATATCCAGTCGGTTGTAATTTTTTTCAATATAATTGGCAAAAAGTTCAACGCTGGGAATATGGCGAAGATCGAGTCCATAAATTTTCAGGCGATGGCCCCATTCCGAAAAATCCTCTTCTTTAGCATATCTAATCGCAGAATCGACAGGGAAACGGGTGGTAGCAATAACAGTAGCTCCGGATCGCAACATCATCAATGTGGCGTGATAACCTATTTTAAGCCGGGAACCAGTAATCAAAGTTACTTGCCCAGTAAGGTCGCATGTTTGAAACCTTTTGGCATAATTGAGATCACCGCAATCAGAGCACATGGCATCGTAAAAATGATGAACCTCCGTATATAATTCTTTACAGATGTAACAATTGCGTGGCGAATCCAGAATTCGTTTTTCATTGTTTACCTGTAAACCGTGCGGCGATATTTGTTTTGGGGCTTCAAAAATGCTGGCAGTTCGTGCCGACCTAATACTGGCTGCTGCACGGGCGTTTCTATCGTTTATAAGGTCGCGCTGCTTTTTTTCAAGCTTCACACTTTTGTTTCGGTGTTTTATTTCGCCACGGTGAGGCCTGCTAAGCTGACCGGCAGTCTTCATCAGGGCAATTCTTTGTTCTTCCGATAAGTTAACAAGCTGATCCCCATTTCTAAGTAAATGTTCCAAAACAGAAATGCAGTTATCAATCTCAACAGATGTAATTTTCTTCGTGTTTCCGGTATTATTCTCCATTCAAATCTCACTTCAAAATTCGCTGCAAATGTATTTAAATAAAGAACATGAAAAAATACATTTATCTGGCAATCAACCATGATATTTATTAGAAAACACGCTTATATCTTTCAACATTGAAAATTTTATTATAGAAGAAAGGATATTGGTATGATACAATTGATTAGATTATTACATTTGTGCATATCTGTTTATATGAAAAGAAGCCTAATTTCCAGAGACAGCGAATATTTTCAGGATATCATTAAACTTGAATCTTGCCCAAAGGGAGGGTTTGCATGTTTGGAGCAAATTCCTTTTATCAATAGAAATTTAATGCTTGCCCTAAAATTAGCTGAAAATAAAAATTATCCTCATGCGCTGATTGCAATTCATGAATCGTTCGATACAATTTTTAGCCTTCGCGAAGAACAATGTCAAAAATGTGTTAATTTATTCAAGGAATTGATAATAAAATCTTTAGAACAAATCATCCGAGATCTCAAAAGAATGACTACCGGATTGTTTGCCAATAAGAATTATAAATACGACCTTACAAAAGCGGAAGAGATGTTGCAAGAATTAAAGATTCTATAAATTAAATCATGGTTGTCAGGTAAAAATAGTTAGATTACCAGTGAGAAATCTTAACCTTAATTATATTATGCTATAAACCAATCGGCTGCAATCAATCCAAATAATGAATGGTTGCAGCCGATCAATTTATAAGTGCGGGATTTATTCAACTATTAACTTCTTTTTTACAATATGTTCACCATCAGTTATAGTTATTAAATATACTCCGGAGCGAATTGCACTAATATCAATTTGACTATTCAGGATATCTGTTTCTAAAATTTTAATTCCTCTCAAATCGTAAATTGAAGCATGAGTTTTTTCGGGTAAATTGCGGAAATACAAAACATTACTTGCAGGATTAGGATATATTTCACTGAATTCCAACTTAGAAGCTAAATTAGTTTCAGGCAATTTCATAATAATTTTATTAGAAATAGTTTCAGAACTGCCTTCAACACAACGTACTGACAAACCCACATTTTTTTCGAAATTATTTCTTCGTACCCAGGAAGAATATTGCTCCATATATCTCATCCAACTGGAAAAAGGATCATATTCAGTAGAACTCCACCAGTATGCTACCTGGTTTATCCAGTCAGTTGCTCCTGATTGGTCCACAAAACCACTACCTACAGCACTAAACCCATATTCATCAGTTGCATAATAATATTGTTCCTGCCAATGAATATCTCCGATTTCTCTCAATTTTTCACCGGCAATATCTCCTCCGCCGGCATAGTTAATCAATATACTCCACTCAGCATCGGTTGGTATATGCCAGCCAGAAGGGCATAATTTTCGGCTATCGATTACAGTATAGTAATTATACAATTTTCCATAAATGGTCGAATCCTTATATATATCCCCATATGCTCCGATTTTAAGCTCAATCCACTCCTGCCAGGACATATCGCCTCTATATGGCAAAGGGTCTCCATTATTATATTTTGTGGTTCTCAGGTTTTGTGCCATCCATACCTGAGACCCAATTTTGACAGTTTTATAAACATTATTTTCAACATCCTTCACTGAACCATATACAATATTTGGAAGTGTTTTAAAAGACAGTTCATTTCCGTATCCCTCCCCTGCGCTATTGATGGCATATGCTTTTATATAATATGTTGTATTGGGTTTCAATCCTGAAACTTTCGCCAACCATGTATTATTATCTTCATCCCTCAGGAATGCTTCAGTTCTATTAAACGTGCCCGGATTAGGGCTTGTACTGTAACAAACTCCTTGTTGATCCGCTTCCGTGTCAGTAGTAATTTCAACTATGGCAAAATCTCGACCTATTGTTTTTACCTGATTGGTAGTTACAACCGGAAGACTGGAAAGCCGGTCATTATAGAGGGCTTCTCTTTCATCCGGATCTAATAACCTGTTATACAACCGAATGTCATCCATCACACCATTTAAACAGAAATTCAGATCCTTTTTGGATTTTAATGGAAATTTGACATTGAATAATTTAACATCAATTTTTTTCTTTGCGATGAAGCTATTATTGATATAAAAATTAAATGATCCATCGTAGTAAATCATAATAAAATCGGACCTTGGATGGGCAGGATCTATAGAAAACTTACCTGTTTGATCTGATAACGTGTATTTTTTACCAGCCACAATTATCTCAAATTGATATTTAAAATTCACAACTTTTATCGACAATTTTAACGATTTTGCAGGATTACTTTCCAAAATGATACTATTTGCCTTTCCGGGGGTCCTTACCCAACAACTAACAGTTGTATAAGGCGATTTAAATTCTAATCCCGGAATAGACAATGAATTTTTTTTACCGGTAAATGCGTAAGCACTGTTTAAATTTCCAAACCTGTCGGCAACTAATTTAGCTCCCTTAATTTTTGCATGATGCCCATTACCACTCTCGTCATTAGCATTACTGTTAAAAGGATAGTAAGCAATTAATCCCCTTTGAAGATCTATTTCACCTGATTTTTTGAAGTTGGAAGAGAATGTTGGATTTGCATTTATTGATGATACCATTACAATTACGAGAATGGTGAGCGTAAAGATTTTTTTCATAGAATCACACTTTGGAAATAATTACCTATAACATTTTACTAAATATCAATAAACAGATATTTATAAGTAGCGCCTTTTAAAAATGGAAGAAACCTTAAATACGTTTGTGGATAAAGTATGTAAATTATAATGCAAATTCACGAAAGTCAATTAAAATTGACCGAAACCGGTAAATATTATGACTAATATTTAAGTATTCATTACGAATCTTAAAATCTGACTGAGATTCTATCATTCATGTGCAAATCTTTCATAGTGCGATATCTAAAATAATCATAAAATTTTCTGTTATAGAATGAACTTAATTAAAAATGGAAAAGAACCGACGAACGACGTTGACTAAAAAAGTTAGAAAGAAATGAATTTGTTTTAATTGATAAAAAAATCAGTCACATTTTCAAAAACAGGATTTATCAAAAAATTTCCGTTCATATCAATATAACCCCAAAAGTTTTCTTTCCTTGCCCTGCTGATTCTGCACGGTTCGATAATCCAATAGCCTTTAACATTAATGTACCCATAACTACCTTTGTAATTAACACATGCCAAACTATCTTTAAACAGCATTGCCTCTTTGTATATTGCAGGAATGCATTTTTGACCTTTAAAATCCATAAATCCATAATTATTTCTTGCTCTGAATAGTACTCTTACAAAACTAAACCCGGGAATCTCAACAACATTCGATTCAAACATCAGTTCTCCATTTTTATTGATCAAACCATATTTGTTACCAATAAATACTGAAGAAAAGCCATCTTTAATTGCGATCAATAACTCCCCATAAACCATTTTTCCTAACAAAGGCAAGGGTGTCATTCTGGGAATATCCCCTATTCACTATTGCAAAACTAATCAACAAAAAGAAAAGAGATTTCATATATTATTTTTTGAATATTCATGTTTTCTATACCCCTTCCACAACAATCATTTTTGTATCTCCTGCCCGCTGTCTGATTGCCCTTGCCTTAGCATACATTTCCGAATTCCACCATTCATTAGCCTTTTCTGTTGTTGGAAATTCCACAACAACAATTCGTTCAGGATTCCATTCTCCTTCCAAAGTTATGGTTTTGCCTCCACGCACAACAAATTTACCATCGAATGCGGCAATTGTCGCCGGTGTTAACTTTCTGTATTCTTCCATTTCTTTGGGGTCGTGAATGGTGAGCTCTACAATGACATATGCCGACATCAGTTTTTTTACTAATGTATTAATTTCTGTTTTATGTTGGTATATTTTTCTTCTTTATTAACCAATCATTCAAAAATTTACAATTAAAAAACCTTCTTTAAACTTCCCTTATAACTGGCATTGAAAGGCCTGTCCACACCATCTTCGCCTGTATATGAAATTTCATAAAGATTTCCAGAAACCTTTATAACGATACTCTGTGGGTGCAAAGTAGCATCACTACTACATAGAAGTTAATACCTCATTTAGTTTTTCAAAATAACTGAGATTCGGAATCCTATATATCCCATTTTTAGGGGATTTTTACCTTAAAAAGGAACTAAGGTCTTATTTCTGACCCAAAATCTTGAGCATTTTGATATGGCTGACTATAGCAGAATAGAATGTTGGCTGAACATGATACGGCAATCCATATTTAAGCGCAGTACTTCTTACAAGCAGCGAAATCTTTTTGTAATGCACATGGCAGATATTTGGAAATAAGTGATGTTCGATCTGATAGTTTAACCCACCGATATACCACGAAAGCATTTTACTGTTTGGGGAATAATCGGAAGTACTGAGCATTTGGTGTATGGCCCAGTTGTTTTCCATATTTCCATTCTCATCGGGCAAAAGATATTCGGTATTTGTGACTACATGGGCTGTTTGAAATACTGTTGCCAGGATAATACCACTTATAAAATGCATGGTCAGAAAAGGAAGCACTACCCAATACCATGGAACTGGCAATACCATCAAAGGTATTGTCAAAAATGCCAGGTAATAAAGTATTTTAGACAGAATAACTTTTATGTACATTTTTCTAAATGAGGAATTACCTGCCAATACTGCCCCCGATTTCCGGTATCTGCGAAGTTGTTTGAAATCCTTTATAGTTGACCAAAGCAGCGTCATCAAGCCATAAAAAAACCAGGCATATAAATGCTGGTACCGGTGAAATTTACGATGTGTTCCGTGTGGTGAAAACCTAAGCACACCGGGAGGTGTAATGTCTTCGTCGTGACCGTCGATATTTGTAAAGCCATGATGTAAAGTGTTGTGCTGATGCTGCCATGTCGGAGGAAATCCACCCAGTGTGTAAAGTGAATAACTCCATAATCTGTTTATAGATTTCTTTTTGGAATATGTACCGTGATTGGCATCGTGCATTACCGACATCCCAACACCTGCTACACCAAAACCCATCAGGATGTAACAGATAAAAACAGCCGGAACTGAATTCACAATTCCCGAAATCAGTATAAAATAAGGAATCAGATACAAAGAATACATAATTACTGATTTCAATATCATGGTTGCATTCGCATATTTTGATGTATGTCTGTTATCGAAGTAATCTTTTACTTTTGCCCGTAGTTCATTAATGAAATCTGGTCTATTTTGCACTGAAAATTGTATATTTTGATTTGCCATAAAATTCCTTTTTTAATTTTTTAACAGATATTTCGGAATACTTTTCGGAAATAAGCTCCATATATAAGTAAACAGGGAAAACAAGACGAACAAAAATTAAAACCAAAAATAAAATGCCAGCCAATCCTGACACCAATAAAAGTTTATTATTAAAATCGAAACTCTCGATCGGAAAAGTCTGGAAGAACAGAATAAAAAAATAAATACTATAACTGATACTTAGAAAGAGTTTCAGTTTTTCGTTTAATAACGTGAACACCAGATTAATTTGGAATTCATTTCAATACATTACTTTGCAAATATAGCTCAATTTTAAATGAATGTCCAGAGAAGGAACAAGTTGCGTCTTATATTTTTTTTCAAAGTGTTAGTGTTATCGAAATAATTAAAAAACATATTCTAAATTACCGACCAGCTTAATTGATTCTTTCCGGAGGGATAACGACCTACGGGGAATATTATTAATACAAATAAAAAGCTTAATTAATGTCCAGGTATATAATTTCTTTTATTTGAGATATCTTTACAGTTGTAAAAAAAATCTGAATATCCAATTAACTATTACTTTTTACGAAATGGGACTTTCCATTCATTATAGCGGTAGTATTTCAAATCCCGGTTGTTTATCTGAATTGATAAACGAAGTACAGGATATTGCTGCTGTATATAATTGGCCATGTGAAATATATGAATGTAAATTTCCTGAAAACCAATATAGCCGTAATACTTATTCGGACAAGATCTATGGCATAAGTTTCACACCTCCGGGTTGTGAAAGTGTATTTATTTGTTTCCTGTCAAACGGAAAGATTAGCGGGCCGTCACAATTGGAATTATTTGGCAATTCAGAAATTGAAACCGATAAAAGATACTTGTATATTGTATCTGTAAAAACACAGTTTGCCGGTGCTGAAGTACATATGGTTGTAGTTCATCTGTTCCGATATCTGAGTCAGAAATATTTCGCACGTTTTAATATGAGCGACGAAGGCAATTACTGGGAAACATCAGACGAAAATGTCCTTCATGAAAATTTTAAAAAATACTCCGATCTGCTCAATAGTTTCTCATCTGCCATCGAAAAACATCCCTTCCAAACCAACGAATCCATTGAAAAATACTTTACAAGGCTACTGGAAATAATCAGGGAGAAGAAACATAGGGGGAAAAAGTAGTTTTATAGTCGTAAGATATTTCATAAGTCGTAAGAGAACAGCCAAGAAGGTGTTAGCTTTTAGGTAAGTCGTAAGAGAGAAGCTGAAATACTCAACTCAAGGTCGTAGACCTTACACAACTGTTGAATAATAATGTAAAATCCTCCTTATCAATGTTGTAGACCTTTGTAGTTGAAAAATATAACTCTTCATCAATTCCAAAAAAATTATTGTATTTCCATTCAGCTTTCCCACCCAGCTCTGCAAAAAATTAGGGAAGTGCCCTCTGCGAAGGTCACTAATTATTCCACGGTGTAATGTATTAGTTAGTCGACAGTCAATAGTCCACAGTGATAGCAGTATACACCATCGACCATCAATTATCGACTATCAATTATCAATTATCAATTATCCCAATTAAACTTTTATTTGCATTTTGAACATATGTTCATTATGTTTGCAGCAGGAAAAAACATGGCACGAACAAAAAAAGACAGACATATACAGAAAGCCCCACACTTCATTGGGTTTCTGCCACAGGGGATACAAAAGAATTCCGGCACTGAGGTAATTATCAATTTTGAGGAATATGAAGCTTTGAAACTGTGCGATTATGAATTGATGACCCAGGCAGAAGCTGCTATATTGATGAATATTTCGAGACCCACATTTACCAGGATTTATGAAAGTGTGAGGCGAAAAATTGCAAAAGCTTTCGTGGAAGGTAGCGGAATTCAGTTTGAAGGTGGAAATGTGGCCATGATGCATTGGTATAAATGTACGAATTGCAAAATCAGCTTTTCACTTCCTGACGCTTCCGAAAACAGCTGTCCTTTCTGCAAATCAGCCGA
>Ga0105046_10017629_pt1 | contig 10916 bp, 7 predicted proteins | sample MAT03_FD_78385 | JGI IMG/M metagenome (GOLD analysis project Ga0105046, IMG submission 78385) | Freshwater microbial communities from Lake Fryxell liftoff mats and glacier meltwater in Antarctica - MAT-03 (megahit assembly) | ecosystem: Environmental > Aquatic > Freshwater > Ice > Liftoff...
CAAACCTTCGACCTCTCCGAGGTCAGGAAAACATTGAAATGCTACATTTCTACAAACCTCTGACCTCTCCGAGGTCGTATGGCAAAAAGCATTTCAAAGCGGCTGGATAGTTACAATTAAGAAGCTGAATTGTTTTTATCCTCAGTCCAACGTCCCCGGTCTAACGTCCCCAGTCCAACGTCCTCAGTCCAACGTCCCCGGTCCAACGTCCCCGGTCCAACGTCCCCAGCCCTACTTCCGCCCGAAATCCGCCGGAATCTCGCCCCAATCCTTCGTTTCCCACTTGATAATGGGATTGGTCACCTTGTTGACGGCGAGCCATTGTTCGGCGCGTTCGATCATCTCGAAGATCTTGTCATTGCGACCCGTATGAGCCAGTTTGGTGCGACAGGTTTTGGCTTTTATCCAGAGTTGCGCATTCCTGGAGTCGGAATAAATGGGCATCGCAGGTTTGCCCTGTTGCTGGAGCCACGCCAGTGCATGGACGATGGCGAGGAACTCGCCGACGTTGTTGGTACCATCGGGCAGCGGGCCGACGTGAAAAAGTTTTTGGCCGGTCGGGACGTACACGCCCTGGTATTCCATAGCGCCGGGATTGCCGCTACAGGCTGCATCCACCGCCACACTTTCGCGTATGATGGCGCTGCGGCTGACCGGTATTTTTTTGCTGGTAGCGGCGGCAGTGCCAGGGACAGCCTTTTTTACAAACGCCCAATAATCTGATTTGAAAGCCTTTTCAGCGTCGGACCGGCTCTCGAAACTTTTATATTTCGCCTGCGGCACGCCGTCCACCTGCTTTTTACATTCGTCCCAGGCAGTATAGATGCCGGGCTTCCGGCCTTCCCAGACGACGTAGAATTTTTGCTTTGCCATGAAGTTGTTCTTTATTTCGGCCTTCCTTCAAAGGGCAAAAAGTCTACCCGTCCGATCAATATGTCCTGGAGGCGTTGGGGTAAATTGGTATAGAAGATATTGGTGCCGATGCGCCGCTGCTCATGGGGCCGCATCGGGCCTGATCCTTGAGTGCCGACGATGCTTTTCATGTTGGGGTCTTGCGGATCGAGCATCTGAGCAAGCCAGAGCCGCTTGTCCGAACCATAAATCAGTAATTCCACCTTTGGATGTAAAGCCTCCATTTCGAGCGGATTTTCGACGATAACACTGGCCTGCCAGGCTTTTTCGATCGTTTTGGTGGAATCTGCAGGGTCGGGCACCAGTACCCGCACACCACTCTGATCAATATTGATCAGGATCGGGCCTGCGGGCATTTCCAAGGCGCCGGCGCCAGTTATCATACAAGAATCGGGGATTCCCGAAAATGCCGAGAGCGGCCATCCTGCAAAGAAGGAGGTGCGCCCACGCGGTGGGACTGCGTCCGAAAACGTCCGGATCACTGCACTGGGCTGCCCGTCACAGGTGATCGCCTGGCCCGTGCTGTCCATCGGCTGGATGCGCAGCCAGATGCGGTGCCATTTGTTGCCCTGGTTGTCGCAAACGCCTGCGATGAAGAACTTTCCCCTTTCCACCCAGCAGTTCAGGTCGCTGATTTTCACATTTGTGCTGTCCGTTTCAGCAGGCATAGGTTCTATTACGGTGTCGGAAGCCGTGCTGGTGTTTTGGCTGTCACCGTTTCCACAGGAAAAGAACCAGAAGAGAGAGATTGCAAAAAATAATGTGCGCATAGAGGTTGATGTGCTAGTGTGGTCAATGTAGGACACACTTCCTTACCGAAGGATCGGGTGGATGCTGCCCATAAGAAGTAAAAATTTGAACGCAGCCTGTGCGCAGTCAAACTGCAAAGGTCTTGAAAGCGTGTTTTTTTGACTGTTTTTTTTCAAAACAAAAAGCAAAAGCAGGGAAGGCATCATAAGTTCTCCCAAAAACCTCGCATCCTCTGCTACCTTTGCGCCCTCGAAATGGCGAATTTTTTTTTCCAGACACGATTTATCTCTGCCCTATTGCTATTGCTGGCAGCATGTGGCGCCCCTGTCCAAAAAGGCGATGAAACCCCGTTGGCACAAGTTTACAACAAATCCCTGTTCCTTTCCGAACTCGAAGGGGTAGTGCCGGAGGGTACGCCCCCGACAGACAGTGCCCTCATCGTGAGTGCTTATGTACAACGTTGGGTGCACGAGCAACTGCTGATGTATGAAGCCGAGCGCAACATCCCCAAAGATCTGGATATTGACCAGTTGGTACGCGACTACCGCGCCAGCCTGGTTCGATTCAATTTTGAGGAAAAAATCATTGCGGAAAAACTCGACAGTACTGTATCGGAACCTGAATTGCGGGCATACTACGAAAACAACAAGGAACAATTTCAACTCGAAAGCACCATCTTGAAATGCCAGGTGCTGAAACTCCGGCCCGACGCGCCACAGAATGAGATCAATAAATTTTGGAACAGCCGCAAGGACTCAGACAACGTCAAACTGGCAAATTACGCCAAGATGTGGGCGCAGACCGCCCTACTCAACCAGGAAAAATGGTATAAACTGGAAGAGATCGCCGCGATTCTCCCCAAAGGAACGTTAACTGCCGAGAACATCAATGCACGACGCGAAGGCACCCTCAGCGACGATGGCATTCGGTACTACTACCGGGTCATCGAAACAGTACAGGGCAAGACCACCGCTCCTTTTGACTACGCCCGCGAACAAGCTTCGAAAATCATCCTCCACCACCGCAAACAGCAGCTGCTCGACCAATGGAAAGAGGATTTGTACCAAAAAGAACTTCGCCGGGAGAACATCAAGATCGGGAAATAATCACTTGATCTGTTCTCTTTGCCCGACAACGGGCAACGCTCACGCCACTATAACCAGTAACCAACAACCAGTATCCAATGTCCAGCATTCAGCATTCAATATCCAGTATCCTTTTATCCCTTTTTCTTCCAGGGCTGCTTTTTTCCCAAACTCAGGACAAGGCGGTGATTGACCGGGTGGTCGCAACCGTCGGAGGAGAAATCATCCTGCTAAGCGAGGTACAGGAGCAGTTGGCCTATGCCAAACAACAGCAGCCTACCTTGGGAGATGAATACCGTTGTGTCTCTGTTCAAAATATGATTATCCAGAAACTACTGGTCAATCAGGCAAAACTCGACTCGGTAGAAGTGAAAGACGATGAGGTGGAAACACAACTCGGCGCACGGATTGATCGCTTGCTGGCCTATTTCAACCAAGATCAGAAAGCATTGGAGGATTATTATGGGCAGGGCATCGAGCAGATCAAGGAGCAATACCGCGCAGATATGCGCAACCAGATACTGGCCGAACGGATGCAAGGCAAAATCACCGAAAAAGCCACCATCACACCTGCCGAAGTGCGCGAATTTTTTAGCAAAATCCCGAAAGATTCGCTGCCCTATTTCAATGCCGAGGTTGAAATCCGCGAGATCGCTTACAAACCGCCGGTTAATCAGGCAGAACTCGCCAAGGCCCGCGAGCGCATTGAAGACTTTCGAAAACGCATCACAGAAAGGTACGAGGACTTTGCCGAACTGGCCAAAAAATACAGTGACGACCCGGGATCCGGCCAGCAAGGCGGTGATCTGGGTTGGCAAAAACGGGGCACTTTTGTGCTTGATTTTGAAGCAACGGCCTATAAATTGGAGAAAAACCAGATGAGCCCGGTGATCGAAACGGAATTTGGTTTCCACATCATACAACTCCTCGAACGCCGCGGCAACCTCATCCATGCCCGCCATATCCTGATCAAACCCGAAGTCACGGATGCCGACCTCGAAACGGCTAAAGTCAGACTGGACTCGGTACGAACGGCTATTCTGGACAACAACGTGACGTTCAGCCAGGCCGTGAAACGCTACGGCGACAAAAATACCCAGAGCTATAACAACGACGGACGGGTCGCCAACCCGCGATCGGGCAACACCTTCTTCGAAGTCGCCGATCTGGACACGGATATTTTCTTCGCCATTGACGGACTCCAACCCGGCGAAATCAGCAAGCCTGCCGATTTCCGCGCACCCGACGGTACCCGCTTTTTCCGCATCGTACAACTCGTGAGCCGCACAAAGCCGCATAAAGCAGACTTGAAGCAGGACTACAACAAAATCCAGTTAGCCGCCCTCGAACAGAAAAAATCTCAGTTCACAGAGCGCTGGATGGTGGACCGTCTACGCAGCACTTACCTGTCGGTAAACGATATGTTCCTGAGCTGTCCCAACATCCAGCAAATTTTGGGGGAAATAAAAATGTAGGCCGACGTGCTATGATCCAGCTTGCATTGAGCAAAGTGGGGAAACCATAGTTTTTGCCCGAATTTAATTGACACAAAAAAAATGAAATTGCACCACCTCGCATCCCTGTTGCTGCTGTGCCTCCCATTTGCGGCAGCGGCCCAAAAACCTGATACCATCCTCCCCATCGTACCCTACGACCAGCCGAAAGAATATGAGATTGGTGGTGTTCATGTGACAGGCACTCAGTACGCCGACCCCGGCTCGCTGATCTCCATCTCCGGTTTTCGGGTCGGTGAAAAGATCCGCATCCCTGGCGGACAATTTGCCAAAGCCTTGCAAAACCTGTGGGCACTCAAGCTCTTCACGGATATTGAGATCAACCGCGAGCGCACCCAGGGCGACGTCGTATTTCTCGAAATCGCCGTCCGGGAGTTGCCGCGCTACAACCGCCACTCCTTCATAGGGGTCAAAAAAAGCAAGCACGACGACCTGAACGGCATTGTCAACAAGTTCATTCAGAAAGGAGCGATTTTCACCGACAACGTGAAAGCCACGATCGTCTATGAATTGGAAGAATACTACGTGGAAAAAGGGTATCGCAACGCAAAGGTAAAAGCCAACGTATTCCCAGACGAGCGCGCCACCAATGCCGTGCGGGTTGAATTCAATATTGACCCCGGCAAGCGGGTCAAAATTCAGGACATCCGTTTTACCGGCAACAACAACGTGAAAACGAGTGTGCTACGCAAAAAAATGAAGGATACCGTGCGCAAGCGCAAACTCTTCAAGAAATCGAAACTGGTGCGCGAGAAGTACGAAGACGACAAGCAAAAGGTCGAAGCCTACTACAACACGGTCGGCTTCCGCGATGCCCGCATCGTCAACGACAGCATCTGGCGCACCAAAAAAGGGCGCATCATGATCCAGATGGACATCTCGGAAGGTAGCCGCTACTTCTTTCGCGACATCACCTGGAAGGGCAACACCATCTACGATACCAAATACCTCACCCAGGTGCTGGGCATCAAAAAGGGCGACGTATTCAACCAAGAGCTGCTGCAAAACCGGCTTTCTTTTAGCCAGGACGGGCGCGACATTTCGTCTCTTTACCTGGACAATGGCTACCTGTTCTTCCGCGCCGACCCGGTCGAGACTTCCATTGACAATGATTCGATTGACCTCGAAATTCGTATGTTTGAAGGCCCTCAGGCCACTATTGACCGCGTGATCGTCAAAGGCAATGACCGCACCAATGAGCACGTCATTCGTCGCGAGTTGTATACCCGCCCTGGCGACAAATTCAGCCGCGCCGACATCATCCGTTCACAGCGCGAGATCATCAACCTCGGCTACTTTAACCAGGAAGCGCTCGGAATCAATACGCCGGTGAATGCCGACCGGGGCACCGTAGACATTGAGTACACGGTGGAAGAGAAGCCTTCCGACCAGTTGGAACTCTCCGCAGGTTATCAGCCCGCCAGCGTTTTGAACACGCGCGGTGGTGTGATTGGTACGCTCGGTGTGACGTTCAACAACTTTTCGGTACGCAACATCAAAAACAAGGAAACGTGGAACCCGCTGCCCCAAGGCGACGGCCAGCGGCTTAGTTTGCGCGGCCAAACTGCCGGCGACCGCTTCCAGTCGTATAACGCCTCTTTCACAGAACCCTGGCTCGGCGGGCGCAAACCCAACTCGCTCACGGTGGCCGGTTTTTACAATCGTTCGGCCTTTGGCTTCGAGGGCACCACGAGTTTCAGCAAACTGGAGATCATGCAGGCCTCGGTGGGCTTCGGTACCCGCCTCAAATTCCCGGATGACAACTTTGTGTTCCGGGCTGACCTCGATATCCAGACCCTGCGGCTCAACAATTCCAGTGGCTTTGTGGACGATCAGGAGCGTTTCGTCCGCAACGGTATTTTCCACAACTACAACCTGAACCTGACCCTGGCGCGCAACAGCATCAATGACCCGATCTTTCCAAAGACCGGCTCGCTGGTGTCGCTGAAGACCCAATTCACGCCGCCTTATTCGTGGTTCAAAAAGGCTGATTTTTACAAAACCAACAACATCAACGACCTCTACCGCTACATTGAGTACGTGAAATGGCGTTTCGATGCAGAGTGGTACACGCCGGTGGCTGGCAAGTTGGTGCTGAAAACTTCTACCAAGATCGGCCTGCTGGGTCGCTGGAGTAATAAAACCGGTCTCTCACCTTTTGAGCGTTACTCGCTGGGTGGCGATGGTTTGAACAACCAAAACTTCCTGCTGAACGGCCAGGAGATCATCAGCCTGCGCGGTTATGAAGACCGCACTTCTGACCGCAACGGCAATGGTATTATGGACGCCTTCTCCGGTGGCGCAGGTGTGTTCAGCAAGTACACGGTGGAACTTCGCTATCCCATCTCACTTAATCCGCAGAGCACTATTTTCGTCACGGCCTTCGCGCAGGGCGGCAATGCCTGGCAGCGCATTCAGGATTACAACCCCTTCGATGTGCGCCGTGCAGTGGGCATGGGCCTGCGGGTATTCCTGCCCATGTTCGGTACACTCGGTTTCGACTATGGCCTGGGTTTCGACAAGCCGGTTATAGGCAATGGAAGTGTTCTCCAGCGATTCGGCAACTTCAACATCGTCCTGGGTTTCGAGCCGGATTAGAGGTGATGGTGTGTAAACAGGAACGCCTCCATTTTGACCTTTTGGTCAAAATGGAGGCGTTCCTGTTTACACACAAATTGATGTTGTGCAAGCAGCAGAGCCGCGTACTATTTGGTGCGCTGCACCCGCTTTCACGTAACCTGAGTTACAAATTGAACCGCACCCAGTCCAGCGCTGCTACAGGCTCCGAGGCAGTCACTGGATTTCTCACTACAAAATACACATCGTAGAATTTTCCGTCTGTGGGCAGCGTAGCGATATCAATTTTTAACTCGCTGAATTCCATACGTTTGATGGGGTTATTGGCCGGGATCTTCACGGAACCCACCAATGGACCGACCGGCCCGCCCAGCCGCATTTCGAGCGATCCGCCCGCCGAGCGAGTCCGCTGGTCGCCGGAGCCGATGCCCACCGATACCGACAGCAATCCTGTGAGATCGGTATGTTTGAACAAAATAAAACTGCCGCTTTTCATGTCGCGCAATACCACCGTATCGCCGTCAAAGGGCCGGTAGGTACGGATGCCACGCGAGAGGCTATCGGCTTGTTCGGCTTGCAGGAAAGCCGGGCGCAAGGCCAATACCTCTCCACCTTCCAGCGGTCTCTGCGAGCGGCTGCCGCGGTCGAGGTAAGCCGCTTTGAGGATATAAGTGCCTGGAACGGCTTTTTTTCCTTTTTCCTGGGACGGCGGCGTTGCCAGCACATACGTACCGACAGGCGGCATGGTTTGTTTGGGTTTGGGCGTATCGCCGAGCGAAAGAATCCACCGCGCCATTTCACCTGCATCCTCCGGGCTTACCTGCGGGTGGGCGCTCATGACCACCTGCCCCCAGACACCGGCCCCCCCTTTGATGATTTTGCCGGCCAGGGTGCGCACTGCAAATTCGTCGCCCCGGTAGCGCTCGGCCACCGCCGAAAAGGAGGGGCCATTGATTTGCCGCTCCACGTCGTGACAGGTTTTACAATCGGAGCGGTCCACCAAAATTTTACCCCTGCTGTATTCCGCGTTTTTCATGGCCGCCTGATGCCCTTGTGCAATGGCTGTGATATCGAAACCCGTCGCCAGATAGTCAATTGTCGTCGCCACCGAAGCGGGGTCAATATTGCCACCAGCGAGTGAGCCATCCTCGGCGTCTTCTACTGCCACCCGGTAATTCAGCACGACCCCCGGCTGATAAAAACTGCGGTTGCGGCCGGCCAGATCCCAACGTACTTCAGGCGGTTCATTGCCTACGTTGATTTTAAGTTTAGTCGTTTTTAAATTGCCTGCTTCGTCCCTTACCCGCAGCGTTGCCGTATACGTTCCTGGGGTGGAATAGGTATGAAATATACTGTCTAATGGATTCTTTTTTAAGGACTTAGCAGCATTATTGCCTGCCCGGATGAGCGGTGCAACGCGCTGGTTTTCCAAGCGCCAGACAGCTGTCTGATCTCCGAAATCCAAGTCGTACGTCAGTCGCTCCCCGTCGTAATCTTTTGTTCCCGACAGAGCAAAACATGCTGTAAAGGGCGCTGCACCTGCCATTTTTTTCACCTGCAAATTCGGGATCGGCGGACGGTTGCCGCGCACATAATCAATCCGGCTGATGCGGGCATCGGGGTTGGAGGAGAACCACTGCGTACCGTATTCCAGCACCCAAATGGAGCCATTTTTGTCCACGATCATATCCATCGGGCGGCTCAGGCGAATGCTGTCTGCGATCGGCTCCATCCGGCTGAAATTGCCCAGGGAGTCAATGGTAACGGCCATCATCCAGTTGCGCATCCAGTCGTAGGTGATGAGTTTGGCGTTGTAGTAATCGGGCAGGCGAGTCGCAGCCGGGTACTGATCGCAGTAATACACCGGACCGGCCATGGCATTTCGACCGCCGTTGCCGACCAGCGGGAATTCGGACGAGTTGCCATAAGGATACCAGATGAAAGCCGGTTGGGCAGGTGGTAATTCGCGGAAGCCAGCGTTGTTCGGGCTGTTGTTGATGGGATGGAGCGGGTCGAAGGCGGGACCGCTTTTTTTGCGGGCAAAATCGTATTCCCGGTAGGGTTTGTTGTCCCCGACAAACAGGGGCCAGCCGAAAAACCCTGCGGCACGGGCCCGGTTCACCTCGTCGTGTCCGTGAGGCCCCCGGGCAGTGTCAGGCTCGCCGGCGTCGGGTCCAACTTCGCCCCAGAACAGCAGGTGGCGGCGGCTGTCGAGCGAGATGCGAAAGGGATTTCGGCAGCCCATGACGTAAATTTCCGGGCGACCGCTGCCCTTATTCCCGGTAAGCGCCGGAGGTGCTTCGGTTGAATAAGGGGCAACACGCACTTCTTTTTCGGCAAATAAATTCCCCGCCGGACAAATATACCCGCCGCCCGGCAACGGCTTGATTCTCAAAATCTTACCGCGCAAGTCGTTGGTATTGGCCGACGATTTTTGAGCATCCCAGGGGCTGCGTCCCGGCCGCTCGTCAATGGGATCGTAGCCCTCCGAGTCGAACGGATTGGTGTTGTCGCCCGTGCTGAGGTATAGGTAGCCATCATCGTCGAATTCGATGCAACCGCCCGTATGGCAACATTCCTGCCGTTGAACCCCCACTTGCAGGATAATTTTTTCAGAAGCGCGATCCAGCGAATCGCCCTGAAAAACGAAGCGCGACAGGTTGTTTACCGATTCGTTGCCGACGGGCGAGTAATAGAGGTAAATCCAGTGGTTTTGTTCGTAGTCCGGGTCGAGGGCGAGTCCCATCAGTCCGTCTTCGTGCTCGGCGTGGACGGGCATTTTATACGCTATATTGATCAGGCCGGTGGTCGGATCGAAGAGTTTCATGGCGCCTCGCCGCTCAATCAGGAGGATTTTGCCGTCGGGCAACAGGTCGAACTCCATGGGCTCTGTCAGGTTGTCGGCCAGCACGGTTTTCTGGAAACGGGTGGGGTCTGGAAGTTCAGGGGTGCGGGCTGCTGCGTAATTCAGCCGTTTTTTTTTACCGATGGCGTATTTCAGGCCGCCCAGTAAATGCTGCATAAACAGCGGATCGGCATAACTTTCGTTCGTGTGTCCGAGTGCCGTGTAGAAGGCCCGCCCCCCGTCGTATTCCTGATACCAGGACATGGGGTGACAGGGCCGGGTGCCTGCTGGCGGTTGTCCTGTGCAGTTGATCCCGCCCTTGTAACTGCTTTCATCAATGCTGAGCAGGATGGTTACATTGGGATTGAGGTCCTTGAAGTTATACCACTCATCCCAACGTTTCCACTCGTTGCCCGACAGGTGTTTGGTGGCCGGGTGGTCATGGGTTTCGATGTGCAGCACCGCGTCTTGCTGCTCGGGGTGGCTGACAAAATAACCTCCTACCAGTCCGCCATACCAATGCCATCCATACTCTGTGTCGGTAGCGGAGTGGATGCCTACGAAGCCGCCACCTGCCTGGATATAGCGCTCAAATTCAGCCTCTTGCGTCGGATTAAGTATGTCGCCTGTGGTATTGAGAAATACCACCGCTTCATAGCGCCGCAGGTTTTTTTCATTAAAATCCGCTGAATTTTCAGAGGTGTCCATCATCAGGCCGTTTTCGCGGCAAAGTTTACGCAATGCAGTAGTGGCTACCGGAATGCAGGCATGCCGGTAACCTTCCGTTTTGGAAAAAACAAGGATACGCGACGGGGGTGCATCCCAACAGGCGGCAAAAAAGAGAGCGCAGACAGTGGCGAGCAGTAAAGTTCGAAGTTTGAAGTTCGAACTTTGAGGGTGCACGAGACGGGGTGTAGCAGGGAGGGTGGGAAATGACATAGCGGTGCTGGATTTCAAATTTACCCCCGAAAAGTAGAAGTTGTTTTGGATTTTCCAAGCTGCAACAATTTACCCTGCATTTGCTTAGGAACGGTGCTGGAATAAGCGAGCGGCAAAATTGACCGGCTTCCTGTTGAACACAGAGGCACGGAGTAGAGATTACTCCGTGCCTCTGTGTTCAAAAATTGTAACTATACAGCCGGGTTCACGCATACGTCTCTATTGAATTTGACCTCAGAGAGGTCAAATATTGGTAGAAAACCCCGTCAACCCATGATTTTCGACCTCGGAGAG
>Ga0105046_10017631_pt1 | contig 10914 bp, 9 predicted proteins | sample MAT03_FD_78385 | JGI IMG/M metagenome (GOLD analysis project Ga0105046, IMG submission 78385) | Freshwater microbial communities from Lake Fryxell liftoff mats and glacier meltwater in Antarctica - MAT-03 (megahit assembly) | ecosystem: Environmental > Aquatic > Freshwater > Ice > Liftoff...
GACCACGACGCCCATGACCACGACGCCCATGACCACGACGCCCATGACCACGACGCCCATGACCACGACGCCATGACCACGACGACCAGCACTGACCGGAGCCCCCGATGACCGAGATGCGCAACTCCATCCCCATGCCATACGTGGTCGAGCAGACCAGTCGCGGTGAGCGGACGTACGACCTCTACAGCCGGCTGCTGAAGGACAACATCATCTTCCTGCAGACGCCGATCGACGACACCGTCGCCAGCGTGATCTGCGCCCAGTTGATCCACCTCGAGTCGGAGAACCCCGACAAGGACATCAACATCTACATCAACAGCCCGGGTGGCGACATCACGTCGCTGTTCGCGATCTACGACACGATGCAGTTCATCAAGAACGACATCGCCACCATCTGCCTCGGCCAGGCCGCTTCCGCCGCTGCCGTGCTGCTGGCCGCCGGTACCAAGGGCAAGCGCCTCGCCCTGCCGCACAGCAGGATCCTTCTCCACCAGCCCTACGGCCAGGTGAGCTACGGACAGGTCACCGACCTCGAGATCGCCGCCAGGGAGATCCTCCGGATGCGTGAGTTGCTCGAGGAGATCCTCGCCCTGCACACGGGCCAGACGATGGAGCGGGTGCACAAAGACACCGACCGTGACTTCGTGATGGAAGCACAAGAGGCCATCGACTATGGCATCATCGACGATGTGCTGTCGTCGCGAGCCAACGTCGACCGCACCGGTCCCATCCGCTGAGACCGGACGATCCAGACCGGACGACAGGAACGACGGAGGGGACAGGCATCGTGGCGAAGTTCGGGGACACCGGTGAACTGCTGAAGTGCAGCTTCTGCGGCAAGAGCCAGAAGCAGGTCAAGAAGCTCATCGCGGGCCCGGGCGTGTACATCTGCGACGAGTGCATCGACCTCTGCAACGAGATCATCGAAGAGGAGCTCACCGAGGGCAACGAGCTGCGCTTCGACGAGCTGCCGACCCCGGTCGAGATCCGCACCTTCCTCGACGACTACGTGGTCGGTCAGGACGAGGCGAAGAAGATCCTCTCGGTGGCCGTGTACAACCACTACCGGCGCATCCAGTACCAGCAGTCCGCTGCCGTCGGCCGTCGCGACGAGGTCGAGCTGCAGAAGAGCAACATCTTGTTGCTCGGCCCCACCGGGTGCGGCAAGACCCATCTGGCCCAGACGCTCGCCCGGCTGCTGAACGTGCCCTTCGCCGTTGCCGATGCCACCGCACTCACCGAGGCCGGCTATGTGGGCGAAGACGTCGAGAACATCCTCCTCAAGCTCATCCAGGCCGCCGACTTCGACGTGAAGAAGGCGGAGACCGGCATCATCTACATCGACGAGATCGACAAGGTGGCCCGCAAGAGCGAGAACCCGTCGATCACACGGGACGTCAGTGGTGAGGGCGTGCAGCAGGCGCTGCTCAAGATCCTCGAGGGCACCCAGGCGTCGGTGCCACCCCAGGGGGGGCGCAAGCACCCACACCAGGAGTTCATCCAGATCGACACCACGAACATCCTGTTCATCTGTGGTGGTGCCTTCGCCGGTCTCGAACAGATCATCGAGAGCCGCATCGGCCACAAGGGTGTCGGCTTCCACGGAACGGTCCGATCGAAGGCCGACAAGGACGTGGGCGAGCTGTTCACCCAGGTGCTACCCGAGGACCTGCTGAAGTTCGGCATGATCCCCGAGTTCATCGGCCGGCTGCCGATGATCGGTGCCGTGCGCAGCCTCGACCGTTCGGCACTCACCAAGATCCTCATCGAACCGAAGAACTCGCTGGTCAAGCAGTACCAGAAGATCTTCGAGTTCGAAGACGTCGAGCTCGAGTTCACGATCGACGCGATGGAGGCGATCGCCGACCAGGCGCTCCTGCGGGCCACCGGCGCACGCGGGCTGCGAGCGATCCTCGAAGAGGTGCTCCTCAACACGATGTACGAGCTGCCGGGACGCAGCGACGTCGGTCGTGTCGTCATCGATGCCGACACCGTGCGCACGAAGGTGAACCCCACCCTCGTGCCGCGTGAGCCCACGCGTGCCAGTCGGCCGCGGCGCGCCGCTTCCTGAACGCAGCACCACTGGAACCACGGGCCATGAACATCACGGAGGCGATGGCGTACCTCGACGCGCACGCCAGCTACGACACCACCGGTCGCGTCGAATCACCGACGATCGATCGGATCCGGCGCCTGATGGAGGTGATGGGTGAGCCCCAGCTCGCGTACCCGGTGATCCACATCACCGGTACCAACGGCAAGGGTTCCACCACCCAGATGATCACCCAGCTGCTGATGGCGCACGGGCTGACGGTGGGTACGTACACGAGCCCCCATCTCGAGCGGCTCAACGAGCGGATCAGCCGCAACGCCGAACCGATCGGCGACGACGACTTCGCCGAGCAGATCGCCGCCCTCGCCGAGATCGAGATCGTGGCAGGTGTGCGCCCCACGTACTTCGAACTCGTGACCGCAGCGGCGTTCCGCTGGTTCGCCGACGTCGCCGTCGACGTCGCGGTGGTCGAGGTCGGCATGCTCGGCAAGTGGGACGCGACCAACGTCGTCGAGTCACAGGTTGCCGTGGTCACCAACATCGGCATGGACCACAACGAGTACGCCGGTCCCACCAAGGCCGACATCGCCCGCGAGAAGTCGGGCATCGTGAAACCGGCCAGTGCAGTCGTCATCGGTGAGGTGGACCCCGAACTCGCGCAGATCTTCGCCGACGCCGGTGGGGCGACGAACCTCCTGCGCGGCGATCACTTCGACGTGCTCGAGAACCAGCTCGCGATCGGCGGTCGGATGGTCGACCTCCGTACGCCGACCACCGTCTACTCCGAGGTGTTCGTCCCACTGCACGGCCGACATCAGGCCGACAACGCCGCCGTCGCACTCATGGCTGTCGAGGCGTTCTTCGCCGCGCCGCTGGCGGACGACGTGCTCCGCCAGGGATTCGCCGAGGTGGTGATGCCGGGCCGGTTCGAGGTGATGGGCCGCCATCCGCTGGTGGTCGTCGACGGCGCGCACAACCCGGCTGGCGCCGATGTCGCGTCGCAGGTGTTCTTCGACGACTTCGACCCGGCAGGGATGCGGTATCTGATCGTCGGCTGTCTCAAGACGCGCGACGTGCGCGAGCTGTTGTCGGCGCTGCGCGCCGACGAGTTCGATGTCGTGCTCACGTGCACCGCGCCGTCGCCGCGAGGCCTCGACAGCTCGACGGTGGCCAACGCAGCCACCGAGCTCGGCTGCGACGAGGTGATCCGCTGCGAGACCACCGAGGAGGCCTGCGCCAAGGCCGTTCGCCTGGCCGGAGTGGATGACGCGATCTTCGTGGCTGGCAGCCTGTACGTGGTCGGTGCGGCGCGGCCGGCCCTGCGCCAGTTGATGCTCTGACCCCGGGGCAGGCGCCGTCCGGAACACTGGGTCTGGATGCGCCGGGCGCGGGCTCATCTCCCATCGCCAGGTCGGGCCGATAGCCTGCGGCGCCATGTCTGATCGCACCCTCGTCCTGTTGAAGCCCGATGCCGTCGAGCGTGGTCTCGTCGGCCAGATCCTGTCGCGCTTCGAGACCAAGGGCCTGAAGGTCGTGGCATTGGACCTGCGCAGCCTCGATGCCGACACGCTCGCCCGCCACTACGAAGAGCACGTGGGCAAGGGCTTCTACGCCGACCTCGTCGAGTTCATGAGCCGCGGTCCGGTCGTCGCGCTCGCCCTCGAGGGCCCGCAGGACACGTGGGAAGTGGTGCGGGCGATGATGGGCGCGACCAACCCGCTGAAGTCGGCCCCCGGCACGATCCGTGGCGACTTCGGCACCCTGTTCACCGAGAACCTCGTACACGGCAGCGACTCGCTCGCCTCGGCCGAGCGCGAGCTCGGGATCTTCTTCCCGAACCTCTGAGCACCAGGACCGCCGCTACACTGGCGCCCCACTGCGGGGCTGCCGGTCTGGCGCGCCCCCTGGAGTCCGAAGAGGAGGCAGGGTTCCCCATGGCGCGATCGAATCCGCTGGCACTGGGCCGTGACCTCGCCATCGACCTCGGCACGGCGAACACGCTGATCTACGCCCGCGGCCAGGGCATCGTCCTCAACGAGCCCTCGGTCGTGGCCATCGACATCACCGACGGGCGACCGGTCGCCGTGGGCATGGAGGCCAAGCGGATGATGGGCCGCACCCCCGGACGGATCAAGACCATCCGGCCGCTGAAGGACGGCGTCATCGCCGACTTCGAGGTGTGCGAGAAGATGCTGCGGTTCTTCATCCAGAAGGTGCATGCCAGTCGGTGGAGCAAGCCGCGCATGATCATCTGTGTCCCGTCGGGCATCACCGGCGTCGAGCAGCGCGCCGTGCAGGACGCCGCCGAGTACGCAGGCGCGCGCAAGCCGGTGCACATCATCGAAGAGCCCATGGCCGCGGCGATCGGCGCCGATCTCCCGGTGCACGAGCCCAGCGGCAACATGATCGTCGACATCGGGGGTGGTACCACCGAGGTGGCCGTCATCTCCCTCGGTGGCATCGTCACGGCCCAATCGGTGCGTGTGGCGGGCGACGAACTCGACGATGCGGTGATGCAGTTCATCAAGAAGGAGTTCTCACTCGCGATCGGTGACCGCACCGCCGAGGAGATCAAGATGCACATGGGGTCGTGCTGGCCGCTCGACGACGAGCTCACCGCAGACATACGCGGCCGCGACATGATCAGCGGCCTGCCGCGCACCATCCCCCTCACCACCGAGCAGGTGCGCGAAGCCCTTGCCGAGCCGGTAGCTGCCATCGTTGACGCCGTGAAGACGACGCTCGACAAGACACCGCCTGAGTTGGCAGCCGACATCATGCAGCAGGGCATCACGATCACCGGTGGTGGCGCGCTGCTCGCCGGGCTCGATCAGCGCCTCGCCCACGAGACCGGCATGCCGATCAAGCTCGCACGCGATCCGTTGTTCAGCGTGGTCATCGGCTCGGGGCGGGCACTCGAGAACATCGATGCGATGCGGGGGCTGATGTCGCTGGGCGGCGACGAGTAGAACCCCTCGCTCCATGGCTGTCTACTCGATGGGGCGCCGGCGGGTCATCGCCGTGCTGGTGCTCACCTCGATCCTGCTGATCACACTCGACATCCGTGGCAATGCTGCGATCGATCGTGGCCGCAGTGTCTTTTCCCTGGTGCTCGAACCATTCGACGCGGCGTCGCGCGCCATCTCCCGCCCGGTCATCAATGCCTGGCGGGGCATCACCCAGTTCGACGACTTGGTGCGCGAGAACGAACGCCTGCAGGAGCGGGTCGACTCCCAGCGCGGAGCCGAGATCGTGTCGCGTGCCGCGATCCTCGAGTTCCAGGAGCTGCTCACGCTCAACCGCCTCCTCGGTTCGAGCAGCTATCCGTCGGCCACAGCGCAGGTGCAGGGTGCGTCACCGGGCAACTTCCAGTACACGGTGGAGATCGACAAGGGCAGCATCAACGGCATCGCGGTGGGCATGCCGGTGGTGAACGGTGGCGGCCTCGTCGGCAAGATCACACAGGTCTTCCCGAATTCGTCGGTGGTGCTGCTCATCGTCGATCCCGACTTCTTCATCGGTGCCAAGGTGCTCACCGAAGCGGTGCCTGCACCATCGATCACCGTGCCGCAGTCACCCACGGCTGGTACCCCCTTGGCGCCCGACAGTGCAACGACGACTACGACCACCACCACCGCACCCGACCCTGCAGCGACCACCTCCACCGTCGACCCGGTGCAGGGAGCGCTCGATCCGCTCGATCCGATCGACGAAGGTGGCACGACCACCAGTTCCACGACGCCCCCGCTGTTCACCACCACCACGGTGGCGCCGGTGGAGATCATTCGCGAAACGGGCACGCTCAGCGGCCAGGGTTCGGGCCAACCACTCGTGCTGCGCTTCGTCGACGACTCGTCGTCGCAGGGTCGGGTGCGGGTGGGCTCCACCGTGCAGACCGCTGGTGGTACCGAGTCGATCGCTCCTGCCGGCATCCCCATCGGCAAGATCTCCGCGATCCGTCAGCAATCGGGCACGCGGGCGCGTCTCGTCGAGGTGGAATCGTCCGCCGGCGACCTCGCCAAGCTGAACTTCGTGCGCGTGCTGCTGTACGTCCCCAACACGAGCGGTAGCTGACCCGTGCGTGCGTTCCTGACGGGTCCGCTCGTCCGGCTCTTCCCGGTCGGGCTGTGCGTGCTTGCGATGCAGCGCACGTTTCTCACCGAGTTGCGGGTGTTCGGGGTCGTGCTCCAGATCGTGCTCGCCCTGGCGGCGGCCGCCGGCGCGGGTGCGGGCCCCGAACGAGGGGCGATCGCCGGGTTCACGCTCGGCCTGATGTACGACCTGGCCACCGGTAGCCCGCTCGGGCTCACCGCGTTGGTGTATGCCCTGGCAGGGTTCGTGGCCGGCTACGTGCTCACCTTCACGCCCACGCCGCCGTGGTGGCTCACGTCGATCTTCACGGCGATCGGGGCCGCGGTCGGTGAGACCGCTGCACCGGCAGCTCGAGCGCTCGTCGGCCAGGACGGCTGGTTCACCTCGCGTCTGTTCACGATCGTGCCGGTGGTGGCCGGGTTCGCACTGCTGCTCAGCCCACTGTTCGTACCGCTCGGGCGGTGGTGCATGTGCGTGAAGAAGCCGAAGTGGAAGGCGATGCACGAAGGGTCACGACGGGGGTGACGGGCGCCGCGCGCGCCCGCTCGTGGTCGTTCATCCGCCAGAATGAACGGCCATGGCCATCGATCGTCGGAGCAGTCGTCTTGGTGTGCTCGCCCTCGTGGCGATCATCCTGGTCGGTGCCCTCGGCACCCGGCTGTGGTTCTTGCAGGGCGTACAGGCAGCGTCGTATCAGGAATCGGTGAACCTCTCGAAGATCCGCACGGTCAGCCTGCCCCCCGAACGCGGTCGGGTCTTCGACGCCGACGGTCGGATCCTCGCCGACAACCAGCGTTTGCTCACGGTCACCGTCGAGTGGAGCGTCGTGCGCAACAAGCCCACCCAGCGCCGAGAGTTGTTCGAGCGTCTCAGCGGATGGCTGGGCAAGCCGATCGAGGATCTCGAGCAGCGCTACCTCGACGGCGAGAAGATCTACGACCCGCTGTTGCCGATGCCTCTCGTCGAGGACGTGACCGAAGAGACGGTGCAGTACCTCCTCGAGCGCTCCGAGGACTTCCCGGGCATCGACGTGGTCGAGCAGTGGCGCCGCATCTATCCGTACGCACCGCTCGCCAGCCACGTGGTCGGCTACATGAGCGCGATCACGAAAGAGACCAAGGACAGCTACCTCGCGAAGGGCTACAACCTCAACGAGCGCGTCGGCGCATTCGGGGTGGAGCAGAGCATGGAGGCCGAGCTGCACGGCACGTGGGGCTTCCAGAAGTGGGAGATCGACGCCGCTGGCAACACCGTGCGGCTGCTGGAGGAGGTGTTGCCCGTCGGCGGCAACGACATCCAGCTCAGCGTCGACCTCGACGTGCAGCAGTACGCCGAACAGGCACTCGAGACGATGCTCAAGCAGCGGCGCAACCTGCCCACCGACAAAGAGGAGTGCAACTGCGCCGACCTGGCGGCGCACAACCCGATCGATCCGAAGGGCGACGGCATCGCTCGCGTGTTCGCGACCTCGGAGGACTTCGGTACGCAGGAGTGGATCCAGTACAAGGCACCGGCGGGTTCGGTGGTCGTGCTCGATCACTCGAACGGACAGGTGATCGCGATGGCGAGCTATCCGACGTTCGACAACCGCTGGTTCAACGCGGGTGTGAGCCGCGACAAGCTCAACCAGTTGTTCCCCGTGACGGAAGACCCGGACCGATCGATCCTCGTCAACCGGGCGGTGCAGGGCCGATACAACATCGGCTCCACCATCAAGCCGTTCATGGCCTGGTCGGCGATGCACAGCGGCCTCATCGACTCCGACGACATCTGGATGGACGAGGGCACGTACAAGCTCGTGTCGGTCGATCCAGAAATCTGTGCCGAAGGCGTGCGGTGCGAGTTCAAGAACGCGAACGATCCGTTCGGACGGCCGAGCCAGTACGGCCCGGTCACCGTGGAGGACGCTCTGGCCGTCAGCTCCGACACGTTCTTCTACCGGCTCGGCGAGACCTTCTTCACCCTGCTCGGCCGCCGCGACGAGCTGAAGGCCGACCTGGAGGAGTTCGGCTTCGGCGCCGACTCGGGCATCGCCCTGCCGTTCGAATGGGACGGTCGGATCCCCGACGACGCCGTGAAGAAGGACCTGGTCGAGCGCGGCGTGCTCGCGAAGGGTGAGGCAGCGCGTCTCGTCACGGGCGACCTGGTGCAGGTGTCGATCGGCCAGGGCCTGTTCGCGGCTACGCCGCTGCAGCTGGCCAACGCCTACGCCGCCATCGCCAACCAGGGCTTCGTCATGCGTCCGCAGATCGTGAAGAACGTGCTCGCCCCGTTCACGCCCAACAAGGTGGGTGTCGCCGCGATGGCCGACCTCGACGCAGCGACCGTGGTGCAGTCGTTCGAGCGCCCCGACATCTTGCACACGATGGAGATGCCGCCCGAGGTGCGCGATCCCATCATCCGCGGTCTGACCCGCGTGATCTGTCCTTCCTTCCGCGACGGTGATCGGTGCGGTGTCGTCTACCCACCGAACTCCGACCGCTACCGGGCCACGACCGGCGAGCGACTGTTCCGTGACTACGCCCACGATTCGCTGCCGATCGCCGGTAAGACGGGAACGGCTCAAGGCGCCAGCCAGTATCCGTGGAACGACTCGTCGGCCTTCGGCGGGTTCAGCCTCGACGACTCCCAGCCCTACACCGTGGCCGCGTATCTGGAGAAGAGCGGGTACGGCTCGAAGGCTGCAGCACCGGTGGTGAAGTGCGTGTTCAGCGTGCTCGCCGAGGACATCATCGCCGATCCGGTGCTGCCGGCCGACCCGCTCGACGTCAACTCGCCCTACACCGCTGCGCCGAAGCAACTCGCTGACACCTCCTGCCTGGGCGGCTATGACGGAAGCGTCCGGGAATAGCGTCGGGCACCTTCGACGATGACGCTCACGTTCTTGCACCGCAAGCCCGACTCGGGCTTGGGCAACATCAGATCCAGCCCGAGCAACCCCAGTCGCAACGTCGACTGGTTCCTCATGCTGGTGCAGGCCGTGCTCGCCGCCATCGGGTGCTTCGTCATCTACTCGGCCTCGCGCACGAAGCAGGCCGACCCGTTCTTGTACGTCACCAGGCAGGTGGTGTTCCTCATCGCAGCGGTGATCGCGATGGTGCTGGTGATGGCCATCGACTACGAGGCCCTTCGCGAGCGAGCGCGGTTCTTCTACGGGGTCACGATCATGTTCCTGGTGCTCGTGAACGTGGCCGGTACGGTCAGCGGCGGTGCCCGGCTGAGCTTCGACCTCGGACCGTTGAAGCTCCAGCCGGCGGAGCTCGCCAAGGCCACGGTGCTGCTCGCACTCGCCGCCTACCTCGCCGAGGAACGCAGCGACGAGGTGTCGTACCCGCGGTTCCTGGGCGGACTGATCATGGTGGGAGTGCCGACGGCGCTGATCATCGTCCAGCCCGATCTCGGTTCGGCGTCGGTGATGGTGGCGATGGCGATGGGTGTGCTCCTGGTGGCCGGCGCCAAGCCGAAGTACATCGCGTTGATCACCCTGCTGTCGGTCGCAACCGTGATCGCTGCGGTGGTTTCCGGCATCGTCAACCGCTATCAGCTGCGCCGGATCGAGGCGTTCTTCAACCAGGACTCGCAGGACGATGCACTGAGTGACTTCATCTATCAGCCTCGAAACGCCGTTCGTGCCATCGCCACCGGTGGCATCACCGGCAAGGGGTGGCTGGAGGGGCCGCTCACGAATGCCAAGAACGACATCCCGGTGCAGTGGGCCGACTTCCCGTTCTCCGCGATCGGTGAGCAGTTCGGCCTGGTCGGCTGTGCGGTCGTGGTGGGGCTGTTCACCTTGATGCTCCTGCGCATCTGGCGCATCGCCCATCTCTCGAAGGACATGCTCGGCACCTATCTCTGTGCCGGCGTGTTCACGATGATCCTCTGGCAGGTGTTCCAGAACATCGCGATGACATTGGGCATCATGCCGGTGACGGGACTACCGATGCCGTTCATCTCCTACGGTGGCTCGAGCCTGGTGACCTTCTTCGTGTTGCTCGGCCTGGTGCAGAACGTGCACATGCGCCGCTACCGCTGATCACGCCCTGCGTCCTCGGCCCGCCACGGAGCGTGGCACCGATCGGTCGGGATGCCTCGCCAGGCCGGTGGACGGCGGTACACTGCCACGAAAATGTTGACCCGTTGGTCAACTCCCACACAGAACTCAGTCGCCGGGCAGGCAGCATCGTGCGCCCGACCGGTGCATTGCGTGCGCCCCGCCTCCACCTTTCGGAGTGCGGAGCACGCCAGAAGGGACTTCCTCCATGGACGAGACCAGCCTCGACGCCGCCGGCGACGAGCACCAACCGGGCACCTCGCGCGCGTCGATCGACCCTGGCCTGTCCGGCGGCGGGGGATCGGTCGGGCCTGTCGCCCCCAGACCCGGCGACGCACCCTCGACCCTCCAGGCAGCCGACCCTGCGGCTGCCGCCAAGGCGGCGCACACCGAGGGGCAGGCGGCCGACGGTGGTGGCGCTGATGCTGCAGGTGGCGGTGGTGCGGGTGACGCGGTTGACGCGGCTGACGCAGCTGACGACGGCGTGACTCACACCGGACCGAAGAAGCGGCGGCGTGGATCGCGCGGTGGCAAGGGACGCAAGAAGCCGGGCACCGGCGCGGCGGGCGAGTCCGGCGACGAAGATGGCGATGATGATGCCGACGGGGTCGACGATGATGCCGGGGTCGACAGGCCCGACGAGGTCGACAGGCCCGACGACAGGCCCGACGACTGGGCCGATGCCCGAGGTGTGATCGACGGCCCCGTCGACGAC
>Ga0105046_10017632_pt1 | contig 10914 bp, 8 predicted proteins | sample MAT03_FD_78385 | JGI IMG/M metagenome (GOLD analysis project Ga0105046, IMG submission 78385) | Freshwater microbial communities from Lake Fryxell liftoff mats and glacier meltwater in Antarctica - MAT-03 (megahit assembly) | ecosystem: Environmental > Aquatic > Freshwater > Ice > Liftoff...
GCCACGTGAGTAAGTCATCACCAGATACGGAACGCCTTGCCACTCATCGACGCAGTGAATCGCCATCACATGATCATCGACCACTGCCGCGACCGCCTGGCCTTCCCGAGCGAACCGTTTGCGGGCGGCTCCCGAAGCGGCCAAATGCGGGAGCAACATCTTGATCGCGACGAAACGATTGAGCGAACGATCAAAGCCCTTGAACACCGCTCCCATGCCTCCGTGTCCCAACAGCCCGACGATTTCATAGGAGCCGATGCGTCCGAGCATGTGGGGATCATCCGTCGGGCCGAGCAGGTCCAGGAGTTTAGCTGTCGGCGTTTCGTTTGGTTCCGCGTCTGCCGATGAGGCTGGCCCTTTCGCGAACAACCCACTTCGCGAATTGAGGAGCACGCTTTGGACATCGCCCCACCATTGCTCCGGGCCGATCTTCTCTTCGACGCGCGCGCGGCATTGTTCGCAGGCTTCCAAATGCTCTTGCGCGGTTGCGTACTCGGGTGGAGTCAGATTTCCTTGCAGCAGCGAGTCGACTTGTGCGGCTTCCAGACATTCAGTGGAAAGGTTCATTTCACGTCACTCCAGACTTCGGATACTTCGAGTACTTTTTCTTTCAATCGCTGCATCACACGAAAGCGAGCCATATAGACCGCTCCTGGCGTTTTGTCGTGCAGTCTAGCCACCTCAGCAACGCTTTTGCCTTCGATCGACGACAGCCAGAACATGGCCCACGTCATCTCCGTGAACTCGCTGCGAATTTCTTCGGCCGCCCAGCGCATGGCTTCGCGGCGACTTTCTTCGATCACTTGCTGCGTCGTTTCGTCGTCACGTTCGGGCAATTCGCGTAACATCTCTTGCACGCTGGTCGAACCGCCCACAGTGTCTGGTTTTTGGCGAGTCAGCGCGTTAACGATCGCATTGCGAGAAATTCGTGAGAGCCAAGCCCGAAACGGAGGTTGGTGCGGGTCAGGCTCCCAGTCCTCAATCGCCCGCGCGACCGACAGGAAAACCTGCTGCGCCAAGTCGTCAGCATCGGCGTGTTGCAAGCCTCGCCCACACGCCATTCGAACCACCACTGGCCGATAAATTGCCAGAAAATCCGACCACGCAGCCGCATCCGCCGGGTCTTTGACCCTTAAAATCAGGCTTTCGTTCGTTTCTGGCCAATTGTGCATTTGGGTTCCTCTGTAGGGAACACACAGTAACCCAGTTTATCTTTCAAAAGAATCTTTGAACGGGCGGTGGTCAAACGATCAGAAAGAAATCCCCCCACGCAGATTCTATACGGCCGAAGATGCACAGCAGTGTATCGTCGCGAATCGTGCAAAGTGTTTCGTGAAGTATCCGCTGAATTGCGGAGTGACAACCATCAAGGACACTACTGGCAAGCAACAGCGAACTACTCACTTGTCCAGCCACATCACGTTCAACGTTCCCCGCTCAACTCAATCGCATCGGCGACACTTTTGACACCCAACGCTTTTTGATCGAACGGACCGTCGGCACTGCCCTTGGGCCATGTCGAGGCGTCGGCGTATTTGCCGTCATCCTTGTATCGCGTTTGCAAGCGAACGATCTCCGCTTTCAGTTCAGCAAACTTCGCAGCAACTTCCGGTTTGTTCGCTTCGGACTCTGAGAACAGCAGGTTGTGCTGCTCAGCGGGATCGACCGCAAGATCATACATCTCGTAAGCTTTCTTTGTCCAATAGTAGATCAGCTTGTGAGTCTTCGTTCGTACGCCGTAGTGGGCTCGCGTATTGTGATGTCCGGGGTCGTGGTAGTAGCGATAGTAGACCGATTCACGCCAGTCGGCGGGCGATTCGCCCCGCAACAGCGGAGCCAGCGAGCGGCCTTGCATCGACTCCGGGATCGGCAAGCCAGCCAGGTCCAAAAATGTCGGCGCGAGGTCGATGTTCGCCACGAACTCAGACGGTGTGCTGTTGGCTTTGATTCCAGGGCCTTTCGCGATCAGAGGCACACGCAAGCCAGGCTCGTACATGAACCGCTTGTCGTACATTCCGAGGTCACCCAAATACCAACCGTTGTCTGCCGAATAGATCACGAGGGTGTCTTTCGATAAATCATGTTCTTCCAGATAATCGAGAACACGACCTACTCCATCGTCGACGCCTTGCACGCATGCCAGGTAGTCCTGCATGTAGCGTTGGTACTTCCACTTCGTCAGTTCAACTCCTTCGAGCGTTTCGCCGTTGACGGTGACTTCGGTTGGCTTTACGCCCAGCCACTGATTTCGCTCGGCGCCATTCAATTCAGCGGGCGGTTCCAATTTCAAATCGCGACGTGTCAAATCATGAGCCACCGTTTGCTCGTTCTCCGGCAATGCCGCTGGCCGCGTCGCGTAGTCGTCCCACAAAGTGTCGGGTTCGGGAATCACCTGATCCTTGAAGCGGGCCTTATTTCGTTCGTCGGGTTCCCAGTTGCGGTGCGGCGCTTTCTGATGCAACATCAGGAAGAACGGTTTGTCCTTTGGTCGTGTATTCAAGAACTCAATCCCGAGATCGGTCGTTACGTCAGTGCAGTGGCCTTCGATCGAGAGCTTTCCGGCAGGTGTCAAGAACGTCGGATTCCAATACACGCCTTGTCCCGGCAACACGCACCAACGGTCGAAGCCGACCGGATCGGAGCCGAGATGCCACTTGCCGATATTGCCCGTGTGGTAACCGCCCGCTTGCAGATGTTTTGCGACGGTGTCGCGTGATGAATCGAAGCGGTTGAACACCGGCACACCGTTGAGATGCGAATACTGACCCGTCAGCAGGGTCGCCCGACTTGGCGTACAGATCGAGTTGGTCACAAATGAGTTAGTGAATCTCGCACCTTCCTGAGCAAGTCGATCCAGGTGCGGCGTCTGGTTCACTTTCGATCCGTACGCGGATATCGCATGTTCGGCGTGGTCATCCGAAAAGATGAACACGATGTTGGGTGAGTCGGCATCTGCAACGCCTGTCAGCGAAAACGCAAAAGACAGAATGCAGAACAGCGCCGTATGTATTCGTTTCATATTCTTTACTCGCAGGAGTGAGTCGATAAACAACCGAACGATTCTGAATTGCAGGGAGTGGTGAATTCAAACTTGAAATGCAACAGGGTTGCTCGTGCAAACGCTGCATGATTCCCGCACCTCCAACCGTCCGACCTCGTTGCGTGTGAATGAGACTTAGACGGCTGGTTGACAGCAGGCTGACGATACTGGCAGCGATCACAACAGGCATCATACTCATTCCGGTCAATGTTACGAGAATGACGCGTGTGCTGACCGGAGTTTTTGTGATGCCCACGTTTCTAGCGGCCATCGTGGCAACGATGATCGCTGCTGCCGGGGCATTCGGCAACAAGAGTGTGGCGGCAAAGCCCAGCCATCGCATCAGCAAACCTAAAATCAAACCTCCAATCGTTGTCACGACGACAATTCCGCGCGCGGCCAGAATGAAGAAATGAACGATGAATTCCTCAATTGTTACGGACGTTGAACCCCGTTCTCTCATGTATCAAATTCCAGGGGCGTTTTGATTCGACGATTCTCTCGGCTTCCATGCATGCGCGATGCGGATGATGCGGTAGCCGTCAGGTTTTGATTCGAGAGTGTCGATCCATAGTGTGTCTTGCCAACGGTAGCGAATTTGGATTCGCGCAATCGTGCCGGACAGTAACAACGTTTTGGCAATCTGCAGGTTTCTGGCAGTGTCGATGTTGGCGACATTTGCACGTGCCTCACGCGATGATCGCTGCATTAGCAGGATCTCTGTCCCCAGTTGTTCGATGTCGGAAAACAGTTCTTCCACCTGTTCTGCGGAAAGCAGAGCTTCTCGCATGGGCGGTAGTGCGGACAGATCCATGCCATCATGGTTCGGCGGATGTGCGACTTCCGACAATCCGACGGCTGTCGGTCCAACGGCTGCAGTGCGTTCTGTTGCTGACTCGGGTTTTATTGCCGGCGGCAATTCCGGAGTTGGCTGGGGCTCGATTTCCGGTTCCGGCGCTCGCAGTCGGAACCATGCCCGGCGAGACATCTTTGTTGAATCAGACACAGGGGCTTTCTTTCACGCTATTCAACTTGTGGCGGCTCGAGGAACCGAGGTTCGCTGGCCAGCGGTGTCTGGTCGAGTTTCGATGACGGAGCATGACATTGCGTGCAGTTGTTTCTCGAGGGATGGGTCGTGCGAATACCGTGGAGGCCGGCGAATCCATGGCAGCTCATGCATTCGCTTCGCATCCATGTGGAATGCGGAATCTGTGGCGGAGCGCCGGCGAACGCTCGCGGCCCCGCGTTTGGTGCGGGTAGTCCGACAAAAGAACTTTCCCGGAACAACTCTGCGGTCACATGGCGAGGATTGTTTTCCACATGGCACTGAGTGCAGTTGGCAAGAAAATGATGCGACATCTTTGGTATTCGAAGCGTCTCGGTTTTCGCTCCCTCACCATGACAGGCGATACAGGCGTCCGTTGACGTTTCGCTTACAGCATGAGGAATTGTCGGTGGAGCACCGTTGAAGGCTCGATTTGCATCGCGGCGCTGTAGTGCGGCGGTTTTTTCTTCGGCAGAGATCGTGAACTCAGTGAACGGATCGACTTTCGATTTCAGCTCGGTCAATGTTGTTCGGAAAGCCGTTGTGCGGTGCCGAGTTGCTTCGTGCATATCGGCATAGCGTGTCGCAGTGATGGTGTCGGCAGCGAGCTGCTTTAAATTGTCGGCAACAGGCGGCGATAGATTAGGAGTAACTGCAGAGGCGTTCATGGGGGCCTGTAAGCCGGTGAAGTACCCGACGATCGTGAACGAGATCACGACGAAGCAGATCATCGTGACGATGTGTTTGCTTTTGGTCTCAGTCATTGATTTTTCATCTTGAGTTCAGATGGAGAGCCGGTTCTTATTGGCCGATTCGACAGGCATCGGACATGCGAAGTATTTGCAGGTGGCCGGCAGGAACCGGCCCTGCGCTGCGACGCTACACTTTGCTAATCCGCACGGCGCTCTTTTTGTAGTCCGGCTGTTTCGAAAACGGGTCCACGGCATCCAGCGTCAGATCGTTGACCAACAACGTTTCATCGAAAAACGGAATGAACACAGAACCTCGCGGCGGTTGGCCTCGCCCATTAATCCAGACCTGAATTTCCAGCGACCCGCGACGTGATTCCACTTTCACCTTTTCGCCATTGCGGATGTTCGCTGCTGCTGCGTCGTCGGCATGCATTTCGATGTACGCAGACGGCATGGCGCGGCTGAGTTCCGGGATACGACGCGTCATACTGCCGCTGTGCCAGTGTTCGAGAACTCGGCCTGTACACAGCATGAACGGGTATTCGCCATCCGGTACTTCCGCAGGTGCCACCCACGGATGAAACCAGATCTGAGCACGATCGTCGTGCGTTGAGGAATGATAAAACTGAATCTGTTTATCGGCGGCAACGTACGGATCATAACCTTCTGAAAAGCGGAACTTCGTTTCCTGCCACTGACCGTCTTTTTCGACTACCGGCCAACGCAGTCCACGAGCTTTCACGTATTCATCGTACGGAGCAAGATCCTTGTGCTTCATGCGCGAGAACTGGCGATACTCTTCGAACAAATGCCGATCGACGTTGACGTCGTAGTAATTCTCCCAGTTCCAGAACGGCAACGGTTTGCCACTGTCATCCATCACTTCAAACAGGAAGCGACCGTCACGATCCTTCATACCTTCCATGCCGCGTTCGAACAGTTTGTGAGCGACGGCCAGCGTTTGCCAGCAGTCGTCACGAGCCTCGCCGGGAGGATCGACCATCTTGAACCACTGCTGAGTTCGGCGTTCGGAATTTCCGACAAGGCCATTCTTCTCCACCCACATGGCCGATGGCAGAATCAAGTCGGCCAGCCGCGTCGTCGCAGTTGGATAAACGTCGCTGACGATCAGGAACTTGTCGTCGAGGTTTTCCAGGGGATTGAACAGCTTATTCAGATTCGGCAGCGTCTGGCCGGGGTTCGTCACCTGCACCCAGATCGTTCCGATGTCGCCGCCTTGGTCCGTGGCCGTGCAGAAACTCTCCCACATCTGAACGGTGTGATAACCGGGGGTCGCATTGATTCGGCCTTCCGGCACCTTCCAGAATCCTTCGGCTTTTTGTCGATGTGCGGCGTCCGTGACCACCATGCCACCCGGCAGCGCATGAGCCAGTGTGCCAACTTCACGAACCGTTCCACACGCTGACGGCTGTCCTGTAAGACTTGTCGGTGCATTGCCAGGCGTGCCGAAATGACCGCTCAGCAGATGTATTCCATGCACCATCGCATTGATGGCCGTACCGCGAGTGTGCTGGTTCATGCCCATGCACCACAGCGACGTGATCTTCAATTTCGGGTTACCAAACAGATCACCCAACATGCGGATCTTGTCGGCAGGAACTCCACTGAGTTCTTCCACATATTCCGGTGTGTACGGCTCCAGTTGCGCCTTATATTCGTCGAACGTGATGGCCTTCCCATGCAGGTTGGGATTGGCGTCGTCAGGTGCTTTGAAGCTGCAGAACGAATCCACAAACTGGCGACTGTACGTGCCGTTCTTGATCAGAAGGTGTGCGATACCATTGGCGATGGCAAGGTCGCCGTGTCCCTTCATTTCCAGGTAATGCTGGCAGGCTTCAGTTGTGCGCGTCCGGCGTGTGCCGATGTCGATCAGAGTAATCTTCTCACCCTTACTGCGACGATCGATGACTCGGGAAAACAGCACCGGATGCATCTCAGCGGGATTATTGCCCCACATGATCAGCACGTCGCAGACGTCCAGATCGTCGTAACAACCAGCAGGTTCGTCAACGCCGTAGGTCGCAAGAAATCCGGTCACCGCAGACGCCATGCACAGCCGAGCGTTCGGGTCGATGTGGTTGTTCGACAGGCCGCCCTTCATGAACTTCTGAGCCGCATAGCCTTCCGGAATTGTCCATTGTCCGGAGCCGTAGAACGCGAATCGCCTGGGGTCTGCTTCGATGCGGTCGGCGATGATGTTGAGTGCTTTGTCCCAGGTGATTTCTTCGTACTTATCGGTCTTGCCTTTTCGCAGCAGCGGCTTTGTCAGGCGATCTTTTCCGTAAAGAGCCGCACCGACATGATAACCCTTCACGCACAACAGACCTTTGTTGACTTCCGCGTCACGGTCACCGGCGACAGCAACAACTTTGTTGTCCTGAACGCCAACCTGCACATGGCAACCCGTGCCACAAAAACGACAAGGCGCTTTGTTCCACAGCACGTCACCGCCAGCAACGCCTTGAGCTTCATCAGCGTTCAGAATGGACAACAGTGACGACGTGCTGCCAGCCGCGACGGCCGCTGCAGCCGCCATCGCTGTGGCTTTGATGAACTGACGTCGTTCCATCGCTATTACGTGGTGTGCTGATGGTGTGTGCTGATTGCTCATTGCGTGAATACCCCTTGTTCCGAGGCTCCAGCCTCGGAACACACTGCCTTGGAGGCTCCTGCCTCCCGTGAATTGGCGGCGGAGGCGGGAGCCTCCGGAGCATTGCGTTCCAGGGCTGGAGCCCCGGAACGAGGATCGTCGACATCATTCTCGACAGAGTGAGATATGACGTCGTCTTCAAAATGAACAAATACAACATCGACCATCAGAACTCCTGGCTGAGTTCTCAGCCATGTCGTGGAATCTTCCATCTGATGGCGATTCTGAACGTCGATGATGATAGGAATCCTGGTACTCGTCGGACCCCAGGCCCCCACCTCCAGTTCCGGTCGAGTTGCCAGTTTTTCGGGAAGCTCAGGTCGCAAAACGGCATCCGGATCTAGTGTTGCCACCACGCTCGCGATCATTGTTGTTCCCCGATTTAGTGGACTGATCTCTTAACATTCCCAATTTCCAATTCGCCTTGCGAAAGTAGATGGAGAAGTCTACTATTGAAGGCATGATTTCGTCAACAGCCAGGTCTGGTCTAAGAAGTGTTGGGAAGTGCCATAATTGTCGATCTAAATCCCCGGAAGAAAGCGTTCACGGACGTGCGATTTCCCAAAGAAGCCAACTCAAAATTGACCCGACGACTTGGGTCGATCAACGGAGTCGTCGCGATGTCCGTTGGCCTCGTCGCAATCACAGGCTTGTACCTTGCCGCGAACATTGGCTCTCCACCCGACCCAGAGTCTTCCAGGCTATCACCGGTGACTAGCGCCGTGCCGCTCGCTAAATCGACAGCCGACGGAGTCGGTGGATCCGAATTGCCGGCAAGTCGTTCGACGTCGGAAGATGCAAATCCATATCCCACAACCATCCGCAAGCCAATCGGGCCGCCGCAGGTACTCACCGGCATAACCGATTCGCATGGCAACGCCGTGACCGTTTCCTGTTCGACATGCCACGCGACTCGAAAGCCTAACACGGAAAACAAAACCATGGCCGACATGAACGAGTTTCACGGTTCGCTGAAAATCGCTCACGGAAACATTAGTTGTCTCTCCTGCCACAACGCCAACGATTATGGCTCATTGAAACTTGCCGACGGGAGCAGAATTGAATTCACAGAAGTCATGAGTCTATGCGCTCAGTGCCATGGTCCTCAGATGCGAGACTACGAACACAATGTTCACGGCGGAATGAATGGTTACTGGGATCTGACAAAGGGATCTCGGCAGAAAAACAACTGCATCGATTGCCACAATCCTCATTCGCCACAATTTCCAAAAATGCAGCCGACGTTTAAGCCCAGAGATCGATTTTTGCAAGCACATCCCCATGAGTAACACTGCCCCACCAGACGATTCCAACGCCGCGCCGCTGCTGCCGATTCTGAATCAGCCGTCGTCGCGCCGCACTGCGCTCAAGGTGGCCGGCGCTGCTTTGGGGCTTGCTGCTTTTGGCAAGGCCGTGTCGCCGCTGATGGTTATTCCTGAAAACGTTTCGGTTGATGAATTTTTGCAGCAGCACTACAAAGAATTGTCGGACGACGACAAATCGAAGGTGTTTGCTCGCCTGGAAGCGGAAACCAAAGAACACTATGGAGCCGACGTCACAATCTCCGATCCGCAGGCGATTCCTGGTGTGAAATTTGGGTATGCCATTAGCCTCAGCAAATGCAACGGCAACGGTGCCTGCATGGAAGCGTGCAACAAAGAGAACAATCATCATCGCGGCGTTGACCAGTCCTACATTCGAGTGCTCGAAATGTCCAAAGGCTCGCTGGACATGGAGCACGGTTCTACCACGTACGATCACACAGTGCCGCAGGACGACAAGTTTTACATGCCGGTGCAGTGCCAGCAATGTGACAACCCGCCCTGCGTCACGGTGTGTCCGGTTGAAGCCACATGGAAAGAAGATGATGGCATCGTGGTTGTGGATTACAACTGGTGCATCGGCTGTCGTTACTGTGAAGCCGCGTGTCCGTATCATGCTCGCCGATTCAACTGGGAACAGCCGGAAATTCCAGCGGAAGATGTGAATCCTGTTCAGGCTTATCTGTCCAACCGCATCCGGCCTCAGGGCACGATGGAAAAGTGTCATTACTGTTTGCATCGAACTCGCGAAGGCCGAGCTCCCGCGTGTCTGGAAGCCTGCCCCACCGGTGCTCGCGTTTTCGGCGACATGAATGATCCGGAATCCGATATTAACTATGTGCTGAAGAATAAACGCGTGTTCGTGCTGAAGGAAGAACTTGGTACACAGCCGAGCTTCTTTTACTTTTTTGATTGATTGGTTTAATGTCCACGACCACCCCTGAAACACTCACCCACTCCGGCACCAGTGATGCAGTGCGGAGCTACCCAAAATTCCTCTGGTGGGGACTCAGCGAAGCCACAAATGGCGGAGTTGGGTTTTATCTATGGATGTTAGTGCTGACGGCAATCTCGCTGGTTGGAGCGAATGCGTGGGCTCATCAGGTGGCGACAGGCATGATCGTCACCAACATGACCGACCACGTCAGTTGGGGACTGTACATCGCCAACTTTACGTTCTTTGTAGGACTGGCGGCCGGTGGCGTGATGATGGTGATTCCCGCCTATTTATACGATGATGAAGAGATGCACAAGGTGGTCATTATTGGCGAGGCTGTCGCCATCGCCGCCGTTGTGATGTGTACTCTGAGCGTCGTGGTCGACCTGGGACGCCCGGATCGATTCTGGCATTTGCTGCCCGGAATCGGTCGATTGAACTGGCCGGTTTCGATGCTGACCTGGGACGTGATCGTGCTGAACGGTTATTTGCTGATCAATCTGCATATCGTCGGCTATCTGTTGTACATGCAGTTTCTGGGACGTCGGCCAAATCCAAAGTGGTACGTGCCTTTCGTGTTTCTCTCGATCGCCTGGGCCATCAGCATTCACACCGTGACCGCGTTTCTGTACTGCGGTCTTGGTGGACGTCCCTTCTGGAACACTGCTCTGCTGGCGCCCCGATTTCTGGCATCGGCCTTTGTGAGCGGTCCGTCCTTCATCATTCTGGTGATGAGAATCCTGCGTATTACTATGGGATTCACACCGCCGACCGGACCGGCCAGAACGCTTATTCAAATTATTCGTATCGCTATGACGGTCAATCTGATCATGCTGGCCAGTGAAGTGTTCACGATGTTCTACACCGGCGGAGCTCACGCAGCGTCGGCCAGATATTTGTTCTTCGGCCTGCATGGACATCACGGCCTGGTTCCGTGGATGTGGACATCGCTGGCCTGCAACATTCTGGGCACCATTCTGTTTTTCATGCCCGCCGCGCTGGAACGTGGTTCAGTTCGTATCTCCGCCTGTGTGCTGTGCATTGTGGGAATCTGGATCGAAAAAGGCATGGGCCTGATCGTCCCCGGCTTCATCCCCAGCACGTTGCACGAGATCGTCGAATACACCCCCAGCCTGACGGAATGGAAAGTCAGCGCCGGCATCTGGGCGTTTGGCTTTTTGATTCTGACGCTGCTACTGAAGCTCAC
>Ga0105046_10017633_pt1 | contig 10913 bp, 9 predicted proteins | sample MAT03_FD_78385 | JGI IMG/M metagenome (GOLD analysis project Ga0105046, IMG submission 78385) | Freshwater microbial communities from Lake Fryxell liftoff mats and glacier meltwater in Antarctica - MAT-03 (megahit assembly) | ecosystem: Environmental > Aquatic > Freshwater > Ice > Liftoff...
GAGGTCAGGTGATCAATCAGCAGGGTATTCCTGTTGCCAATGCTACTTTAAAAGATCAGCAGACTAACCAGGTAATAGCCACCGACTATAACGGAAATTTTGAATGGAGAAACAGTAAAAATAACAGCAACGTTGCCATAGATGTGAATGCTGCAGGTTATCGTACTCTTAATTCTAACCTTAGCAACAATGCGAGCAACAGGATTGTCTTGCAGGAAGAAAAAAGTATTGATAACGATGCGGAATTAGTAGCAGCTCCTTTGCCCAAAAAGAAAGATCTTCCCGCTTCGAATGCAGATAGCAGCATCAAAGAAGATTTACCGGGTTACTTTAATATGAATCGGGTGACCCTCCTTTATGTAACACCAGTTGCAGGCTGGGATGATTATAATAGATTTATAGAGTCTAACCTGAAGTCAGCCACTGCAATTGGTAGTACTTCACAAGGAAAGGTGGTGGTTGGTTTTACCATCAATGCTGCAGGCAATGCAGAAAATATACAAATAAAAAGTTCACTCGATGCCGCTTGCGACGCAGAAGCCATTCGATGTATAGAAAATTCTCCCGCTTTCAAACGTACCAAACGATTGGGCAAAATAGAAGCCGTTATAAAGTTTTAACAGTGTTTCTACGTTTTTATATTCTTTAACATCTTCTTCTCTTCTGATCAGTTTTCTTTTACACTTAGAAAAAGGGCTATAGGTACAAATTTTCAAAGAAATACATACGTGCCTTACTTTCGTTCAGTTTACTGTGAGCCTATCAATGCAACCTATGCAATAATTTTACCTCAAAATAGTAGAAGATGAATATAATTTCAATGGCTGTAATGGGCTTGTGAACAGTGGTTTCTACGTGGAGTGCCCACCTATTTTTGCACTGTTTTATTCAACTGGCACAGATATTGCCTTACCAGTAAAAACAAAAATAATTTACCATGAAAAAAATACTTTTGACATTAGCAGTTATCGCAACCACATTTTCTGCTGTAGAAGCTCAGTCGAAAAAATCGCCTAAAAAGAAAGCTGCCCCGAAGGCGAGCGCAGAGGCTAAATTGAAAGCAGATATTGCAAAAATCAAGGAAGAAAAAAGAATGAAAAATGATTCATTGAGCATTGTTCATTTACAAGCAGATTCCATCAGAATAGAAGACGAAAGAATGGCCGAAGAAGTAAAAGCAACTGAACGAGCTGAGTGGAAAGAAAAAAAGTTGAGAGAAACCGATAGCTCCAGCAACGCAAAATGGGCCATGGAATCAGCAGCTAAAGACGACAGGTACGCAACGAATAGAAGTCAGGACGCTATGAATAAAGCGGCTCAATTAAACGACATGCAAGGCCGCCAGGTAAAAGCCATCAATCAAACTTACCTCGCAAAAGCCAGAGCTATCAAAGATGATGTAACCATCGAAGGAGTTGTAAAATCAACACAGCTAGCCGCCCTAAATACCCAGAGAAGAGAAGAAATAAAAGCAGTTGTTGGAGCCAATAAAGACAAAGCGCTTGAGAAAGAAAGAGTGAAGATGGTGGCAACAAACAATGACGCCGTTGCGTTCAAACTGTTTGATGAAATGGCTCCAATTGCTATTAAACAAAAGTAGTTTAGATAATTATCGAATCGATTTCCTTTTTACAAAAAACGGAATTACTTTTAAGTAATTCCGTTTTTTATGATTAATTATTTACAAACAACTTTTTTAAAAAAGTTTCATTTGCCAAAATCTATTTTTTTGTGAGGTCTGCGAACACCATCTTCCCGGCATTGTCTTTTACTGGTCCGTAACCCTCTTTAAATCCTTCAGCTGTTTTAAGAAAAATAACTTCCCGAACAGAAGAAATACCTTTAGCACTAAGCGTATAATTTGCTTTGAGGGTGTCATTTTTAAATGTACCAGTGATTGCTCCCATGTTATCATTTTTACTGGCGTAGTGGTAATGTAATTCGCTCGTAACGACTGCTCCGGTTAGGACCAGATTTAATTTTATCGTGTCTTTGCCCTCATAGCTGTAACAAAGTTTTTCTGCCACGGGGGTAGTTATCTCGGTGGAAATTTTATCGGCACCACTGATAACGGTTTGGCATTTCTCTGTTTCTTTTTCGCCGTTGCAGGCACGCAATATCAGCGTTGCAACAATCACTGGGGATAAAAATGTTTTTTCATACTAAAATATTTTAGTCGATACAATGTAAAAAAAAGAGATGATCAAAATGATTAAATTTTTGAGTCATCTCTTACAAGTGTTGCGTTATTTTGAAATATATTTTTTCCAAAGACCAGGATTCGACCTTCTCTTATTCATGGATGACTAAAATGGGTAATTTGCTATGGAACGAGAGTTTTTTAGTTCTGCTGGTTTTAAATAGTTTGTCCATAAAAGAACGATTCCGTTGCACGACTATGATTAGATCAATAAAATAGTCTTGCGAAAAAAGTTCAATCGCTTCGTCTATGTCAAAAATTCTCATAAAATAAAATTCAGGATTAAAATCTCCCAGTAATTTTTTCAGGTCCTGTTTCTCCATTTCATATTTGTCTGTAAGGGATATATAATGGTCCTTGTCTACGTTTACCACATGTAGTTTAGAATTGTATATTTTTAAGAACTGTTTAATGGGTTCTGATGGCGTGGTGTGGAGCGTGTCTTTAAAATCAGAAGTTAGCATTACATTTTTCATAGTAGTAAAGCTGGCACTCTCTGGAACAATCAAAACAGGGCATGCTTTGGTTTCTGCCATTTTCAAAGTATTGCTGCCAAAAAATGCCTGGGCCATCTCAGACTTACCGGTAATACCCATGATCACCAGGTCTGCTTTTTTGTGGCGGGCCGCTCTTTCTAAACCTTCTACAAAATCAGGTTCCTCGTGCAATAGTATTTCTATGATTACAGGATGGACGCTAAATAGAAAAGTTTTTAAATCTTCCAGTTTGGCGCTTGCTTCGGCGGCCTCTGAGGATTTGCTGTAACTATGGTATAAAATAATGGTTACTCCATGGTGCCCTGCAAGAAAAGCATTCGCATATTTTGCTGCATTAAGAGAGGTTTCTGAAAAGTCTACTGGAACAATTACTTTTGTCATGCTTTTATCTGTTAAATTTTTGAAATGCTGTTAATCGTTAATTATTTTATTTACAGAAGATAAAATTAACGTTTTTAATTTATTATGGGAAGGCCAATTGAATTAAACTGAGTAAAAATTAGTACGGATGCGCTCATTCTTTGAAGCGTTTTAATCAGCAAAAACATAAAACAGCTAAATCACATAATTTGTTGAGGTAATTGCTTCGATTTAAAAGATTTTTCGGGTAATGAATCTAATTTAATCTTTTTTCAGACGTAGAAGAACAAAACAAACAGTAAAACGGCATTTTGCTATAAAAGTGTTTGTACGTTCCCCACTTAACAAAAAGAAGAAATAAGAAACGATTTTTGGAATTTGCAGAATTACATTTCAAATTTTAAATTTTGCCATCTTTGTAAAAACGCAACACGAAAAAAACTTTCTGGTTCTTATCACATGCTTCTCATTTATTTCTTTTAAATACTTCGCCAGTTAGCCATTAAAAATACAGGTTTGTCGGGTACCATCAGTGCACCAGCACCCGCCGATGCTGTATTTAAATTTAAAAAAAATGGCTTTCCCTTGTACTTTGACGGCCAGATTTTCAAAGCCATGTATTATAAAGTAAGTTGCGGTAGTCTTCTTATTGGCAAACTCGCTGGTAGCGTCGTTTGCAATGGGAGAAGCCTTGAATAAATTTGGCATCAAGGAAAATAAGTTCCACCTCAAAGCTTCCAATGAGTTCTGTTCGATAAGAGCATGGGGCCTATAATGAAAATTATGCCAAAGAGTAAATACAACAAAAGAGCCGGTTAATCCGGCTCTTTTTATTTGTAGTCAAAAGGGAATTATTTGCTGTGGCCAAATAGATAAAAAACACCTAATTGAAAACCCCTGTTATAAGATTTGCCTGCGGCGCTATTTTCATTCATGTTGCTCAATCCCAAATTGTAACGAGCATCTACACCGAAACCTGATGGAGGATGCACGTATCCTATGCCGGCACCAATTCCAAAATCAACGGTGTTTAATTGGTCTTTTACGTCGATTTCGGTGCTACCGAATTTACTTTTGGCCCCCAGTAAAAATCCAACCTGTGGCCCGGCCTGTAACCGGAAACCATTGTCGAACATATACTGTACCATCAAGGGAACATTGATATAGTCTAGATTTAATCTTGTTTCGACGTTGCCAACGTTATATTTAACCCCTTGTTGAGAATACACTACTTCTGGCTGAAGTGCAAGTTGCGGTGCAAGGTGTAAATGACCCAATAAGCCCGCGTGAAATCCTACTCTTGAATTATAGTCGGTATTATCGTCATTGTTAATATTGTACACATTCAATCCGCCCTTAACACCTATGCCAAATTTCTCGGAGCTGTGCTGGGCAGAAGCTGTTCCAGCAATCAATAGTGCAGCCGAGGCCGCGAAAAAATACCTTTTCATCAGAATTTATTTTAGTTAATAATAGCGCTGCAGTAATTTGTTGCAGCTATCTTAGTTAACCAAATCATGGTCCAAAAATCATTCATACTAAAGAATGGCGTAAAGCAGCTTATTTAAGTTTTATTAATCCTGTTTTTTGCTCATACTGTGGTGAAACTACCTCAACCCTGCGCCATTACGATTTGAAAATTACATTGGCGAAGTTTATTTACAAACTATCGCGGCCGTATGTTTTATTGAAAACAACTTTTTAATAGGTTCGTTTTATGGTAATCTTTACGTTTTTTAGTATTAATGGGGCGTTAATGTGAACTTACTTCGTAAAAAGGTTGTTAACCGATATCAATAGTACCTGATGAATTGGTTAGCAGTTCTTTAAAAACAACTTAGTCCCCCTCAACAGAAGCACAACTAAGCAACAATTCCCGTATTTTTGCGTCCTAAAAGAAGTAACAGCATACATGAAGAACACCCGCAATTTTTGCATTATTGCCCATATCGATCACGGTAAAAGTACCTTGGCAGACCGATTGCTGCAAACCACCAACACCGTAAGCGACCGCGATATGCAAGCCCAGGTATTGGATGATATGGATTTGGAGAGGGAGAAAGGCATTACTATTAAAAGTCATGCCATTCAGATCAACTATCCGTTCAAGGGCGAACAATACATTCTAAATCTCATCGATACTCCCGGCCACGTAGATTTTAGTTACGAGGTGAGCCGCGCCTTGGCTGCCTGCGAAGGTGCTCTACTATTGGTAGATGCTACCCAAGGCATACAAGCTCAAACCATCAGCAATCTATACCTGGCCATAGAAAATGATCTGGAGATCATCCCCATTATCAATAAAATTGATATGGATGGCGCAATGATCCCAGAAGTAAAAGACCAGATGATCGATCTCCTCGGTTGCAAAGAAGAAGATATTTTGTTGGCCAGCGGTAAAAGCGGCATTGGCATCGAAGAAATTCTCAAAGCCATTTGCGAGCGCATACCTGCACCCACCGGCGATCCCGATGCACCCTTGCAAGCGCTGATTTTTGATTCTGTGTTCAACAGTTTCAGAGGAATCATCGTTTACTTCCGCATCTTCAATGGTAAACTAAAAAAAGGCGATAAAGTAAAATTCTTTAGCACTGACAAAGAATACGACGCTGATGAAGTAGGTATCCTCAAACTAGGAATGGAGAAAAGAGACGAAGTTAACTGTGGTGACGTAGGATATATTATCACTGGTATTAAAAATGCCAAGGAAGTTAAAGTAGGAGATACCCTTACTACGGTGGCCAATCAAACATTGTCAAGAATTGATGGATTTGAAGAAGTAAAACCAATGGTTTTTGCTGGAATCTTTCCGGTTGAAACAGATGCTTTTGAAGAGCTTCGCGACTGCATGGAAAAACTCCAACTCAATGACGCTTCACTCACCTTTGAGCTAGAAACCTCACAGGCGTTGGGTTTCGGCTTCCGCTGCGGGTTCCTCGGTTTGTTGCATATGGAAATTATTCAAGAACGTTTAGAACGCGAGTTTAACCAAACCGTGATCACCACAGTTCCCAACGTAAGTTTCATTGCATACACTAACAAAGGGGAAAGAATTGACGTGCACAATCCAGCTGCCTTGCCAGATGCTAGTCGCACCGAAAAAATTGAAGAGCCTTACATCAAAGCACAGATCATCACAACGTCGGAATACATTGGTAACATCATGACCCTATGTATCAGTAAACGCGGTATTTTGATTCATCAAAGTTACCTTACACCTACCAGGGTAGAGCTTACTTTCGAAATGCCACTGACAGAGATTGTGTTCGATTTTTACGATAAACTAAAATCGCAAACACGCGGATACGCTTCTTTCGATTATTCACCGATTGGGTTTAGAGAAAGTGACATTGTGCGCATGGATATATTATTGAACGGCGAAAAAGTAGATGCTTTGAGCGCCCTCATACACCGCAGTCGCTCTCATGATTTTGGCCGTAAACTTTGCGAAAAATTAAAAGAACTGCTCACTCGTCAGCAATTCCAGATAGTGATACAAGCTGCCATCGGCGCCAAAGTAATTGCCCGCGAAAACATCAGCGCCATGCGCAAAGATGTTACTGCAAAATGTTACGGTGGTGATATCAGTCGTAAACGCAAATTGTTGGAAAAACAAAAAGAAGGTAAAAAAAGAATGCGACAGATAGGGAATGTAGAAATTCCGCAGGAAGCTTTTTTGGCCGTACTGAAGCTCGATTAAAAGAACTGGTATAGCAACGAAAATAGAAATCGTACAGAACCAATAGTTTTTTTGTTACCAGCGTTGCTTCATATATTCAGCTTTGGTTGCGTCGCACACTTGTACTTTTACCTACTCTTCATCTCAACCCATGAAGCAGCTATCCATTCATTCATTTAAACATCGCTGAAAAGCGAAAAAAATGAGCCCAACCTTTTGGCATCCTTAACATGAAATTTTTTCCTGAATCAACCATACATCAGTTAGAATTTGATAAAGTAAAAGAACTACTGGCAGCGCACTGCAAAACAGAATACGCCAAAGAGATCAGTAGAAATCTTCGCGTTCATACCAAAAAAGAATTCATAGAACTGGCGCTTCAGCAGGCGCATGAATTTAAAACCATCACCCAAACTGGTCTGTACTTCCCCAACGATTTTGCTATTAGCATTAGCAGGGAAATTAAATTGTTATCTATTCCTGGCGCTTCTCTTACAGGAGAACAATTCATGCTCGTCCGCCGCTTGGCAGAAAATACGGCTAGTATTTTTCGTTGGTTCACCGTTGATACTCGTTTGGCTTACCCGGCACTCACTAAGGTAATAGACAACAGCTACTACGAAAAAAATATCAAAGCCTCTATTGAAGCCGTGTTAGATGAAGTGGGCCATGTGAAAGACGACGCCAGTAAAGAACTGGCAGACATTCGCATGAAGTTGTACCGAAAACGCAACGAGTTGCGTCGCATGTTCGATCGCATCGTTAGCAAACTCAACAAACAAGGTTACCTCGCTGATATAGAAGAAAGTTTTTTAAATGGAAGGAGAGTGTTGGCGGTGTTTGCAGAACAAAAGCGAACGGTAAAAGGAGTGCTGCACGGTGAAAGTGATAGCCGAAGAACCAGTTTCATTGAGCCCGAAGAAACCACAGAACTCAACAACGATATTTTTTCGTTAGAGTATGAAGAACAAAAAGAAGTGTACCGCATATTGCGACAGCTTACTGAGCAACTGAGCGTATATGCGCCATTGCTCAAAAATTATCATGATATCGCTTGTCAATACGATTTTATTCGAGCAAAAGCAAAACTAGCGATCGACATCAGTGGGCATTATCCCATGCTGGTTGACAAAGCGCATATTCAGCTCATCAACGCTTACCATCCACTGTTGCTCTTATACAACCAAAAACAAAATAAGCCCACCATACCCATTCAATTAAAATTAGATCAGGAGAATAGTATTCTGGTGATCAGTGGACCAAACGCTGGTGGCAAAACGGTGACTCTTAAAACGGTGGGACTTTTACAAGTAATGCTGCAAGCAGGATTGCTCGTGCCGGTAAGTCCGGATAGTGAAATGGGTATTTTTAAACAACTGATGATCCATATTGGCGATACCCAGAGTTTAGAATTTGAGTTGAGCACCTATTCTTCGCATCTAAAAAACATGAAGTATTTCATTGAGCATGCCAACGGTAAAACCCTTTTTTTTATTGATGAATTGGGAAGCGGAAGTGATCCCAACCTCGGCGGTGCATTTGCGGAAGTGATCATGGAAGAATTGGCATTTAAACACGCATTTGGAATTGTTACCACCCATTACCTCAACCTCAAAGTGATGGCCAACAAGGTAAAGGGCATTATCAATGGTGCGATGCAGTTTGATGAAAAGAATTTATTACCTATGTACAAACTGCAGGTAGGCAAGCCCGGTAGTTCCTATACGTTTAGCATTGCAGAAAGGATCGGGCTCGATAAAAAACTGATCAACAAGGCGCGTAAGCTGGTAGATGAAGAACATTTTAGTCTGGATAAATTGTTGAATAGAACCGAACAAGATCTGCAAATCATCGACAAAGAAAAAGACCAGTTAAAAAAACTGCTTCGTGAAAATGAAACGTTGAAAAAAGAGATGCAGCAAGTATTAAACAAAGAACAGCATCGCCAGGAAACCGAAAAGTTGAAGCTTCAAAATCAGGTATCTGAAGAGCGGATTGCTTATATGAAAGACATGGAGCGCAGGCTAAAAGCGATGGTAATGGAATGGCGTAAGGCAGATGACAAAAACAGTGTGGTGCAGATGATACATGCGCTGCTGTTTAACCAAAAGGAGAAAATGCAGCAAGATAAAAAGCAAAAGAAGATCAACGAAAAATTCAGTGAGGTAGAAGGAGAGATCAAGGTAGGTGATAAAGTAAAAATGAATAACAACCGAACGGTGGGTATTGTAAAAGAAATGAGGGGTAAAAAAGCGATTCTCCAAGTAGGCGTGGTGCCTATCACGGTGGATTTAAAAGATTTGGTGCTGGTGGTAGATAAACCAGTGATGTAATCAACATTCCTGATACCAACAGCCGACCAAATCGAGCATCGGCCCTTTTCAAGAGGGCTTTTTTTATAACATAACAATTTTTTCAACGCTTTGAGGTTCATGGAATTGGGCACTTCAAAAAAACTTCCTCAAAACTTTTAATAATTTTTTGTTCTGAAAATTTGAACCCTTACTTTTGCCGCGGAGAGCTGGCAGAGTGGTCGATTGCGGCAGTCTTGAAAACTGTTGACTGTTACAGGTCCGGGGGTTCGAATCCCTCGCTCTCCGCATAAAATTTTCCCCTTGATGTTCAAGGGATTTTTTTTGCTAGCTATCTCCAACTTTAAATGCAGCTCTTCCTTTGAATTTTCTGCTTCAACGAATGAGTGATTCACTATTTTTTAGTTTCTGCTTAATAGTCGGGATTTGTTTGTTTACGGAGCTATGATGTAAACTAAGAATCCTTAATTCGTAAAACATCCGAATTAACATTCTTTTATTTATGTTAAAATGCTAAGTCTGTACCAGTTATTCGGAAAGTGTTCGGTTAATGGTGTGAATTTTAACATATTTAATGAATTTTCAAGAGGCCATATTGGAGTATGCGGAATAACCGATTACCAAACAAATTCTTTTGGATCTGTTAAAGGAATATGAACGTCCTTATAATAAAATGGATGAGTTGGTAATGCATCAACTCTTGTTACAGATATAAAGTGGACTGTATGTGGAATGGCATATCCGAAAAGGGGATTCCTTTGCATCTTTCTCATCTTAGAAACCGTGCTCAACAGGGCGTCGATTGGAAAGAAAAAAATATGACTAAAAATTAATGCATGAGTTTGTTACAAAATACGATACGGGCAGTTTTCCTTAAGAAAGTCAGGGAAGATGTAGGTCGATTTATTCCAGATGATCAAGGAATAGAAATCTGGCCTCCTCAACATTTTAATGACTTGGTACAGCAAATAAAATACAAATAAATTGGAGTTGTACGATAATTAAGATCTTTCTAAAAGCATCTGATACTTTACCTTATTTGCTTTACATTTGCGGGGCCAGCCTCTGGTTTTCCACCATTTTAAACTTCATAAAAATACACAAATATGTCAGAAATCACCACGCTTACGCAAGGAAAAATTCATACCAACAAAGGGGTGCTTACTTTTGAATTATACGATGATGCTACACCGATTGCAGCAGGCAATTTTAAAAAATTGGTGAGTGAGGGTTACTACGATGGGCTAAAATTTCACCGGGTGATTCCCAACTTTATGATCCAGGGTGGTTGCCCTGATGGCACCGGTGCGGGTGGCCCAGGCTATTCGATCAACTGCGAAACCAGTGGAGAGAAACAATTCCATGACAGGGGCGTGATGAGTATGGCACACAGAGGAAAAAATACCGGCGGCTCGCAATTCTTTATCTGTCACAGCAGACAAGGCACGCAACACCTGGATGGCGTACATACCTGCTTTGGTAAAATCATCGACGGACTGGATATCATCGACGACATTCAGGGCGGAGATGTGATGGAAAAAGTAGAACTCATTTAATGATTCAACGTATCATAAAAAAATCCCGTTGTGTTTACAACGGGATTTTTTATAAACCAGCGAATGAAAGGAACGATACCGGCAATTCGGGCATCCAATTATTTTAAAAGAAGTGGTCTGATTTTTCCTGATTTCTCAGCAATGTCATTCGTAGGGGGCGGTGCGTGTAAGCAGCAATTCTTTTCTGAAATTGTTTGGCATGGGACATAGCACTAGCAAGCGGGATAATTATTAAAAATATGTATGAATTTTTTTAATACCCTTTATCTCGTTTACGCAACGACCACAATCGTGGTGTTGCAGGGGAAA
>Ga0105046_10017634_pt1 | contig 10913 bp, 10 predicted proteins | sample MAT03_FD_78385 | JGI IMG/M metagenome (GOLD analysis project Ga0105046, IMG submission 78385) | Freshwater microbial communities from Lake Fryxell liftoff mats and glacier meltwater in Antarctica - MAT-03 (megahit assembly) | ecosystem: Environmental > Aquatic > Freshwater > Ice > Liftoff...
GGCGACCGACCTCAGGCTGATCTCGGCCCTGCTTCACGTGATCAAGGGAGTCGAGCGCATGGGCGACCAGTGCGTGAACATATGCAAGCTGATCCCGGTCGCCGGCCCGAACCCGCCGGCCGACGAAGAGCTTCTGATCCGGATCGGCCGGATGGGCCGTCAGGCCAATCGCCAGCTTCTCCAGGCCAAAGAGGCTTTCGCCACGCGGGACGAAGCCCTGGCCCAGGACCTGGTCCGTCAGGACGACCTGATCGACCGGCTCAACCGCGAGTGCTTCACCATCGCCCTCGACATTGGCGACGACCACGACCGCCGGGAGTGGGCGATGACGATGCTGCTCGCCGCCCGGGCGATCGAGCGGATAGGTGACAACGCGGTCGACGTCGGCGAGCAGGTCGCGTTCATCGTGACCGGACTGTTCCGCGAGTTCGAGGATGCCTCGCACCCGATCTGATTCGGCTCCCAATGAGACTTCATCACCTTCACACCGACGTAACACGAGAGGACGCCTGCCTCTATTCACTCACAGGCGGTGGTCAGACTCGTCCGGCCTCACCAAAACGAACAACTGGAGGAAATTAAGTGAGAATCAAGAATCTGCTGATCGCTCTGCCGCTTACCGCGGTGCTGGCTTTCGGCGTTGCCGCATGTGGCAGCGACAGCAACGACGGTGGTTCCGGAGACGGCAGCAGCCTTTCCGGCCAGATCGCCGGCGCCGGTGCCAGCTCTCAGGAAGCGGCCATGCAGGCCTGGATCGCGACCTTCCAGGAGCAGAACCCCGACGTGACCATCTCCTACGACCCGGTTGGCTCGGGCGGCGGTCGTGAGCAGTTCATCGCCGGCGCGACTCCGTTCGGTGGTACCGATGCTCCGATGGAAGACGAGGAACTCGCAGGTGCCCAGAAGCGCTGTGGCGGTGTCGACAACTACGTCGAAATTCCCGGTTACATCTCTCCGATCGGGATCGCTTACAACATCGAAGGTGTCGATGACCTCAACCTCTCCGCCGACATTCTGGCGAAGATCATGAAGGGTGACATCACCAACTGGAACGATCCGGCGATCGCAGAGAGGAACTTTGGCACGAAGCTTCCGGACCTCGCGATCGCACCGGTTCACCGCTCGGATGAGTCCGGCACCACGGAGAACTTCGCCGGCTACCTCGCCGCCGCAGCTCCGAACGTGTGGGACTTCGAGGTTTCTGGCGACTGGCCGGTAGAGGGTGGCGAAGCCGCTCAGGGTACCTCCGGCGTGATCAGCGCGATCAAGTCCGGTTCCGGCACGATCGGCTACGCCGACCTCAGCCAGATCGGTGATCTCGGAGCGGCCAACATCAAGGTCGGCGGCGAGTTCGTGGCGCCTTCGGCTGAAGCCGCAGCGCAGATCGTCGACATTTCCGATCAGGTCGAGGGACGGGGCAAGTACAACTTCGCCTTCGATCTCGACCGGACCACCACGGAGGCGGATATCTACCCGATCTCCCTGGTTTCCTACGAGATGGCCTGCACGAGCTACGACTCGGCAGCTGAAGGCGAGCTGGTGAAGGCGTTCTTCAGCTTCGTCATCAGTGAGGAAGGCCAGCAGGTCGCGGCTGATAACGCCGGTTCGGCGCCGATCTCCGCCGCCCTGAGGGCCAAGATCCAGCCCGCGGTCGACGCGATCGGAAGCAACTAGCGACACCCAGGAACCTTCAGCCCGAAGGTTCGGGACCGGAGGCGGACGGAGCACCTGACGGTGCTCCGTCCCGCCTGGCCGGTGAGCCTCACCGACAACTCCCACGAGCAGACCACCATGAGCCCGACCACAGCCCCGCCAGCCCCCACCGATCCGACCGAGGAACCCCGGTCCGCGGCCCCGACCAACGGGATCGGCGACCGCGTCTTCTCCGGCCTCGCCACTGGCGCCGGCGTGACCATTCTTGCGCTACTGGCCGGCGTCGCGATCTTCCTGATGATCGAGGCCTGGCCTGCGATCACCGCCGCGCCCGAGGACATTCCGGGTGGGGAGGGTCTGGTCTCCTACATCGCACCGCTGGCCTTCGGCACCGTTCTCGCCGCCCTGATCGCGGTGATCATCGCGGTGCCGATGGCGGTCGCGGTAGCGCTGTTCATCAGCCACTACGCGCCCAAGCCGATCGCCGACACGCTCAGCTACCTGACCGACCTGCTTGCGGCCATCCCCAGCATCATCTACGGCCTTTGGGGCATCGCCGTGCTCGGCCCCGCCATGGTCGGCCTGACCGAATGGCTGGCTGACAACCTGGGCTTCCTGCCCTTCTTCGAGGGCCCCGTGTCGACCACCGGCCGCACCATGCTTGTCGCGGGTGTGGTCCTGGGAGTGATGATCCTGCCGATCATCAGCGCAGTCGCCCGGGAGGTCTTCACCCAGACCCCTCGGGGACTCCAGGAAAGCGCTCTCGCCCTGGGCGCGACCCGGTGGGAAATGATCCGGATGGTCGTCCTGCCGTTCGGCAAGTCGGCCGTGGTCGCCGGCTCGATGCTCGGACTGGGCCGGGCGCTCGGCGAGACCATGGCGGTGACGATCATCCTTTCGGTATCCGGCGGCGTCACCTTCAACCTGATCAGCTCTGCGAATCCGTCAACCATCGCGGCCAACATCGCGCTCGACTTTCCCGAGTCTTCGGGCCTCGCAATCAACGTGCTGATCGCCAGCGGCCTGGTGCTGTTCGCGATCACGCTGATCGTCAACATGGCCGCCCGCGCGGTCATCGAGAGGCAGAAGCTCGATGGCTGACAACCCGATGCCCCCGATGGCCTCCGAACCGCCGACCCCAGGGACCGGTCCCGCCGAGGATTTCGCCAGCGGCGGCTCTCGCATACCCGCCTGGGGCCCCTGGGCCGTGATCGCCGGAACCGCACTGGTACTCGCCGGCTTTCTCAGCCTGATCGGCTTCAACATCGCCCTGCTGGCGGTTGGCACAGTGCTGGTCTCGATTTTCATCGTCTACCTGTGGGCCAGGAAGGCCGAGGGGAGGCGCCAGGGATTTGACCGGGCGATCACGCTCGGGATCGGCTCGCTGTTCGCGCTGGCGATGGTTCCACTCGTCTCGCTGCTCTATACGGTCGTCTCCGAGGGCCTCTCCCGGATGGATCCCGAGTTTTTCAGCTCCTCGATGCGAAACGTGATCGGCGAGGGAGGCGGCGTGCTGCATGCCGCGGTCGGCACTCTGATCATCACCGGGCTGGCCACAATCGCCGCGGTACCGATCGGGATAATGGCCGCGGTCTACCTGCACGAGTACGGCAAGGGCAGGCTCAAGCGGTGGCTGACCTTCTTCGTCGACGTGATGACCGGGATCCCATCGATCGTTGCCGGCCTGTTCGCCTTCGCGCTTTTCGCGTTGATCTTCGGACCGGGTATCCGGCTTGGAGTGATGGGCTCGGTCGCGCTCACGGTTCTGATGATCCCGATAGTCGTCAGATCGACCGAGGAGATGCTGCGGGTCGTGCCGGACGGCCTGCGGGAGGCCTCGTTTGCGCTCGGCGTCTCCAAGTGGCGCACCGTTGCCAAGGTGGTGCTGCCGACCGCAATGGCCGGTATCGTCACCGGCGTGATGCTCGCGATCGCGCGGGTCATCGGCGAGACGGCACCGCTACTGATCACCACGGGAGCTTTTTCTTCGGTCAATTTGAACCCCTTTGACGGGCGTATGGCCAATCTTCCGGTCTTCACTTACACCCAGTACAAATTCCCCGGAGTGCCTCCGGAGCCGTTCATCGAACGGGCCTGGGGCGCGGCGCTGGTTCTGATCATCATCGTCATGGTGCTCTTCCTGGCCGCACGCCTGGTCTCGCGCCGATACGGAATCGAGCTAAGGAAGTAGAAATGGATACCAAGGAGCGTCAAATGGCAGCAACATCAGCGGCTAGCGCCGGAGGTTCCGTCCGATCGGGGGGCGTCGCCAAGCGGATCGACGTCAAGGACCTGAACATCTACTACGGCTCCTTCCTCGCGGTCAAGGATGTGACCATGACCGTGCAGCCGAACAAGGTGACCGCGCTGATCGGCTCCTCGGGCTGCGGCAAGTCAACCTTCCTGCGCTCGCTCAACCGCATGCACGAGCTGATCTCTGGTACCAGGGTGGAAGGATCGGTCACCCTCGATGGCCAGGACATCTACGCCCCCGCGGCCGATCCGGTTCGCGTCCGGCAACAGATCGGCATGGTCTTCCAGAGCCCCAACCCTTTCCCGACGATGTCGATCTACGACAACACCGCCGCCGGGCTCAAGCTGAACAGTAAGCGGATGAAGAAGGAGCAGATGGACAACGTGGTTGAGAAGGCCCTGCGGGGCGCCCACCTCTGGGACGAGGTCAAGGACCGCCTCGACAAGCCTGGCGCCGGCCTGTCGGGCGGACAGCAGCAGCGCCTCTGTATCGCGCGGGCGACAGCGGTCGAGCCCGACGTGCTCTTGATGGACGAGCCGTGCTCGGCGCTGGATCCGATCGCGACGCTGGCGATCGAGGAGCTGATCGAGGAGCTGAAGCGGAAGTACACGATCGTGATCGTCACGCACAACATGCAGCAGGCGGCCCGGGCCAGCGACATAACCGGGTTCTTCAATATCGTGCAGAGCGGCGATCCCGGTGTGCTGATCGAGCTCGACAGCACCGAGAAGATCTTCTCCAACCCCACGCTCAAAGAGACCGAAGACTACGTCAGCGGAAGGTTCGGCTGAGATGTCCCAGATACCAGCAAGCAGCAAACTGCGCCGGGAATACCACGAGGAGCTCAACCGCCTCGAGGAGCAGGCGCTCACCGGATTCGACCTGGTCATCCGCTCCCTCGATCGCACGGTCGAAGCGGTCGAGAACCAGGACATTGAACTGGCCGGAATGGTGGTCAAGGACGACCAGCAGGTAGACGCCCGATACCTGGAGGTCCACCAGGGACTGATCACGCTGCTGGCGACCCAGTCGCCCGTGGCGACCGATCTCCGACTGATCGCCGCACTGCTCCACGTGATCAAGAACATCGAGCGCATGGCGGCCCAGTGCGTGAACATCTGCAAGGTGATTCCGCTGACCGGTCACGAGCCGCCGATTGATCCGCGGATGATCGATCGCATCGTGACCATGGGCAGGCAGGCCCGGATCCTCGTCGTCCAGGCCAGACGATCGTTCGTCGACCGGGACGTCGACATGGCCCTCAACCTGGCGACCCTCGACGACGAGATCGACATCTGCAATCGTGAATGCTTTTCGCTGGCGATCGAGATCGGAGATGACCCCGACCGGCGCGAATGGGCGATGACCATGCTGCTGGCCGCACGTGCGATCGAGCGGATCGGCGACAACTGTGTCGACGTCGGAGAGCAGGTCGTCTTCGTCGTCACCGGTCTGTTTCGCGAGTACGCCGACACCTCCGACTTGCCCGTCTAGCCGCATCCGCCCGCTCTGCGAAGATCGCAGATGAACCAGATGATCTGCGCGGCAATCGACATCGGCTCCAATACGACCCGCATCCTGGTCGCCGAACCCAAGGACGGCCAGTTGACCAAGGTGATGGAGCAGCGTGCCTATACGCGGATCGGCAAGGCCAAGGATCGCAAGGGCCGGATCTCCAGAGAGAAGATCGAAGAGGTCGCCGAGGTTGTGGAGACCCAGGTGAAGCTGGCCCGCGAACTCGGGGCCGAGTCCTTCCGGGCGGTCGCCACTGCGGCGATCCGCGATGCGAAGAACGGCAAGAGCGTCGCCGAGGCTGTCGCCGAACGAGCCGAGGTCCCGGTTGAGATCGTCAGCGAGCATGAAGAAGGCCGACTCGCCTTTATCGGTGCGACCAAGGCACTCGGTCACCCCTCCGACGGCCGCGTAGCCGTGGTCGACGTCGGCGGCGGTTCGACCGAGATCGCGATCGGTACGATCGCCGGCGGAGTCGAGCAGGTGATGTCCTGGCCGATCGGTTCGGGCCTGCTCTCCGATGAGCTGATCGAGGGGGATCCACCCTCGGCTTCGGAAGTCCGCAGGGTGAGGGACCGGATCGCCGACACCTTTGAAGGGGTGGAGATCGAGAAGCCGGCGCAGGTGGTGGCGGTCGGCGGCAGTGCGACCTCGCTGCGGCGCCTGACCGGCGTGGTTCTTGAGTACGAGACACTCGAGCGGGCGATCCGCGTGCTCTGCGGCGATACGAGTACCGAGGTCGCGCGGCAGTTCGAACTGGATCCGGTGCGGGTCCGGATCCTGCTGACCGGCGTGTTGGTGCTTGAGAAGATCTCCGAACTGCTGGGCCAGCCGCTCCAGATCGGCAAGGGCGGCGTCCGTGAGGGCATCGTGCTCGACATGCTCAGCCGGCAGGCCGATCCCGCGGCCGCCGCGATGACCGGCTGAGCGACCCTTGGCGGGTAGGGTTTGGCCAGTGGAATCCGGACCCGAAATCAAGATCCTCGATCAGGCCGAACGGCAGTTTCGTGAAGATGCCGGGGTCGTGCTGGGGCAGCGGGTCGACCGGATGGCGTCACTCAGCCGGACGCTGCTGGACGTCACCGACCCCGATCAGGCAGATGCGATGTGGCTCGCCGCCCGGCGCCTGCGGGCCGCCCTGGAGCTGTTTCGCCCGGTCCTTTCGAAGCCGCAGCTGGCCGGCACCAGAGACGAGGTCCGCCAGATCAGCAGGGTGGTCGGTCGCCGGCGCGACATCGACTCGATGATCAGAACTTTCGAAGGCATCACAGCGGAAATGGACCCGGGTGGCGAGCAGGGTCTCGGACTGCTGATCGAGGTGCTTCGTGAGGACCAGGCCGAGAGCAACCGCAATCTGGCCCAGCTCAGCAACGGACGCCGCCTTCAGGCTCTGCGGCTGAGGGTGGAGGACCTGACCGGTGGCCAGCTGGTCGGCCACGGACCCGATGAGGTGATCGAGTTGCGGGTTCCGGAACAGGTCCCCCCGAGCGTGGTGAAGATCGTCCGCCGACGGCTGTCGCGGCTGCGCTCGTCGGTTCCGGCCGCGCTCGAGCCCGACGCCGTGCGCGAGCAGCAACGCATGCGGGTGGCAGCCGAGCGGCTGCGCTACTCGCTCGACCTGACCGCGGAAGCACTCGGCACCCAGGCCAGTACGGCGAGCCGGGCCGCCGCCGGGCTCCAGCAGGTTCTCGGAGGGATGCGCGACTGTGACATCGCCGTACCCATGGCACGGGAGCGGATCAGGGAGTTCGAGGCGGCTGATGTGCGGGCGATCACCGAGCGTGCGCGAGGCACGCGGGACCTCGACCCCGTGCTGGTCCAGGCGGCCCCCAACCGGATGCTCTACCGCGGACCGCAACTCGCAATCGTCCACCTCGAGGCCAGTCGAACCATCCTTTTCGAGCGGTTCAGGCGGCTCTGGCTGGAGCAGTCACGCCAAGGGGTCTGGGTTGCATTGGAGACTGCCCTGGATAACGGCTAGGATCGCCCCTTGGCAGATCTAGGCGACCCCTCTCTTTACTTCAACCGCGAGCTCTCCTGGCTCGACTTCAACGCGCGGGTGCTCGAGCTGGCCGAGGACGAATCGGTCCCGCTGCTGGAACGGGTCAAATTCTGCGCGATCTACGGCTCCAACCTGGACGAGTTCTTCATGGTCCGCGTCGCCGGACTGTGGGACCAGAACGACGCGGGGATTGACGCGCGCGGGCCGGACGGGCTCTCGCCGGCCGAGCAGATCACTGCGATCCGCTCCCGTACGCTGGAACTCGACCGTCGCCTCCACGACTGCTTCGCGGACGTGCTCGAGCCGCTCATGATCAAGGAAGGCATCCGCATTTCGAAGCTCGAGTGGCTCTCGCAGGATGAGCGGGCCGAGGTCGAGCGGATCTTCCGGCGCCAGATCCTTCCCGCGCTGACGCCGCTGGTAATCGGGCTGGGCCGTCCGTTTCCGTACATCTCCAATCTTTCGCTGAGCCTCGCGGTACTTCTGCGCGATCCCGAGACCTCGACCCGGGTGATGGCCCGGATCAAGGTCCCGACCGAGCTGCTCGGCCGGTTCATCGAGGTCGGGCAGGATGACAACCGCATCCTGGTCCCTCTCGAAGAGGTGATTGCCAGCAACCTCGCCTTGCTCTTCCCGGGGGTCGAGGTGCTCGACCACGGAGCCTTCAGAGTCACCCGTGACGCCGACTTCAACATCAGCGACGAGGCCGACGATCTGCTCGAAGCGGTCGAGAACGAACTGCGCCGTCGAAAGTTCGGCGAGGTGGTGCGCCTCGAAGTCTCCGTGAACATGATCGACGAGCTCCGCGAAAACCTGATCGACGTGCTCAAGCTCCAGGACGACGAGGTCGTGATCAGCGCCGGGCTGCTCGGCATGGCCGACCTCTGGGACGTAGTCAAGCTCCCCGGTTACTCGAAGCTGCGCGACAAAGTCTGGAACCCGGTCACCCAGCCCCGTCTGCAGGGCGAAAACGACGGGTCGATCGACATGTTTGCCGCGATCCGCCAGGGCGACATCGTGGTCCACCATCCTTACGACTCCTTCACGACTTCGGTCGAGCGGTTCATCGCCCAGGCGGTCAGCGACCCGGAAGTCCTGGCGATCAAGCAGACCGTGTACCGGACCAGTGACGACTCACCGCTGGTCGGCGCCCTGATCCGCGCTTCCGAGCGCGGAAAGCAGGTCGTCTGCATGCTCGAGCTGAAGGCCCGTTTCGACGAGCAGGCCAACATCGACTGGGCCAAGCGGCTCGAGCAAGTCGGGGTTCACGTGGTCTACGGAATCCCGGGCCTGAAGACCCACATCAAGGCCCTGCTCGTGGTCCGCCGCGAGGGCGATCGCGTCCGCAATTACGTCCATATCGGCACCGGCAACTACCACTCGACTACCGCCCGGCTCTACACCGACCTCGGCATCTTCACTGCGGACGAGAAGATCGGCGCCGACGTCTCCGACCTGTTCAACGTGCTGACCGGCTACGCCCGTCCGGATGCCTACCGTCGGGTGCTTGTCTCGCCCGACACGATGCGACCGGGCATCGTCGATCAGATTGAGAAAACGATCGACGCCCACCTCGAGGGGCGCGAGTCGAGAATCTCGCTGAAGCTGAACTCGCTGGTCGACCGCAAGTGCATCGAGGCGCTTTACCGGGCCTCGCAGGCCGGCGTACAGATTGAGATCAACGTACGCGGCATCTGCTGCCTGCGGCCCGGCGTCCCGGGGGTCTCGGACAACATCAGGGTGATCTCGATCGTCGGCCGCTTTCTCGAGCATTCGCGGGTCTACGCCTTCCGCCGCGGCGACGAGAGCACTGTGTTGATCGGCTCAGCCGACCTGATGCCGCGCAACCTGGACAGCCGGGTCGAACTGGTCACGCCGATGATCGACGATACGGTGCGCGACCAGGCGCTCGACGTGCTCGAGCGCTGCTTCGCCGACAACATGAACTCCTGGGTGCTCGACAGCTCCGGCACCTGGTCGCGACTCAGCCCCGAAGGTGGGGAGCAGCGCGACGTCCAGAAGGAGTTGCGAGAGCGCCACCACGCGCTCGCAGCAATCACGACCCCCCAACTCACGGGCTGAGGGCCGCAGTGCGTATCCCTTTCATCCGCAGGGACGAAGGCTTCTTCGACCTGTTCAACGAGGCGGGTCAGAACACGCTGCGCTCGGCCTTGATGCTCGAGGAGATGATGGCCGCCTGGCCCGACGACGTCGGCCTCGGACGCGAGATCCTGCTGACCGAGCAGGACGGCGACCGGATCACCCACAGCATCATCCGGCGCCTGAATACGACTTCGCTCGCCCCGATGGACCGCGACGACACCTACGCGCTGGCGACCAAGCTCGACGACGTGGTCGACTACATTGAGGAGGTCGCGGACTTCCTCGGGCTCTACAACATCGAGGCTCCGATGACCCAGGCCTACGAGCTGACCGCGATCCTGGTCGGCTGCTGCCGGGAACTCTCGGAGGCGCTTTCCAAGCTGCGGACTTTCAAGGGAGTAGATCAGCATCTGATCGAGATCCACCGGCTGGAGAACGACGGGGACCGGGTCTCGCGCGACGCCGTCGCGGCGCTTTTCTCCGACGGAATCGACCCGATGGTCGTGATCAGGTGGAAGGACATCTTCGCCGTCCTCGAGAAGGCGATCGACGCCACCGAGTCGACCGCCCACATCATCGAGGGCATCCTGATCCGGAACGGCTGAGTCCGGACCAGCTGAGTCGGGGGATACGCTTTCTGTCTTGCTAGTCGCCAGAAACATCGCGATCATCGCCGTGCTGGCCCTCGGCGTGGCCTTTCTGCCGCGGGGCGGTGACGTTGCCGAGGGCGTATTCGCCCTGATCGGCATGGCTTTCCTCATCGCGATCACCTACGCGGTCTACACCGCCTCACGTCAGAACCAGCTCACCTTGCTCTCCCTGCCGGACTCGAGGCTGTTCGTGCTCTACGCCTCCCTCGGATTGATCGTGCTGCTGATCGCCGGCCAGGCGCAGATGTTCTCGACCGGTCTCGGGACTTTCGCCTGGCTGATCCTGCTCGGCTCGGCCCTGGTCGGGATCTGGCTGGTCTGGTCGGAGGCGAGAACCTCCTGAACTGGCGGCTGCTGTCGTGGAATCTGTTCCACGGCCGTGACTTTCCGCCCGAACCTGAGCCGGGCGGCTTTGGCTGGCGGGTCCTCGGCCGACCGCTGACCGCCGGCGAGTACGCGCTGGTCAATCGCGACCTGTTTTACGAGTTCGCCGCTCTGCTGTCGGCCACGGATTGGGACGCCACACTGCTCCAGGAGGTGCCGCCGCGATGGGCCGAGCGGCTGGCCGAAGCGACCCGATCCCATTTCCGGGTCAGCCTGACTGCGCGTAACTGGATGCGGCCGTTGACCGCTCCGATCGCACCGTTTCGACCGCATCTGACCGGTAGCTGGGAGGGGGGCTGCAACGTCATCCTGGTTCGCAAAGGCCGGCCCGGGGCGACGATCGCCGCCCACCGCA
>Ga0105046_10017638_pt1 | contig 10911 bp, 7 predicted proteins | sample MAT03_FD_78385 | JGI IMG/M metagenome (GOLD analysis project Ga0105046, IMG submission 78385) | Freshwater microbial communities from Lake Fryxell liftoff mats and glacier meltwater in Antarctica - MAT-03 (megahit assembly) | ecosystem: Environmental > Aquatic > Freshwater > Ice > Liftoff...
AACGGCCAGTCGCCCATCGAACCGCAATAGATCACGGCCGACATTCCGGCTTGAATCAGTTGTTGTCCCTTGCCGACCAACGCGTCGAAATTTGGACTTCCCCGATCATCGCAGGGTGTCATCAATGCGGGCATGCAACCTTGAAATATATTGGGCGTTTCGGACACAGTTTCCTCCTGAGGGAGTTTATCGAGAATTAGTAAGTCGCTCGTCCACCTGAGAGATCGAAGACGGCTGCAGTGGTAAAGGAACATTCTGCGGAGCAGAGCCATGCCACCAGCGCGGCGGCTTCTTCCTTTTTCCCAAAACGTCCCATCGGAATCTTAGAAAGCATATAGTCGATGTGCGATTGCTGCATTTGGTTGAGAATTTCGGTTTCGATTACTGCAGGAGCGACCGCGTTTACCGCAATATTCGATGTCGCAAGTTCCTTACCTAAGGACTTGGTTAACGCGATTACTGCAGCTTTCGACGCGCTATAATGAGCTGCATTCGGGTTCCCTTCTTTGCCGGCTATCGAAGCGATGTTGACGATTCGACCATAGCCATTCTTTAGTAACTGGGGAACCACACAATGGCAACAGTAGAATGGGCCGTTCAAATTGATTTCCATGACACGACGCCAGTCTGCTGGATCAATCTCCCATGTTTTCGCGTTCCCGCCCGTGATACCAGCGTTATTGACCAAAATATCGATCTTGCCAAAAGTGGCCGCAGTCTCTTCCGTTGCCATCGTAACCGATTCAAGAACTGCCAAGTCAACAACTACCGTATGAAGATGCGAACCAGCGTTGAGTTCCTTGCAAGCTTTCTCGAGTGCTGCTGCATCCACATCCCAAAGGGAAACAGAGGCTCCTGAATCAACAAGCCTTCTTGCAATGGCGAGCCCAATACCTCGAGCTCCGCCAGTAACTATCGCGACACGATTATTGAGATCAATTTGGTTCATGAAAAACACTTAGCAAGGACAAGAAACTACAGACGACAAATGGCTCAAAGAGTCCAGCCTGCTCGATACGGTCTACGAATCAGTACGTCCGCTTCAGAGCAGTTCGTACACTTGAGATTGGCTGCATCCCATTCGATTTTTCGACCCAACCGATAAGCTACATTTCCAAGGTGATTGGCTTCCGTCAGCATACCCGCGTATTCAAAGTTGGCCGAACACTCTTCTCCGCTTCGGCATGCGGCCAACCATTCTTGATGATGCCCAGAAACGCGTGGAATCGATGGTGACGGAGCGGCGAAGTCGCGGAAGTCATCCTCTGGAAGCAAGATGTGCTTGTCATAGTCAGCCAGCAGCATACCTTTGGATCCGATGAAAAGTACTCCATTGGACCACTTAGGAATTCCGCCCATGGTCCAAATCTCCGGCTTGCTGCTCCCTTGATGCCATGTCATTTTTACGGCAGGCATATCACCTCGTGGGCCATATTCGTATAGGGCACTCATCGACGCAGGAGCGATATCTGGGTGAGCTGGTGGCCCGAATGCTTCGATTGTTTTAGGTGCGTCCAGTTTCAAAGCCCAAAACGGAAGATCGTTCCAGTGACTACCCAAGTCGCTCATAGTTCCACTACCGAAATCCCACCAGCGATACCATTTCGGACCGGGAAAGTAGATATTGTTGAATGGCCGCTCGGGAGCAGGTCCCAGCCACAGATCCCAGTCGAGTCCCTCAGGGATTGGATCGACCGCTGTTGGACGTTCCGTCACATAAACGATATCGCCATTGGATTTGGAGTCGTCTTCCGATTGAAGCCCCCAAGCACGCGAAGCCCATACGTGCGATTCATGAACCGGCCCAATCGCTCCACTCCAAATCAACTCGACCACCTTTCGGTAGTTCTCCGTCGCGTGAATTTGAATACCCATCTGCGTCGCCACCTTCGCCTTCTTTGCGGCTTCGCGAATCTGTCTTGCTTCATAGATCCCATGAGTTAGCGGTTTCTCGCAATAGACATGTTTACCAAGCTGCAGTGCTGGAAGGGTTGCAAAGGCATGAGTATGCTCTGCCGTGCTAACGACAACCGCATCGATTTGTTGACCCATCTCGTCATAGAGCTTACGAAAGTCGCGAAACGCTTTCGCTTGCGGGTACTTGGTTGCCACCGCATCGAGGGTCTTCCCATTCACATCGCAAATAGCGACAATATTCTCATTGGCCATTTCAGCCAAATTTCCACCACCTCGACCACCCACCCCAATGCAAGCGATATTCAGCTTGTCATTCAGGTTTTGACCACGAACAATGTTCGGGGCAGTGATAGCTACGGCCGTAGATGCTGCAATAAATTTTCGACGTGAGAGGATCGACATGGTGGGGCTCCAAAAGTGGGAAATGGCTGGGGAGGAAAGTTGGGAGGAAAGTTGGAGTGGAAGGGTTTACCTAGCAAGATAAAAGTTCTGTTTTTCCTGAGCAGTAGCCTCGGGTGCTATCGGGAAAACGGTTGTGAACTCAAAACCCGTGGCTCAATTATATCAAGGCCATGTTGAACCAGTATAACATGATCCGGTAGTGGTAGACGACTACTGCTTTGTTACAGCTAAATAATTGTCTTGAAATAACATGCTGTTTTGCAAAACGTAAAATTGACTTTTAGTCCGTCTTTTTTCAGACGGACTGGAAGTCCTCATAACGCTTCCACTTCTAAGTACTAAGGAGGCAGGAGCCTCAAATGCCTCGGATTCCAGGCAAAGCCTGGAACCAGGATGCCCCCAGTGCTTTGTTAGGCTAAGAATAACGGTTGATCATGTAGCGAAAGTCGTCAAGACTTTCGATTCTAGCCAAGTGAGCCGAAACTCTTGACGACTTTCGCTTCCCTAAAGATTAGATATAAAAAAATACTACACCGATCAGCGGGACTGAATCACTATCCCCGCAACGACTCAAGTGGTTTGTATCGCATGGCTGACATTGCGGGTATGAGCCCTCCGACAAAGCCCATAAGCATGCTGAGGGTCAATCCTATCCCCAACACTCCCCAATCGACCACCACTCGAAACACGACTGCTTTGCCACCCGGCCCTGCACCGCCGCCGATGATGCTGGTCGCTTGTATGCCATTGCACATGTAGCCCAAGGCACAGCCGATGAGCCCCCCAAGCAACGCGATAAGAAGCGACTCGGTCAAGAAACTGACCAAAATTCGCCATCGGCTGAAGCCCAATAGTCGCAACATGCCGATGTCCTTCACTCGCTGACTAATCGCTGCAAACATGGTGTTCATGACTCCCATCACGCCGCCAAACCCCATCACGGTTGCGACCAAAATCGTTCCTACCAACAACTGAATGCTAGTCTGGCTTTGGGACTTGTAGTAATTCGTTTCCGTGAATGCGTTGACTTGCGACTTCTCATATTTGAAGTCCTTGTCTTTGCCCATGAAATAGTTTTCCAGCTTCAGTGCTTGTTCGGGATCGGTCGCTCGCAAAACCAACGTGGTGAAGTTGGTCTTTCCGAGCAATGGACCAATAACGCTTTGCTTGGCCCAGACCTCGGAATCAAACGTGGTCCCCTCGGTCTTCATAATGCCTGACACCACCAACTCGCGAGTATCCAACGGAATGGTGTCCCCGATTTCCAGTTGATCCTTGTTGCGAGCTTTTTCCTGAGCAACCTTAGAACGATCGCCGGCGAGTTGTCTCGCGATGCCTTGCCCAAGCACCACTTCGACAAAGGCGGCTTTGTTTGGGTCTGTGTTGGGGCGAACACCTGCCTCAGAAAACCACTCGCCTCCTGGGAGCAAACCGAAGTCATGAACCTCTGCGGAGGCAACCGGATCAAATAGTCCTCGCACTTGCAAGAGTCTGCGTGTAGGACTACCCGGAACTGGTTCGGCGATCGGCAAACTCAAAACCAAATAGGATTCGCGACTGCAAAGGGGCTCGTCATTTTTACGTTGCACTCCATCTTGCTGGGCGATATCACCCATGTTTTCAAATGGCAAATTGCTGATTCCTTCTTCCGTCGAGCCTTGGGAAAGGACGATGACGTTGGACGGGTTGCCAGTCGCTTGGGCTAGGCGATTTAGTCCGTTGATGAATCCCATCAGCCCAGTCAGCACTCCGGTCACCAAGATGAATGCCAAGGACGTGAGCAGAGTCGTTCGGTAACGCACCACCAAATTGCGGAAGTTGTATCCAATAGGAATCTTCGCGAAGTAAACAATCAGCATCATCAATCCAAAGAACGCAAACGATCCAGGGATTAGCAACCAAGCGTTCTCCAGAGTGACAAAGTACAGGAACAAGAATATCACCAAAGCAGTTACCGAGATGAATAGCAAAATGATGCCAATCACCTTCAGCACCGCGAGCAATCCACCTAGGATTCGCTTGGCCATTTGCGATTCAGTTCGTTGTTTTGTTGTTGAGTCAACCATTCCTTATGCCACCTTCGAAAATACGTCGACGACTTTGATCGAACGGGTTGAGAGTGCTGGTAAGATACTGCCTGCGAAAGAAGTGATGAAACCAATCGCGGCCCCCCACCAAAGCGCTCCATCCAAAACAGGGAAACTGGAGAAGAACGCGATCTGAAATGGTATTCCTCCAAGGACGCGATTCACGAAAAAGTACGTTCCAATGGAACTAATCGCTCCAGCCACCACGCCTAACAAGATGGCTTCACCAAGGACCAGAAAAATGATCTGGTTTGGTTGGAAACCGATCACTTTGAGGACCGCCATCTCCTTGCGTCGCTCTCGCACGCTAATGCTAATCGCATTGGAAATCACAACGGTTAAAGTGATGATGATGGCCGGCGCTAGCAAGTATCGAAGGATCATCAACAGATCCTTGTAGGCTGCCAAGAAATTAGAAACGCCAGAGGACGCGGTTTCGATTTTGACGGGAGGAGAAGTGAACATCGGTGAGCTGTCGATTTGGGTGCTCATTTTGGAAAACGAGTCTTTTGTCGGTACCTTGACCCAAACCAAGTTAAGGGTTTTTTCGGCCAGCGGGTGCGGCTTGCCTTTACTCGCTTTGTATGCGTCAAGCGAAGCATTGAGGTAGTCGCGGTTGATACAAGTGTTGTTGTCGTAACGGCCCAGCGGAAAGGTGCCAACGATTTCACATTCCAATTCGATATCACGATAGTTGATACCAAACACCTTAATTTTGTCGCCAATTTTTTTGTCGATCGCAGCAAGTCTCTTTTGTCCCATAATGATCCCTTGGCGGTTACCTTCCATCGCTTTAATCGCCTTGTCCAAGGTGGCTCGTGGCTCTGGCTGGAGAGAGTCGAGCTCATCCATCATGGTCAACAGTTTTTTCGGCTCCATGCAGAACGCGAACACAAAGGTGCTGAATCCGATATTGGTCTTGTCCACGCTTCCAATAAAGAACTGCCATGTCATCGAGTCCATGGGTTTGACATCCGACTCTTCGCGAGCGGCCCCATTCTCCAACGTCGATGCATACGAAAAGGGAAGCTGACTCGGGATGCTCCATTTTTCCGTAACAATACCTTTGAAATTGGCAGCCTTTTCGGACGTCGCCATGTCCAAAAAACCAAGGATGGACCAAATCAGGGTGATCACGAAGACGAGCACCATGATCCCAGCGCTGGTCAACATGGATCGCACCATGTTGCGGCGCAGGTTCTTAAAAATCAGCATAAAGAATTTCATTTTGGTGCAATATCGTCCTAAGTGTTTTTCTGTTGCGTTATCGACCCGCAACTTTAACTGTTAGCAAGTCGTTCCTTTCGTCTAGAATTATCCAGCTTCGTAAAGAGCTTCGTCTGGTTGATCAACCAAGCGTCCTTTGTCGAGATATTGGATTCGATCGGCACGTTTCGCTGCTCGAGGATCATGGGTCACCATCAAGATAGTCTTATTCAAAGCTCTTTGTAGTGTCGACAAAAGATCAAGAATCTCATGGGCTGATTTGGCGTCTAAGTCACCGGTTGGTTCGTCAGCAACGATTAATGTAGGATCCGTTACAATGGCTCGTGCGATACCAACTCGCTGCTGCTGACCGCCAGAAAGTTGACTGGGGAGGTGAGAATTGCGATCAGTCAGACCAACCAACTCGAGAGCCGTCATGACTTGCTGCCGCCGCTTTTGACGGCTCAGTGGTAGAAGTAGCAGTGGTAGCTCGACGTTTTCATAGGCCGACAGAACTGGTAGCAGATGATAAAATTGAAATACAAAGCCCACGTGCTCGTTACGCCACCGCGCTAGCTGTGCCTCGCTCATCGACGAAACGAGTCTGTCGCCGACAAATATTTCTCCCTCGCTGGGAGTGTCCAGCCCAGCTATCAGGTTCAAAAGAGTCGTCTTACCAGATCCGCTTGGTCCCATCAGCGCCAGGAACTGTCCTTCGGGTACTTCCAAGCTTAGATGGTTGAGAACATCAACGCGCTCCGATCCGCGTTTAAAATACCTAGAGACATTCGAGACAGTGACGATCTTTGAAGCAGACACTCGGATAGGGCCTTTCGCGAAAGGAGTTCAAATTCAAATAAATTCTTACAGTGCCGGTCCGCCGTAGAATACGACAACGGCACTCATCTCGGGTTTCAAATAGATACCCTCTTCATTTTCGGGAACACGTACCGCGACCCGAACGGGGATGGCCCCTTTCGCCCGATCTGCGATCGGCATCAATCGCGACACGGTCGCCTTGTAAACACGTTTCGGATAAGCTTCCGAACGTACTTCGCAAGTCTGACCCGCGAAGACTTTGGAAACGTCTCGTTCTTGGATATTCAAGTCGATTTCGAGGTCCGAAAGATCAGCAATATCACAAACACTGAAAGACCCATTGAATGCAATTGGATTGACTAAGTTGCCTTCCTCTGCATTTTTCTTAAGGATAGTCCCTGAGATAGGGGCTCGTATAGTACAGTTATCTAGTCGCCATTGGGACTTTGAAAAATTGGCTTCTGCTTGAATAACAGCGGCCCGTGCCACGTCGATCCTTTCCTTTCGCGGTCCTTCTCGCATCATGTCGAGACTCTGACGGAGCTTCTCGATTCGTCGTTTAGTACTGTAAAAACTACTTTGGGCCACTTCGAACTCGGCTAGCGATACGGAGTTCGACTTCAATGCTTCTTTCAAGCGAACAAACTGTGATTCAAACTGCTTGATGATTTCTTCTTGTTCTTGAAGGTCTGCAGTAGATGAAGCAAGTTCTTGAGGACGGGCTCCAGCCTCAAGTTCGGCCAATTCGGCTTGGCTTCGCATCAGTGTCCCACGCATCTGTTCAAGATCTGCCCGATATTCAGTCTCGTCTACTTGAGCAAGAATATCTCCCTTTTCGACAAGACGACCTTCTTCGATATTCAGTTTGAGTATGCGCCCACTAACCTGAGGGCTCACAAGGACCTGATGCTTTGCAATCACATAACCGCGGGCCTCTAAAACTAACGTGTTTTTACCAACTGGATCATTAGCACTTGCCGATCGGGACGAATCACTCGACGACGAATCACCTAACGCATCTTGGGCAGCCGATTCATTGGATTCAATGGCTGTTCGCGATCGCGAGGCATTCGAACCGCTTTTAGCAGGATCTGCTATTGTCGAGACAGTCGAATCACTCGCCTGTTGCCCTAGAAACTGCGACAAATTAGGATCACGTAGGAGCAACCACCCAGACAGAGCAGCCAATAGAATTGATAAACTCCAGGGAAACCAAGCGATACCCCCTTGGTTTGCAATTCGATCCGACTTGGCAATCTTCAGTGAACGGACGCGAGAATCAAGAGACTCTCCTGCGACAGTTGATTTGTCGGCGATTTTCAAGGAGGACGCTGCGTTTTGATTCAAATCACTCAAAATAACTACACCAAGGAAATGTGACCGTACGTGCTACCTGTAAACACCATAAGTATACCCTGGTTTCGATTGTGATGTCAGCTTTCGTAGGGGCCGAACCTTATTCCGGTTCGTGACTCTGCAACCTGAACATTACTCGGATGATTCTGGCGATGACGACAAGAATGCCAGAAGATCACGCAGCTCCACCATCGACATCGTCTGAACTAGTCCTTCAGGCATAATGGATTTTTCAGAAACAGCTTGCTCGTCGATGTCTTCGATTTTCACATCTACGGTCGTGGAGTCGGCTAACAAGTAGCGAGCGGATTGACCAATTCCTCCACCGTTGAGCTTCAAACCCACAATCACTTGGTCATCTTTTGTTCGGATTTTCCACGTTGTGTACATCGGTCCTATTTCGCGGCTTGGATGGAGGATAGACTCCAAGAGTCGCTTTCGATCTGCTGCCAAGGTTCGGATGTTTGTCAGATCGGGGCCGACAGTGGCGCCTCGTCCATCGCGCACATGGCAGGCTGCACACTTTCCTTTTGTGTTGCTAAAAAAGACTCGCCACCCCTTCGCTACATCTCCACCCTCACCAACTTGCTTTAACCAATCGTCGAGATCATCGAGTGCAGGCTGCGATGGAGCGTCTTTTGCAGTCGTGATAGCCACAACGGGAACAACGCTAGCCACAGAAAGATCGGCTTTCATTTCAGCCGATACCGATTCGCTTGAGAGCAATGATTCCTGCGCCGATCGATTTGCATCGGTAGACGAAGCAGTAGCCAAATGTCTTGCTGCGGCTCTGGCCAACGTTCCGCTAGCGGACTGCGCCATGGTTAAGAGAGCTTGAGCATTCCATTGCGGCGAGTTGGGTGGCACCATCAAGAGCGCCATGGTGCGGATTCGATTCGTTCGAGATGAGTCATTGGCGATGCTTACCAGGGTTTCGCGAGTCAGAGCGTCAAAGCCCCCTTTTTCGACCTTCCCCGTTTCCAGATAACTGATGGTTGCAGCAACCATCGCGAGAAGTTGTGGCGAGAGAGATGTCCTATCGAGCTGTCCTCGTATGGCAGGCAAGTGCGACTTGTCGGCCCTTTCAGCCGCCCATCGGACAGCCACCATGCGAACGGATTCGTCTTCGTCAATGAGTGCCGTTTCGATCATAGTAGTTATTTGCAAGGAGCTTGGAGCATCACTTTCGCAAGCAATCGCTTTCCATCTCGCATTCAAAAGTTTGGCTTGACGAAGAATTGGACTATGATCGTTTCTCAAACCTAAAGTCGATATAGTGTTGTCTAGGTCAGGAAGCGTGATGATTGCGTGAACAAGGAACGGGTCAGCAGCGCCTCCGGCTAACGTTTGCTCAACAAGGTCGTGATTGGTCTTGACAAATATTTTCAAGTCCAGCTCGGCACTACTTAGCTTGATTGCTTCTCCGACTACAGGCAAAGACTCCGTCGTTTGAGGCCCAAACCGGATTCGCCAAATCCGTCCTTTTCGGTGAACGTTGTAGCTGCGATCGACCCAATCGGTGACGTACATGGAACCATCGGGTCCGATGGCCATGTCCACAGGACGAAACATGGAGTTACCCACAACCGCGTCTTGACGCGTTGACGTTACGGTTGCCGCCCCCTGATATTTGGGGGTGTATCGTTCAATTCGATTGTCACCCCAAGAAGTTACCCAATACTGACCACGATGACATAGGATCGCGCATGGGGCTTCTCCAGTTCCAGCTACCATCGGCAGGGTACCTGGCAACTCGCCATTCCAAGCTTGTAGCGGATGAGTTCCAGCTCTCCCGAAACGAAACTGAAATCCATAGTCAGCTTTCGGAACCACATGGACAATGCGGCACGGAGGCATAGCGTCCGCATCGTTGTCAACCATAAGCAACCTACCAGCGTTATCACGACAAATACCGAAGGGGTTCCAGAATCCCGTCGCTACGCGTTGGATGTTTGCGCCCTCGGACGAGCACTGAAAGATGTTACCTCCCTCGCCTTGACCGGTCTGCACCGATCCATCGCTTCCACGAAGCGTATAGGATTCGCCAAAGTTTTCTCCTAACCCGAATGTCAACGTCGGGCGCTTACCTTGCGCGTCTTCGAGCAACAATCCGCTTAGTCCATTGTGTGGATAGTCCGCAACCGTATCGAGCGAAACGATCGTCACTATATCGTCAGCAATGTCATCTCCATCCGTGTCTCGCAAACGAAGCACAGAAGCTCTCGTCGCGACATATACCGAATCGTCGCGACCGATCGCGAGGCACATCGTTTTTATCGTACCTTCATAGAAAACGCGGATTCGATCGAGTTTTCCATCGCCATCGGGATCATCGAACAACTTGATGCGATCGTGTTTCGGGCCTTCATAGTTGTCAGGTGGGAAGTGTGTATGCGATTCTACAACAAACAATCTACCTTTCGAATCAAATCGGCAACTCACGGGAGTCACAATCTGCGGTTCAGAGGCAACGAGTTCGATTGTCAAAGAAGAAGCGATACATGCGGGTTGTTCCTGGGCTAGCCCAATAGCAGCAAGCCAACTCGTGACCACTCCACACTTAAAGAAAATCCAACACCAGGCAATTGTTCTGCTACACATGATTCATCTCGTTCGAAAAACTATTTTGGCGAGCTGTCCGGAGTTGTTCTGACTGGACGCTAAATACAGTGTATAGCTGTTACCAGTCGCTATCGCTTACTTCGCTTGGTCGGGCTGCGTTTCGCTGTGCTTCCTTTCGTTGGGCTTCGTTTCGTTGTGCCTCTCTTTACTGACGATCGCTTGGTATTCGCTCCACTTCTTGGGCCACCTTTTTTGACGATGGGCTTTCGTTTCACGGAAGACCGCTCGGCTCGTCCACGCCCGGTAGATTCGCTGACACCTGTTGTCGTCCTGTTGGTGGCTCCCTTGAGTCCACGTTTACCAGGAGCAAATTTTTTACCAGTCGTCTTGCGGTCGGATCCTTTTCGATCAAAACCGGATCGTTCACCCGAATCCGGACGCGACCGGGATGACGAAGTCCGAGCCGACTTAGTCGTGCGAGAGCGAGAACCCGCACCTTTTCTGTTACCCGTACCCTGTTTGTTACTTGTACCCTGTTTGTTACTTGTACCCTGTTTGTTAC
>Ga0105046_10017640_pt1 | contig 10910 bp, 7 predicted proteins | sample MAT03_FD_78385 | JGI IMG/M metagenome (GOLD analysis project Ga0105046, IMG submission 78385) | Freshwater microbial communities from Lake Fryxell liftoff mats and glacier meltwater in Antarctica - MAT-03 (megahit assembly) | ecosystem: Environmental > Aquatic > Freshwater > Ice > Liftoff...
CCGGGCTAACCCCCTGAAATCAGTACTCTGAAAGTTTATTTTACCTGTTGCTTTTCCTTTGAAAAAGTCAATGGCACCATCAATTCTTGCTTCCTGCATGCTGAAAAGCTTTTCAGAAGTAAAGGCTGTGAAATATGAATGCCTCCCATTGAAGGTAACGTTATTAAACAGTGCTTTCTCCCGGAATATGGCACCGGTAAAATTCACCATTCCATCAACGGTTGTGTTATCGAAATTGGCATCAGCCCTGAAATCACAGGCTTCGAATGTGATGGAACTTCCAAAGTGTGTATTAACCTGGCTTTTGTCTTTTTGACCATTGGTTGTAACCTTTCCCATGAATATGCAATTGAGAAAAGTTATCGGGACATCAATCTGAACAATTTGAAGCGAAGAGCTAAAGATTTCGATTTTTTTGATAGCCGTGAAGTCGAGGTCATCCGTTATAATTTTGTCATGCACAAGAACTGCTTTGCCTTTGTTAATGCTGTTTATGATTGAGCCGGCATTAATTCCGTTATTCACTTCACTTACAGTATCGGCACGGCAGCCTGTTATCATCAGCATCAAAATCAAAATCCCGGGAATGATTTTCTTCATTGGGTTGTAATTGTTTCTGCAAAATAACAAATTTTCCGGCTATTATTTGCGGGCAATTGATTATGATGAGTTCATTTCATCACATTATAACCTAAATTGAGCGATTGTAGTGCAGTGATAAATCGCTTTACTCAGGTAAACCGCGATTTGGAAATTGTTGCACTTCTCTGAAAATGATTATCAATGAATTGCTTACAATTTCCTTATTGATTGAGTGATTATCTTCTTCAAATCGCTCAATTTGGGTATAAAGCGAATCTCAATTGCTGTATGTGATATTCAGGTCGTTTATCAATAAAAAAAAAGGCACTCCTTACAGGAATGCCTTCTTAAATTTTGGTCTTAGTTTAAACTATGGGAAGGGTACAAAACGGGTTCCGGTATAAGTTCCGTTCTGCCAGTCAATCCTGTAGTGGGTCGGGCAATCGCCGTTGGTTACCGGTAGGTTGTTGCTGTCGTAGCCAAAGGTGATGGTTGCGCTTTTATCTGCATCCGGAATCTGGTGAATTTTGATACCGGTAACAGGATGCCATTCACATACTTCTTTGTGAACAACAGATTGGTCGATCTGGGTATAAAATTCTTCGCCGTTGCGGTTGGTTCCCCAAACCACGAGATTTGAATATTCACCGGCTGCGCCAAATCCATCAACCGTTAGCACAAGTTGTCCCGGCATCCCGGTGTAGGTGCGCTGACGGGCGATGTTCCATGTGCGGGTTGTGCCGTTATCAAAAGTGACGTTCACATAACCGTTCACCCTGTGCACCAGTGAGGAGAATCCGTTTTGTCCAAGCATGTAGATAAAGCCTCCGGTTACATTGGTAAAGGTTTTGTCGCTGTTCAGGACAATGGTATTGCCGCTTGCTACGCGGGTTACAGAGAAGTTTATGTATTTAACATTAACGCTCGCACCTTCCATTCCCCAGTGACTTCCTACCTGTTTTTTTATCTGAACCTGGCCGGTTCTCAGACGCCTGCCATTGCATGAAAGTCCGTCATAAGTGATGTAGATGGTGATGGTGTCGTTCACAACCGAAGTAGAATCAATGGTGGCATTGCAGGGGATTCTGTCGGTTGATTTCAGGTTACCGCCATTGTAGCTGAGTATCCCTTCAACATCCTGTAAGGCATCGTTGGAAATTTCTTCAACATTGATTTCATCGTTCGATAGTTGTGTCAAAGAGGTGGAATCATTTTTTCCTTCATCAAGTTTGTCTTTCTTGCAGGAAGTCAGGGTTAAGCCCGTAAGAGCCAGAATCAGGGCGATGGAACGGAACAGATTTGTAGTTTTCATAGTTGTTATTTAAAAGTTAATTAAATTTGGTACTTAATTGTTTCTAGTTTTCCGCAAATCCGGAGTCTGCGTTTTTTTAGTTACATAAATAGTACACCAGCCCTTTTGTTTACCCTTATGTGATTCGTGATTATTTTTTGAAAATATTCCGGAAAAATATTCAACATATTGTTAACCAGATAGATGATGTAAATTTAATTTTCCGGAATTTACCTGGATATATTTCGGGCAACTTCAGTTTTTGTAGTCACCGCACAAGCTCCGAAATACCCTATCACAGGGCTGCTCAGATTGGTTGGCAGGTTAGCTGATGCTGAGTTGAACAGGCTGCCCTGCCAGTTGGTCTCCGAAAGCAAAGCCCTGATGTATTCAGCATGTTCCATCGTCAGTGAATATCGCTTTTCGGTAATTATAGTTCCCGGGGGAAACAAAACTGCTTCCATCGCAGGAGCGAAAATCTGGCTGACATCAAGTGTTGGCAGCGTATAATAGAGCAAACGGGCTTTGGTTTCGTTTGGATCGGCATTTTCGTAGCCCGGCACTGTAGACCAGTCAAGCAAAATTTCATACATCGCCGGTCGCTTGGCATTGTATGGATTGGCTACCCATATTATCCTGAAAAGTTTGGTATTTCCCTGACGAATGTACCTCATAAAAACAAAATCTGTCGTCTGAACCATATTTGCCTTTGCCGATATGATGCGGTTATTTTGATTGATTATCAGGGAATAGATTCTTCCGACCTTACCGGCAAAAATTTCTTCGGATTGATAATACCCCTTACGGGTCGGGTCTTCTTTAAATGAATAAACATTTTCTTCAGTACTTATGAGAACATCTGCGCCGCTCACGGCTTCAGGCAGGTCGTTCGGATTACTTACCGGTTTCAATAGTCTGATTTCCTGAATTTTTGCTTCATTGGTAATATTGCCGTCAACTACGATGTATTCCTCAGACAAATCCTGCAAAGGCCAATCAGTCTGTTTTTCACAGGCAGCAAAAACCAGTGATGTCAGCAAAATCAGATAGAAGGGGTTTGAACGAGTTAACATGTTTCCTGGTTGTATTTTCCGGCCAATGTTCAGAATTTGAAAGTATAATTTAACGACGGAATCATTCCGGCCACCGAAATGCTGGTTGGGATAATTTCATACGACCCGCTCAGGTCTGATGGAACAACAAAATCTCCGTTATCGTTCATTAGTTTATTAAAACTTACAGCAAACGGGTTTTTGCGGCCATACAAATTATAGACCGATAAGATCAGGTTATGCCTGAACCGTTGGTCAGGCTTGTTTAACCTGAAACTAACCGACAGATCAAGCCGGTGGTAACCGGGCAGGCGGTCGTTATTCTTTGTGCCATAAATTGGCACTGTGTAACCATTGTATTGCATAAATCCGGTAGGGGAGGTAAAAGCCGATCCGGTCATGTAAAACCAACTGGCAGCTATATCCCATCTTTTGCCTGCACTCAGGATAACATTTGCAAAAAGGCTGTGCGGATGGTCGTAAGTTGCAGGAAATTCGTTATTCTGGTTAATTCCTTCAATGGTTTTAAATATCCTGGAATAAGAATAGCCCAGCCAGCCTGTTAATTTTCCTTTGTTTTTTCTGGCAAGAAATTCTACCCCATAAGACTTAGCATCGCCAAAGCGCAACTCTCCTTCGATGAATGGATTAAACAGCATATTTGCATGATCTTTATAATCTAACTGGTTGTGAAACAATTTGTAGAATGCCTCAACGCTGAAGTTTATATCCGATTTGCCCGGTTTAGTTATAAAACCCAGCGTAAACTGATCGGCCAATTGTGGCTTGATATTCGGGCCTGCTGGTGCCCATACTTCGAGTGAAGTGAACGGGCTGGTTGAATTCGACAGCATTTGCAGGTATTGTGCAGTGCGGCAGTATCCTCCGGTCAGTGACGCATTTGATCCAACTGCAAATGCCATACTGATCCTAGGTTCAAGATTGAAATAGGGTGAGAAGTAATTACCACGATCAACTTCAACCGTATCGATGACCTGATATCCGACATCGTAAAAATATACGGTTGCCGGACCAAGGTTTCTCCAGGTGCTGAGCCTGAGTCCGTATTTTATTAAGAATTTCTCTCTGATTGTCTGATCGTTACTTAGGTATATACTCAACCCAAGTGAATTGTATTCAGGAATCTGAGGTGCAGACTTCTGCGTTTCTTCATCCGAAAAATGGACATTTCCCGGGTTGGATTGGTAGTTGCTGAGTTCGACTCCACCCTTGAATGTATTGGCCGGATCCGGGAACCAGGTGAAGTCAGTTTTTAACGTCTTGTTCCTGATGGATGATTGCCAGTAGTCATCCTGCTCGCGGGAAATGTAGAGATAGTAGTTGTATTCACTGAAAATGGCAGTAGTATTTGAGAAAAGCCTGTTGTTAAACAGGTGGTTCCAGCGAATAGTAGCTGTGCTGTTGTCCCATCTGATGCCAAAAGTGTGCACGGAGGCATTGGTCAGGCGGCTGAAGTCATCTTTGCCGGTAAATCCGGTCAGAAACAGTCTGTTTTTAGCGTTCAGCTTAAGGTTCAGTTTTGCATTCAGATCATAGAAATCGATGGTAAAAGTTTTGCCGGTTAAGTTTTCATTGCTGAGCCAGTTAAGATTTGATTTTCTGGATGACAGAATGAAAGAGCTTTTTTCTTTCACCAACGGACCTTCCACAGTCAGGTCAGAAGTGAAAATTCCGAGGTTTCCGGAAAATCCAAACCTGTTCAGGTTGCCATCCCGTGCCCTGATGTCAATAACTGACGATAACCTTCCGCCAAAGGAGGCCGGAAAATCGCCTTTATAGGCTTTCACATCCTTGATGGCATCGGGCGCCAGGGCGGAGAAAAAGCCGAACAAATGGGCCGGGTTGAAGATCGGGGCTTCATCAATCAGCATCAGATTCTGGTCATTGTTGCCACCCCTGACATAAAAAAATGAAGAACCATCACCAAAAGCATTGATACCCGGAACAGCCTGCAGCGACTTAAGAACATCGATGTTTCCGGCAAACCCGGCCATCCGCTTCAGCGTTGAAGATGAAAAGCGTACTTCACCGGCTGCAGCCGGTTCAATGCCCTGAATATCCTTATCAGCGACAATTTCAACAGCTTTCATCTCGATACTGGTTTCTGCCAGACTGATATTCAATAGATGATCTTTATTGAGATTGATGAGCAGATTGTTAGCTGTATAGCCAAGGAGTGAAACAGTTATGCTATATCCGTCTTCGGGCAATGTAAGCGAAAAAAAACCATAGGCATTGGTAGTAGTTCCCTTATAGGATTGTTTGTCGTAAACATTGGAGCCAATCAGCACTTCGCCGCTGGCTTTATCGCGCACAAAGCCACTGATGGTAAATTTTCGGATTTCCGGGGTTGGATTTTCTCCGGGTGTATTGGCTTTTCCCATTCTCAGAATAACCTGATTCTCAGATACAAACCAACTAACGCCTTTTGGTGTTAAAAGTTCATCAAGAATATAGTCAACGCTACTATCAATTGCCGAAAAGTTGACTTTTTCTTTCAACGGGAGCTTTCGCGGGTTGTAGGAAAAGAGGATATTCCCCTTACGGCTGATATCTTCAATGGCTTCCTTAAGCGTTTTATTCTGAAAGTTAACGGTGATTTTCCTGTCAAGCTCCTGGGCATGTGAAACGGGTATTACAGCCGCAAAAAGGGCTGCCAATATCATTAACCGGTTAACTGATTTGCCTATGTTCAATATTTCAGGAGTAATGTTTATTAATACACTAAGGTCAAATACTGTTTCCGGTATATTTAATTGCAGGTAGAACCTGTAATTATCAAAATTCCACCCTCATTTTTTATTTCAACATCAAGCGTTGCTTTTATGACGTTCAGCACTGAGGCGAGCGGTTGCTTTTCAAAAGTGGCGGTTAAACTGCATCCGGAAAGTTGTGGATTGCCAAGCCTGATTTCTGCCTGATAAACTTTGCTGAGTGTCGCAATCACCTGTACCAGACTGGTATTGTCGAAAATAATCTTTCCGGTTTTCCAGGCCATGTAGTTAGGGTCAGGATTACTGCCGGTTGTAATAGCTTTCTTTGAAAGGATCATTTCAGCCTGTTCACCAGGATGAAGGATAATATTTTCTGACTCCCGGCCCTTAAAATAAAGGGAAACCTTACCTGAAGTTAGCACAACACTGACTTTATCTTTTCCGGCTCTGGTATTTACATTAAAAGATGTGCCGAGCACTTCAATCCGGGCGTTGTTGCCCGAAACAATAAATGGTTTCATCTCATCACGCCGTACTTCGAAATAAGCTTCGCCTTCGAGTTTAACTTCGCGCTTTAGATCAGTGAACTCAGCCGGGTATTCGATTTCGGAGCCACGGAGAAGTGTAACGGCTGTTCCATCGGGCAATACCTGTTCCCGGTTACCTGAATCGGCTGTAATCACAATTATATCAGGACCTGTATTCAGGTAAAAATAAGCGGTGGTTGCAACCATCAGGATTACGATTGCTGCGGCTGCTTTCCAGGACGAAAACATTTTAAGAATGCGGGAGTTTCCGGCTTTATGGGTGAGGGGAGGAGAAGTGGTTGTTTCGCCCATCCTTGTTGTAAGAGCAGCCCATTCAGCATCCAAATCTATGGCTGAGTCTGTGGCATCTTTACCGGCAAGCAGCCAGACTTTGTGAGAGGCTTCAAACAATTCGAGGTTAACACGCTCTTCTGCAATCCAGGCCGATAACTGCCTAATCTCTTCAGGGGTTGCTTCCCCTGAGAAATAAGCGGCCATCAGGCTTTCGTAGTATGCGGTTTTTTCTTTCATTGTTTGTTCTGTAGATAATACACCCAATTTCGGTTTTACCCTTATTAAGTTTAACTATTAATTAGTGCCAGGTTTTCAAAGTTTTTTTAGCAATAGTTGCGCGATAGCAATCAGCAGAAGAACCAGGGTCATATATCCGGCCAGTTTAATCCTCATGTGCCGGAGCGCTTTCGACATCTGGGCTTCCACAGTTTTAACAGAAATGCCAAGCTGGTCCGCAATTTGCTGATATTTAAGATTCTCATAACGGTTCAGCAGGAAAACTTCCCTGCATTTTTCTGGTAGCTCATCAATTGCCAACTTTATTGATTGGTGAAGTTCCTTCTCAACCAACACATCGGTTCCTGAGCCATCGCTCAATTCAAAAAGATTCTCGATCTGTAGAAGATTTGTGTCAAACTTCCGGTTGTCGCGCAGGTAATTATGGCATTTGTTGTGTATGGCCGTAGTGAGGTACGACTTTACCGGTCGGCTGGCATCGATGGTTGCTCTTTTCTCCCAAAGACTGATAAATGAATCCTGAACAATTTCGCGCGCAGCATCAAAATCCTTGACATACTTCTGCGCAAAGAAACAGAGCCCTTTGAATTCGGCACGAAAAAGTTTTTCAAAATTCTCTTTATCAAATTGCTGCATACCTGGTGATATCTGCAAATCTTCTTAACGGACAAAACTAATGCATTTTATTTTTCTGACCAAAGCCGGATTGTTAAACAGCCCTTGTTTTTAATTGAGGAACACGCTTTTTGTAACCTCAAACTTCCGGTTTATATGCCGGAAGAACCGGCTATCTTTGCGAACCACCAGAAACTAAAAACCACTGCCGATTATGAATTTTTCTGAATTAATCAATTCACGCCAGAGTGTAAGGCGTTATGCAAATACTCCGGTTGAAGGCGAAAAAATTAACCTTTGTCTTGAATCGGCCCGCCTTGCACCTTCTGCCAGTAACTCCCAACCCTGGCATTTTATTGTTGTAAATGAGGAGCCTTTAAGAACTGAAATTGCCAAAGCTACATTTACCGACATCCGGCTGATCAACAAATTTACCCTGCAGGCACCGGTGATGGTTGTGATTGTCATTGAAAAAGCACGGCTGATTACCCGGCTGGCGATGCTGGTGAAGAAGAAGGAGTGGCCGCTGATTGACATAGGCATCGCTGCGGAACATTTTTGCCTTCAGGCAACCGAACTCGGCCTGGGCACCTGCATGATCGGCTGGTTCGATGAGAAGAAACTGCAAAAATTGTTGGAAATCCCCCCAGACAAATCGATTGGATTGGTTATTTCACTTGGCTATGCAGAAGATGGTTATAAGCAGAGGACGAAAGTGAGGAAAGCCCTGAGTGAAATGGCGGCCTGGGGTAAATATCAGTAGTTGTAAAATACTCACGCCGAATTCCTGCTCGCATTGATGTTTCCATACAATGACCGGGTAACCAGCTTTTCATAAGAAACCCTGTTTTTGGAGCCCTCGCTTATTTTCTGCAACGCGTACTGTTGAATAACCAATAATGGCAAAGCGATCTTCTCCCTGATCCTGATGGATTCCCTCGATATTGGTTCTTCTTCCATCAACTCTTTGTAACCTGAAATCAGCAGAAGCATTTCAACGGAGAGTTTATATTCGTCGTAAAGTATCTCCCAAAAATCACTGTATTCGGGATCTTCCTTTATATAAGCTGTCAGTTCAAAGTAGCATTTCGAAAGTGACATCATGCTGTTAAGCACCAATGCCTTGAAAAAGGCGACTTCATTGAAAATCTTCTTCAGCCCTTCCAGTTTGCCATCATCAACCATGACTTTAATGGCCGTTCCGGTGCCAAAATACCCCGGAACATTCTGCTTCAACTGGCTCCATGATCCAACAAACGAAATTGCCCTGAGGTCGGCGAGTTCAAGTTTTTCTTTGTTGCCTCTCTTGCCGGGCCTGCTGCCTATATTCGCTTTGTCGTAGTATTTTAAAGTGCTTTTATTTTCAAGGTAAGGAATAAATTTCTCATGCATTTTCAGATCGTTGTATTTCTGATAACTCAGATTGGCCAGTTCTTCAATCAGTTGTCGGTAATTTTCAGAAATATCGTGCACATCTTCCGAAAAGCTATTGACTAACCCGGCTGTTAGCAGTTGTTCGCAATTATGAATAAATTTCTCCCGGGTGGCATATGTGCTGGTAATCGTTTGTCCCTGAATGGTAAGCTGTATTTCGTGATTGGCAATTTTGCGGCTTTGAGCGGCATAAAACCGGTGGGTTTTGCCACCACCGCGGGCAGGCGGGCCACCTCGTCCGTCGAAGAAAATCGCTTTTATGGCGTACTCTTCGCATACATCCGACAGAACTTCTTTTGTTTTGAAAATTGACCAATTGGCTTTCAGGTATCCTCCATCCTTGGTACCATCAGAAAAGCCAAGCATAATCGTTTGTTTATTGTCTCTTTGCGAAAGATGTTCCCGGTATTCGGGAAGGTTTAACAGCATCTTCATGGTAGCCTCCGAACTGTGCATGCCTTCCATGGTTTCAAAAAGCGGTACAATGTCAAAGGTAATTTTCTGGTCATTCCATCCGCACCATCTAAATAAGCCATAAACAAACAGCACAGAGAACATATCTTCCGCGTTACTGATGATATACCGGTTACAGCCTTCCTCGCCGTTTCGGGCCTGTATGTTTTTTAGCTGTGAAATATTCTGAATGGTGTCTTTTATAAGTTCGTCTTCATAATGACCCGGGTTCGCGGTAATGTTGCCATGCAACAGGAGGCCGGTCAGTTCATCCTGCCCTATTTCATCAAGTGTTGATGATATAACACCCTCATGCCTGAGAATCGCTTCAACGGCTTTTCTGTGTATGCTGTTGTCCTGGCGGATATCAAGTGTGGCAAAATGGATTCTGAAGATGTTGACTTTATCGATCAGTTTATTCAGTTCTTTAAGATAAAGGCCATGGTATTGGGTTTCCAACAAGCCCCTTATTTCGATCAGTGGTTGAATGATTTCTTCCCAGGCAATTGTTACAGTAGGGTCAAACATGGCATGGTATAGCTTTTCTCTCAGGAAATCGAGGGGGTCTTCAACTGCCCTGAAGGTGAGTTTCTGTTGTAAGTCCTTCACATCCTGGTAATAGCACTTCATTAAGGTCATTCTAAGTTCATTGGCAACATTCATTGTAATGCCGGCTGTTACAAACGGATTTCCATCCCTGTCGCCGCCAGGCCAGAATCCGAGTTTTATGATGTTGGGATTGTGAAAATTTTTGTTGCCCGTACTCTCTTTAATATACCCATACAGATCGCCTACAGCGTGATAATATACATTGCGGAGGAAGTAAATAATGTTTCTGGCCTCCTCTTGCGGAGTCGGTTTTTTTGAATTGATCAGCGAAGTCAGCCCAAGTTGTTGCAGGGCCATGTCAATTTCATTGATCTGATTGTTCCCGATCAAATTTCTCAACGTGTTGATGATGTCGAGTACCGAAGGGGGATAGAACTGCGTCGGGTGTGCCGTAAATACGATACGGGCGCTGAATGTAGAAAGCTTCTCTGAGATATTGCCCCAGTTTTTTTTGCTGTCAACCAATTGAAAAAAATCCCTGATCGAAAGGTAATTGCCCAGTTCTCTGAGTTCCGGAAAAGCGGCATCTTCAATACTGTCGTATAAAACCACCTGCCGCTCTACATATTGAATGACACTGAACATAAAATCAATTTTTTCACGCTCATCCGTAATGTTCGCATAGTTGCTGAAAAAGGAGTCAAGAATCTCCCGCGGATGATTACCTGACTCTAACCCGGGTTTACATTGCTCATAAAGCACTGGAATTAGTATGCTTATATTGCTGTCCTTTCTGTAAGGCAGGTTAAGAAACATACTGTTGAAAATATTGAACTTATTTTTAACTGATTTTTCAAAAGCGGCAAGTCTTTTTAACTGTTGCATATTCTGGCTGGATTTTCTGATGTTTGATTCATTTTTAAGTCCATTTAAACGCATGACTATTTAATAAACAAATATTTCCTGAAAATGATGTTGGACTTGTCACAACTCCACGAAATGTCAATGTTTGTCATATAACTGGTTATAAATTCCGGTCATGGCGAAGCATTCATTTATTAATATTGCTTTATCCCTCTCATTAATAGATTAACTTTGACCTACCACTGCATTGGTAAAAGTATGAAATTATGCTGGCAAA
>Ga0105046_10017642_pt1 | contig 10909 bp, 11 predicted proteins | sample MAT03_FD_78385 | JGI IMG/M metagenome (GOLD analysis project Ga0105046, IMG submission 78385) | Freshwater microbial communities from Lake Fryxell liftoff mats and glacier meltwater in Antarctica - MAT-03 (megahit assembly) | ecosystem: Environmental > Aquatic > Freshwater > Ice > Liftoff...
AGCAGCGCCCCGAACAGGACGGCCAGGCCGACCCGGTAGACAGGGGCAACGGGGTGATATCGCGACGGGCAGCGCATGGTGACTCGTCCCCCGGCTCGCGCCGAGGTCTGGGGTGCGCGGCATTGTGCGAGAATATCTATCGCTTGTCGATGTGAGCTACAGTGGCCGCCGCGCACCAGCGACGCATCCCGCGGAGCCGCGCGCCCCGGAGAGCCCCGCATGAGCGAACAAGAATCCCCGTACAGTGCCGATGATCGCGCGCGCTGGAAGAAGACGATCCTCGCCAAGGGTGGCGACGTCTCGGCCAGGCTCGAAGCGGTCCTGGCGAAAAAGGAGGTCGACCTGTCGGACGTGGAGCTGACCCAGACCGACGACGAGAAGGAGCCGCCCGAAAAGCGCCTGCGCCGTTACCTCGACCTGCTGATGGCGCGCCTGCGGGTGGTCGATGATCCACGCTTTGGCTATGACCCGGAGCGAGGACGGTTCTTGACCGTCCCGGAGCTCGACGAGATGCCATGGATCGAATGCGACCCCTGAAGGCGCCCATGCTCCTGCTCGCGCTGGCCCTCGGCGGCGCGTGCGCGAGCGGTCCGCAGCGCGGACGTGCGAAGACGCCCGGCTACGATGATGTTGCACGCGCCTGGTTTGGGGTGCGCGGCACCCGGTGCGATGCCCTCCTGCCGGCGCTCGGATTGGCGGCGTCACTGCGCGCGGGCACCGTCTCGCCCTGGCGGGTCGTCGAAGAGGGCCCGTGGTGCGCGGTCGCGCCGACCGAAGGCGGGGCGGGGCTGCGCATCGATTCGATGGCCCAGCGTGTATCGGCCACGCTCGGGCTGCCGGCGCTGTCGCTGTTCGTGACGCGCGGAGCTTGGAGCTACACGGTGTTCGACCGGGGCGAACCGGTGCTGTCGCTCGAGTCGCACGTCGGCGAGCCGTTGCTCACGGGCGACGTGGTGCGGGCGGCCGGCGTCCTCGAAGTGGACGCGATGGTGTTCACGGCGACCTCGGACCGGGGGCGCGTCATGGCGGCGCGAGTGGGCTTCGAGAACGAGGTCGGGCTGCACGACCCGGGCGCCGACGCACGCATCGTCGAGGCGCAGCGACATGTCGCCGACAATGACAAAACGGGTGATACGCGCACGCCCGACAAGACGCTCGCGCGCATCCCACCTGGGACCTGGGCGGCCCTGCCGCCGCTTGGCGTGGTGCTGGTAAAGGCGGTCGAGCTGCGCGACAAGGACGGCGTGCCGGTGCCGACGTATGTGATCGTCGACGACAGGACGACCCTGAACCTGCCGGTCGCGCGCGCCGAGGCGATGGGCATGCGACCGATCGCATCGGCCGGCGAGGTCGCCAAGGCCTGGAAGATCGTCGACGACGGGGTCGCGGTCGACGGCGAGGACTACGACGCGGCGCGCGTGAAGACGTGGCTCGAGGCGATGGCGCGGGGAGAGCTGGTCGGCATCGCACGTGTGTATGCGACGATCTGCGAGCTCCGGCGCGACCGCAGGCTCTATCAAATGGAAGAAGGTCTTATGGCGACGAGCCGCGAGTGGCTGGCCGAGGAGATAGCGACCGCGCGGGCGAGCCAGATTGACGCGATCGATGCGACCTTGCGCGGCATGTGCAAGTGACGTGACCAGGCGGACCGCGCTTTTCGACCGCGACCCACCGTGGTAGGTGCCGCGACCATGAGTCGCATCTACCGTCAGCTCCCTCCTAAAGGTACCAGGCTCGGCATCGCCTTCTCGGGCGGCCTCGATACGCGTTGCGCGGTCGCGTGGCTGGCACGTGAAGGCCTCGATGTCTTCGCGTACACGGCCGACCTGGCGCAGCCCGACGAGAAGGACTGCCGCGAGATCCCGCCGATCGCCATGACCCACGGGGCCAAGGCGGCACGCTTGATCGACTGCCGCGACGCGATGGTGCGCGAGGGGCTCATCGCTATCCAGTGCGGTGCCTTCCACCTGTCGGTGGGCGGTAAGAAGTATTTCAATACGACCCCGCTCGGGCGGGCCGTCACGACGACCGCCATCGTGCGCGCGATGCGCGAAGACGACGTGCACGTCTTCGGCGACGGCTCGACCCACAAGGGCAACGATATCCAGCGGTTCTACCGCTATGGCATCCTCGTCGACCCCGACCTGCGCATCTACAAGCCGTGGCTCGACCAGCAGTTCGTGACCGCGTTCGGCGGCCGAAAGGAGATGAGCGAGTACCTGCTCGAAGTTGGGCTGCCCTACAAGATGGGGACCGAGAAGGCGTACTCGACCGACGCCAACGTGCTCGGCGCGACGCACGAGGCGAAGGACCTCGAGCGGCTCGACGTGAGCATGAAGATCGTCGAGCCGATCATGGGGGTCGCGCACTGGAAGCCGGAAGTCGCGATTGCCGCCGAGGAGATCGCGGTGACGTTCGAGGCGGGCGTGCCGGTCGCGCTGAATGGCAAGCGCTACGAGACGGCGCTCGAGCTGTTCTTGGACTGCAATCGTATCGGCGGGCGCCACGGCCTCGGCATGAGCGACCAGATCGAGAACCGGGTCATCGACGCGAAGAGCCGCGGCATCTACGAGGCGCCGGGCATGGCGCTCCTGCACCTCACGTACGAGCGCCTCTTGTCGTCGATCCACAACGAAAACACGCTCGACCAGTACTTCTCGCTTGGGCGGCGGCTTGGACGCCTCTTGTACGAAGGGCGCTGGTATGACCCCGAGTGCCTCCTCTTGAAGGACGCGCTGACGCGTTGGATAGCCCCAAGCGTCACCGGCACGGTCACGCTCGAGTTGCGCCGCGGCGACGACTACACGCTCCTGAAGACCGAAGCCGAGCACATGGCCTACGCGCCCGAGAAGCTCTCGATGGAGCGGGTCGAAGACGCGCCGTTTACGCCCGAGGATCGCATCGGCGCGCTCGAGCTGCAGAACCTCAACGTCGCCGACAACCGCGCGTTGCTGCTGCATCACCTGAACAGCGTGCGCAGGCTGTCGGCGGGGCCGAGCTCCGGCCCGAGCTTGTCGGGCCTGCTCGGCTTCGACGATTGAAGGGCTAGAGCGCCGATCTGGTTGGGCGACCAAGGAAATGCAGGGAGACGCGAGCAGCGCGAGGCGCGAGGAGGGAGCATATCGAGCATATGTGACCGACGAGCAACGAAGCGATGCGACGTGGATCCCTGCATTTCCGCCCGAGTCCAACCTGTTCGGCGCTCTAGAGGACCTTGGACAACGCCGCGGGCTCGATCACAGCGAGGCTCGCGAGGTAGCGTTGGGCCTTGTCCGCGGCCGCCTTCCATTCGCCCTGGCGATCGCCGTGGTCACGCGCGAGCAGCGCCAATACGATCGCGGTCGCGACCGGCGCCTCGCCGTACGTCGCCACCAGCGCCTCGAACGCGGGTACGTCGCGCACCGCCGCGAGCACCAACGGCCCAGCCGCGAAGCTGCCATTGGCCGCCTGCGTGAGCAGCAGCGCATAGAGCGGATCGAGCGCCGGGCGACCCAAGGAACCCGGGCTCACAAAGAAATCGGCAGAGTCTTCATGCAGCACGAAGCGCTCGGAAGACGCAGGCGCGCTCGGCGGCGCAGCAGCCGCGGCTGGGGCGGGCGGCGAGAACATCTTCTTGAGCGAGCGCGCGGCGCCCCCGAAGGCTCCCGACGCGGACTTGCGAGCCATCGGAGGACCGGCCGGCGCCGCTGCGGGCAGCATCATCATCGGCGCGGCGCGCGAATAGAGTACTGGGCCGCCGCCGGATCTGGCGAGACCGTGATGCCCGCCACCCCAGCCGGCCGTCAGCGCGATCGGCACGCGCCGTAGCTCGGCCGGACCCGCCGTGCGCTCGCCTTGAGCACGCAGCTCGACCGCGACGTAGCTCGTCGCACTCGACACGAGGCCCAACGTCTTGCCGATGGCGATGAGCTTGTCATTGTTGCGGTCGGCCTTGCCGGGCCGCTGCTGCGAGGAGCCATGGCGCCCGTCCGCCGACTCCAGGTCGCGGATCGCCGCGCGCCCCCACAGCGCCGGCACCGGCCCCCCCGTCGCCGCCTGTTCGAGGTCGAGCGGCACCGTCCAGCGGCGCGCCCCAGCGGTCAGTGTCACGGCCGTCGCGGCGCCCGCGCGCACTTTGGCCCAGACCGTCAGGAGCTCGCCCTCGAACACCGGCGGCACGACCTTTGGCGCCTGCTCGACCTCGAGGCCACCCCAGTCGACGCGCACGTCGCTCAGCGCCGGGCTGCGCACGCGCCCGAACTGGCGCAGCACCTTGGGCTCGATGCGCTCGCCGGGCGCTATCATCTCGACCTCGCCGCGCGTCGCACGCGCGACCTCACGCACGAGATGTTCAGACACGCCGGCGCCGATCCCGAACGCGAAGATGCGCAGCTTGTCCGCGTTCGCACGCGTCAGCTCGATGACCTCGCTCTCGTTGGAAACCTGCCCGTCGGTCAGCAGCAGCACCTGCCGCACGCGCGTCGCACCTGCGGCGAACGGACGTTCGACCAACGCGCGTAGCGGCGCCAGGATCTCCGTCCCACCGAGCGTCGCGTCGGTCGCCTGCACGAACGCCACGGCCGTCGCCAGGGTCGCCTCATCGAAGGCTCGCGCCGCCCCAAAGAGCGACTCGAAGGTCGAGCCGAAGCGCACGATGTCGAAGCGGTCGCGCAAGTCCAATGCCCGCACACAGAGCTCGAGCGCACGCCGCGCGGAGGTTATCGACTCGCCCCCCATCGAGCCCGAGCAGTCGACGACGAACACGACCTCGGCCCCCTCCGAGGTGCTCTCGAAGGTCGGCAGGAAGCCGACCTGGAGGTAACGCTCACCCGCCGCGTCGCGCGCCACGTGCGCCGTCGGCGTGCGTGCCGCGGCTGGCTCGATGAGGATGACGACATCGCGATCGAGCGCGACCTCGGCCTGTGACAGCTCGACGACCACGGGTCCGAGCGTCGTCCGGATCGGATGGGTCGGCGACTCGATGCGCTTCACCGCGTCGCTCACCGCGAGACGCAGCGACAGACCGTACGGCACCATAGTTCGACGCTCCGGATTGAGCTTGTCGGCGTCGGGTTGCCCGACCTCGATCACGTTCGAGGCCGGCGTATAGCGCGGTGACACCGTCGTCGGCAGTTGGAAGCGCAGCGCTTCGCCCTCCCATGCAAGCGACACCACCCAGCTGATGCGGATCACCGCCTCGGACCCGGCGGCGAGGTTGCCGACCGAGAGCGTGAACACGTTGGGGCGCTCCTCATCCAGCAACAAGGCGCCGTGCCCGTCGGCCATCGCGTCGTCGTAGATCTCGAACGCCTTGTCGCGCTCTTCGACCCGCCCCTCGATGCGACGACCGTCGATCTCCGCCTCGAACGCGCAGACCGCTGCGTCGGTCGGCAGCGGGAACAGGTAGACCGCCTCGATTGGGCGTGGCCCGCTGTTCTTGAAGCGCTGGGCGAGCGTCACCCGGGCCGACGCACCCGTCAGCTCGGCATCGACCGTGACCCCGAGGAGCGGCACCGGCGCTAGTTCCGCAGGACGACCCTGCGGGCTGTCAGGCGGGATGACGGGCGGGCGACAGTAGAGACCGGACATCGGCTGGCTCATTCGGGATCTCCTTGGGTGGTGGGCTCGGCTACGGGCAACACGGTGTGCATGACGTGGATGAGGGCGGCCTTCTGAGCGGCGGTGAGGGCATCGGCACGCACATGCAGCTCGACGCCCGGCGCCAGTACGAGCCGGGTCCATGCTTCACTCACAGGTGCGGGCGCGGCGACTGGGGCACCGTCACTCTCGAAGGAGTCGGCGATCGCCTGAAGCGGTGCGCCGGCTTCCTGGCGACGCCTGATCTCGAGCAACTGCGCGAGGTGCGACGCGTCGTAGTGCGCGCCCCGCCCCACCCCGAGCGGCGGCGCGATGAGCCCACGCTGGACATAGAAGCGCACCGCCCGGCGTGACACCCCGGCGGCATCGGCGAGCTCGCCGATCGCATAACGCGGCGCGCCGGTCTCGGCGGCTTCGGAACTCTGGTCGGGTGCGTCGGGCATTGCGACAGCACAATGCGACACCGCGGTGTCGTATTTCAAGTGTCGCGTTTATTTTTCGCTCAGGTCACTGGCGCGTGAGCACCATCGTGCCGCCCGGCGGCAAGGCGATGAACGGGACAACGCCGTCGCGCCCGCCGTAGGTCCCCCGAAGCGTGTTGCGGTTCGAGTAGAGGCGCACGGTCAAAATCCGCTGGCCGGTACTGTTCGGCAATGACGCGTCGAACTCGACCCAGCCGTCACCGACGACGAGTGGCACATCGGACGCTCGGAGTTCCATGCCGATTGGGCAACTGGCGCAGCTGTCGGCCTCGTTGATCAAGCGCAGGCCGCCGTCCTGGGTCGTGATCCTGGCGGCAAACGAGAAAGTGTAGCCCGCGAACTCCACGACGCCATCGTAACCACCGACGAGCGAAGTCCCGGCCGTCTCGAGGCAGAAATCCTGGACCGCGATGCCCGCGATCACCGGGGCCGGCACCATGGGGTCGGAGCCGCCCGCGAAAAGCTCCCACGGGGGCAGACCCCGACCCCAGACGCGATAGTGGAAACCCTGCTGGCCCGGGCCGCAGACCTCGGTCGCCTGCATGCAGCCCGAGCTGTTGCACGACCACGATTCGCTGTCGGGTGTCGCACCGTCGGCGTTACGCAACACGAGGTCGAAGCCACCATCGCGCAGTCCCGGGCTGCCACTGCAGTTGCAGTTCGGGCCGTCGTCGCAGCTGCGCCCGAGCTCGTGGAAGAATAGCTCGCCGGTGGTCTTGAGTGGCTCCGGGAACACGCCACCACGCGTGCGGATGTCGCTGATGGAGGTGGTTGCGCCGCTGACGCAAAAGGGCATGCAGCCCTCTTGATAGCTGTGCATGCAGTCGGTATCGCGACACTCGTCGCGCGTGCAGGGGTCACCGTCGTCACATCCCGATGCGCAGTCGTTGCAGCCGACGATGAGCTCGAACGTGCAAAAGCCTCCGGCCCCACAGCCCAAAACACAGCGATTGGCCGTGCACGGGTCGCCGTCCTCGCACTCGCCGTCCGTGACGCAGCCTTGGATGGGGACGGCGCCGGTGCCGGGCACGCCGAGGTTGATGCACTCGCCGGTGGCCGGGTCGCAGCGGTCATCGGTGCAGGGGTCGCCATCGTCGCAGTCGACCTTCAGGCAGCGGTCGAGGCTGTCACTGTCCAGCGCGTCGTCGGACGTGTCGCCGCCGCGGGTGTCCGTCGTGTCGGTCGCGTCGGTCGTATCCGTCGTCTCCGTCGTCTCCGTCGTCTCCGTCGTATCGGCGTCGCTGCCGATGCGGCGCCCGTCCTCGCTGAGGCAGCCAGGGCCCGTCAGCATGAGCAGCATGGCCGCTGTTGCAGTCGTCGCGCGCATCCCTACCTCCAGAGTCTCAGGGTCACCGGTAGTGTGCCGGCGCTGGGCGTTTCCAGCAAGGCATGTGCCACTGTTCAAGCCTTGGCCTGGCGCTGCCGATATCGACGTTTCTGTAGAGATATTTCCCGAGTGTGACCGCGAAGCGCTCCATCGTTTGTTGGTCGGCCGGATGGTTGTAAAGGGCGAGCGCGCACAGCTCCGTGGGCAGCGCCGTTTCGGCGGCATGCGTGGCCGGGTGGCTGACGAGGCCAAAGCCGCAGGCGATGGCGATGGCGTGGAGCACTCTCGAGGTCCGCAGCATTTCAACCCCACTGCGTCAGTTCATCCCGAATTGCAGCTTGGGAGTACGCGCGGAAACCATGTATCACACGGCGGGTCGGGCGCCTGCCCGTGGCTTGGGTAGTTGCGAATCAGCCGAGGGGATCGATGCTGCAAACAGGTGAAAAAGCACCGGAATTGACACTGCCCGACCAGACCGGAAAGCAGCGCCGCTTGTCCGAGCTGTGGGCCGCGGGACCGGTCGTGCTCTACTTCTATCCAAAGGACGAGACGGCTGGCTGCACCGCCCAGGCATGCAGCTTCCGCGATTCCTACGAGGCGTTCAAGGACGCCGGGGCCGAGGTCGTCGGCGTGAGCAAGGACGGCGTCGCCGACCACGCGAGCTTCGCGCAGCACCACCGGCTGCCGTTCGTGCTGCTGTCCGATGCCCAGGGCAGCGCGCGCGCGAGCTACGGCGTAAAGCGTACCTTTGGCTTCATCGAAGGCCGCGTCACCTTCGTCATCGACACGAGCGGCACCATCCGCCACGTGTTCGATTCGATGTTGCGGCCACGCGCCCATATCGACGAAGCGCTCGAGGTCGTGAAGCGCCTGAAGGTCTGAGTCCAAGCAATGGCAGGTCGTGCCCCAGACCGCAGCTGGTCCCGCGGGCCGCGCAGCGGACCGAGTGGAGCCGCGGAGGTCTCATGGGCACGACCGATACGGCGATTTCGCGATAGCCTTTGGGGCCTCTTCAGGAGCCCCAGCCGCGCAGCTTCGACTCTTCCTTGCGGTAGAGCGCGAACGCCTCGAGCAGCACCTCGTGCGCGCGCACCGCGCCCTCCATGTCGGAGACCTCGACGGCCTTGTTCTCGAGCGACTTGTAGTCCTCGAAGAAGCGGCGCATCTCGCGCGCGATGTGGCCAGGCAGCTCGCTGATGTCGCGATAGTGCGAGAACGCCGGGTCGTTGACGTGCACCGCGACGACCTTGTCGTCGGGCTGGCCCTGGTCGAGCATGTGCATGACCCCGATTGCACGGGCGCGCATGATGACGAGCGGTACGACCGGCTCGTTGCCGAGCACGAGCACGTCGAGCGGGTCACCGTCGCCGCAGTAGGTGCGCGGGATGAAGCCGTAGTTGGCCGGGTAGATGACCGAGCTATAGAGGATCCGATCGACGCGCAGGAGCCCGGTCGGCTTGTCGAGCTCGTACTTGATCTTCGAGCCCTTCGGGATCTCGATGATCGCGTTGAAAGACTCGTGCGCGGTGTCGGGATTGTTCGGGAGATCGTGCCACGGATGCATGGCTGTCTCTTACGCTGAACGATTGAGCATGGCGAGGACGACGAGGCGCAGCAGCCGCCAGCGATGACTCCGACGTTTCCCTCGTCGGGCATCGGCACCGCAGCGCGCTGAACGTCGTGTGCTTGACGGGCGCGCCGGTCGCGGCGTCCCACACGTAGAGGTGGTTATTGGCGGCAGGCTGCGACGAGCGAGCCGTCGCCGCCAGCGTGGTCCTGGAGGACGTCTCAGCTCACCGGCGCTTGAGCCGCCTTCTTGCGGCGAGCTTCAGCGCGCTTGCGGCGGTCGTAGGCGCTGGTCGCCTGCCGCGCGATGGTCGGCTGCTTACGGAACACCCAGCGTGCCCCGGCGCGGATGAGGCGCACCTGCTGCTGCAGCAGGTTCACGAGTCGGTTGCGTTGCTCGAAGGCCTCTAGCGCGGCAGGGTCCTTGGGACGCGGAGCTGCCGGGAGCATGCGCAGCGCGTTGACGTGGCCCTCGCAACGCTCGACGACGGCGAGCTCGAAGCCCCCCTGCTCGCTGAGCTCGGTGAGCTCGGCGTAGACCTCGGGCTGACGCGCGAGGCCGGCGTAGTCCGCCAAGGCGGCGGCGAGGGTATCGTCGTTGCTCGTCTCGCCGTGCTCCTGATCGAGCTGCGCCAGCTGACGGTCGTGCTCGTCCTCGACGCCGTCGTCGAAGATGAGCTCGAGGGCCGAGGTGAGCTCGTCGAGATCTCCGTGCGCCCGCTCGCGCGTGTCGCCCGACCCGCTGGCCGGCACGGTGAGCTTGTAGCGGGTCTGGGCCGCCTGGCACGTCGCCATCAACGACAGCGTATCGGTCGCGGTCTTGTCGTCGAAGCGCAGCTTGGCGTTTTTGCGGTTTGCGGTCTGGAGGCCAGGCACGGTGACCTTGCCGTCGACGCGCTTGGACTCGAGGAAGTTGGCGACGAAGCGAGCGATGTCGGCGGTCTCGCCAAAGAGGATCTCGACGGGAACGCTCAGCTTCAGATCGGCTGGTTGTGACGCCGCGAGCGGCAGCCAGCGGGGCGCATCAGGGGACGGGACGACGAGCTCCAGGGTAGGCATATGGGTCTCTCTTTGTGGGTGGGGTCGTTGTGACCGAAAGTGAATATGTAGCGCGCTTCGCTTGCGCGCAAGTCGCCAGGCTTTGCCCCTCACACCCGCCTGGACGCTACCCGTGCGGCTCCTGAACCAGCCGATGTCCTGGTCGACCTCTCCAACGTCCTGGTCGATCGTTCCGATGTCCTGGTCGACCTCTCCAACGTCCTGGCGACCATCGAGATCCGCTGGCAGGCCTTCCGGGTTCACGGGTCGGTCGTCACGGGGCGTCCGGACCCAAAACCCGTCAGCGCGGCCTTGCCGCGGTCTTCGTCGACCTCGACCGGGATCTCACGCTCGGACTCGACGACGTCCCGCGCCAGCGCGAGCAGCTGCTTCAGGAAGTCGATGCTGTTGAGTAGCCCCCTCTCGTGGCGCGCCGCACTTGCGTCGGACCGCCTGTCGCTGTCGGTTGTCGAGCTGGTGGGTCGACCGTGTGACTGGGCGCGGCATGAACGTCCGGCAGCTGCGCGCCGAGCTCAAGGACCGAAAGCTCGAGGTCGGCGACGACACGACCGCGCCACGGGTGTCGATCGCCATGACCGTCGACCGCGTCGACGCATGGGCCTTCGGGTAGCCGGCCCCATGAACGTGCAGGCCTGGATAGAACGCGCGACCCAACGGACGGTGGGTCAGCTCCGCGAAGACATCGACGCGACGGAGCTGCTGGCGCGCCTCGAAGGGCGCAGCCCGTCCAAGCTCGACCCGCCCGATGTCCCCACCCGAAACGCTGTCGACGACATCGAGCGCTCGGTCATCGCTGCGGTCACGGGCCTCACCGAGACGCCAGCGAGTCAGATGTCCGAGACGATGTTGGGCCAGACATCCGGCCAGACATCCGGCCAGACATCCGGCCAGACATCCG
>Ga0105046_10017644_pt1 | contig 10909 bp, 12 predicted proteins | sample MAT03_FD_78385 | JGI IMG/M metagenome (GOLD analysis project Ga0105046, IMG submission 78385) | Freshwater microbial communities from Lake Fryxell liftoff mats and glacier meltwater in Antarctica - MAT-03 (megahit assembly) | ecosystem: Environmental > Aquatic > Freshwater > Ice > Liftoff...
CAAGTTAAATGGCATAATCGCAGGAATCACAATCAGTGGACTAACGTCCCCCGCTCGCCTGGAACTCGGCGAGCCGCGAGACGTCAGTCTCCGGATACTGTTTGCGCAATCGATTGTTATGCCACAATACTTACCAATGGGTGCTTATCGTGGTAGCCGGATTCATTCCGTCGTTGGTGGGGTCGGTTTGGGGCGATTCGGGCATGGGTTCTGGAAAGGCAGTTGACCACCACGCCAGGCACCTTTCGCTTCGTGTTCCAGTTCCGCATACTTCCGAGCGAGTTCCAAAACTGCGTCGTCGCTCTGATCGACGTATAGCGACAGCCAATCGCCTTTGACTGCCTTCTTTGCGACTCGAATGCCGGCTGCCAACCGTCCGCGATGATCGCCACCAGCACAGTCAGCGGCAACGAGCGCTGCCATCAGCCGGTCGGCCAGACTTCCTTCCGTGTCTTCATAGGCCGCCGCCATGGCAACGACGACACTGCGTCCGGTGAGCGTGTTTCCCTGACAACAATAGAATCGCCCGGTCATCGCGCCCCAATAACGGCTGTCGATTCCGGCGTTTGTGGGATTATGGACGGCCGTTCGTCCACGCATGTCGATGATTGCCAACTGCCGCTGTTCAGCGTCCTTGTCGTCGTGCAGCAATTCGCGGATGACTGCCTCCGGACTCTGTCCCTGCTGCAACATGTCCAGGGCAGGCTCGCCCCACTTCGGAACATGATAATGCTGTGTGCAGAATGCACCGACGTCAGCTCGAACATACGGGACAACTCGGCCAACCGCCGGATACTTGCTGGCAACAGCTCCGCCGCACACACCGCCCTCCGGATCGACCGCAATGATCGAAAACGTGGCCGTGATTTCCGGCTTGCTGACCGTGTTTCCGTCCGCAGGAGTTGCGCCCCGCACAACGCCCGGCAGCGTCACGCCAGCAATCGCAAGTGAACCAGATCTCAGAAAGTCCCGACGGCTTGCCCCGTCCGAGAAATCGCGACGAATGCCCGACCGATTCAACATCGCAGTTGCTTCCTTCTTTCCACAAGATCACACCGCTAATACTGGGCTCGGGGCACTGTGGCGGAGGCGTTGTGGTCGAGTTGCTGGAGAGTGTTGTTGTATTGATTATCGAGCTGTCGCAGTTGGTTCTCGTACGCTGCCAGGGGGTTGACAGGCGGAGCCGGATTGCCGGGACGCGGTGCGGTGGTGTTTCCGGCGGTTGCCGTGCTTTCGTTGGGCATTCCGAACTTCGAACCAGTCGGATTGTTGCCGGAGTATTGCCGATTGCTGTAGCCCTGATCGGAATATCCCCGACCATTCTGATCTGGCGGTTGCTGGTGTGAATTGAGTTGCTGGATTTTCTGTTGCTGCTGCATCATCCATTCCTGAGCTGGCAATGTCGAGACTGGCTGACCGTACATGGCGCCGTTGATCACAGCGTTGCTTCCTGGAGGGCTTACATTTTCCATGCGCAGGGTTCCATTCTGATACCCTGCTCCCTGACCCACAGGAAACAGTGATCCTGGACCAGCATTCAAGCCGTCAAGCTGGACCTGCGCATTGTTCTGACCGAAGCCGAACGGCTGTCCGTAACTCACACCCGGATCCGGTGGCTGAAACGCTCCACTCGGTCGCACGGCAATCAGGCCGCCGGAACCTGGATTTGTGTTGGCAGATAATGGAGTTGTGTTAGCAGATAATGGAGTCGTGTCATTGGCTGAGACTGGTCGCTGGCTGCCGGAATTCGCCCGGCCTGAAATTGTGGGATACTGAAGATTTGCGATTGGGTACTGCGGCATCGCGTTCTGTGGCGGCATCGAATCTGGATTCCAGGATCCCGCCATTGTTCCCGAGTTTGCGGACGCAGATTGCACGTGCGGGTTGTCAACCAATGGATTTGCCTGCGATGCGATCCCGAGAGTACCGGAATACTGCGGAGGCACAGTAGATGGCATTGGAGCGCCAGTGTTGAGTCCATAATTTTCCGGAGCCCCAATTCCGGATGGATTGCCTGCGACGGCCTGAGTCCCAGCCACTGCGGGATCGATTTTTGTTCCGATGAATTGAACTGGCTGTCGCCCGGTTCCTTGAAGGTCAGCAGCAGCGAATTGAGCGGGAACATTTGTGTGGCTGGCCGGGCTGACAGGACGGATTGTCACATTCTGGTCGACCGGAATGTTGAGTGCGGCGCGCCGCTGTTCGGCAACGATTCGTTCGCGGTTGGCAAGTTCTCGAATCTCCTGGAACGACGCATTTTCGGGGATGGACGGTGCCGTTGCGGCCAAACCAGTGGCGGTTTTCGACGTGGTCTGCAATTCGAGCGCGGTCAGAATCTGTGTCACCGTGGCGGAATTTCCGTAGCGTTGCATCAGCCGTTGGCGGGCGGCTTCCCGATTCCCCTGCCGAATATCCAGCAGGGCCAGGTTGGTGTGTGCGTTTTCATGATTCGGATTGATTTGAATCGCCTGCGACAGATAACTGGATGCTTCACTGTATCGATTCTGGAGCAGATACGAATATCCGATGTCACACAGCAGATTGGCATCGCGGGGGCGCGATCGTAGTGCTTGTCGATAGTGGTCATCAGCCTCAGCCCATTGTTCCGTCAGATCTGCCACCATCGCCAGACCGTGATGTGCTGTCGGTTCCTCGGGATCCAACTGCAGCACTTCATCGTAGGCTTGCCGAGCCTCGGTCATGCGATTTTCCTGCAAGGCACGCTGTCCTTCCTCGAGCAGAGCTTTGAGGCGACTTTCGGCGATCGGTACTTCGATCTGTTCTTCTTTTCCTTTTTCGTCCACTGTCGCCCGGCGGACAAACTTTGGAAGCAGTCCGTCGTCCATGACATCGGTCGTGCCCGCGCGGGCAAAGGGGTTCCACATCCTTGTGGCACCACCATCGACCTGGCATCCGGTTGCTGAAATTGGAACTGCGGCGAGCAGAGTGAAGATCCACCGACGTCCTGACATGATCAGGTCTCCTGGCGGGTTTGTAAGAGGCTGGATGCAGCGCCTTGTTGAGAAACACGGCGACCACGGTGAGAGGCGAACGATGAGTATGCAGACAGGAGGAAGGATTTTACTGGATTTTCGGTTTTCGTGTCGAGACGAAATCCACGTCCGATTTCAGCAGAAACTGCCGGTGTTCCGGGTTTTTGGATGCTTGACTCCTGGCGATTCGACTCAGACTTCGATTGTCCCGGATGCACGGCCAGTAACAGGAAACCGTGTTAAAAAAGGGACTCGTTACGAAACCAAGCAGCTCCCTGATGAGGAAGCTGCTTGAAAGGCGTTTGAGTTTCGTGCGCAATCTGGCGTGGGTCAGAATCCGCCGCCGCCACCTCCGCCGCCACCTCCACCTCCACCTCCGCCGCCGCCAATATTTCCGATACCTCGGATACTACGGAACCGACCGTAGTCCTGTTCGGCTTCCATTGAATTAATGCCGTTGCTGTACGGCTGCGATACAACAACACGCTGATTGGCATCCTGGTTGCCGAGATCGGTCAGGACGCGCACCACGATGTCGCGGCGAATCTGATCCAGTTCCGGATCAGCATTGTTCCACGACCGTTGCACGATGACCGGGAACGGTGTTGATGGCATTCTCGCCGCGATCTCAGCGATATGGTCGCGACCGTAGGGACTCAATTCCGAGGAATTGTCCACAAATTCGTTGCGATACATCACGAAGTCAGCAGCTTCACCGTTGGTTTGCATCGCGTGCCAATGAGCACGCGTGACTGATCCAAGCGGCAGCACATCCGGTACCTGCATTCGCGAGGCCGCTGACCCGGCGCACCAGCTGCGAGGATTCCACCAGTGACAGCCGCAGGTTGCGCATCCTGAATCACAGGGTCCTGAATCACTCGATGACCCGCAGGTTGCCGAACACGAATCGCAACTGCTGGAGCAGGATGATGTGGTTGAACAGCCTCCGCTGACCAGCCCGCAGGATGCGAGCAGCATCAACTTCGCGCGAAAAGAAGATCGGAAAAGGTTCATGGTCACGCTTCCTGTCCGCACCCAAGGTGCCGGGAGGGTAGAATTCTCGTTCATCGAAGTTGAAAGGAACATATCCAGGACGGCATCGGATGGACTCATGCGTACGACTTTACTTCTTCGTGGGCCGACTCCAGCCGACGGGCTTAACCTGTGTCTTTGAGTTTTTCGATCCAGGCAGTCGGAAGAACGATTTCTTCGGTTCTGCCGAAGCATGACCGTTCTGGTTCGCTGGTCCCCTCATGTGACTCTGTGGCAGATAACTCTGTGGCGCCGGAGGCACTTCTCCCTGCGGAGTCCGCTGTTGTGGTACTTGATACTGCGGAGCCGACTGGTATTGCGGTGCCGATTGGTATTGTGGATAGGCCTGGTTTGGTGCCGACTGCGGAACTGTATGGTCGGGCTGTGGTGGTATCGGAGCACCGTGCGGCGTCCCGCCGCCGAATGGCGAACCACCCTGTACGGCCAGGCCACCACCAGAATATGCCCCCGCTCCGAGACCAACCTGTGGATTGAACTGGCTGTACCCGACAGGCACCCCGTGAAGTGAACCACTTCCGACAGTACCCACCTGATACACGTTGTTGTCCGGAGTGCCTTCTGTACGCCCCAACTTCCATAGATCGTGATCGTTTGGATGTGTGTGATTGAAGCCGGGCAACGGCGGCACTTCATCCGGTTCCATCGGACGGACAATTTCCGGCGACACCAGGATCAGTAATTCCGTTTCGACTTCCGATGCCTTCTTGGACTGGAACAGGATTGGACCAACGTAAGGAATGTCACCCAGCAGCGGAATGCGACTGACGTTCGTCAGTTCCTGCCGTGAGAGCAATCCGCCGATCGCGAAGGTCTGACCTTCTCGAAGTTCCACGGTTGTCTGAACTCGCTTGACGTTTGTGCCGGGAATCCCGTTGACCGAATTATTGCTGTTGATTTCACTGAATTCCGGAACAACCTGCAGCCGAATGAGGTCTCGGTCCATCACAGTCGGAGTCACGACCAGACTGGTTCCGAAGCCTCGAAACGACGTCGCCTGACCACCTCCCAAACCGATAATCGTCGGCACAGCAAATTCACCACCCGCCAAAATACTGGACGACGTCCCGCTCATACAGGTCACGGTTGGTTCCGCCAGCAGCTTGACGGTGCCGTTTGATTGCAGCCAGCGGATCAAAACGAGGATTTCGCCATTTTCAAAAATACCGCTCAGGGTCGAACCCACCCCGGCACCCAGGTTTCCACCAACATTGTGCCGCGAATTATTGAATTCAACCGCCCAGTCAAAGCCAAAATCCCGCATCTGAGAGCGATTGATTTCCGCGACGATGACGCGCATCATCACGTTGTATTCACCGGGGACAGAAAGCTCGTTTATGACGATGTCGCGGAAACCAGTGTTCTGGCCTCCGCCACCACCGAGACCTCCACCGAGACCTCCCCCAAGGTTTCCTCCCTGAGCGTTCGTGTTCAGACCACCCTGATTCCCGAAATCATTATTTCGCCCAATCGAACTGAACACCTCAGCACGGACAATCTGCAGAATGTTCTGAGCCTCTTCGCCATCGTACGCCTGACCACGGACCAGCACTTGTGTTCCGACGGGAATAATGGCGACCTGTGAGTTCGGGAAGAGCGTTTTCAGACGGCGCTCCAGCCGTCCAAAGTCCAGCGTCCTCTGTTCTTCAAGGCTCTCGTCGTTGACAACTGACACTTCATAAATGGAAGGTGACTCTTCATCTTCAAACCAGATTGTCAGGTCCGTCCTGCCGAGCTCCATTCCCACGACGCTGACTTCGGTGGGAGAGTACTGGACATAGTTGGCAACCGTCGAATCCGTCACCGCGATTCGACGGACATTTCGATTCGTCATCACCAGCTGGCTGTGACGTTTTTCCAGCTCAAGGTTGTATTGTGGTTTCAGCAGGCGATCCACATTCGGACTGTGGATGGCATCCACCTGACCAGAAATCGCCGGGTCGGTCACCGACGGTATATCAAGTTGCAGTCTCTGCATCTGGACGGGACGGATTGGCCCGTGTGATCCAGCGGCGGATTCCGTTGTTTGCTGAGCCGGCAAAGTTCCCTGGGCCAGAGCTGAAAGGGCAATCGCACCTGACAACATCTGCCGCCCAAGCGACTTCGCTCGTAGATGGCGACACCAGGTCTTCAGCGAAAAACCCGGATTGGCATGATCGACCGACATTCGACGTGCTCCTTCCGTGTCACATCATCATCGAAGAATTCGGACCGAATTCTTTTTCATCCGCCTTTCACCTCATCCACCATCCTCGCGTAATCCTTTACTGAGAATGGCCTGGCACCTGGCTATCGGTGGCTGGAAAGACTGCGTTGTCTTGCAATCTATCGACTCCGACACCTATTCTGTTGCGCCTTGATTTATTCCATTCCGGGAAAAAAACCATGCCCCCATGTGGGTTCAACCGGTTGCGTAAACATGACCGGTCAACACAACCTGCATCGTCATGAAAAATCAAAAGCGGCAACTACTTTTCAATAGTGGCCGCCTTTGTGGTTCATCGACAAATGAAGTGCGCGCTACCAAATAATGTTGATATTGTTGTCAGCGATGCCTGGATGAGCCCAGGGACGGCGATAGCTGTGAAACGGCAGTCGATGATGCACTCCGCCGCCGTCCATATTCGGCAGGCTCTCAAAACCGCTCTCAAAGCTGCGGGGATCCGGACTGCCGTAATTTCCTCCGCCGTAACCATGACCGTTCCCACCCGAATGACCAACGCCGTAAAGTCCCGCTGATCCATACAAACTCCCGGGCTGCACCATTCCACCACCTGCGCCGCCAGCGCCGCAGCAGGATGGCACAGCAGCAGCACACCCGCAAGAAGCATCACCTTCAGATGCCGCATGCATCATAGGGGCATGATGCACCGAGGCGTGTGAACAACCGCAACCGAGCAGTCCAGCCTGCGTCCACGCGGAACCGGAAAGGCACAAAAGTGCAGCCAGCACCGAAAAAAGTGTTGTCAGACGTAACATTCAAATCTTCCTTCATCAAGGGCATCAATGCTGTCGCCAGAGTGAAACATGCGTGGCACATGACAGCGCGGACCACGGTCAGGAATGATCTACACGCAAAAACGATTTGCGACCAGAAGATTCACCTGCGCGAATACCGGAAGATAAAATATGACGGTCGGTCCGTTCGAAATGTGCATGATGCGTTGAGTTGGCGGAAGCAGTCGTTTCTTCTGATTTCACCAGCGGGCGATCTTTCCATCGAACCGATCCTGCACATGGAGTCAGTTCTCTTGTTTCGCGGAGTCGAAGCATCATCATACCGAAATTACGTCTCATGCCGTGGAGGGAGTCTATGCGTCAGACATCTTTGTTTGCCTTATTAGTCGCCGCTCACTTGACGGCTTCCGCTCAGGCGCAGGTCGGGTCGCCTGGCATCGAGTACGGAAACGCGATTCAGACACAGGTCGGGTCGCCCGGCATTGAGTACGGAAATACGATAGCGGCTGGTGACGGCGTGCAGCTGTATCCGTACGACCAGCAGGATACGTGGCTGCATGGCCATTTCCAGCGTGTGCCGTCTTACGGCGGCTTCTCCAGCTTCCGACCATACAACTATCGGCACGTGTACGCTCAGACACAGCTGGCACAAACCTGGGGCCATGCTCACGGAATGCCATACTCACAGCAGTTCTGGAACCGCTATCGCGGCAGTTACCTGGAAGGCAACCTGCATGCCGAGAGTCAGCCGATGAGACCGCGTCTTCAAGTGCCGCCTGACCCTTCACGAATGGATCCGCCTCCGGCAGTACAGCAACAGCCATACCCAACACAGCCATACCCAACACAGGGTAATCTCAATCCGGGAAGTCTTAACAACGCCTATCCGGTGAGCGCCGTGCGTTCGATCGGATACCAGACTCAGAATGTCGATGCACAGCCAGTTTATGCCGTTGAATCGGCGAATACTTCAGTTTCAGATGAACGCCCCATCCATATCTTTCCCGAACGCATGACAAACCGCTGATCGCGAACGGAAACACTGAAGGCTCCCCATGAGAAACGCTCCGCGCCTTCGCAAGTTGGCTCGGAGCGTTTCAACTTTTTAAGGATTGCGTTGCGAGATGGCACTCTTAATCATAATCTTACTCTTAATCATACTCGACACAGCTCGCGCGACGTTTCAATTCGCCATGATTCCGCCACACAGATCCAGCGATATCGATTAAGATTACGAGTAGTCGTCGCGGCAAAGATCCTGGCCCCACGGCGGGGAAAACCAGGACACAGCATTACTGCGGGAACACCGGGGCAAAGCATTATTGCAACGAACTCCAGATACGTGTGACAAAAGTAGCCATCACTCTCTGAGTGATGAAGCCGAGCCCGAAAACGCGCGCGTTTTCGGGCCGCGTCACTCAGCGAGCACCCTGCTTGTGAACACACGGCGCCGTCTTACTCGATCCTCCCTGCAATTCCACCGGAGCCAGATGACGCTTTTGACTCCTGGTATCTCATTTCAACTGCTCGTCGAGCCACACCCTACGGTGGTCAAAGTTTTTCCTGCTGAACGGATCATTCCCCGGCAGAAAACACCGTCGCACCGTGTGATTCACCACATGCACAATCGCGATTTCATCCACCGCAAAAACCTCAACACGCGCCAGCGGAGCCATGACCATCCACCCTTCCATCAACGAACTCCTCGCCCCGCACCTGCCACCAATTCCGCCCAACTTCCTTTCAACAAAGTGCTGTGTCCCCATAGACCCATAGACCTGTGTGATCAGGAGTCCCATCATGCTCCCGTCGCCCGCTGTGTCGAGTGCGACGGCGGCCGGGCCACTCCCAGATTCCAGCGAGGCATCACGGCTTCGCCGTTCGCCTCAGACCGATGGATTGGAAGGGGGATTCGCTTGAGGACATCCTGTCAAATCGCAGTCGCGGCATCCTGCCGCGAAAGTTTAACGCATTATGGCCAAAAAGACAAAAAAAGGTCAGGTCTCATTGAATTGAGACCTGACCCTTTTTTGTCTTCGCTAGGTTTCGGTTGCGTCAGAAAGCCTTCAACACCGTGACTTGTGCGGTACAGTGAGACCAACGCCCTGGACTGCGGCAGCCTGCTGCCGCCTTCGTGCTCGCAGCCTGCTGCGGGACTTTGGGATTGGGCTTGGTTATGGGGCGATGCCTGACCGTGCAGGGCCAGCAGGCTGGCTAAGGAAAGCGGCAGCAGGCTGCCGCAGTCCAGGGGAACAGAGTCCAGTTGGATCTACCGTTGGTTATGATAGACTCAGCACTGAACCCGTTCCTCTACGCAATTTCCCGTGAGGCTTGGAAACGGGGTCAGCCCCTTTGATGCTCCCCTTTGATGCTCCTGATGGTACACCAAAACGGCCTGAAGAAAACCGCGCGTCGAGTTGGACGTTGACACTGGAGGCTCGTGCGACCGCGGCGATATTGGCACATCAATTCGCACTCGCGATTCTGATTCCTTTTTCCCACGAACTTATCACGGCCTCTGGGAAACGGTGATTGATTCGATTTTGAAGGGAATCGGTCATCGTCCTGACCCAAATCGTCCTGAAAAATGCGTTGACCGCTGCGGCGATCCATCATGGCTCGCTCCGCCGATACCCTGGAAATGGGTTTGGCTCAGATCTTAAGTCGCGCGTTGTTTGGCACGCTCCGCCTAATAATTTTAATTTTTTGCAACCTTTTCGAGTCCTACGACACTACCTATTGTAGCCCACTTGTTGCAGAAACCTGGAATACGGCAGTGAAGCGGATCAATGGAACAAAACCTCGTCAAAGGAATCGCTGAGCGCCTTCGACGTCGCGACTCTGAAGCGATCGAATATTTGGTGTCCGTTTTGCATGGTCCCGTCTATCGGTATCTGATCGACTGCGGCTCGAATGTGCCGCAAGCTGAGGAACTGGCAGCCGAAACGTTCTTTCAAGTTTTGCGTACCATTGAAGGCTTTCGTGGCGATGACAACCAGGTTCGTGCGTTCGTTTTCTCAACCGCTCGCAACGTGCGAACTCGCTGCTATCGTCAGACGTCCAGAATGGAATTCGGCAGTGACGTCGCCCAAAACGTGATTGACGCAGAACAACTACCTCTCCAGCGTCTGCTGGCAAAAGAGCGGAACGAACAAGTGGCCGATGCCGTTGCGCGGCTTTCGGAAGTGGCTCGAGAGATCGTCATTCTGCGATTTGCCGAGGACCTTTCGATCAACGAGATCGCGTCGATTTGCGATCTGCCAGCGGGCACAGTCAAGAGTCACCTGCATCGCGCCAAACAAGAGTTAAAACAAACGATCGCTGAATTGGAGTCTCCACAATGACACAACACGACCCGCCGTGGACCAGTGATGACGAAGTCATCCGCAAACTTCTGCGCCCGGCCGGTAATATGAGCCTGCCGCCTGGACTCGAAGCAAAATGTCTCGCCGCTGCCCGAGAGGGATCGCTAACAGTTGGGAAGACACAAAAGAATCAATCTGACGATTTAGTACCCTTGCGCATCCGATTCGCAGTTTCAATGGCAGCATCGTTGTTGATTGGACTGGGTGCGGGATGGCTTCTACGCGGCGAGGTTGCGATCGATATCACAAAAATCAGCGGCGTGTCATTGCCGACGAGTTCGGAGCCAAAGCCCGAAACACGTTCTCCAATTCTTCAAATGCCTTTTGCTACGAGCCGGATTGAATTTCAGGAAGGTGGCGTTGAAAAATCTTTTTTCACCGAAGAGGTCTACCTTTGTGGGATAGGCCGAATCCAGTCGAAGTCCGCATACAAAATTACGGGAGAGTCGAAATGAAATTAGTACTGAATGTTTTGCTCATCGGGGCACTCGCGATTGGATTGGTTCACAGCCTCGGGGCGGAAGAACCATCCGTCGCAAACGA
>Ga0105046_10017651_pt1 | contig 10906 bp, 8 predicted proteins | sample MAT03_FD_78385 | JGI IMG/M metagenome (GOLD analysis project Ga0105046, IMG submission 78385) | Freshwater microbial communities from Lake Fryxell liftoff mats and glacier meltwater in Antarctica - MAT-03 (megahit assembly) | ecosystem: Environmental > Aquatic > Freshwater > Ice > Liftoff...
GACTATGATGTTCCAGCGCCAACTTCAGGTTGTCTTCGGCTTTATTTAATGATTCTGCTGCGGCCTGTAATTGCTGTTCCCCATATTCCATCATGCTGGTCATTGAAATCAAAACTCCGCCGCTCATGCCCTTGGCTAAATCCCGGGCTGCAGTGCGTTGAATTGTGTCCAGCCACAGTCGCAGTGAGTCCTGATGTGCTTCAGCTGTCGCGCGTTCCGCATTCCGCGCAGCAGCTGCGGCTCGGCAGGTGTCTTCCGCCTGAGCTCGCAAATGGCGGATGCGTTCGTAGCGTGAGATGAAGCGTTTCATGGTGTTTCAGGAGTTGTTCGGGTTGAATTGATGTCGTTGTTTGGAGAGAGTGGTTCCTGGGGAAGTCAAGATTGCATATCGCCATACAGTACGTCAGCCTTTCCGGGCTGATTTTTCTTTTTGATGTCAGACTAGAAGGCCTGACTTACCGTCACCATGGCCATGCTGCAGCAAGTGTCTTCAGTTGCTCCTGGGTGTCTTTCCATTCGGATTTTTGATTGACTGTTTGTTGTAGGAATCGTTTTGCCGCAGGCATGATTTGAACGGCGCGATCCACCTGCTGGGAGGTTCCCATTTTGTACGCTCCGATTTGAATCAGATCTGCGATTTCCGCATGCGTGGAAAGCAATGATCGAAGCTTCGTGGCCCCCATTTGATGCTCGCCAGTTGTGACATCGCGGAAGACTCGGCTGATGCTGGGCAGCACATCGACAGCCGGAAAATGCCCTTGAGCCGCTATTTTGCGGCTGAGGACAATATGTCCGTCCAAGATTCCACGGGCGGCATCGGTGATCGGTTCGTCCATATCGTCGCCATCGACGAGCACGGTAATCAATCCTGTGATAGCACCGACTTCGCCGCAACCAAGACGTTCCAGAACGCTTGCCAACAGGGACTGCACTGACGGCGGATAGCCACGTGATCCTGGCGGTTCGCCGAGTAACAGGCCCAGTTCACGCTGTGCCATTGCGAGGCGTGTCAGGCTGTCCAGAAAGAACAGAACATGAGCACCCTGATCGCGAAACTGTTCCGCAATTGTCGCTGCCGTCAAGACTGCTTTAATGCGCATCAATGGTGTCTGATCAGACGTTGCAACGACGACTACGGACCGAGCCAATCCCACTTCGCCGAGACAGTCTTCGATGAAAGGACGCACTTCGCGACCACGTTCGCCAACCATTGCGATCACGTTCACGTCGGATTCTGCGGTTTTCGCGATCTCGCCCATGAGAGTGCTTTTTCCAACGCCGCTACCAGCAAACAGGCCAACACGCTGGCCTCGCCCGATAGTGAGCAACCCGTCGATCACGCGCTGCCCGGTAACAAGGGGTTCGGTGATGCGAGTTCGCTGCATGGCATCCGGAACGGTGGCTGTTTCGGCCCGCCAGCGACGAACCCGCAACGGTCCACCGCCATCGATTGGACGACCAATGCCATCAATGACGCGACCCAGCAGTCCACTTCCGACAGGGACAGCGCGGGCACGACCAGTGGCGGTGATTTCCAGACCAGGTTGTAGTCCAGCGGTGCTGTCAAAGCACATCAGCTGTGATTCAGTTTCGTCGAAGCCGACAACTTCGGCCATCAATTTTTCTCCGGTCCGGAGACTGACGGAGCAGGTCTCGCCGACGAACGCAGCCATGTCGGCTCGCATCAATCCGCGAACGCTACGCAGTTTCCCGACGTTCCGGAAAGCGGCGGAGTGTCCCGGAAGCTGAGCCATCTCCGCGACGTTCAATCTGAGAGTCATCGAGTTTCTCCATCCATGAGCGGCGGATTTCTTCCAGCCGTGAGTGCATATCGGTCAACAGTATTCGGCGGCCAGATTCAACTCGTACGGTCCCGCGAGCAATGGCTATGTCTTTCAAGCAAGACACTTCGTCCAGCTGTTTTCGACTGGCAGGATCAGTCAGCAATGTTTGAAGCAAATCATGATCAGCGGGGTTGAGTCGCACCTTGACGGATTGGTTGAGTTCCAGATGCTCAAAAGCTTTCAGAATCAGATCATCGACCGCGAACATGTCTTTCTCGATTGCGACTCCAACCAGCCACGATGCAGCGGCGGTGGCAAGTTCGACGGCGACTTCCTGCATTTCGCTGAGTGATTGTCGATGTTGTGACTGAAGTTCGACGACAGCTTCAGCTGCGTCTGCCAGCAGTTGTTGCAGACGCAATACTTCTTCCGGATCGACTCCACCCAGCCCCACATCCTGGGCTTTCACAACGTCATGCGCGGAATTTGAAAGGACTGGCACAGCGCTGGATCGCGACAGCGGAGTGACAGTACGATCAACAGGATTTGCAATAACATTTGCCACAGACGATGGCTTTGGACGCTGTGCTGGTCCTGGTGTCGATGCTGTTGCCGGAGTGTCTGGAATTTCCGCTGACCCATTCGCAGCGTTTGAAGTCTGCGGTAGTTTCGCGAGAGATCCAATGTCGATCTTTACAGTCTGCGCGCCGACAGTAATCGATCGTGGTGAACGTTTAAGTTTGATTTGAATGGTGTTCATGTTACTCACTTTCCATATCGATCTTCGCAATAACTTCCGCGATGGAATCGCGAGCCTGCTGAATGCGGGTCTGCGTCACGTTTGTCATAAACTGCATTTCTTCTTCGATCGTTTGACGCGCTCGCTTCGAAAGATTTGCAAATACGGCGTCTGTAATTTCCTGTGCAGCCCCGAACAGCGCCGTGGTCAGTTTGGTGCTGTCAATTTCGCCAAGGATGCGTTGCACAACGGTCTTTGCAAGCCCAGTAATGTCGTCAAAGCGATAGATGCGAGTCAACAATGCCTTGGCCAGATCTGGGTCCTGTTCTTCGATGACTGCCAGCATTTCGCGTCGGCCTGCCTTTGGGACACTGCGCAGGACTTCAGCGACGCGATCCGCATGATTGCGAGTGTCCGGCGGATCTGCTGGCAACTGCTGAGCTCGAATGAACGTCGCCTTGGCAATACGTTCGACCAAAACTTCCGGCGCGTGTTGTTCTTTGGTCATTTCCTTCATGACCAGCTTTTGATGTTCGGATTTCAGAAGACTCAGAACGTCTCCTGCGAGCTTTGCCGGTAGATTGCTCAGCAAAATTGCGCACGTCTTCGGTTGTTCTGATGCCAACGCCGAAGCGATTTGATGACTGCTCAACGTCTGTAGATCCAGCAGCGGGATTCCCGTGAGCGCTGGAGTTGCGGGCATGGGTTCTTCTTCCATTCCAGATGATTCATCGACGACCGATTTTCCGTCATTTGCATCGTCGTCTGAGGCGGCATTATTGGAATCAAACACGCCCTTTGCTTTTGTTGTTTTGTCTTCGTTCTCCGTCTGATTGAGCGCAACTGAATCTACAGAATCATATTCCTTGCCATGATCTGTGGTCTCCACTGGCTCTTTAGGCAAGGACTTCAGAGCGAACTGAAAGAAGCAGTCAAATTCATCAAGCACGGCACGCTGGCGGCCAATCGTCGAGCGACGTGTTGCGTCAGACTGCATGCCGGTGCGAAGCAATGCTGCTCGATCTGGTTCCAATCGCGACAAAACGGCTTCCGCTACGTCGTCGCCGAGTAGTTGCAGGAGTTCGAATGTTTGCCGTTCGCGATTCATTTTCCGTCCGTGGGTCTTTGTCATGATCTACGCCGCCTTCGCGGCAGAGTTCGACGAATTGGCAGACTTCAATGAATTGCCAGACTTCGTTGCCGCATTCGCGCCCGTTGCTGCAGACGGTGTGCGCAGCTGGTCGGCCATTGATATCGGTGTTCCATCCGCAGCATTGGTTTCTCGTTCATTGAGCCATGCTGTCAGGATATCTGCGACGACATCCGGATGCGCTTTTGCCTGTTCGGCAATGGCTGCCAGACGGCGAGCGTCCGCCAGCGGGATGCCACGGCCGGTGGCTTCACTAATGACAATTGGCTTCATGCGTTTCATCAGCATCATGCCAATCAGAAACGCCAACATCGCCGCCAGTCCAAGTGAAACAGACTGCAGAATGGGCTGCCATTGTTCCCAGACGAACCCTGGAATCACCGGTTCTGCCAATTCCATCGGCTCCAATTCGGCGAGTGTCACGTCGATTTGATCTTCACGAGTTTCGCTGAAACCAATTGCGCTTTTGATGATGTTCTCAAGATCCTCTTTGGTGAGGCTCACTGCTGTCGGTGGCGCGGTGGCGATTGTGTCTGCCGGGTTTGTTGTTGATGGATCGACTTTTGTAATATCAACGATGGCTGAAACACTCAGACGCAGAATGTCGCCACCGCTGTAGTTGACCTGTTCGTGAGTCTCAGGATAGATGAAGTCTTCGTTGATATCTTCGACTTTGTAGCTTCCCTGACTGTCGCTTTGAATACTGGCATCCACTGCGATGTTTGAAGCCGAACCCGCAGGGCCGACCGGCAGAAGGCGCGAGCCCTTCTGTTCGACTGAGTTTAGCTGAGTTGTGCGTTTCGCTTTGCCATCGGCATCAATTTTATTACTGGTTGTTGTGCGTTGATTAAAGTCGATTTCGGCGGAGACCACAACAGATGCCTGAACACCGCGTATGCGATTCAAGTGATTCTCGATTCGATGGACGAAATAGGCTTCCTTCTGTTGACGGTAGTTCAGATGATGCGCGAGTTGAGCTTCCATGCCACCATTGCCACCGTATTGACGTCCGTTCGTATCCGTCATTACGATGTTGTCTGTTGTCAGGCCAGGCACCGAGCCTGCAACGTTGGCAATGATTGAATTCGCAATGGTGGTGGAAATCGTTTCGCCGGCGCGTGTTTCAATTACGACCGCAGCGGTGACGGGAGATTGGTCTGTCGCGAACGGACTTGGATTCGGTCGACTCACCTTGACGGTTGCCGACTGGATGCCTCGGATTTGCTTAATGGCCCGTTCAATTTGCTTTTCAAGGCCGGCAAGTCGGCGGTCTTCTTCTGCACCGGGGGAGCCTGGAAACAATCCTGCGGCCGGAACATCCGCTTCATTTTCAGGACTGATGATTGATGCTAAAGCCATTCGTGCCCTCGCGACGTCGCTGCTTGGCACAGACACTGCTGACCCCGAAAAATTCAGGCTGTAGCGGATGTTTTCGGTGTCGAGGATTCCTGCGATTTCATTAGATTTCTGAGGTGTCAATCGGTCAACAATGACCTTATAGTCAGGCTGCGCAGCCCAGATCATCGTACCGACAATTGCGGCCACGCATGCTACTGTCGCAGCCGAAAATCCGGCGCGTTGTGCAATCGTCCAGCGATTCCACAAAGCAAGGAGTTGGTCTCGAAGTGTGGTCCAGAAAGCCATTGTTTGATCCTGAGTTCGTTTGTTGAAGTCGAGTTGCGGAGAGACTTCGTGTTCAGCCCGTTTGCAAGTTCAGGAACAGTCCGGAAATAACTTCCCGATATTCGATTGTCTTGAAATCACAACCCAAAACGTCAGTGAGGGATACGTCACAAAACTCCATCCCTCGCTCACGCTTCGGGTTGTAAAAAACAGGAACCTGTTTCCGAACTGCTTTTCAGTTACACCTGCATCCGCATGACTTCCTGGTATGACGCAATCAAGCGATTTCGAATCTCCATCATCAGCCGAAACGCAAGATCCGCTCGGGACGTTGTCAGTACGACATCGTGAATACTTTCAGCTTCACCTGTCACAAGTTGCCGCACTCCGTCCTGAGCCTGCATCTGTTGCTGATCTGTATCTTTGATCAGCCCCTTAACCATGTCGGCGAACGGAATTTCGCCAGTTGTGGCTTTGGAGTCCCTGATTGGGTTGTGAAGCGACTGCGGCAGACTAACTTGATTGCTAATCGGTGAGATTGACATCAACGCATACCTCGCAGAAGAGACAATGCCTGTTCTGTCATTTGGCGAAATGTTTCAAGAGACTTCAGATTTGCCTCATACGCCCGGCTGGCTGTGACAAGATCCACCATTTCATGAGACAGATTTACGTTTGACTGTCTGACATGGCCAGTTGCGTCTGCATCGGGATGGCCCGGATCATAAATCACTTCCCCAGGAGTCTGGTCGCTGGAGATACCGACAACGGTGACTCCTTTCAGACCGTTGACGCTTGCTCCTCCGCGTGGCATCCTGCCATCTGCCGACAGAACTTGATCCATCGCTGCGGCAAATGTGACCTGCTGCCGCTGATACGGACCACCCTGGGCAGTTCGTGTTGAGCGTTGGTTGGCGATGTTATTCGCTGCAACTTCCATGCGCAGACGTTCTGCGGTCAAACCGGAAGCGCTGATGTTCGTGCCGGACAAAATCTGTTTCATTGACATGGTTGGACTTCCTTTCCGATTGATTCCCGCTGAACATGACTGCGTGGTAATTTTTATTGACCCTGAATCGCGAGACGCATTTGATCCAAATATGTGCTGAGCAACTGGATGTAGGTCTGTTGCAGCATGGCGTTCTTGTTCAGATGTCCAATTTCCTGATCGATATCCACGTTGTTGCCGTCGGCTCGAGCTGTCAGTCCCTGGGTGAGAACCATTTCTGGTTTGGCAGTGATCGTTGAGTTGCCATTCGAATTTTTGAGGCTGTTAAGTTCCTTGGCCAACTGCTCTTCAAACTCAACATCCATGCGACGGTAGTTGGGTGTATTAACGTTCGCAATGTTGTTGCTGATCGCTCGCTGACGCACTTCGGTGGCTTCAATGAGGCGACCCAGCAGATCAAATTGTGAATTGAGAGACGTCATGTCGTCGGCATCGGCTGATGTCGGGGCGTTGCTGCAATCGGAATAACCGATAAATCTTGCCTCGGTTACCAAAGCTAGCTTTGGCAGAGGAGCTTCCTTCGTCGCACGAGGGAAAACACTCACTCCAGAAGCAGCGTTCCTCGCAAGAGAGTATTTGGCCAGCGGAGTGTGAGTATTCTTCTTCGGGCTTTTGTTTAATCCTTAGACAAGGCGACGTCAAACCCGTGTCGCAGGAAACGCATTGCATCACAACTTCATCGCACTACAATAGTCTGCGTCGAGTAGTGAATTATAAGCAATTGCGGAGTTGATTCGTTGGCTGTAGAGCTGAAACCATTTTCCTGGCAAAGGATGATTGAAGCCGTGGAAGCAGTCCGAGAGCGAGCTTTGCGAGCGACCGCAGCATTGCGTAACGCAAATATACCGTACGCTGTTGCCGGTGGTAATGCCGTTGCGGCTTGGGTCGCACGTGTCGACCGAACTGCCGTTCGCAACACTCAGGATGTTGATATTCTGGTACGACGATCGGATTTCGACGCCGTCAAAGTCGCTCTGGAAGCCGTTGGTTTTACGCACCATGAATTGATGGGCGTCGATTGCTTTATCGATGGTCCTGATGGAAGCCCGCGCAACGCAGTTCATTTACTCTACGCTGGCGAAAAAGTCCGGCCACAATATGTAACTCCGTCAGCCGATGTATCAGAAATCGAGCACGCCGAAGACTACGACATCGTCACGCTTGAAGCTCTTGTCAGAATGAAACTGAATTCGTTCCGCGACAAAGATCGCACTCACCTCCGCGACTTCATTTCAATCGGCCTTGTCGATGCGACATGGCTGCAAAATCTTCTGCCACAGCATGCGGAACGCCTGCAGCAGCTTCTGGATGATCCCGAAGGATGAAACGGAGCTGGCGAGCGGTCTGTGTCAGCTTGCTCGCTTATTTTGCCTTCTTAGTTTTATTCAATTTGCGAACGGCTTCGATCGAAAGTGCCACGCGAAAACCGACGTCATTCCAAAGAGTATCGGCGGCGTAACAATCACGACACGCGGATCGACATTCTTCGGCGGACATGAAGTAATCGCCGCCTCGAACGACACGACGGTTGTTATCGGGCGTATCGCAACGAGGATTTGTCGCAGCCTTGCCAGTGAGGTTTTGGTACGCGTCTGGTTGCCAGCCGTCGTGAACCCATTCCCAAACGTTGCCGTGCATGTCGTAAAGACCGAATGGATTGGGAGTCAACTTTGCCACCTCGGATGGATAGTTGTTGGGATTGTTGCCGCCAAACCACGCGGATTTTTCCAGCAACGAATCACTATGTCCGCACCAAAATCGAGTCGTCGTGCCAGCGCGGCATGCATATTCCCATTCGGCTTCCGTTGGCAGACGATATCCTCCGGTGCTGGTTTGAGTGATCTCCTGCGGAGTCATTTTGTAGGCGGACTCAAGCTTTTCACTTTGACTTAAAAGATTGCAGAAATCACCGGCGGCGTTCCAGGTCATATTTTCAACTGGAGCGTTGGGGTGATTCCTGTTGCCAACGTCTTTGCTGCCACCACCGGAGGGTGAAAACCAGGACGGATTTGTTGCCGTGACCCGCAGGAATTGACTTTGAGTGACCTCCGTGGTACCGAGGTAAAATGGCTTCGTAATTGTGACGACCTGTCGAGGCGCCTCCGCCAACGCTCGTTCCGGTCGAGTTGGGTCAACCTGCGTGTAAAGGTGTGGCTTCGCGGCTTCGATCTCTTGAGGAGTGCTTCCAATTGTGAATATCCCCGGTGGAATCAGTCGAAACGTCATTCCGATGGAATTCGTGAATTCAATCGGCAATTTCAGATCCGCCGCACAGGTTTCCCGATACTTTTTTGCGCGAGCTGTATTGAATGGAGCAACGGCTAGAAAGTCGTCGTCTGCGATCGGAGGAGATTTCGCGATCGGCGTGTCCGGATAATCCCAAACGACTGTATAGAAAACTTCACCGTTTTCCTGGCGAGAGCAAACGCAGCGTACATGACCACCCTTCGCATCGACTTCGGTGAGTTGCTGATGATATTCATCTGTGGTCAGTCGCGGTGAGAAGTCCCATTTTTCTGATCGCGGGTTATCGGTGAAGACTGCGAGATAGCGAGACGGTTCAACATAGAGAATCGAATTAACGATTTTCGGCCGCCATCCTTTCTTGCGATATTCTTCGACTTTGGCCGACAACTCATCAAGACTAATACTCAAGTCCAGTTGGCACTCACGGTGCGGTTGCCATGTGGGGACAAAATGAAAGTGCCCATCGCGCCCTGAGATTGAATGCGGCAGGAAAGTTTCCATGACTGCATCAGCGCCACGGTGCTGTGTCAGATATTCCTGAATCTTGTCGTTGATAAACGACTGATCGCCGTGCCACCAATGAGCAAGTTCACTGTTGGACCAAACCGTCAATCGCTCAGTTGTCGCAGCAATATCATATTCATGGATCAATTCCATTCGGTACTCGAAACGATGGGTCTCAAACAACGCCGATTGTTCTGGATTGTTGATGTCATAGAACGCCAGTCTCCAGTCGCTTTGATCGGGCGATGCGACTGCAACGGCATTAAACACAGGTCCGGACTCTGTCGCCCTTACAGAAATCCAGCCTGGGCGAAGGTCTTCCGGAAGACTGCCAGACCATTCGATCAGTTGTTCCTTTGTGGCTCCGTCAATCTGCGATGAGTACTTCAGTGAATCGTTAGCGGGCGCAGGTACGTCAGTCACAACGTGTTCGGATGCTTGTGGCTCGCAGACAATCCGAAACCCCAGATCGCCTTGGCGTAACGTCGAAAAATGCGCCCATCGTGCACTGGAACGGCTACTTGTGGCCGGACTTTTCCAGCTTCCGCCTCGAAAGATGCGCCACCATTTTGCAGCAGGCCCCTGAGGGTCGTCGATCGGCGAAGGATCGTAACCTTCGTGCCAGTCCTGGCACCATTCCCAGACGTTTCCGTGTATGTCGAACAATCCAAACGGATTCGGTTGCTTTAATCCAATCTCACGAGCAAACTCTTGGTTCTGGAGTTCTGAGTCTTTATCAAACCAACCGTACTCCGGCAGTACATCGACAGATGGACCAAAACTCCATGCAGTACTTGTGCCGCCGCGACAAGCATACTCCCATTCTGCTTCCGTGGGTAATCGATAGAGCCTGCTTTCAATCGCGCTTAGTTTTCTACAGAACTCTGACGCCTCTTCCCAATTCACATAGATGGCGGGAAAGTTGTCGCCAATAGAAGCTTCAGGCTGATCAAGCCAGGGCTGTATTTCCATGACTGACTGCCATTGTTTCTGCGTCACTTCCGTCGCACCCAAATAAAACGGTTTCGTGAGTCGAACGCTGTGTTGAATACTCTCGTTCCCGAGTCGGCCTTCCTCGTCTGGCGGAGATCCCATCACAAATTCTCCGGGCGGAATCAGACGCAGTTTTATCCCGACACTGTTTTCGGTTTCAAGTGGGATATCGAGAAAGCGAGCCCAGGATTCCTGACGCATCAACGCTTCGCCATCGCGCGATGGCGAAATTAGTAGTGGAGGAGATACTTTTGGATCAGATGAATTCGTGACAAGCGATGCGTTGCTGTCCGTCTCCCGAGGTACTGGAATCCTCCGAATACGAATTGATCGGAATGCAATTTCACCATTTTCCGACTGCAGCAGTAAATGGCCTTTCGGGAGCATTTCAAAAGTGTTTATGTCGCCGGAGGTTTGCTTCCACTCAGCAACTCTGCTGGTCCATTCAGGTTGCGTTGATCTGTAATGAAGGATGACTCGACCATTGAGCCAGTGTTCTACAAACGTGCCGAAACACACGATACGAGTTGTGTTCCATTCTCCAATCGGTTTCATCTCCCCGCCCGTTGCTGGAAAAACGTCGTACAGCGAACCGGTCTGACGTTCGGGGTGATCGCTGTCGATACTTCCGTCAGTGATTTGATACTCGTTCCCAAACACAACGCGGTCGGTCGGTACTTCACGGTAATAGATACCGCTGTTCGTTCCCGGACCGATCTTCCATTCTGCCTCAAGTTCGAAGTCACCGTATTCGTCGCGAGATATCGCCCTGGAACGTCCACCGTCGGCTGTCAATAATCCGTCTTTGACCTGAAACGGCCCAAGGCTTGACCAGCGACTGACATCGGAACCATCAA
>Ga0105046_10017652_pt1 | contig 10905 bp, 7 predicted proteins | sample MAT03_FD_78385 | JGI IMG/M metagenome (GOLD analysis project Ga0105046, IMG submission 78385) | Freshwater microbial communities from Lake Fryxell liftoff mats and glacier meltwater in Antarctica - MAT-03 (megahit assembly) | ecosystem: Environmental > Aquatic > Freshwater > Ice > Liftoff...
ACCATTCGCTTTGGCTTTGCCGCTCCACTCGCTGACTACCGTAGTGCGGCTTACAACAGTGGCTATGCTGGCCGATTCGGTTCGTCCCATCCCGGTGGCGTGCAGATGGTGTTCGGCGACGGCAGCGTTCACCGAATCAGCTTCGGAGTGGACGCAACGGTCTTCGCCCGCCTTTGCCACATCAGCGACGGCAACGCGATCAGCGAATCGGATTGGGATTGATTGATACGCATCTTGAGATGTTTTGGGGCCAGGCAACTCCATGGGGGTTGCCTGGCTTTTTTCGTTTCAGGAGCAGTGTGGTTGAGTGAGTGCAGAATTTGCGTAACGCATAGCAGGGGCAGATTGGCGACGCAAAGCCTGCACCTACGTGACATTGAATAATATCCACTTTTGCAAGTCCGTTTTGTTTCATTGCGCCTACGCAGCGCGCAATGAAAAGTAGGCTTTGCCCAGCAACCCTAGTTTTTGGGCAGGTTTCTGGGCAAGTGGTCTTCCTGCCCAAAAACCTCGCCCGTCATAGAAGTTAGCAACTCCCATCTTAAACTTGCTGAGAAGAGTAGATCGTGAACATCGGGGATCGGGCCGTGTCGCTCGTTAAGATGTGCATGGCCACGAAAAATGGAGGGTCGCCCGATGCGAGAGGGCAGTTTTGTTTTTCCGATTGAGGAGGTGTTGGCGTCGTCCACATACGGATGCCTAATGAGACCGCATGGCCTACGGTAGGGATCAACTCGCACGGGTTTGGCCAGTTGCCGACACACGAACGCTTCCGGCAATGGCTTTCGGGTATTTGGCATCGGCGAAGTCTCTGACCAGGGAGTTAGGCGAGAACCCGAACCGGCTTGACTGGGCGAGGTGAATCTCGCTCGAACGGATTTCGAATCACCTTCATTCTCCTTCTCTCAGTTGGCTTTCGCATCGTCGAGGCCACGAAGACCGTGTCTGTAACGAGCATCGTTCGCTTCGGCTCGTGATTCGAAATGGACATCCGCACCACTCTTTAAGCCCCGCTGAAAAAAATGGCCAGGTCGGGCAGAACAAAGGGGTCAGGTCTTGTTGTTTGAATAAACGAGACCTGCCCCTTTTGTTCTGCCCAACGGCTCAGGCCTATTAATTAGGATCAATGAGACCCGAGCCCTTTGCCTCTCCGCATCTTGAATTTCCCGAGTCCGGTCAGTCCACCCTTACTCACCAGACAGCGGCGGACGCTTCTCCAGGAATAATACTTGCCATCTTCACAGGGCGCGTTAGGATGGGCTATGCAGTATATTAGCCATCGCTAATATTCTATATTTGTCGTGCCTAATATGCACATGAGGGTACATCATGGACTTTCGAAACTCTACTCGCAAAGGCTTTACGCTAATCGAGTTATTGGTGGTGATCGCAATCATCGGCATCTTGATTGGGTTACTCCTGCCTGCCGTTCAGCGAGTCCGCGAGGCCGCCAATCGAATGTCCAGCCAGAATAACTTGAAACAAATCGGTCTGGCACTACACAATTTTCACGACGCTCACCTGCATTTTCCAGCGGGCTATCTGGCGGACACTCATAGCTCGGCGGCGAATTTGGCAACCCTCGATGCCCCTCCGGGCTGGGGTTGGGGAGCCCAAATTCTCTCGTACCTGGAGCAAGATAATCTCTACCGTCAACTCCGCATCGACCTTGCCGCCTGGCATCCATCGAATGCCGCCCTGGTCAGGACTCAGGTTAAAATGTTCATCAATCCAGGTGCACCCAATCGATCGCCCACGATGCGGGTGAAGACGGAGGCCGGCAACGACTTGGCCGAGTGGGGGCGATCGCATTACGTGGTCAACAATGGTCAGGATGAATCCTGGGCTTACGCTCGTCACGATTTAACTGGTATCCCAGGCACAGGCCCTTTCTTCCGCAACTCAAAAACACGAATGGCCGATGTCACCGATGGACTAAGCAGTACCGTCTTCGTCGGAGAACACACGACCATTAGCGACAAAACCTGGGTCGGGGTTCATCCCGATGCATCGAGTTGCACGATCGATCCGAATCGATTCCCCTTCACCGCGTGCGATGGAGCGGCCACCCTGGTGATGTGCCATAGCGGTCCCGCACCAGCCGAACCCGGTGTGGTCCATCCACCAGGTTTCCCAACCTGTCACGTCTGTCAGATGTATGCACCTTGGGGCGGCGGACTGGTGTTATTTGGCGACGGGCATGCTCAGTTTATTTCCGTGCGCATCAATCTGAACACCTGGGCCGCGTTGTCCAGCATGAACATGGGAGACATTCCCGATGGCTTCTGATCGCACCAGCGCATCGCCTAAATCCAGGCTGCGCATCCTCGTGGTCGCGATGCTGGTATTGACGATCCCCTTGGCCATCATCTGGTGGCCTGGTTGTCGGCGCTACCCGCCCGTATCTAGTCCCGAGTCACTGAGCCTGATGAAGCTTCTCTACGCCGCTTGCAACACGAAGGACCTCGCCCGATTAAGCAGGGTCGAACAAGGCGTGGAGACGCTCTCTCGCGAAGGAAAGATGCTCCCCCGCGAACGGGAAAGCTTCGAACGGATCATCGCCCTCGCCAAGGAGGGGCAATGGGGCGAGGCAGAACAACAAGCATTCCGGTTCGCCGAGGATCAGATCGGCCAGGGTACGTCGTCAAAAAGACCCGCTGGCCATTGACCCTTGGTCGAACGACCACAATCGCAGATGCCCTTCACGACGCGGAGCGTCGTGCCATCTTGTCTGCCCGCGCTCTGCGGGGCGAACTATTTTGAAATTCTCCGCAAACTGCTGTTCACTTTTAGCTTCCTTCGCGCTACTTCTCTTATGGGGAGTTTAGCAAGGAAAAACTCTCGCTCGGAGGTGTCCCAAAATGTCCGCAAATGTCCGCAAATGTCCGCGCCGGAAAAAGATCGTTGTTCGCTCGCCAACCGAGGACTGACTGCCGTTCTGGCAGAGTGGAACAAAACGGAACATTTTGGAACACCAAAATAAGATGTTATCGGCCACGGGCGACTTGGATCGTTCTAAAACCAGGTCCAGGGGCGGGCGGTCGTGGAAAACTACTCAGGATTCAAAGCACCAAGAGGTTCGCGATGTTCGGAGTTTTTGCAATTCGCCGCAAGTCTGTGTTCGCCCAACTCTTGATTGGTGCGTTCATGTTGGTTGTTTGCAATCAGGCACGGGCGGCCGAGCCGTTCGAGGACAAGGTGCTTCCTTTCCTGAACACCTACTGCGTTCGCTGTCACAACGACAAAGAGAAGAAGGGCGAACTCGACCTGAAGCGTTTCACTTCCGCCGAGAAGATTTTTGAGGACTTCCGCCAGTGGAAACACGTGCTCACGTTCCTGCGGAAAGAGGAGATGCCGCCGGCCAAGGCGAAGCAGCCGACTGCCGAGTTGCGTGCCGAGGTGCTGGCCACGCTGGAGAAAATGCTTCTGACCGAGGCACGCAAGTATTCGGGTGATCCGGGAGTTGTGCCGCCACGCCGTCTGAGCAACGCGGCATACGACTACACCATCCGCGATCTGACTGGCGTGGATATTCGGCCGGCGAAGTCATTCCCGATCGACCCGGCCTCGGGCGAGGGTTTCAACAACACCGGCGAAGCGCTGACGATGTCCCCGGCCCTGTTCAAGAAGTACTACACTGCGGGTGAACTGGTCGCGGACCATGCCCTGCTCACTTCGACTGGTCTGAGTTTCGCCCCGCATGCCGCCGTCACGTTTGCCGATCGACAAAAATTCTACGAGCAGGCCATCATCCGTTTCTACGAATCGCACGCAGTCGATTACGAGAAGTATTTCACGTCGCTTTGGCAGTTCAAGCACAAGATTCCAGCATTAAAACCGCCCACGATTGAGGAATGGGCCAAGGTCGCGGGCCTGAGCCCGAAGTACCTGCGTTCGCTGTGGGAAGCGGTTGAAGGCGATTCGGCCGACAAGTTCCTCATCGCCTGGCTGCGACAGCGCTGGAATGCGTTGCCTGCTCCGAAAAACGAGATGGCACCCTTTGTACACCCCGAATTGCAGACGGCGGTGAGGGCGTTGGCTGCGGACATTCAGCAACTCAGCCAGCAACTCTGTCCAAAGGAAACGCCCGCCATCGTGGCGGATGCGGGCAACGGGCCGATTACCCACTTGGCCTGTCGAGGAATCACGGCCGAGTCGCGGGACGCGTTCGACAAGGCCGCCACGCTCAACCAGCAGCAGACGCTGGAGTTCAAGAATGTGACGGACAAGGCCTCGATCAAACTGGTCATTCAACTCGCGGACTTGAATGACACGAAAGCGGAAGGCACAGTATTCCTCAACGGGATTTTCTTCACGAACAATTTGACGACGGACAATAAGAATAAATGGCCGCTGCGAGCAGTGTTGGCCGAACATGCCCCGGACCAACTCAAGAAACTGAAGACGGAGGGGGAATCGCTCGTTCTCACGGCCCCGACAATGGTGGAGTTAGAGATCCCGACCAAGGCGTTCCTGCTCAAGGGAAAAGGGAATGTCACTTTCACAGTGGACTGTAGACTCAACAAATCAACGACCGGTCTGGCTCTCGTGCGACTGCTCGACCACAGTCCAGTGGCGAATGATGCGGCGACTCTTGGCTCACCGCTCATCGATCCGAAGCATCCGGCAGCGACACAGTTCGCCACTTCAGGTGAAGCATTCTGCAAGCTGTTCCCGAATCGCTTCTTCTATGTTGATTCGGCTCGGGGGCTCTCGGCCGGGTTTCACCTCATTGAGGGCTTCTTCCGGGACGACCGGCCTCTGTACCGATCAGTGCTGAGCGATTCGGAAAGGCACGAACTCGACCTGTTATGGTTCGAACTCTACTTCGTTACCGGCATCTGGGAGAAGATGCTCCGCGGCTTCGTGTTCTTCGAGCGCTCGGAGCGGAATCTCCTGAAGCACCCCGACTTCGATTCGTTCAAAGAGGAAGACTCGGAACTGGTCAAGGACGAGACTCTGGCGAGATTCAAGGAGGCTTACCTTAAACGATCGAATGTCAAGTTCACCGGCGACGAACTGGCCACGCATCCGATCAGCGTCTTCTTCGAGGATGTGCGGGCTGGGCTTCGCCGGCAAGCGGCGACTGTGAAAAAGGCCGATCGTACCCGAGCTTTTGAGGATATCCGCTGTTTGAAGTGCTCGCCCACCAGCCCGGCAGTGGCAATAAATCACTTTGTCTTTTGCAAGATCCTTGGTGATATGCTTCGGATCCCCCTTCTTCAGCTTGCTGAGCGGCAGGAGTTGGGCACCCTTCAAATGGCCTTCATCCCACTCCGATTGCTCGCGAACATCGAGCAGCACCGCCTTCTTGGCTTGCACGGCCTTCTGAACATCTGTTGGTGTGTCCTTGGTTTGGTCGGCGGACACGGCCGCTCCAGTTACCAGCAGCAGAATGAGCGTCCTCAAGCCGCATGAACAGGTCCGAATCTTGAATTCTCCTTCGGGAGGTAGCTGAAAAAACTTGCGATTCGATGCATATTCTATCGACAACAGTCAGTCATCCACATCGGCGATTGCGATTGTGCCGGCATCGCCTCCAGCGACGACCGTTAAGCCATCCGGAGCAAACGAAACCGCCCTCAAGCCACCGAGCGTCAAGTCGAGAACCGATTTGGATGCCCCAGTATGAGCGTCCCAAAATCGGAGCGAGCCGTCCTTGCCAACCGAAACGAGCAACCGGCCGTCGGCTGAGAAACTCACGGCCCGAACCTCACCCTTGTGGCCTCGGCAGACTCGATCCTCGCCGAGAGAAAGCTGTCCGCGATCGTCGAACGACCACAGATAGACCTGGTTCCCGGCCGCCGCCGCAAGCCGATCGCGACCCGGATTGACTGCCAATGCTTGAACCGGCGAAGGAATATTCCGGAAGGCTGGGTCTTCGTCGCTGTCCAGCCGATGCACGGCCACGCTTCGATCCGCGGAACCCGTGACAAGCACATTTGATCGGCAGAACGCAATGGCCCCAATTTGATTCAAATGAACTTCGATTTGCTTCAGGCCTCGCCAGGATCTTGAATCCAAGATCAGTACCGTGGAAGGCTCATCCCACCAGCCACAAGCGAAAGCCAATCGTTCACCATCCGGAGAAAACGCAATGGCAGAAACCGGGCCATCCTGCCCGGCCAGCCCCGCGAGTTCGCGGCGAATTCGCAAGTGTGTGTCTCGTATTTGCACCACGCCATGATCGATGCCGGCGATTGCGAATTGGCGGCCGTTCGGATGCCAGGCGATTTGAGCAATGCGTTCTTCCGTCTTTTCAATTGCGAACGATTCACGGCCCTCGGACCGTGCCGGCCACTGACTCATGGCAATGCCGCTGTACCCAGAAATCGCAAGCAGCGTTCCATCCGGGCTGAATGCCAGATGCGTGAGCGTTTCGATGCCAACATCCACAATTCGCATGACTAATCGAGATCCCAAACAACGATGGTGCCTAAGTCTCCTGCCGCAGCGGCACGCAGACCATCGGAGGATACTGCAAGCGCCGTCACTCGATTACCTACGGGCCAGGTGAAACTCGCTCGCTGGGAAGCACGCTCCAGATCCCATGAGCGGACAGTACCGTCCCAGCTTCCGCTAAAGAGGGTCCGAGCATCGGCGGCGAACGCGAGCGCCGACACCGTGCCCTGATGTCGCCCCAGTGTCGCCGGCGGTGATGGCCAGCGGTCGAGGTCGAAGAGCAGAATCTCCCAATCCGAGGAGACAGCCAACTTGCGGCCATCGTGGGAGAGTGCAATCGCCCGGCAATCATTTTTCAGAATCGCGGCCTTCCCGGGAGGGCGGGAGACGTCTTGTACTCGAAGCAGCTTTGTATCGGTCGCCCAAGCAACCAGCTTGCGTTGTGGAAGAGTGGTTAGGGCTCGAATGCCATTGACCACGTCAAAGGGAAAGCGTCGAGTTTTCCCCGGAACGAGATCAAGTAACGAAAGCGTCGATGGCCGAGCGACGGGCCCAGGTCGTTCGCCGATGCCAAAGACAACCGTGCCTGGTCCTGAATACCCAATCGCACTCACCGCATGTTGGAGGATTTCGCTCTTGAACAAGATGCGTTGATCGCGTGTGTCGTGGATGCGAACCGTGCGGTCGTTGCCGCCGGTCGCCAGATACCGTCCCTCCGGTGAAAAGACGACACAATTGACGCCATCCGCATGCAAGTTCCAGGAGCCAAGTTCATTCGGCGGAGACCAAAGCCGAACCAGGCCATCCTTGCCCGCGCTGGCAAGCATCTCTCCGTCGGGCGAAAAAGCCACGGCGTTGACGAGGCCGGTATGTCCTTCGAGCACGAGCATTGAGTTCGTCCGTGATAGTCACTTTCCCTCATTATGAAACAAATCGGCTTCGGAGGTCAGGCCAGCTCCGCCCCGAGAGGGAAATCCTTCGCGTCGCGGCTAAACGGTTGGCGATTCAACTCTACAATCCCCTCATGCTCTTTGACTCGCTCGCTATTGTTGGTGTGGGACTGATCGGCGGCTCGGTGGGACTGGCTGCGAAGGCCAGGGCTGCCACCCGCCACGTTGTCGGCATCGGCCGGAATGCGGACACGCTGGCTCAAGCAAGATCGCTCGGCGTCATCGACGAGTTCAGCACCGATCTTGCTGCCGTTGCGTCTGCCGACATGGTGGTCTTTTGTTCTCCCGTCGATCAGATTGCAAGACAGGCTCGCGAGGCAGCCAGTCACTCAAAGCCCGGCGTCCTTTTCACGGATGCCGGCAGCACCAAGGCGAACATCGTTCGCGATTTGGAACCTCATCTGCCGGCCCATGTCCGTTTCGTTGGTGCCCATCCTCTCGCAGGTTCGGAGAAACAAGGTGCCGAGAATGCCCGAGTGGATTTGTTCCAGGATCGAGTCTGTGTCATTACGCCGACAGCCATTACAGACATCGCCGCGACGGAGCGAGTATCGCTCTTCTGGCAAGCGCTGGGCTGCAAAGTGAAACGCCTGACGCCCGAAGAACACGACTTGGCCCTGGCGACGACCAGTCACTTGCCGCATTTCGTGGCCGCGTTGTTGGCAGGACAATTGTCGGAAAAATGGCGAGAATTCACGGCCACGGGCTTCCGCGACACGACAAGAATCGCGGCAGGTGATCCAGCACTCTGGACAGCGATCGCTCTGGAAAATTCGCTCGCCGTTTCGCACGCATTCGATCAGTTCGCCAAGCAAATGGACAAACTTCGTGAGGCCGTGCTGAAATCGGATGGCGAGTCTGTGAATCATTTGTTGACCGAAGCCAAAAAGGTGCGCGATGCTCTGGGAAGTTGAAATTCGGCCGCTTGGTCGCGACAGCGAACGAGAACGCGTCTGCGAGGAGTTCAACCTGCTCGCGAACTCCAGTCGTGGTGGCGATCTAGTTCGAGCCTCCGCGCGAGGTTTCCTGCTCGAAGGAGCGATTGCACACGATGCTGCCGAGCAACTGGCGAGGGAATTGCTGGTCGATTCAGTCGTTGAGTCCGCGATCATCTCGGAAGTTGGCAAGAGATTTGAGGATCAGACCATCACGGTGCTTCTGAAGCCGGGCGTGATGGATCCTGTGGCCGAAAGCGTCTTGATCGCGACGGCGGATCTAGGCGTGCCGTTGCAAGCCGTGCGAACGTTTCGCCGTTACTTCAGCACCAGCGAGTTGAATCCGAGCGACCGCGACTTGCTCTGCCGCAAGGTGCTGTCGAACGACGCCATTGAACAGATCGTCATCGGGGCTGTTCGGGCCGAGCATCTCACACATGGCAAGCCGTATACCTTCCGCAAAATTATCGTGCCACTGCTCGCCCTCGACGATGAGGGCCTTGTCAAGCTCAGCAAGGAGGGACAACTTGCCCTGAATCTGGACGAAATGCTGACTGTACGGTCGCACTTCCGCGAGCAGAGCCGCGATCCGAGCGACATTGAGCTGGAAAGCATCGCCCAAACCTGGTCCGAGCATTGCTCGCACAAGACGCTCAAGGGGCCGATCGATTACACCGAGACGATTGATGGCCAGACTAGCACGAAGCGCATCAGCAACTTGCTCAAGGAAACGATTTTCGGTTCGACGCAGGAACTTCGCAAACGCATGGGCCTCGACGACTGGTGTGTGAGTGTCTTTGCCGACAACGCGGGCGTGGTGAAGTTCGACGACGATTTTCATGCGTGTTTCAAGGTGGAAACGCACAATCATCCCTCGGCCATCGAACCATACGGCGGCGCGAACACCGGCCTTGGCGGCGTGATCCGCGACCCGCTCGGCACCGGCTTGGGCGCGAAACCGATCTGCAATACTGATGTCTTTTGCTTTGCTCCCCCGGACTATCCGCCAGATCAGTTGCCGCCTGGCGTGCTTCATCCACGTCGAACGATGATTGGCGTGGTGACTGGCGTAAAGGATTACGGCAACCGCATGGGCATCCCCACGGTCAACGGGGCCGTCATCTTCGACGAGCGTTATCTGGCCAATCCACTCGTATTCTGTGGTACGGCCGGCCTGATTCCCGTCGATCGCATGGAGAAGGCCGCCCAGCCCGGCGACTTGATCGTGGCCGTCGGCGGCCGCACCGGTCGCGATGGCATTCACGGCGCGACGTTTTCTTCGCTGGAACTCACCGAAGAATCCGAGTCGATCAGCGGCGGGGCCGTACAGATCGGCAATGCCATTACGGAGAAAAAGGTACTTGACGTGATTCTTCAAGCCCGTGATCGTGGGCTGTACAACGCGATTACCGATTGTGGAGCGGGCGGCTTCTCGTCGGCAGTCGGCGAAATGGGAGCCGACCTTGGAGCTCATGTTCATCTTGAGAAAGCCCCACTGAAGTACGACGGGTTGAGCTACACGGAAATCTGGATCAGCGAAGCACAGGAGCGCATGGTCCTGGCCGTGCCGCGTGAGAAATGGAAGGATCTTGAATTCCTCTGCCGTAGCGAGGGGGTCGAAGCTGCCGCGATTGGCATCTTCGAGAGGACCGGCCGACTGAAACTGAGTTACCTGGGCGAAGAGGTCGGCGATCTATCGATGCACTTCCTGCACGATGGACGGCCAGACGTGGCAAAAAAGGCGGAGTATCGAGTACCGAGTACTCAGTACTCAGTACTCAGTACTCAGCCGAAGCCCAAAGACGCTCATGCTGCACTGTTGCACATCCTCGGCACTTACACCGTCGCCTCCAAAGAGTGGATCATTCGCCAGTACGATCACGAGGTTCAGGGCGGCAGCGTGGTCAAGCCGCTGACAGGCGTGAAGAACGACGGGCCGTCCGACGCGGCCGTTGTGAATCCAGTGCTGGGTTCATGGAAAGGCCTGGCTTTCGCGAATGGTCTTAACCCCCTCTATGGCGACATCGACCCATACTGGATGGCCGCCGCCGCGATTGATGAGGCGGTCCGGAACGCGGTGTCTGTTGGTGCCGACCCCAAGCGGATCGCGATCCTCGATAATTTCTGTTGGGGCAATGTGAACGATCCTGCCGTCCTCGGTTCGTTGGTACGTGCGGCCCATGCCTGCCGCGATGTCGCACTCGCGTTCGGCACTCCGTTCATCAGCGGAAAGGACAGCCTCTACAACGCCTATACCTCGGAAGGCCGCAAGATCTCCATTCCCGGCACGCTCCTCATATCAGCCATGGGGATTGTCCACGACGTGCGCCAGTGCGTGACAATGGACCTGAAGGAGCCGGGGAATCATCTGTATCTCGTAGGTGAAACGAAGGATGAACTCGGCGGTTCTCATTATCATGTTGTGACCGGCCAAGCGGGGGGAGCGGTGCCACGCGTCGATCTGCTTAAAGCCCCGAAGATTTTTCAGGCGGTCCACGCGGCAATCACCAAGGGACTGGTGAGAGCCTGCCACGATCCGAGCGAAGGCGGTCTGGCCGTGGCACTCGCGGAGATGGCATTCGCGGGCGGAGTAGGCGCGGACGTGACCAACCTGAAGG
>Ga0105046_10017654_pt1 | contig 10905 bp, 10 predicted proteins | sample MAT03_FD_78385 | JGI IMG/M metagenome (GOLD analysis project Ga0105046, IMG submission 78385) | Freshwater microbial communities from Lake Fryxell liftoff mats and glacier meltwater in Antarctica - MAT-03 (megahit assembly) | ecosystem: Environmental > Aquatic > Freshwater > Ice > Liftoff...
GCAACTGCTGTTAATGCCGGTTCTCGTTCCGGTCATTCATTTCGCGGGATTCGCCCGCCACCTATTCCAGACAGGTGTTGGGTATTGTCGTCTGCGCTCGGGTCGTTTCTGCGTTTCCGGGGTCTACTCTTTCCATCTGTTGGACAAACGGGAGACCTTTTCAGATTTCACTATTGAGCCTCTTACCGTTCATCGAACACTCCCAGTGGGAGTGGAGGATCTACCACCGCGCATTCGAAAACTATTTACACGGGAAACAAGTTACTTGTTTTCCAAAGGCGGTCTTGTCACGCCCAAGGGCTCCTGCTTGCTCGCAAAACCGTATGCGATAATTCTAGACAACGGAAAAATCTTCAAGGAACCCAGTCAACAGTTCAGCAAATCAATCTTTGAGCATCCGACAATCGCGAGAAAAAAGTTGGAAATAGATGTGGAGGTTTCGAACGGCTGGGCAGCTTTTGCTCACGGGGACCTCAACTACTATCATTGGCTGGTTGATCTTCTTCCATTGTTGCTATTGCCCAACTACAGAGAACAGATTCACCGCGAACGCCCCACTTTGATTCTTCCCCGTTTTGATTACGCCTTTCAGAAAGAGTCATTTGCTCTCTTGGAGCTTCCAGAATGCGAAATCGTCAATACTCCTAATAAATCAAATGTCGTGAGGATAGATAGGCTCAATGTGCCGGTTTTGCCGCGAGCGACCAATCAGGCTCACCCAAACGTCGTACAGGCACTGCGCGATCAGTTTCTCCCAAATGTAGCAAATTCGCTTTCGAAGCGCCGAATTTACCTCACTCGTATGGGGAGCAAGCGGTGCATTACCAACGAAGAGGAGATCAGACATCTTCTGGAAAGGTATGATATCTCGACTGTTCGATTGGAGGACATGTCCTTTCATATGCAAGTTCAACTATTTTCGAATACCGAACTGGTGATTGCTCCACATGGAGCGGGGGCCGCCAATATCATATTTCTTCCGGAAGGTGCCTCTGTCATTGAGTTGTTTTCCCCAAACTACGTTGTGCCTTGTTACTGGAGGATCGCGAATGTGCGAAAATGTAACTACGCGATCTTGCTCGGGAAGCCTTATCGTTCCTTCGAACCGGAATCGGAAAGCTACATGGTTAACCCAAGGGAGCTCGAATGCTTGATCAAACGCGTAATTGCCATTTCGAAACGCTAATGGAAGGTGTTATGTCTGGATATGGTTAAGGATCATCAGATTACGGAATAATTGAAGTTGGTGCATTTTTTTGGGTCAAGCCATCCACTTCCAAGAGGGTAATATTATTGTCGATCAAGCGAGATGCGATTAACCGGTTTTTAGTCTGTGGCTCGATGCGTGGGCGGCTTTCCGAGGTCGAGACTCCACCTCTGAACGCGTTGTCCGAGCTCCGATTCGGTAAGTCTCACATCCGAGCAATCAACTTCCTGTGATTAGAATATTCCTCGAGAGTGCACCCGCAGTTTGCCGGAGGGTCGCAGTTCCCGTCTCATGATGTTTTCCTTTACGGCAGACCGGGTCCGCAGCGAATTTCTCAGCGGCGAGCAATTTCAGCGCTGCTGTGACGTGATCTGGAGCGTGGACCGCCGGGCCGGAATGCGATGCCCGATCGGACAGATCACTCCGGGAGCAGTGGTCTTCGCCAAATCGGACCACTATCTGCCGCTTTTTTGGAGTCTGAAAAAGCGCCGTGCCCGGACAATACTCGTCACAACAGAGAGCGACTTTGCGATAACGCCGGAGATTTCCAGCATGAGGCCACCTCAAGTGGCGGGATGGTTTTCGACCAATGCCATCGCTCCGGATGTGGCGTCCTTGCCTCTGGGATTGGGAAACTCCTATTGCACCGTCACGACCAAGGCCCGCGAGCTTGCTTCCCTCCAGCTTGAGCACACTGGACGCAATAAATGGCTCTATGCCAATTTCCGTTGCGAAACCCATCCGGACCGCATCTCCGTCATGGCGCATTGTCGAGCGCAGAAAGGCGGATGGATGACCCTTCGGGAGGGAGGGGTTTCCCAGGATCAGTTTTTGTGTGAAATGACAGAACATCGTTTCGTTCTCTGTCCCAGAGGGAATGGGATTGACACCCATCGGATGTGGGAGGCTCTTTACAGCAAGACAATCCCGGTCACCCTGAGGCACCCGGCGCTGGCAGCCTTCGAGGATCTTCCAATCCTTTTTGTCGATGACTTCAGGGAGGTCACTCAGGGTTTTTTAGAGGAGAAGCATCGGAGAATGAGCGCCACCGATTGGAATGAGGAAATGCTGTTCCTGCCGTGGTGGAGGCGGAAGTTTTCCGAAGCGGTTGCGAGCATCCCCAACGACCGCGTCTCCTTTCTTTCCTATATCGCCGCGCGATGGTGACGGTCGCGCGGGTTAAATCAACACACCCGGAGGCGGGGCAATATGATCACCTTTTTTTGCATTCCTAAACCCTTCACGGGTGAAACCCGCAGCCGGCAGATCAATGCATTAAGAAGCTGGCAGGCTCTTGATGTAAAATGCGAGGTGCTTGTGTTCGGGGATGAGGAGGGCGTGGCGGGCGCCTGCCGTGAGGTAGAAGGCCGGCATGTTCCCCATATCGCTCGCAACGAACAAGGCACTCCCTTGCTGGACTTTGCCTTCCGCGAGGCGCAACAACTCGCCCACAACGAACTCCTCTGCTACGCCAACTCGGATATTGTGTTTTTTCCCGATCTCCTGCTTGCCTCAAAAAACCTGTGCCGGGACGTGAGCGGCCCATATCTTGCCGTCGGCCAACGCCGGGGTTTTGATGCCGCTGACGCAAAATATCGGGAGGGCGAGTGCTGGAGTCCGGAAATTATCCAACGAGAGGGCCGCATGGATGGTGTTTTGTTCATTGACTATTTCCTCTTTACCAAGTCTCTCTTCGCGAATATTCCTCCCTTCGCCGTGGGACGTCCCGGATGGGACAACTGGATGATCTATGAGGCCCGGAGAAAACAGATTCCTGTGATTGATCTCACCGCAAAAGTGCTGGCGGGTCACCAGGATCACGATCACAAGCACACGGCGGAAGGCCTCTCTGGTGGCAGGGATGCGCTGTGGTGCGGCCTCGAAGCACAGAAGAATCGACGGCTTGCCGGCGGGCATATCTTCGGCGTCGACGATGCGACCCATCATCTGGACGAGTCAGGTTCGCTCGTTCTGCGGGTCCGCCCCTTTTATTTTTGGCACCGACTCCGTGAGGCGCATGAGATTTTTCCTCGTTGGCGGTGGGTGCTGCTGCTCCTCTGGAAACTGGTCTTGGCACAGTCAAAGATGGATCGCCAGATCCGCCTTTTCCTTCTGCGCCGGGGAGTCGGTCTTTTCCCCAACAAAGAAAAACGCCATTCCATCCCGAAATAATTTTTCCGACATTGGCCCGGCTCATCGCACTACGGACGCCCAACCACGCAGGAAGCACCTATGACCCGGTGGCTTGAGACTGCGGTGATCTTGTGGAAAAACTCCAATGGTGTCTTAACCATCCCTCGGAAGGAGTGCACGTTGTGCAGGCAGCGCACGACGTTCTTCCACCTTGCTGCAACAAGGAAAAGCTTGCGGGAAACGTGAGGAATACGCTGCACCAGCTTAAGAGACCATGAAAATCACGGTTAGCAGTCCTGACGGCCTCGGGGACTTCATTCTCCGCCTGCCGATGCTCACGGCGTTGCGCGACGCTGGCCACATCTTGCAACTTTTGATGCGTCGGCCCGCGGCAGACCTTGCGGCTTTTGTTTTTCCCGACGCGGAGATTCATCTGATCGGACCAGATCCCTATCACCCGGCAACCCGGAAAAAGACAAATCCCTTCAAGGCCGAACACCGTGCAATCCACTGTTTTGGCCCCGATGTGTATGTTGCGGCGCTCTTTCATCTCAACTTTTTCGATCAGATCTGGATCGAGCGTGGAAACCGCGGCGGGCGCCTTGCCGGTTTCACCTGCAACGAGGATGGCTGGTCCTCCAACACAACATGTCACCCGCTGGAATTATCCCGGCAATTTTCAATCGCTGTTCCGGTTACTCGGGACCTGCCCGAAGTGGAAAAAAACCACCTGCTTACCAATGCGATGCTGGAGCGCATCGTCGATCCGGTTGCACCCCACCTTGAGCCGTCACCGGCAGCGTTCGGGGATGCCCGCGCGTTGTTGCACCGGCACGGTCTGCGGGAAGGCGGTTACTGGATCGCCTGCGTCGGCACACGGAAAGGCATTGATGCCAAGGATTGGGGCGAAAAAAATTGGATGAAGTTTTTCGATGAAGCGCTATCCGGTAGAGCCCTGCTTTTCCTCGGCAACCCGAAGGAGTCTCCCTCCGTGGATCGTATTCGTAACGGAATGTCTTCCGGCTCCCAAACGGTCAGCCTCGCTGCGGATCCACCCGCCATTCCTCTTTCCCTCGCGCTAATCGCTCTTTCGGCGGGATACGTGGGGCGGGATTCCGGCGTCATGCATATGGCTGCAGCAATGGGACGTCCCCTGCTCGCGATTTTTGCTGGCGGACATTGGGGGCGCTTCCTTCCGGTGACAAAATCCGGTGTCGTCGTGACGCAAGACTGGCCGTGCCGGGGTTGTGAATTCTGTTGCGCCCACGACGACGCGCAATGCATCCGTAGTGTGCCGATGTCCACCATGATCGCAGGCTGGCACATCTTGCAAAACCAATCGTCCGATGGATTGCGTGTGCTCGAAATTCCTCTGCCAGCAGAACAATTCGAGAAAATCGCCCGCGTTGCGTCTCGAAAATATGCCAAGGTTTTCCAGGAATTCGAGCGCTGGAAGAGTGATCAGCAAAGGCCCATTAACGGCCTGGATGCCCTTGGCATGCGGCTGCGATTGTGGGCGCGGAAAAAATCGTTATGAAATTCAAGAACTCTCGCACCGCGTTGAGCCGCGTGAGCGTCGCGGTCGGAAATCTTCTGTGCACTCTCCGGTCCGATCTCTCCAGCTTTCGGCCCAAGGCCCAAGAATCCCCCGAAAGGCTGGCTTCGTCCGACATCCCGGCGAGCGAAGAACGCCCCGTCATTTTCGCATCTTATGCCACCGGCCCAGACCTTAACGGCAGCCACCGTTATTGCGGGGGTGAGAAATTGTTGAACAACCTTGTCCTGCTGCTGCGTCGCCAGGGATACGAAGCATTCATGGTCAGCATCGACGGAAAGAATGCCGGCTGGCTGACCGAGCATGCCCCATTTCTTTCTCTTGGGGAATTCCGCAACCGGCTCGCCGGGAACGGACCCGTGCGATGTGTCACCTCGTGGCCCACGGCAGATGCCTTCCTCACTCATTGCCCGAAATTCTACTTTTGGGATCAGGAACTCGCGGCCTCCGCCCGCGGGCAGTTTCCCGTTTTGGCTCATCTCATGAGGAACGGCCGGATCGTTCGTACTGCGGGCGTGAACCGTGCGGTACAGGCCTTTCACCACGCTGTATTCGAGCGACAGACTGTTCTGCTCCGCCAGCTGGTCGACGAAAAATACTGGCAACCCAACGAACCTCGACGCATCAAGAACCGCGTCGGGTATTTTGATGAGGGCGGGCACACCTCGGAGTTTATTCGGGTCGTCCGGGATCAAACTGCGGCGCAAGGCCACCGCCTCGAATTTGTGGAGTTGCGGGGAGACGAGCCTCAAATTATCGAGCAAATGCAGCAGTGCGCAGTTTTCCTCGCCCTCAATACTGGCAAGAGCCCACTCTGGGGCGAGGGAGGTCCCATGAGCCCGCAGGAAGCAATGGCCTGCGGAACTGTGCCGGTCTGTTTCGATATCAACGGACCTTGGGAATTGATCCAGCAGAATTACAATGGTGTGATTCTCAATGATTTTACACCCGCCGCGCTCTCCGAAGCGGTGCAGGAAATTTTCCGTGTTCCAGAACGCCTTGAGGAGATGAGCCAACGGTGTCTGAAAATGACCCGCGCTTCCCACACAATGGAGGCCCGCTGGCCGGCCGTGCGGCGGTTCCTCGATCTGCCTGAATGAACGCAGGAGGCAGCTTCCGGCGCTTGTGGCTGGTCGATCATTTGTTGCGGGACGGCGTTGGACACCATTCCGGCTACAATGCCGCCCTTGCGGCAGCGGCTGATCGGACGGGGGTTGCTCCGGTGGTGGTCGGTCACCGCGACGCAGCGAGGAGGAGTTTCCCACGATTCCCGACGATCCCTCATTTCCGTACCGATTGGAGGTCCGAGCCGCCGGGATGGATTGCAAGTGATCAGCGATTGCTTGCTGCGCTGGAAGCGCTAAGCACCCGCCGGTTCATGAAAGATTTGCGGTGCTTACCCCCGCACTTAGGGGAAGCGGACCTGGTCTTTGCGCAAATGATTGCCCCGCGTCACTTGCTGGCATGGGTGCGATGGCTGGATGAACGGACGGTCCGTCCGGTGCTCGCCCTGCACCTCGGCTACCAACCTTGGCGGTTCGAGCGACCCGAGGTACGGGCCGCTTTGCAAGCCTTGGGCACGGACGCGGCGCATCTCCTCCTCGTGACCGACAGTGAAAAGCTCGTAGGCCCGTTCGAGAAGGCCCTCGGAGCCCCGGTTCATCACCTCCCACATGTCGTCGAAACCGAGTTTCCGCCGGCGGCCCCAAGCTCGGGTAGACGTCCGACGGTGTTTTTTGCCGCAGGGAATGCTCGCCGCGAAAAAGGATTCGCCGACCTGTTGGAGGCGTTGATCCTCCTCGCGCCCGGGCTCTCCGTCGGCGAGTTGGTTGTGCGCCTGCAATGCCACCGGCCTGATTCGGTCAGCGCCGGGCTTTTGGCGCGAACAAATGTCTGCGCGGGCGTGACACTGCTGGAGGATGGATTGCGAGAGGAAAATTACAACGAAGACATCGCCGGAGCCGACGTGCTTCTTTTACCATATCATCTTGACCACTATGCCATGCGCACGAGCGGCGTCTTTTGCGAGGCGCGCTGTGCAGGGCGCCCGGTGATCGCCACCCGGGGTTCCTGGGCGGGTGACCGCGTGGAGAGGCAAGGCGGTGGTTGGATCATCCCGGAGAAAAACCCACAGGCCCTCGCTGCGGCGATGGCAGCCGCCTGCGGCCCGGAGTTAACCGCCAAGTCCGCAGAGGCCCGCGCTTTACAGGAGCACTCCCGACAGGAATTCAGCCCCGATGGGTTTGTGGCCTCCCTCCTGCAGATTGCAAACCGGAACCCGTGATCCCGCAAGAACCACCCTTGTTCCGCCGCTTACGTCGCCGGTGGCTTGCAGCCCTCCGGCTGCGCTGCTGCACGCCAGAGCGCCGCAGCATGAGCAGCCACGGACCGGCAGCCATTGCCGTAGTCCGCAACGAATTGCTCCGTCTTCCCAGGTTTCTCCATCACTACCGAAAGCTCGGGGTCGAAAAGTTCTTTATCATTGAGAACAACTCGACAGATGAAACTGCAAATTGGCTGGCCGCGCAGGAGGATGTGTGTCTTTACCGAACGGCAGAGACCTTCGAGCGCAAAGAGGCGTGGATTGACCTGCTAGTCCGGCGGCATGCGGCTGGCCGCTGGTGCCTCGTGGCCGACGCCGATGAACTTCTGGATTTCCCCGAAAGCGAGCGCCTCGGTTTGCCCGGGCTCTGCTCCTACCTTGATTCGCACGCCTTCAACACTCTTCACGCCGTTCTTATGGATTTCTATCCGGGCGGTCCCCTGGCCGAGACGGGCTATGCGGCGGGGACGGACTATTTCGAGCGGGAATGGTATTTTGATCCGCCGGACCAGTTGGTAAAAGTGCCGCGGTTGTTCGGACCAGAGGCCGGTCTCGACCACCGGCTGGCGGGCGGAGTGCGGGAACGAGTTTTCGGCGTCCGCAATTGCTGCTCCAAATTCCCGCTGATGCGATACACGCCCGGGATGTTCCTGCGTGACGGGCAGCATCACATCGAAGGCGCTCGCATCGCGGACTTGCGGGCTGTGCTCTACCACTTTAAATACCTTCAGGATTTTCAGCCGCGAGTCTTCGAGGAATCCCTGCGCGGGGAGCACTGGAACGGAGCTTCGGAATACAAGGAATACGCCCGGGTGGCTGTCAACCGCAGTGAGGCATTACAAATGCGTGACGCCAGTTCCCTTCGCTTTGCCGGATCCCGGCAGATGGAAGTGCTCGGAGTGACTTTGCGGCCAGAGGGTTTCACCGAGTTTGCGGACCGCTGGAAAGCCGGAAAATGAACATCAGCGTCGTCATACCCTGCTACAACTCGGCACACCTGGTCAGCGCCTCGGTCCGCAGCGTCCTCGCCCAGACCCTTCCTGCCGGGGAAATCATCGTCGTGGACGACGGGAGCTCAGACGACCCGGCGGCGGCCTTGCGGGAATTTGGAACATACGTACGGTTGCTCCGCCGCGAAAACGGCGGGCTCTCCGCAGCGCGCAACAGCGGGGCCGCAGCAACCAGCGGCGACTGGCTTCTGTTCCTTGATGCCGACGACAGTCTCTTTCCCGACGCCCTTGAGCGCTTGTCTGCCACCGCAGAGGAGACCAGAGCCGGTGTCACCTACGGCTTCGTGCTCCAACGCAACGAGGAGGGAGGCAAACTTCACAGCCTGGCCGGGGGAGCGGCCGGAGATCCCCCGTTGCCAGCGAAAGCGGCATTCTGGTGGACGCCGCTGGCTACGGCAGGATGCGCCCTCATCCGTCGTGATCTCCACGCTGTCATTGGCGGCTTCGACGAGAACTTCCGCCAGGTCGAGGATGCGGAGTATTGGCTGCGCTGCGGGGTCACGGCACCCTTTGCCCACACCGGCACCATGATTCTCGATAAGGCCTACCACGGCGGCTCACTCGGCCAGAGGCGCGCCTCGGCCGTCTGGTATCGCCTGCAACTCCAGCGCAAATTTCTCGACTGGTGCGCCGTACAACACGTCGACACGGCATTTCTGCAGACGGGTCCGCGGCAGATGGTGGACCATGCGCTGACGCAGGCCTGGCGGGCGGAGGCCTGGGCTTTGCTGGGTCCCTTGCTCGGCCAGGCGCGGGCCATGGGCGTGTTCACCCCGTGGTGCGCGAAGGCGGGTCTGAAATTCCTGTTCCTGCAACTCACCGGGAGGGCTTCGGCCCGACCGGCGTTCTGTCGCGAAGTGTGGGCGGCGTGGCGCGAAGAAGCTCAAAAATCATGCTGACCGGATTGAGACATAACGTGCGGCAGGTCTGGGCCAAGATCGGACGGACATTTTTTGCCGAGGAGGCGATCCGCAGGCATGTGCGGCCATCGAGGGGCATCGCGGACCCCGCAGTCCACATGCTGGTGTCCTCGAAGACGTGGCACGCCGGGATTCTCGCAGCCGTGACCTTTGAGCACCACAGCGGGCGGCGATGGAAGTTTTTCATCCACGATGACGGCACCCTTGAAAAAACCCACCGCAAGCGGATCACCGACGTGTTCGATGATGCCACGATCGTCGATCGTGCCGCAGCCGATGCGCGGGCGCGCGAGTTCCTCGCGGGCCACCCCAAGTGCCTCGACCGCCGCGGGCGGCACAATTTGTTCCTGAAATTCTCAGACTTTATCGCATGGACACCGGGGCGCCGGTTCATCGTGCTGGATTCAGATGTGATATTTTTCCGTGCGCCAGGTGAAATCGTGGAATGGGCGGAGTCCGGTGCGGACACCTGCCATTATAACGAGGACACCAAGGAAAAATACTGCATCCCGCGGGCCTTCATAGCGGAGCGCCTCGGGGTTGAGATGTGGCCGAGATTCAACAGCGGCCTGGTTTTACTTCCCTCGGCGGCCGTGTCTCTGGCCCTTTCGGAGAGACTGGCAGTTGCTTTCGAGGACGACGCGCACCATCCGCAATTTTTTGAGCAGACGCTCTACGGCCTGATGAGTTCGATCTGGAACCGCGGTGGGCCGCTGCCGTCAACCTACGAAATTAGCTGGGGTTACCTGCGTCGGAGGCACGCAACCTGCCGCCATTACGTGGGTGATTTCAAGCACGATTTGCTTTATATTGAAGGGGCGACCTCCTTCTGGTGGCGCACGTGCGTGCTCAGGAAACGAGCGAACACCCTATGAGTGACTCGCCGAAGAAACCCAATTCCGCGCTTTCTGCCGATATGGAGCGGCGTTGCCGCAGGCATAACCTCACAACTTCGTGGGCCCGCTGGAGGTTCTTTCTCGCCGAGCCGCAATACCGCACGTTGTTTTGGTGGCGGCTGGCTAGGGCAGGCGGCCCGCTGTCTTCCCTGTTCCGCCGCCTCTATCTGAGAAGTTCCAGAAGCAGCGGCTTGGAGATCAACACCCGGGAACTCGGGGGCGGAGTCATCATGCCTCATTGGGGCCGCATCATTTTGAACGCCGAAAGCATTGGCCGGGATCTTTATGTTCTACACAATGTCACCGTCGGCAATGACTACACCACTGGGCTGCCGGTTCTTGGCGACGACGTGTTTCTAGGGACGGGCTGCACAGTGCTCGGTGCCATCTGCATAGGCGACCACGTTGTCGTTGGTGCCGGCAGCACGCTGATGACAGACGTCCCCTCATGTTCGCTGGTGGCAGGAAACCCTGCAAAAGTTGTGCGGAGTATAGAGACGGATTACATCCGCAGGATGATCGGCTACTGATGAGCGCTGCCAAAATCATTGGCATCGTGCTCGCGCGCAATGAGGAGCGCCACATTGAAACCGCAGTGCGCAACGCTGCGGGCTTCTGCGATCAGATGCTGCTCTGCGACCATCGGTCCGAGGATGCCACGCCGTACATCCTGCGAGGGCTTTCCGGCGAAATTCCTTCAGCCGAGTTTTATGCTCTCGACCACCCGCGCGAGTCGCACGACCTGCTCAAGCCTTTTTGTGGAACGGCGACATGGGTTTTCGCGGTCGATGGCGATGAAATTTACGACCCAACTGGTCTTGGCCATCTGCGCTCGCGGATCCTTAGTGGCGAGCTTGAAGC
>Ga0105046_10017658_pt1 | contig 10903 bp, 9 predicted proteins | sample MAT03_FD_78385 | JGI IMG/M metagenome (GOLD analysis project Ga0105046, IMG submission 78385) | Freshwater microbial communities from Lake Fryxell liftoff mats and glacier meltwater in Antarctica - MAT-03 (megahit assembly) | ecosystem: Environmental > Aquatic > Freshwater > Ice > Liftoff...
GGCGGTGCGGCCAATGCCAACAGGGCGGTCCAAGGAAGCAGCAACCATGCCAGCGCGTGCAGCGCCAGGCGCGGGCCGCGGAAGAATGTGCGTAAGGCGAAGCGCCATAACGGTCCTCCCGCGAAAGCACGCAACACATCAACGATCGCCGCGCCCGCAACCATTGCGCTGGGCTTGCCCGGGTCAAACGGATATGCGATGAACACAGCTTCCCGTCGGTGAGGCTGCAACTTTTGCTTGAACTTATGTAGTCCGCTAAAGTTGAACAAACCCCGCGTCACCGCGGCAATTGTCCGTAGCGGGCGGGGCACGTCGCCGAACAAAGGCACCATTCCTAAAGACACTTCCCGCACCTGGTAAGGTTCTTGGGCCCGTTGCCCGAGCTTCATCACCGCGTCTATTAGCAGTTCGCTGGTGCCATTTGGTGCGTTCGGCAAGCGCAGCAAATCTTGGAGCACCCACGCTTGCCGTTGCGGCAACGCCACCACGCGCGCCACGGCAATCACGTTTTCACCTTGAACCGCAGCCAAAACGTGAATGCTCTCATCCCACGTCACGAGGCTGGGCTCCAGCTGCACCACGAACCGCAACGGCTCCATCTCTCGACTCGACAGCCACCGCGAGACCAACGCGGCGACGGGCCGTCTCCATGGACCAGTGGCGGCTGCAACATCGACCGGGTTTATGGCGACGATGGAAAGCCCCTTGCCGCGTGCTCGCCGCAGTTGGGCGCGTAAAGACGCCGACGTGGCCAGCGTCTGCCCCCAGCAGTTTGGGTTCCACCAACCTTGCCAGCCGATGCACAGCCCTTTCAACCCATCCACTCGTTCCAGTGCGCGTTCTTCAACAGCGAAGAAGCACGCACGGAGGCCGCGTTGTGCCGCTTGTTCAACAAAGGCCGCAATCGCCGCCGCCGCTTGTGCGGGCGGTCCCAATGGCGCCCCCGCCGCCACCCACGCTTTCGCTGTGCAAACGTATGGGATGCAACAGCCTTCATAACGGAACATCAACGCGTCCGCGCCGACCAATGCGTGGCTAACGGCTGATTCCGCATTTGCAGGAGATTCAGGAGAAGCTTCGGCGGGTCGCGACATGGGTCTAAAATGATATCTCGCTTCGGGCTCTGGCGATTTGATCTAGAAGCGTCAATACTAACGGTTTACAAAATGGCCTCCGACAATATTTTACAGCGCACATTGAACCAGGTGATGTTGTGGCTGAACACGCCGTCGGACCACCGATGGATGGCCCTGGTGAAGCGTGAACTTTTCATCGCGATTCAAGTGGCTCGTTCCGTTCAGAACGAAGACATTTCTCGTCGCGCGTCTTCATTAACCTACCACACGCTTCTTTCGCTGGTGCCCGTCATGGCGGTTGCATTCGCGTTGTTCAAAGCTTTCGGCGGCTTTGAGCAACTGCGCGGACAACTTGAAGAGTTTATCTTTTCTCAGCTTGCGGTGTCGAACGCAGATCAATTGGCCGGTTGGTTAGAAAGTTTCGTCACGCGGGTGAACGGCGGTGCCATCGCGGGCATTGGCCTTTTGGTTTTGTTCTATTCTGCTGGCGGCCTCTTGACGAATATTGAGCAAGCGATGAACAGCGTTTGGAATGTGCGTCTGCGACGTCCACTTTACGTGCGTTTGGCCATTTACTGGTGCATTTTGACCTTGGTGCCGCCCATCATGGCGTTGGCGATTTCCATGTCGACCTCCTTTATCAGCAAAACCGCTACCGCATGGATGGGACCCACTGTGGCTGGCCTGCTGCTAGGCCTGATCGCCCCGGTTTCGATTGCGATCATCTTTTTCGTGATCTACATCATCGTGCCTGACACGCACGTGCCTTGGAAGAATGCCGCGATAAGCGCTGTGGTGGCCGCCGTGATTTGGAACATCGCAAAGGCCGGCTTCCTGTGGACAACGCGCATCTCCAGCAGCTACAGCGCGATCTACGGCGCGATGAGCGCCCTACCCCTTCTTATGGTTTGGATCTACACAAGTTGGTTCATTGTTTTGTTCGGCGCCGCGTACTCACGCGCGCGCGGCGAAACAACCAGGTTAACGCTGGAGCCTGAACCACAATCTCCCACCCCCACCGTCAGAATCATTGCGCGTGTTGTGGTGGCTATCTGGGAAATTTTCCGCGCCGGCGGCCACATCACAGCTGAGACTGTCGCGAAGGCGGGGGGCATGCCTGTAACTTTGTGCCGAAGCTCCCTAAATCTACTGGCGGCTCACGATCTAATTGAGCAAACCGAAGAGGAAGACACCGAAGGCACCGCATATGGGTTGCGACGCCACATTGGTGAGTTATCTCTGACCACACTCGACATGTTGTTGACAGACCCCAAGGTCAAGGAATTTGAAGCCACGCTTGCCGATTCGCCAATGTGGAACGTTGTTGATCAACGCCTGACCAAAGCTGACGAGGCACGGCGGGCGGTGCTTGATGCGACCGTTGACGCCGCGTTGCCAGCCGCCCGATCTGCCTGAACTGATTGGCCGCCGGACCCCTTGGCAGCAGCAACGCGCATGGTTATGTGCTTTCGGTCTCTTCTCGCGCAACAGTGAGCGCCCGTTGCACGACGTGATCCCGGGTGAACACCAGCGCCGTCGGGCGGCCGTGCTCTTCAATGGCGGGTGGTAACGCTAGCGGCGCGGGCGGCGCATTCGTCGTTGAATATTTTTTCGGCTTTCGTTAGTTTTAGCCGAACCTTTTCCTTCTCATAATTGGTATCTAGAGTTTGGGCGGCATACTCACCGACCAACTCAATCTGTCGGTGAAGCGTCTCGCGTCGCGTTTTGTCACAGGTGCATTCGGCGACGAACACTATGGTCGTTAAAAGACGCTCAAAAATCGCCCGATTTGCCTTGCCGCTGATGCGAATCTGCTCGAACGCCGCTTCCACGTAATCGTGAAATTCGGGCGCGACGACAATCACGCGCGCCACGCCGTCTTTTGAGCGAACCCGCGCGGGCATTCGCCGACGGGCAATTTCGCCAACGATTTCTCCGAGACTGTCTATGCAGCCAATCGCGGTCGACGTGTCGTTGACCCCGGGGGATAGAGCCTTCAAGGCGATGTCAACGATTTGGCGGATGCCGAAGCCCGCATCCTGCTCAATTGTGCGGAGGCGACCGAGGCTGAAAAACTCACGAATTTTCCCGATTCTTTCATCGTCCAACGAAACATGTTGGTGCGCCGTCTCTGGGTCGTGCGCGATTGTTGCGAGTGTCGCGCCGCTTCCTACAAACTGCCCGATGGCTCGACACATCATTATCAGGCTTTTGGTTTCGGCGGCGTATTCCAGCAGTCCGTCTGTATCGACATCCTGAACATAACCGGGTTTGGTCGCGGTAATTTTCTTCCAATCTCTGACTGCATCGGCTTGCCAGGCCACCGCTGTTTCGCTTTCGTTCGCCGCGTCTCCCAATTCCTGCGGAAACATCTTTTCAACCGCTCCCTTCGTTTCTAAGACAATTTTGGTGATGATCGTCGTGATTTGCAGGGAATCAGCGATGTGGTGAATAAAGAAAATAAGGACCAGAACACCGCCGATGGCGAGCATCAGGCCGACCAACACGGCGAACGGCGGCACAAATTTCAATTCGTCAGCGCCGCGAATTGTCCGCAAAACAAGCAGGCAATAAGCGAACACCGAGACGAAATAGCCGAGAACAAATTGATTGGCGCGGTCGCGCATGAAGTTTCGGAAAATGCGCGGCGTAAATTGCGCCGAAGCCTGCGCCACCGCATTTAACATCAACGAAAAAGCGAGCGCGGCGACCGTCAGCATAGAGGAAGCAATCGCCGTTAGCATCCCGCGCGCGCCGTCCGCGCCCAAGCCGAACAGACGCGGATAGTTTTCGAGCCATTGAACTTCACCGGTTGAATCAACTTCAATCAGGACAAGCGCGAGAGCGATAGAAAAAATGATCATCACGCCCGGCACAAACCATAAACTGGCGCGTAATTTTGACCATACTTGTTTCAACTTATTCACGCGGTCCTTTCAACGTGATCTGCAATTGGAGCCTGTGTTACCGGTCGCCGCGGCTCGGCACAAATTGATCACACGCTCGTCGCTGAGATCTGTCTTCTTTTGAGTGCGCACGAAGCGTCAGTTGGGGTGGCGGCGGCGGCGCACTGACACAAGACAATCTTGAGATCGTCCGAAAGCATTGTCTGCTCTTTCGCGGTGCTGAAACACGTCACGGGGCCAGTGTCCGCGGAGCCGCGGCAGAGGCGAAGGGCTGTGTCGCTGTTCAGGAGTGTAGCTTCGCGCGCGCTTTCGTAACATGCGGCAGGGCTTCTGCCTTTCGCGAAGACCAAGGAGGAGCAATCGACTGTAAAGAATCCCACGACCAGCAGTGCCGCAGCCAATTGACTTGGTTTGATGATTTTTCGTCGCCTTTCACGATCAAGGCACTGCAAACCCTGTTCCATCCCTCGTCAGCCGTCGCAGGGAAAACGTTAAGGTTGAACCAATGTGCCCGACGGTGCCTTCATATTTGAAGGAGTGTTTTCGCTTGGACTTTTATCCAAAGATTTGGTGCCAGTGCCGCTGACCGGCTGCATCGTTGTATCCGGCGTACCGACACCCAGCTGCCAAAGCGTTTCATTGTCCCATTGGCCCGTCACCTCGAGCTTTCGCTTTTGCTGATATTGACGAACCGCCAGACGCGTTTGAGGGCCTTCAATTCCGTCCACTGCGCCCTTATAGAGCCCCTCGTTTTGCAGAGTGGTTTGTAGCAACCATATGGTCTCCCGCGGCAGCGATGACACGCGATTTCCGCTGTCATTCAACCGCATGCGTCGCGCGCGCGTAAAATTCGCTGAAGCGGTGGCCGCCGCCGCTTTCACATTGGCACGCGTGCCCATATTGGTATTCGTTTCAGGCTCGACCGCGAAAGCCGAGGCACTCAACCCCAGCGCGCCCACACCCAACAATAGTGAACTTAGAATGCTTTTCGGTCTCATGAGTTGTCTCGTTTCTGTGCTCCATCGTTCAAGCCTAGTTCTTGCACAAGCCGTGCCGCCTAGCCGCCTTGTGGCGGCAACGTGACCCGGCACTTTGGGACCAGGGCCGAGCCTGGATTTCAGAAGCGGCTCGCTGCCCTCGTACAGGCAAAGGAACGCACCGCCGCGGCGCCCGCCTGGTTCCAGCAGGCTGTGGATGCGGTGATTCCCTGGGGACAGGTGGCCCTGGGCATGAGCGTGTCGCAAGGGAAACGTCGTGTTACGAAAACCATACCCCATCGAAAGCATTGTGGCGGCGGTCGTTGACGCAGTCGCTGGCGAAGTGCCCTTGGCGCGCATCATGCACAACGTAGGTCTCACCATGTTGCAAAGCTTAAAGAATTTAGAGGGGTATACGGCTGGCGCTGTGGACGGCGATATTGGAATTGTTGTCGACGTCCTTTTGGACGATGAGAGGTGGATCGTTCGCTACTTGGTGGTGCAGGCCGGTGGAGCCCTCATCCTTGATGGGCGGCGCGTTCTCATCTCGCCTATCTCCTTCAGGAACGTCGATTGGAAGACCCGGCGCTTCCACTTGTCATTGACGATGGACAAGGTGAAAAACAGCCCGAGCATCGAGACGGACAAGCCTGTGTCTCGCCAACATGAAAGCGCCTTTTCTTTCTACTACGACTACTCAAACTACTGGGGCGCCTCGGGTCTGTGGGGCGCAGGGGCGTACCCGCCTCTTCTTGCTTCGAATCGCAGGAGCGATGCTCTCGCGGATCGCTCCCATCACCTGAGCGATGTGCATTTACGCAGCGCCATAGAGGTGCGCGGATATCACATAAACGGGGCCGACGGCATCATTGGGCATGTTGATGACTTCGTCGTGGACGATGAAACCTGGGAAGTACGCTATCTGGTGATCGACACGCGCAACTGGTGGTTTGGCAAGAAGGTGTTGGTCGATCCCAGGTGGGCAAGCAGCGTTAGCTGGGAGAAAAGCCAGGTTCACGTTGATATGTCTCGGAAGAACATTAAAAACAGCCCGGAGTGGAACGGAAAGACGCCGATCAGCCGCGAATATGAAGCGCGTCTATTTGACCACTATGGGCGCCATGCCTACTGGGATATTGCACCTCGAAAAGCCACGCTCGATAACTACGTTAACAAGGCAACATGATGAACGTACTAACAAAAGAATCACTCGCTGAGCTCTTGGTCCCGTCTCCGGCACCGTGTTTGTCGCTTTATCAGCCCACGCACCGACGGTATCCAGTGAACCACCAAGACCCGATTCGGTTTCGCAACCTCGTGAAGCAGCTGGAAGAATCTTTGCTACAGGCGTATCCTAAGACAGAGGCTAGGGTACTTTTGAAGCCCTTCCACGCGCTTGCGGAGAACCACGACTTTTGGAAGCATACGCTCGACGGTCTAGCGGTGATGGCCGGTCCCGATTTCTTTCGTGTGTTCCGACTGGCGCGCCCGGTGAGTGAGTTGGTTGTTGTGGGGGACAGCTTTCACATCACGCCGTTGTGGCAATTCCTTCAGTCAGTTACGCGCTACCAGGTGCTAGGGTTGTCGCTCGACAAGATTCGACTCTTCGAAGGCGATCGCGATACGCTTGAGGAGATTGAGATTGGCGCCGGGGTGCCTCGTACGATGACAGACGCACTCGGTTCGGAGTTAACAGAGCCGCATCAAACAGTGTCATCGTATGGGGGCGTGGGTGGAGCCAGCAAGCCGATGCACCACGGCCACGGCGGTAAGGCCGACGAAACGGATATTGATGCGGATAGGTTCTTCCGCTCGGTTGACCGGGCGGTGCTTGAGCATCACTCGCAGCCCTCAGGCTTGCCGTTGATTTTGGCAGCGCTGCCGGAGCATCACCATCGTTTCCACGACGTCAGTCAGAATCCATTTCTGCTGGCCGAGGGCATCACGATCAATCCTGATGCCGTGACGAACGATGCCTTGCGCACGCTCGCTTGGAAAGTCGTCGAGCCGCAGTACGAGGCGCGGATTACAAAGCTGAAGAACGATTTCGAGCAAGCCACAGCGAGTGGTCGTGGCAGCGACGACCTTCCGCAAATCACTAGAGCCGCCGCCGCCGGACGGGTCGCCACGCTCGTGATCGGAGATGTAAGTGATGTGCTCGATGACTTGGGCGAGCTCGTAGGCAAGATGGGCGGCGACGTCTTGGTCGTTCCTGCCGCGAGCATGCCCTCGCTTACCGGCGTGGCTGCAATCTATCGATACTGACCTCCCCTCAACTAAGGAAACAGATCTGATGCAAATTCAAGTCAACACCGACAAGAACATCGAAGGACACGAAGAACTCACGGCTCAAGTGGAGGCCACAGTAGCCAAATCGATGAGTCACTTCAGCGCTCACATTACGCGCGTTGAAGTTCATCTTTCTGACGAAAATAGCCATAAAAATGGCCAGAGCGACAAACGGTGCATGATGGAAGCCCGCGTTGAAGGGCGACAGCCCACCGCGGTGACTTGCGAGGCATCAACAGTGGCCCAAGCTGTCGCCGGTGCGGCAGACAAGTTGAAGCACTCTTTAGAGCACACGCTGAACCGGCTCCACGAGCATCGCTAGCGCGCCAACAAAGAAGAATTAAACTCGCCAGTCCGACCGCTACCATCTCGCTACGACCGCCGGGATTTGGCGCGATACGGTAACGGCGCGGCGGTTCATGGCTGGGCGAAACGCAGGACGAGGTGCGGCGTCTAGCCTGTGGCGCGTTTCATGCACGAATGGAAGGATCCTCTGACCGGGCGATTAGAAACATACGGCGAACACCCCCCAATGCTTACGAAGAACGAAATCCAACCTAGCGCGCTGGAGCGCTTGGAGAACGAGGGGGGCTCTGCGTCCGCTGTCGACCCTGGGGGCATACGGCACACCGACCAAGAAACACCGCCCGACGCCCATACAGAGGCGTGGCATACGCTGACAATCGATGCAGCTGTGCAGAAACTGCAAACAGACTGCAAGCGCGGCTTGACGAACGAAGAGGCGGCGCTGCGCCTCAAGCGGTTTGGCGCGAATCAGCTGGAGCAGGCGAAAGGACGGACTCTCTTTGCGATCCTTTTTAACCAGTTCAAGAGCCTGTTGGTGTTGCTGCTGTTCGCCGCAGCGGGAATTGCCTTCGCCACAGGCGAGCTTCTGGAGGCTATTGCGATCTTGGTGGTCGTTGTGCTGAACGCCGCGATAGGATTCTTCACTGAATGGAAAGCGGAGAAAACGCTAACGGCCCTACAGAAGCAGACGGTGCGAATCGCTCGTGTGGTGCGACAGGGCGTGGAACGCCAACTGCCAGCGAAGGAACTTGTTCCGGGGGATCTGCTCGTTCTTGAAGCTGGCGGGCGTGTCCCTGCTGACGGGCGGCTTGTCGAAAGTGTGCGCCTACAGCTTGAGGAAGCTGCGCTCACTGGGGAGTCAAAAGCGGTCGCAAAAGTGACCGATCCAATCGCAGACGCGCAGGCTCCTCTTGCTGAACGGATTAATCTGGCGTTCATGGGTACGACAATCGTGAACGGTCGCGGTTTGTTGCTGGTTACAGAGACCGGCAGGACAACCGAGATGGGAAAGATCGGGGTCCTCATCGACAACGCCAAGAGCAGCGACTCGCCGCTCGAGAAGAAGCTCGCCCGCCTCGGTCGTTTGTTGCTCGTGGTCGTGCTGGTGCTCTGCGCGGTCATTGTGTTCGCGGGATGGCTTCGCGGTCACAGCTTGCTCTACATGATTGAAGTGGGCATCTCGCTCGCGATCGCTGCGGTGCCCGAAGGTCTCCCGGCGGTAGCCACGATGACGCTTGCGCTCGGGATGCAGCGAATGGCCCGAATGGGCGCACTCATCCGGCGGCTGCCCGCAGTCGAAACGCTCGGCTCTACGACGGTCATCTGCACCGACAAAACAGGAACGTTGACCCGCAATGAGATGACGGTGTCGGCGTTCGTTCTTGATTCGCGACGGATCGACGTTACCGGCGTTGGATACTCACCGACCGGCGGGTTTCAAGATGGCGGACAGCCGGTGGACGCTCGTGCTGATGCACACCTCAGCCTTGCCCTGCGCACTGGCGTCTTGTGCAACGACGCGAAGGTCACCCACGCCGATGGCAAGGACGCTGTGCTTGGCGACCCGACCGAAGCGGCGTTGATCGTGGCGGCAGAGAAGGCCGGATTCAAAGAGGCTGCGCTTGAAGCCGAGTTCCCCCGCATTAGCGAACAGCCCTTCGACAGCGCAACCAAACGCATGGCCACCGTGCACCGAACGCAGGAGGGTCGTCTGATCATGTTTGTCAAAGGGTCGCCGGATATCTTGCTCGCGGCCAGCACCTCACAGGTTCGCGCCAACGGCGTGACGGACCTGACTTCTGAGGATCGTGCGCGCTGGGAGAAGATGAATCAAGACCTCGCCGGAGCCGCATTGCGCGTGCTCGCTTTGGCGTATCGAGATCTGGCCGAAGGGCAAAGCGAAACTGACGCCGACGCCACGAGCCAGCTGGTGTTCATCGGTCTTGTCGGCATGACTGATCCACTGCGCGAGGAAGCGAAAGCTGCGATTGCAACCTGTCGTGAAGCTGGCATTCGTTCGGTGATGATCACCGGCGACCAGCAAGTCACGGCAGCGGAGATTGCGCACCAGCTCGGCATCGACAAAGATCTAAACGGCCAGCCGCTCCGGGCCGTGCACGCACGCGAGCTGGACAATCTCGATGCTGCGGGATGGCAGGAGATCGTCAAGGGGGCGGCGGTGTTCGCCCGCGTGTCACCCAAGCACAAACTTCAGATCGTCGAAGCGCTACAAGCGCAGGGACAGATTGTGGCCATGACCGGCGACGGAGTGAACGACGCTCCGGCATTGAAGAAGGCCGACATCGGCGTTGCCATGGGAATCAAGGGAACGGAGGTTGCCAAGGAGACGGCTGATATGGTCATTGTCGACGACAACTTCGCCACGATTGTCGGCGCGGTTGAACAAGGACGGATCATATATGCGAACATCCTGAGGTTCATCCGCTACCTGTTTTCCTGCAATCTTGCGGAGATCTTGACCGTCTTTCTGGCTCTGATGATTGGGTGGCCGCTACCTCTGGGCGCGCTGCAAATCCTGTGGCTAAACATGATCACCGACATCTTCCCTGCGCTCGCATTGGCCCTTGAGCCTTCGGTGCCCGGCATGATGAAACAGCCTCCGCACGATCCGAAGGCACCCCTATTGCCAGCGCGGCTTTTGATCATGATTGGCTGGCAAGGGGGGCTACTCGCTGCGGTTACATTGCTGGCGTTTTTCCTTGGAATGCGAATGTACGGCACCGAAGGCCAAGGGTTAAAGCATGCGATCACCGTGGCGTTCATGACCCTCTCGTTCGTCCAGGTCGTTCACGTGTTTAGTTCACGCTCCCAGACGCGCTCGGCATTCGACGCACGTCTTTTCAAGAACGGCTGGCTGTGGGGAGCTGTGGCGCTTTGCGTGCTCTTGCAAATGGCGGCCGTCTACGTTCCGTTCTTGCGCGCCGTCCTTCACACCGTGGCACTCGGCGCGAAAGATTGGGGCGTCGTGGCCGGTTGCGCTCTGCTACCGCTTGGCGTTGTGGAAATCGTGAAGTTGATCCAACGCCGTTCCGCGCGCAGCCTAAGCGCCAATCCATGACATGTGGCATCGGTTGTGCAGATCAAGTTGGTAGTTCCAGAATATGGGAGTCACATTCCGAAAGGTAACAATGATGAAACCGACCGACGAACAAATCAGAGGCAGGGCGTATCAAATTTTCCTCAGTGGAGCGTTTCTGGAAAATTCGGCCGAGGAAAACTGGTTGCTCGCAGAACAGCAATTGACTGGCTATATCAGCTCACAGGCGAAGCCCGCCGATGGTAGATTGCACAGTCCGCCACCGCACGCAGAGGTGTACAGTACTGAACC
>Ga0105046_10017661_pt1 | contig 10903 bp, 10 predicted proteins | sample MAT03_FD_78385 | JGI IMG/M metagenome (GOLD analysis project Ga0105046, IMG submission 78385) | Freshwater microbial communities from Lake Fryxell liftoff mats and glacier meltwater in Antarctica - MAT-03 (megahit assembly) | ecosystem: Environmental > Aquatic > Freshwater > Ice > Liftoff...
TGCGCGAAGCCTTGCGCCGCACGTCCGGCCTGCTCAAGGCGGGGGTCGTTGACTCCCTGGGCTGGCGGCGGGACACGGCGGCGGTGCCGTTGCTGGGGCCGCTCCTGGCTGACCCCGACGCGACGCTGGCGTCCGCCGCCGCTTCCGCGTTGGGAAAGATCGGCGGCCCTGACTCGCTCGCCGCGCTTGAAGCCGCCAAGGCCAAAGCTCCGCCCGCCGTCCGGCCTGTCGTGCTGGAAGGGCTCCTCGCCTGCGCTGAGCAACGGCTCGCCGCCGGCCAACCCAGCGAGGCCACGGCGATCTACCAGGCCCTCTTCGTACCGACCGAGGCCGAGTTCATCCGCGTGGCGGCCTACGCCGGATTGATCCGGGCGGCGGGGGACAAGGGCTTTGCGCTCGTCAATTCCGCGCTGGCCGGAACCGATTCCGCCGCCCAGACCGCGGCGTTGGAGTTGGCCGACAATTTCCCCCAACTCACAGCGACCGGAACCTTCGCCACGCTGCTGCCGCAGTCGCCGCCCGCCCAGCAAATCGCCCTGCTCGCCTTGCTGCAACAGCGCGGTGCCGGCGCCACCTTGCCCGCCGTCCTCGCGGCGGCCCGCGGCACAAACCCCGTCGTGCGCGTGGCGGCCCTTAAAGCGCTGGGCGAACTGGGTGATGCCTCCGCCGTCCCACTGCTGGCGGAAGCCGCCACCTCGCGCGACCCCGCCGAGCAGTCCGCCGCGCGCCAGGCCGTCGTCGCCTTGCACCGCGGCGACGTCGGCTCGGCGCTGGTGAAGGAGCTGAACACCGCCCCGCCCGCCGTGCAGGCGGAACTGGCCCGCGCCCTGACGACGCGCGCTGAAAAAGGCGCCGTGCCTGCGCTGCTGCAAATGGCTCGCAGCGACCGGCCCGCTTCGCGCCAAGCGGCCTTGCTGGCCTTGGGAAGTCTGGCGGACGGCAGCCACCTGAGCGGCCTGGTGTCCTTGTTGGCCGAGGCGAAAACTCCGGCGGCGCGGGGGGAAGCCATCGGTGTGTTTGCCGCACTGGCCGAGCGGGCGGGCGACGGACAACCGCTCGACGTGGACCCGCTGGTGCGCGGCCTGGCCAGCGGCGATGCCGACACGCGGCAGGCGTTGTTGCAGGTGAGCGCGCTGTTTGTGGATGAACGACTCCGCACGGCGTTCCGCGCGGCGTTGAAGGATCCCGGCACGCGCAGCGCCGCCGCCCGCGCCCTGTGCGGCACCCGCGATGCCGCCTTGCTGCCGGACTTACTTGAAGTGGCCCGCCAAGCCAGCGACCCCGGCCTCCGCGCCTTGGCCATCGAAGGCAGCGTGCGGTTGGCCACCGACGAAAACGTCACGCTCTCCCCGGCGCAACGAACCGACGCGCTCGCCGCCGCCGCCGGCTTGGCCACGCGGGCCGAGGACAAACGGCTCGTCCTGTCCGGCCTCGCCCGCGTGCCGCACGCCACCACGCTCAAGCTGGCGGAGCAGTTGGGGGCGGACAGCGCGGTCCAAGCCGAAGCGGAGTTGGCTTGCTTGCAGATCGCACAGAAACTCGGGCCGGCCGACTTCGCCGCCGTGGAAGCGACGCTGACGCGCCTGGCCGCCAGTGCCGCCAATCCCGCAGTGCGCAAGGACGCGCGGTCTTTGCTCCAGAAACTTAACACGGGCTGGCTCTGCGCCGGGCCGTATCGTCAGGCCGGCAAGCAGGCGCAAGACCTTTTCGACGTCGCCTTCGCGCCGGAGCAAGGCGACGCGGCGGCGGTGACCTGGCAGCGCGCGCCCGGCGCGGCGGAGCCTACCCGGATAGGTGAAGTGGACTTGAGCAGCATCGTGGGCGGCGATCATTGCGTGGTCTATCTCAAGACCCGCGTGTATGTGCCTGATGCGCAGCCGGTGCTGTTTCTGATCGGCACCGACGACGGCATCAAGCTATGGGTCAACGACGAACTGGTTCACGCCAACAACGCGGTGCGCGGGTTGACGCCGGATCAAGACCGGGCCAAAGGCAAACTGCGCGCCGGCTGGAATGACTTCCGGGCCAAGATCACCCAACACACGGTCGGCTGCGGGATGGTTCTCCGCATCAAACGGGAGGACGGTGGGGAAGTGACCGGGCTGCGGGTGGAGCCACAGGGCGGAAAGCCGTGAGCGGCGGGAAGGCTCCGGTGCTGAGTTTCAAGACTGTAAGAGCCGCGTCTATTTCGCCAGTTGCTGAACGCTGCCGTCCGCGAGCGCCACGATCTCCCGCCCATCCGGCAAGCGCGCCCGGGCCAGGACCAGTTGCGGATTAGCCTCCTCCACCGACAGGCTGACGGTGACCTCCAAGCCGGCCAACCCGCTCACGTCGGCCTCAGTGAGCAGCTTCCGGGAAATCAAATCCGGCAACGAGACGGTGGCTGGCACTGGCAACCCTTGCGTCTTCAAACTGTCGGCATAGGCCTTGGCGGCGGCGATGATCCGGGGTGCATTCACTTGCCCGCGATACTGGTTGGAGGAGGCGAAGTAGAGTTCGAAGTCACACTTCCGATAGGCTCACGAACGGCGGGATGGGGCAATCCAGAGTGTCGGCGAGGGCGCGGAGCAACTCGGCTTCCTGCTCTTTGATTTCGCCGTCGGCTCCGACCGTGTGGGCGGCGGCGGTCAGAATGATTTGCTTGAGCGGCGGGGCCGCGAGGTCGAGGCGGGCGAGCGCGGTGTCGAAGGCGATCAGGTCATCGCCGGCGGGCGCGTGCAGGGGCGGCGGGGCGCTGCCCAAACTGGCCCAACCAGCCCGCCACGCGGCCTCCGCAGCAGCGGGTTGGGCAGCGCCGATGTGGGCCAGGAGTTTCAGCACCGCCGCGCAATCGGGGAGCAAAGGCTTCAGCGCGTAGTGTTGGGCGACCGGGCGTCGAGCGCCGTCGTACTGTGTGGCCAGATGCCGGCGGACGACTCTTTGCAGCGTGTACTCGAAGAGGTCTATCTGTTGGTCGGCTTCGATGAGCTTCTGCAGAGCGGCGCTGAAAAGCTGGTATTGCGGCTCGGAAAGCTCGCGTAGCGTGGGCAGCGCCAGATCCACCAGCGGCAGGCGGGCGCGGGCGGCCAAGGCGGCGACTGCGGGCAGCAGGCGGAGGGTCTCGGTGACGATTGGCTCGCCGGCCACGCGGGTCAGTTCGGCGAGTTGGCGCTGACGGACGACTGCATCGCGGCTGAGCAACAGCCCGAAGAGAACGGCCTCGGCACCGAAAGGTTCGCGCGCGGCCTCCTCGACGGCGGCTGGCAGGGCGGCACGCCAACCGGCGGCGTAGTGCAGCGTGACGGGCGTGGGGCCGTCAGCAGCGGACAAGAAGCCACTCGCGCCGCCAGCCAGGACCACCCCCGGCAGCGACCCGACGAGAGGCGGCAACCGACCGGCGGCGGACTTCGCGGTCGGGGGTTCCGGCGCGGGGCGATGCGTCGCTGCGAACTGTCCATCCCAGTCAGGGTCAAGGGCGCGGATGCGGGCCGCCAACGGCGGATGCGTGGCGAAGGGCGTCAGGAAAGAGGACTTCAGCCCGTTGGCGAAAAACATGTGGCTCACCTCCGAGGCTTGCGGGGACGAAACTTGCGAGCCGGCGGCGAGACCTCCGATTTTCTTCAAGGCGTTGGCCAGGCCGTGCGGGTTGCGGGTGAATTGGACTGCAGAGGCATCGGCCAGGAACTCCCGCTGGCGGCTGACCGCGCTCTGGATGAGCCGGCCAAAGAACACGCCGACCCAGCCGAGAATGATCAGCGCCAGGCCGAGCAGCGGCAGGTAATCCTTCCGGTTGCCGCTGCGGGCATAGAGCAACATGCGACCCACGAGCGCGAGGCCCATGATGCCGAAAATCCAGGCGATGAGGCGAAGGTTGAGCCGCATGTCGCCGTTGAGGATGTGGCTGAATTCATGGGCGATGACGGCTTGGAGTTCTTCGCGGTTGAGGAGCCTCATGCAGCCGCGCGTGACGCCGACGACGGCATCGCTGGACTGGTAGCCGGCGGCGAAGGCGTTGATGGATTCGTCGGGAATCAGAAACACCTGCGGCACGGGCACGCCCGAGGCGATGGCCATTTCCTCGACGACGTTGAGGAGCTTGCGCTCGTCGGGGTCGCGGGTATTGGCGCTGAGGGCCTGGCCGCCGAGCATCGTGGCGACCGAGGAGCCGCCGGCGCGGAGTTCGTTGAGCCGCCAGAGCGAGCCGATGCCAATGAGCGCCAGCGAGCCGAGCGTCACCCAGGCGAAGACGTCGGCGCGGAACAGGGCCTTGGTCCCCGCGGGCGCCTCCGCCTGTAAACCATGGGCGCGGTAGCCGCGGCGGCGGTTGGACTCATGTTGCGCGTCCGCCATGAACTGCAGCCCGAAAGATACCACCACGAACAGGAGCAGCGTGATGGACAACACCGCGAGCGCAAAATAGGCAATGAGCCTTTTCGTGCTGCGGCGGGCGCGTTCCTGGCGGGCGAAGAAGTCCATGAGGCGGTTTCCGAAATGGGTCTCCCGCAGCCCGGAGAACCAGGCAGCGGGCGGGGCGGGGCGCGTTAGAATTGCACTTTCACGGCCTGGCGTTCCTCGGTCTTCTCGACCGCGAACAGCTCGGCGGCACCGAAGTTGAAGGCGCCGGCAATGAGGTTCGAGGGAAACATCTCGCGCTTGTTGTTATAGCCCATGACGGAGTCGTTGTAGGACTGGCGGGCGAAGGAAACCTTGTTCTCGGTGGAAGTGAGTTCCTCCATCAGCGCCATCATGGTCGTGTTCGCCTTGAGGTCGGGATAAGCCTCGGCGAGCGCGAAGAGCCGGCCGAGCGAGCCGGTGAGGCTTGCCTCGGCGCCGGCGAGCGCCTGCATGGACGTGGCGTCGCCGGGATTCTGCGCGACGCGGGCGGCGGCGGTGGAGGCGGCGTTGCGCGCGGCGATGACGGCTTCGAGCGTGCCGCGCTCGTGCTTGAGGTAGCCCTTGGCGGTCTCGACGAGATTCGGGATCAGGTCGTAGCGGCGCTTGAGCTGTACGTCAATTTGCGCGTAAGCGTTCTGGTAGCGATTGCGGAGGCCGACCAGGCCGTTGTAGGCGCTCCACGCGAACAGGAGCACCAGGAACACGCACCCGACGAGGCCGAGGAGGACGATAATGATGATACCAGACATAGTTTTTGCTTTCGTTGAACGGCTACAGAGCTAAGCGAAGCCGCTCGCAGCAGCAATTACAAATTCCCGTCCGAAACCCAGCCGCCGGCTGGCCCCAGGGCCGAAGAGGAGGAGTTTCGGCCGGCGGGAGCCGGCACGGGTAAAATGTCCCGTACGGGACAAAACACCGGTGACAGCGAATCCGTAGGTTGCCGGTCAAGCCATCAAAGGAAGTGCGCAGCCGTCGCGTCAGTGTCTTGGAATGCGGCAGTCTGCCAGCAGTTGTCAGTTTGACCCCGACCGCCTAAAGGCGGGACTCCCAACCCCGCTATCCGGTGCCGAAAGCCGTTTGGAGTCCCGGCTTTAGCCGGTGCTGGGCGCGACCCAGGGCCAAAATGAGAACTGCTGGCAGTCTGCTGCCGCTTTTGGCTCGCCGGCGCGAACTAACATCCGCGCCCACCTGCCGTTGCCACCACCGCCGCAGTACCCGGATTGCCGTTATTCGCCTTGCTTCATCGGCCAGCCGGCGGCGACGAGTGCCTTGTGGCCACCGATGACGGAATGCACGTTGCGATAGCCGAGGCGTTGGGCCGCGTCGCAGGTGAGCGCCGAGCGAAAGCCGCCGCCGCAATACATGAGCAACTCGGTCTGCGGATCGGGGTAAAGCCGTTCGAGGTCGCGCTCCAAGATTCCCTTGCCGAGATGGACCGCCGGCACGGCGTGGCTCTGGTGCCATTCGGAGTCCTCGCGCACATCGAGCAAGACGGCTTGCGGGTTGCGGGCCAGGGCGGCGCGGGCTTCGTCCACGGTGACTTCGTGGATGCGGGATTGGGCGTCGGCGACGAGTTTCAGGAAACCGGGGGAGTGTTGCATGGCGGGGAAAGTAGTGGGGCGGCAGCGAAGGTTCAATCGGCGGCGGCGCGCGGGCGCGCCGCCTGGCAAGGCTTAGCGCCACTCCCACTCCATCACCAGCGGCAGGTGATCGGAGGCGGTGGTTTCCGGGATCCAGGCTTTCAACGGCCTGAGCGGGGCGCCCGTGTTCAGCCATTGGTAGTCAATGCGCTTGCGCGGTTTGTCGCTGGTGATGGTGAAGCCCTTGCCCTGCCCGACCAACTCCCAGGCGTCGGTGAAGCGTTCTTTCATCCGGGCGTGGGTGCGACTGTCGGGGGTGGCGTTGAAATCACCGCACAGCAAGACCGGTCGGCGGGTGGCGGCGAAGAGGCCGTGAATCTCGAACACATTCGTCAACCGCTCGGCTTCGTCGGGGCGGTAGTCAATGTGGGTCACCGCGAAGACCAACTCGCGCTCCGCGACGCGCACCACGGCCTGGAGGAGGCCACGCTGCTCCTCGGGACGCAGCATCCGGTAAAGGGTGTTGGTTGCGCTCAGGATCGGGAAGCGGCTGAGGATGGCGTTGCCGTATTCGCCGCCCTGGTAGGCGAAGTTGTTGCTGAAGACGCAGGTCAAGCCGGTGAGCCGGGCCAGTTCCGCCGGCAGGTCGCGGCCTTGCGTGCGCCTGACCCCGCGGTCCACTTCCTGCAGCGCCACGAGGTCAGCGCCGGCATTGGTGATGACCGTGGCAATCCGTTCCAGATCCACCTTGCCGTCCACCCCCTCGCCGTGATGGATGTTGTAAGTCATCACGCGGAAGGTGGCGTTGGTGGCGGCGCGGGTGGGATGGCAGACCAGCAGGCTGAGCCCGCCGAGCAGGCAATAAAGCCGAAGGGAATTCATGGCGAGAACTTGGCGGGTGGTGTGCGCCGCCTCAAGCGTTTCCGGGTTTGCCCGCCGGATTGAATTGCGTGGCCCTGATTCACCGGAGGAATTCCAGGTAGAAAGTCACCGCGGAGATGGCAAAACCAATTCCGGTGATAACCTGCCGCACGCGCTGCTGGGGAATTTTTTGCGCGTAATGTGAGCCAAGGAAATAGCCGCCCATCGCCCCGACCGTCATCACCCCCGCCTTCGGCCAGTCCACCAAACCGGACCCGATGAACCACAGCGCCGCCACCAGATTGATGAGCGAGCCGAGCACAGTCTTCACCGCGTTCATCTGATGGATGTCGCTGAGGCCCAGGAAGCCGAGCGTCGCCAGCATGAGGATGCCGATGCCCGCCCCGAAGTATCCGCCGTAGAGGCTCACGGCGAATTGGAACAGCATCGCCGCCCAGAGCGTGTGCGGCTTCGGCGTCCGCTGTCCCTCCGCTCCGAATCCCAGGCGGCGACCGAGCGCGCCTTGCGCCAGGAACAGGGCCGTTGCGAAGAGCAGGAGGAAGGGCACCATCCGGCTGAAGACCCGTTCGCTGGTGGTGGTGAGGAGGATGCCGCCCAACAAACCGCCCACGAGGCTCACGGGCAGGAATCGCCAGAGCCACACCTTCACTTCGCTGATCTGGCGGCGGTAGCCAAAGAAGCTGCCGCCAATCCCGATCACCAGCGCCACCGTGCTGGTGGCATTGGCCACGAGCGCCGGCGTGCCCACCAGCAGCAACATGGGGAACGTGAGCAGCGTGCCGCCGCCGGCCACGGCGTTGATGGCGCCCGCGGCGGCGGCGGCAGAGAGCAAGCCGGTGATTTCCAGGGCGGTCATGGCGGGCCGCCAAGCTACGCGGCGGCCCGCTGCGAGGCAGTCTTTTTCCGGGCTGGGGAAGTGGCTTCAGGGTGTCTCCCGCCCCTCTTTAGGTGGCTCACTTCAACTTGCGCAACAGTTCCTCCAGCCCGCCCTCCACCGGCTCGATCTCGATGGGGCCGCCGGCTCGCCCGGAGGTTGGCGGGCTGGCGACAGGGGCCGCGGCCGGCGCTGAGGTTGGCGTGCGCACTGCGGAATCCGCAGCCAGCGCCGCCGCCGCGGGCACGGCTTCTGTGGGTTCGCTGTCGGGTTCTTCCTCGCCGGTTTCGGGGACGTGCCACTGAGTCTTCTTCGCGAGCCAGGCGGCGTAGCGGTCAAAGGTCCACATGCCATGCTCGGCACCGGTTTCGAGGGCCTGGTTGATACGGAAGAATTCGCGGCTGCGGATCAACGCCTTCACCGGCACCGTCGAACGCAGCACCTCGCACTCCGGCACGCGGATGTTCAAGTCCGGGCGGTAGCGCAGGCGCTGGCACACGACGGCCACCAGGCAGTCCGCAAGTTGCGCGCAGACACCGGCCTGGGTCTCCGACGGGAAGGCCATGGCGAGGCGCTGCAAGGCTTCGATGCAGGTGCTGGAATGCACGGTGGCCAGCACCAGATGCCCGGTCTCGGCGGCATTGAGGGTGAGCCGCATGGTTTCGGGATCGCGCATTTCGCCCACCATGAGCACGTCCGGGTCTTCGCGCATCGCGTCCAGCAGGGCTTGCTCGAAGCTGGGGGTATCGCGGCCGACTTCGCGCTGGCGGATGTAGGCGCGGCGCGGGCGGAAGGTGTATTCGATGGGGCTTTCGACGGTCACGATGTGCCGCGCCTCGGTGAGATTGAGCTCCTGGATGAGGGCGGCGAGGGTGCTGGATTTCCCGCTGCCGGTGGCGCCGCTGATGAGAATCAGCCCCGAGGTGGGCGCGACGAGCTTCTTCAATTCCGGGTGCAGGTTGAGCCGCTCGATCGTGGTTTGGAACGTGGAGAGCAGCCGGATGGCCAGCCCCACGCCGCGCGAGGTGTGCAGGAGATTGATGCGACAACGCACCCCGGCGACGGTGCGCGACAGATCGAACGAACGCCGCTGGGCGAACTCCGGCCAATGCTCCGCGCCCAGGATGCCGTGGGCCAGGTCCAGCAGCAGCTTGCCGGGCACCGGTTCGCCGGCGATGCGCAAGGTGCCGCGGACGCGCCACGCGGCGGGCAGGCCGGGCTCCAGGTGGAGATCGCTCGCGCCTTGCTGTCGCGCGGCGGTGATCAGGGATTCGAGGGTCAAGCTCATGGCTCGCGGAAGGTGGCAAAAGGAACACCCGGCGCGCACGAAAGTTGTGGCCGCAGCCCAAGCCGCCGGTGCCTGCGAGGGTGCCGGATTCAGGCAGGCGGGCGAGCTTTCTTTAACCGCGCCGCGCGGCGGCCAAAGGGAGGCCGGCGCCCGTTCCAGGCGCAGGCAGGCCGAGCCGGCTCCACTACCCCTGATCCCCGCGGGCCGTCACCAGCACTGGCTCTGGCTCGGCCTGGGGCGCGGCTTGAACCTCCGGCTCCACGCGCGTTTCCCCGCTGCCTTCGCCCACCGGCCAGATGTGGAACCCACCGTGCGCCAGCTTGGCGATTTCCCAGGTGCCCCAGATGCCCTTGCCCTCGCGAAAGCCGCGGTAGAAGACGGTGTGCGCGCCGGGATAAGTCTTGCTCCACCACGTCTCCAGCGACTTCGTATCGTAGCCGCCGAGGATGGTGAAGTTATTGATGTCATCCCGGCCCTCGCCGGAGATTCTGCCGGCGCGAAACTCCAGCGCCAGTTCCATGCGGTGCTTGTCCTTGGGCGTGTAATTGTAAAAGCCCTCCCAGGGACCGGAGGGGAAAAGGTCGTCGCTCACGCCGAAGAGTTGGCCGGGGCGGCCCGGTTGTCAAAACTGGTGCGTCTCGCCGATGCTCAGCAGGTGGAGCCGTTTGCCGGCCGCCCGGAAGCGGGCCAGCGCGGCATCGTGATCAATCTGGATCGGCGGGAAAGTGTCGTAGTGAATGCCAACGATCTGGTTGCAGCGGATGAAATCGGAAGCCTTGACCGCATCGTCCACGCCCATCGTGAAAGTGTCGCCCAGGCAGAGCGCGGCCCACTTGAGATGGGAGCTTTCGCCGATGAGCCGCATGTCGAGCGTCAGCGCCGTGTCGCCGGAGAAATAGAAACTGCCCGTCGCGGTGTCCACCACCCAGCCGCCGGGATTCCCGCCGTAGCTGCCGTCCGGCAGGCTGCTGGAGTGCAGGGCGTGGACCAGCTTGGCCCGGCCAAACTCGAGGAGCGCCGCGCCCCCGGTGTTCATCGGATGCAGGTTTGTGACGCCCTGCGCGCCGAGCCATTGGCAGAGCTCGAAGTTCGCCAGGCACTTCGCGCCCGTGCGCCGCGCGATGGCCACGGCATCGGCAATGTGATCCGCGTGGCCATGCGAGAGGAGAATGAAATCCGCCGGGATCGCGCTGACGTCCACCGCCCGAGCGCGCTCGTTGCCGGAGATGAAAGGGTCGAAGAGCAGATGCCGGCCGCCGGTTTCGACGCCCAGGCAGGAATGTCCGTAGTACGTGATTTTCATGGCGCAGCCTTTCGTGGTGGGTGGTTGAGTGCCGCGCGGCATTATCGTCCGCCGCGGCAGCCGGTCAATGCCCGCCGTGCCGGCCCGCAACCGCCATCGGCTTCACGCCCGCGCCCCAACCGTGCGCAGGGCACCGTTCGCCGCGGTGGCAGCCGGCAGTTCCTACTTCCCGTTGAGAAGCTTCGCCTTCTGCGTCTCGTATTCGTCCGGGGTCATGGCCCCGGCGTCCTTTGCCTTCTGCAGGTCAATTAGTTGCTGGCCGAGCGTGGTGCTGCTGCGCGCGGCGGACTGGTTGTCGCGGTTGCCGATGGCGGCGACGCAGCCGCTGAACAGCAGCGCCGACACAGCGAGCGCGGCGGGGGTCAGGAGTTTTTTCATGCCGCGGAAGATTTACGCAGCGTAAGAAGTCCCGCGCAAGCCCGCGATGAAGCGGCGGGGCTGGGCAGTGCATCCCCGGTGGTCGGCAAGCAGTGGGGTTGGGCCGCGCGCAGCGTTTGGAGTGCGGGGAGCTTGCTCCCGCTTTCGGGGGCGGTGCGGGGTCTAAAAGCGCCGGCCAGCCGGACGCACTCCAAACGCTGCCGCGTCACCCCCGCGTCGCTCCA
>Ga0105046_10017662_pt1 | contig 10902 bp, 8 predicted proteins | sample MAT03_FD_78385 | JGI IMG/M metagenome (GOLD analysis project Ga0105046, IMG submission 78385) | Freshwater microbial communities from Lake Fryxell liftoff mats and glacier meltwater in Antarctica - MAT-03 (megahit assembly) | ecosystem: Environmental > Aquatic > Freshwater > Ice > Liftoff...
GCACGCATCAGCGAGCCGCGAGCCTGACGATCGCTGCCGTCGAAGCGGCGCTGCGCGGTGCTCACACCGGCGGAACCGATGGCTGGGTCGTCGGTCGCACTCCCCTGCCACACGCACATCGGGGCCACTGGGCACTGGTCGCAGAGCGGCGCGGGTCGACACACCATCGCACCCAGTTCCATGATCGACTGGTTCCATGCCCACGAGTCACCGACGGGCGCGTGGGCATCCGCTACCGCCTGCACCTCGCGAGCCCGCAGCGGGCGTCCCACCACACGGGCGTAGACGCGAGCGATGTTGGTGTCGACCACGGCGGCGTCGGCCTCGTATGCGAAGGCGAGCACTGCCCTCGCCGTGTACCCGCCCACGCCAGGCAGGGCGATCAACTCCTCGAGCGTGCGGGGGAACGGCCCGCGTGCGCTGACGGACGCCGCCGTGGCATGCAGGTTGCGTGCCCGTCGGGGGTAGCCGAGTCCCTGCCAGAGACGGAGCACATCACCGAGCGATGCCACAGCGCATGCCGACGGCGTGGGGAACGCGTCCACGAACGCGAGGTACTTCGGGATCACCCGTGACACCTGCGTCTGCTGCAGCATCACCTCGCTGACGAGGATCGCCCACGGGTCGCGAGTTCGTCGCCAGGGCAGGTCGCGCAGACGCGGCTCGCCCCACTCGAGGACCGCGTCGGTGAACGACTGGGTCAGTCCCAGACCTCGACGCCGTCGTACGGACGCGTGCGGTCGGGGGCGGCATCGCGCTTCCACACCATCACTCGGCGGCGGAAGTAGCAGACCTCCTTGCCGTCCTGGTTGAAGCCCTTGCTCTCCACCAGCACCGTGCCCCGGTCGTTCTTGCTCTTCGACTCGGTGACCTCGAGCACGCGCGTCTCGGCGTGGATCGTGTCACCGTGGAACGTCGGGAACTTGTGCTGCAACGTCTCGACCTCGAGGTTGGCGATCGCTGCGCCGCTGACGTCGGGCACGCTCATGCCCAACACCAGCGAGTACACGAGGTTGCCGACGACGACGTTGCGACCCTGCACGCTCTGACTCGCGAACCAGTCGTTGGTGTGCAGCGGATGATGGTTCATCGTGATCATGCAGAACAGGTGGTCGTCGAACTCGGTGATGGTCTTGCCCGGCCAATGGCGGTAGACGTCGCCGACGACGAAATCCTCGAGGTGCCGGCCGAAAGGGCGCTCGTGAACGGTCATGGGCGCCGACGTTAGCGGTCGGACCCGCCGACGTCCCGTTCCTGGGGCAGGTCGAGTTCGCGAGGTCGGACGAGCTCGCCGACCCGATCGGTGTCGTGCGACAGAACGTTCTCCTCGGGCATGTCCGCCTGATGGGGCAGACCGGCCTCACCTGATGGACCGGTCTCGCGAGGCAGGTCGGACACTCGGGGCCTCACGATGGTGCCGGTGGTCGGATCGACGTCATGACGCGGTCGACGACCGAAGCGCGCTGCGAAGTCGAAGGCGCGTTCGGGGTTGCTCGCCTGTTCCGCGGCGATGTCGCGCAGACGCTGCAGACGCTCGCGCCGCTGGATGCTCCAGGGCCCCACACGGAGGGTGCCGTAGAGCACACCGCCGAGCACGATCGGGAAGAAGAATTGGGCGAGCCGCCATGAGGCAACACCCAGCACGGCCTGCTCGGCAGGTGCGCCGAAGCCGATCAGGGCCGTCGACAGTGCGACGTCGATCACGCCGAGCCCACCCGGCGTGATCGGCACCACCGCCAGCACGTTCGCGAGCCCGAAGGCGACCAACAGCGCGTCGATGTCGGTGGACAGCCCGAAGGCGCGCAGGAAGACCCACAGTGCGGCGGCGTCGAGCAACCAGTTGGCGGTGGCCCACCCGATGGTGCGACCGAGCAACTGGCGATCGGCGGCCAGGTCCTCGAGCCGACCCGCGATGTGCTTCACACCGGCGGCGGCGCGGTTCTCGTCGAGGCGGAGTCGGCGGGCGATCCACCGGAAGATCCGCTCGGCGCGACCCTGTCCCTCGAGCAGGCCGAACACGAGCATGCCGATGAACGACATGATCAGCACACCGGCGATCGCTGCCGATGCATAGCCGCCGTTCACGCCGCGGATGGGGATCGACACCACCAGCGCGATCCAGAACAACACGTTCAGCACCACCGCCGACCCGAGGGCGGCCGTGGCGAGGGCGAACCCTGCGTCCGGCCCGGGCACGCCCGACAACGTCATCAGCCGATAGCCGAGGGCCGACCCGGCTGCGCTGCCGCCGGGCACGATGCTCGAGAGCGCCTTCGTGCTCATCTGGATCCGGAACAACCGCCACGAGCTGAGGAGGTGACCGGCGTCGCCGAGCGCCGCCCGGGTGAGCAGCGTGTAGGCGAAGAGCGCGGCCAGTTCCAGCCCGACGCCGGCGATGATGAACACGGGATTGAGGTTCTGCAGCTCTCCCGCGGCGCGCCGGAGACCCGGGAACACCGTGACCAGCGCGAAGTAGATGACTCCGACGAACGCGATCAGCTTCAACGTGAAACGGAACCGGCGGAACCGGCTGGGACGCGGCGGACCACCCGTGTCGTCGAAGCTGACGCGGGGCAGTTCGCCCGTCGCGTTCACGTCGAACAGTTCGGGCACCCCTTCTTGTTAGCCGATCCGCGACGGTCGCGTCGGCCACCGCCTGATCAGCGCAGGCCGCAGCAAGCGTTCTGTTGTACCCGCCGTAGGAGTGTGCGCTGCGGTGACGACGGCCAGATCAGTCGAACGACTCGACGAGGTGGCGCAGCGCAGCGCGCACGATCGGGCGGGTCTCGACGGGCACCTTGCCCAGGTGCACCACCACGAGATCACGCGACGGCTCGACCAAGGTGTACTGCCCTTCATAACCCTGGCATGCCAGCGATCCCGGGAACTCCGGCCACAGCCACCACTGACGCCCATAGCCCAGATCGCCGTCCGCGTCGTACGCCACGCGGGTGCGGGCGACGTCGCGCCAGCCCTCCGGCAGGATTCGTTCGCCGTCGACCATGCCATCGTCGAGGTAGAGCTGACCGAAGCGTGCGAAGTCGCGCGCCGTCGCGTACACGTACGACGAACCGACGAAGGTGCCCCGCGTATCGAACTTGGGGACGGCACTCGACATGCCGACCGGACGGAACAAGCGGTCGTGCAAGAACGCCTCCATGTCGTCACGGCTGCTGCCGACCGCGTCGCCGACGATGCGAGCGATGATGTTCGTCGTGCCGCTGGAATAGTTCCACACCGTGCCGGGCGTGTGGATCATGGGCAGTGCTGCGGCGTACGCAGCCATGTCGTCCTTGCCGTCGCCGTAGAGCATTTCGAGGCAGTGACTCAGGCTGTCGTCGACATAGTCCTCGACGAACTCGAGGCCCGGCCGCATCTCGAGCAGGTCGAGCAGGGTGATCGCCTCCTTCTCGGTGCCGAGCCACGCCGGCACCGGCGCAGGCGCATCGATCGACAGCAGGCCGTCACCGACCGCGATGCCGACAGCAGCCTGGGTGATGCTCTTGGCCATGCTCCACGACACGAGGGTCGTGGCGGGACCGACCGGGCCACCGGGTCCGAACAGGGTGTCGGGCTGATGTCCGTACCGCTCGAACACCACCTCACCCCGGTGCTGCACCACGAGGGCGAGCGACCTCCCGTGGGCGGCGCCCTCGGCGAAGAGTTGGTCGGCCATGTCGACCACCGCGGCGGGCACGGCTTGACGTTGGTCAGGAGTCGGCATGTCGTGAAGGTACACCGCAGCGGTGGCGCGCCAGACTGACGGCGTGGACCGGCAGAACGACCCGCGGCTCGATGCCCAGATCGATGCCCAGATCGATGCCCAGATCGATGTGGCAGCCGCACTCGGCACGTACCTCGAGATCATCGATTCGTGCGCACCTGGCCTGGTGGAGGGCCTGTACGTCGTCGGGTCGTACGCGCTCGGCGACTGGCGACCGGGGCACAGCGACATCGACATCATCGCCGTCACCGCCGAACCTGCGACCGACGAAGACGCCGGAAACCTGCTCACCGCGCATGCACTGCTCGCCGAGCACCAACCGCGACCGTTCATCGACGGGCCGTACCTGGCCTGGGGCGATCTGATCACGCCGCCGATGGCCCTCCACCGTCCATGGAGCATCGACGGTGAGCTGCACCACGATGGCGACTGCTTCGAACTCAATCCGGTCACCTGGTACGTATTGGCGAACGACGGCGTCACCGTGCGAGGGCCATCGGTCGACCGCCTCGGCACGTACATCGACGTCGATGCGCGGGTGCGGTTCGTGGTCGACAACCTCGCCTCGTACTGGACGCCTTTGGCCGCGAGCCTGCGGGAGGCGTGTGAGGCCGATCCCGACCAACGCTTCACGGCCGATGCGCTCGAGTGGTGCGCACTCGGGGCACTCCGGCTCCACCACACTGCGTTCGAGGGCGGTGTGGTGTCGAAGCGCGGCGCGGGCGAGTACGGACTGAACGTGGCGCCGTCACGATTCGCGCCATTGCTGCGCGACGCGATGGCGATCCGTGCGGGCACGGCGGCGCTCGATTCGGCCAGCACGGCGCAGCTGGTGCTGGCCGCAGAGCTGATCGAGTGGTGTACCCGAGCAGCGGCCGAGGCGGCAGCCCCCGGCATCTGATCAGTGCGGGGTGGCAGGACCCTGCACGATCGGGATCTGACCGGTGTCGCGGTCGATCCACTTGTTCGGGGTCTCGGGCGCCGGCGCCAACGCCAGCGCCAACGCCTCATCGCTGGTGTGGGCGCGCTGGGCGAGCATCCGATGCGACCGGCGCACGAACCCGGCGTCGACCGCCTGGTCCATCCAATCGAACAGGCTGCTCCAGTAGCGCTCGACGTCGAACAACACGACGGGTTTGCGGACCAGGCCGAGCTGGTTCAAGGTGAGCAGCTCGATCACCTCCTCCAGGGTGCCGAAGCCACCCGGAAGGGCGATGAAACCGTCGCTCAACTGTTCGAACCGAGCTTTGCGCTGATGCATGTCGGGCACCACCTCGAGCGCCGACAGCCCGCGGTGGGCGACCTCGGCCGACACCAGTTGGTCGGTGATCACACCGATCACCTCGCCCCCGGCTGCCAGCGCTGCGTCGGCGACGACACCCATCAGCCCGACCTGTCCACCGCCGTACACCAGGGCGATCCCGCGCCTCGCCATGGCCTCACCGAGCGCGTGGGCGGCGTTCCTGAACGCCGGTGATGCACCTGCGTTCGATCCGCAGTAGACGCACAGGCGCGCAGAACGAGGGGAGTTCCCGGGCATCGACATCCGTGGAGCATGACACACCCGGATGTGACTGTTGCAACGAGGTTCTGGCTGAGGATGCCCTGAGCAGGGTCGATCACTACAGTTCGGCTCGTGACTGCACCAGATCTCCACGCCGCTGCCGACGTCATCGAGCTCGCCCAGGGGGTCGTGGGCAAGGCCATTCGTCACCTGGCCGCCAACGGTGGCCCCGACAAGCACCAGACGCTGGCGTACGACCTCGCGCACGCTGCGGCCCAGGTCGAGACCGCTCGCTCGCTGCTCGACTACGGCGGCAAGGGTGAGGTGGAAGCGAAGATCACCTGTGCCTTCACCGCCGACATGGTGCACGACCTGATCACCCGCCTCGCCGGCCGCGAGGCGATGTGGGGGCTCGACGCAGCGCCGCTGCACGATACCCATTCGTTCCTCACCATCTATCGCGACCCTGCGTTCATCGCATCGCTCGCTGCCACCCCCGGCCCTCGGCACCTCGATGGCGAGTTCGAGATGGTGCAGGACACCTTCCGCTCGTTCGCCGACAAAGAGATCGCCCCCCGGGCCGAGCACGTGCACCGCCACAATGCGGACGTGCCCGAGGAGATCATCGCCGGTCTCGCCGAGATGGGCGTGTTCGGGCTCAGCGTGCCGGCCGAGTACGGCGGCTACAGCGAGGGTGGCGACGGCGAGTACATGGGCATGGTGGTGGCCACCGAGGAACTGAGCCGCGGGTCGCTCGGCATCGGTGGCTCGCTCATCACTCGTCCCGAGATCCTCACCCGGGCCCTCGTGAAGGGCGGCACCGAGGCCCAGAAGCAGCAGTGGTTGCCCAAGCTCGCAACGGCGGAGGTGATGGCAGCGGTCGCCGTCACCGAGCCCGACTTCGGCAGCGACGTCGCCAACCTCAAGACCACAGCGACGCCGGCCACCGGGCCCGATGGTGCCGACGGCTGGGTGATCAACGGCGTGAAGACCTGGTGCACGTTCGGCGGCCGCGCCGATGTACTGATGTTGCTCGCTCGCACCGACCCAGATCGCACCAAGACCCACCGTGGTCTCAGCCTGTTCATCGTGCCGAAGCCACGTGGTGACGCGCATGGCTTCGAGTTCACCCAGGCAGCCGACGGTGCCTTCGGCGGCGGCAAACTCGAAGGTCGTCCGATCGACACCATCGGCTACCGCGGCATGCACAGTTACGAGATCGCCCTCGACAACTGGTGGGTGCCGGCAGAGAACCTGATCGGCGAGTCCGACGGGCTCGGCAAGGGCTTCTACTACCAGATGGAGGGCTTCGAGAACGGGCGCCTCCAGACCGCCGCTCGCGCCGTCGGCGTGATGCAGGCGGCCTACGAGGCAGCGCTCGACTACGCCCAGAACCGCACGGTGTTCGGTTCGTCGATCATCGACTACGAACTCACCCAGGTGAAGCTCGGCCGCATGGCGGTGCTCATCCAGGCCGGTCGCCAGTTCTCCTATTCGGTCGCCCAACTGATGGCCAAGGGCCAGGGTGCGATGGAGGCCAGCATGGTGAAGGCCTATGTGTGCAAGGCCGCCGAGTGGGTGGCCCGCGAGGCGATGCAGATCCACGGCGGCTACGGCTACGCCGAGGAGTACCCCGTGAGCCGGCTGTACGTCGACGCCCGCGTGCTCAGCATCTTCGAGGGTGCTGACGAAACCCTGTGCCTCAAGGTGATCGCTCGTCGCCTGTGCGACACCGCCAACACCTGACCTGAACACCTGAGCACGCACAATCGCTCATTGTCCGGATCTTTCGACGCGGGTTAGAGTGCGCGCTCAGGCGGTGGGCGGACCATCGTCGGGGCCGCCCGACATCGCGAGACATCGCGAGACATCGCCGGCCGACGACCGAGCTGGGAGGGCGGCAATGGGCGAGCAGATCGACCGACGAGGCTTCGTCAGGGGCATGGTGGCCTCGGCCGTTCTGCTCGGCACTGCTGGTGGTGCAGGGGTCTTGCGGGCGACGCTGTCTCATGCGTCGACGGTGCCCGGCACCGGGCCCTACGGCGCGCTCGGCACCGTCGACGGCAACGGCTTCCAGCTCCCGGCGGGGTTCTCCAGCCGCCTGCTGGCGACCTCGGGTGAGGTCGTGGCCGCGACGACGACCGTGTGGCACGACGCGCCAGACGGCGGCGTCTGCTTCCCCGCCCCTGGCGGTGGATGGGTCTACGTGTCGAACTCCGAGGTCGCGCTCGCCGGCGGTGGCGCGAGCGCGCTCCGGTTCGATCCTGCCGGCGCGGTCGTCGGAGCCCATCGCATCCTCGCGGGCACGCATCGCAACTGCGCCGGAGGCCGCACCGTGGCCGGCACGTGGCTGTCGTGCGAGGAGAACGGCAGCGTCGGCAAGGTGTACGAGTGCGATCCGCTGGTCGCCGGTCAGGGCGTCCAGCGACCGCTGCTCGGATCGTTCAACCACGAGGCGGCCGTCGAGGATCCGGACTCGCGCTACGTCTACCTCACCGAGGACGACCCGGTGGGTCGGCTGTATCGCTTCGCCCCGACCACCGCGGGCGACCTGTCGTCGGGCCAGCTGTACGCCGCTTCGGTCACCGCCGATCAGGTGACGTGGGTGCCCACGTCGTCGACCGCTCCTGACCGCCAGCCGACGACGACGGCCTTCGACGGCGGCGAGGGCCTCTGGATCGAGGATGGCATCCTCTACATCACCACCAAGGGTGATCGTCGGGTGTGGGAGCTGCAGCTCGGCACGCAGCGGCTGACGGTCCTCTACGACGCGGCGCTCACGCCCGGTGCCGCCTTGAACGCAGTGGACAACTGCACGGTGCACCAGCCCTCAGGCGACGTGTTCGTCTGTGAGGACGGCGGCAACATGGAGGTCTGCCTCATCGCCGCGTCCATCGGGGATGCCGATCGCGAGGTCGCGCCGTTCCTGCGCATCACCGGCCACGCCGAGTCGGAGTGGTGTGGTGTCGCGTTCTCCCCCGACCACACCCGCATGTACGTGAGCTCTCAGCGCGGCAGCGACGGCCGAGGGCGGACGTACGAGATCACCGGACCCTTCAGGACCGCCGTCGCGGCGCCGGTCGGGGTGACGGTGGTGTCGACGGGCAGCTCGTGGCGGTATGCCGACGGCCCGACCGACCTCGGCACGGCCTGGCGGGCCACCACCTACGACGACCGCACGTGGAAGACCGGCACCGCACCACTCGGCTACGGCGACCCCGTCACCACCACCATCTCATCGGGCACCCAACCCACCAACCGACCCATCACCGCCTACTTCCGACACACCTTCACCGTCACCGGCACCCAACCCATCACCGACCTCGTCCTGCGCATCCGCCGCGACGACGGCGCCGTCATCCACCTCGACGGCACCGAACTCACCCGCACCAACATGCCCGCCGGCACCATCACCAACACCACACGCGCACTGTCGAGCATCAACGACGCAGCCGAGACCACCATCCACACCATCACCATCCCCACACGCACCATCACCCCCGGCACCCACGTCCTCGCCGTCGAGATCCACCAGTACCAACCCAGCAGCAGCGACCTCACCTTCGACCTCTCCCTCACCGGCACCCAGATGAGCGGCTGACCCTTCCGCCGCGTCCGATCAGGCGAGGGCGCGCAAGCCGCGGGCACGCCAGAGCGACAACAGCACGCACGTCAGGCCCAACAGGCCGAACATGCTGAGCGACGCCTGTGTGCCGCCCACCGCCGATGCCACCAGCGCCGCGGTGAGCCCTCCGAGCGGCAACAGACCCGCGCTCACCATCGTGCTCAGCGCCACCACTCGGCCCATCCGGTCGCGTGGTGTCAGTTCCTGGATCAGTGCCTGATTGAGGTTCAGGTACAACCCGCCGGTGAGGCCCCAACTGAGCAGTAGCAGTTCGAGCGTCACGAACGACGGGGCGAACCCCTGCAAGATCTGGACCGTGGTGCCGAACACCATCGAGCACATGAACACCAGCCCTCGCCGGCGGATTCGCGAGCGGTAGCGCATGAGCAGCAACGAGGTGGTCACCATGCCGAGGCCCATGAGCGCGAACAGTCGCGCTGCTTCGGCGGCATTGCGACCGAATTCGTCACGGGCGATGCGCGGCAGCAGCGTGAAGGCACTCCCGCCCATCAGTCCCCCACCCACCGCCAGCAGCACGAACAGCGCTCGCAGCACGTCGTGGTGCCACACGAAGCGGAGGCCCTCGGCGATCTCGGTCCGGATGCGTCGACGCTCGCCGACGTGGTCGTGCGGCGGCACCTGGATGCGCGTGGCCGCGAGGAAACCGAGAGCGAAGCAACCACCTTGCACAGCGAAGGCCCATCCGACGCCGTGCCCCTCGATCACTCCGCCCACCAGCAGCGGGCCGACGATCATCGCCACGTTCGCACCCACCGTCATCAGTACCACCGCATGCATGACCCGTTCGGTGCCGACGAGCGCCGGCACCAACGACGAGCGCACCGGCATCGCGAATGCGACCACCGTCCCGAACGCGACTGCGAGCAACACGGCCGAGGCGAGCGTGATCACGTCGATCCACACCAGCACCGCCCCGAGGAGCACTACCAGGGTGCCGGCCGCCTGGGTGAGCATGAGCATCCGACCGCGGTCGTGACGGTCGGCGAGGGCGCCGGCCGTGAGTACCAGCAGGCACACCGGGGCGCCGAGGGAGAACACGATCAGGCCGCTCGCCCACGTCGGCGAACCGATGGTGTCCTCCACCAGCCAGAGGAACGTGAATCGGTCGGCCGACACGATGAGTGCCAGCAAGACGGCGTTGGTCCACAAGAACCAGAACCCGGTGCCCGCGAGCGACGACCTGTCCGCCGGAGCGCCGGTGTGCACCGTGAGCTGATCTCCTGGTCCCCGCATCACCCGCACGGTACGGCCGGCGAGCGTGTCGGAACGAGATGTGGTGGGCTGGTCAGCCGCCAGGTCAACTTGCGCGGAGCGCCTTCTCGGCCGGCGCCGGCGCGATCTCCGAACCCGTCATGTCAGGCCCGGTCATCGATCGGTTCGATGTGCCGGCGACCTGGCGATCGGGGCGGCTGAGCGGGGTGACCTGGGCGGGCGCCGGTGTGCTGCCGCGACGGAACAGGGTGCGGACGGCCTTGGAGAGCACCTGTTCGAAGGTGGCGACGAGGATCACGAGGTCGAGGTTGAGTGACCAGTTGTCGACGTAGAACAGGTCGAGCCGGCGGTACGCACCGAAGTGCGGGTTGTCGCGCGCTTCCACCTGCCACAACCCGGTGATCCCCGGCGGCATCTGCAACCGGTCGAGCAACCGGTCGTCGAACTGGGCGACCTCCGACGGCAGCGCCGGGCGGGGGCCGACCACGCTCATCTCGCCGCGCAACACGTTGAACAGCTGTGGCAGCTCGTCGAGCGAGGTGGCCCGGATGAACGTGCCGATGCGGGTGACACGCGGGTCGCGCTCGAGCTTGAACAGCGGCCCGTGGCGTTCGTTGCCGGCCTCGGCCTGCAACGCGGCGAGGCGGGCCTCGGCGTCGACGACCATCGAGCGGAACTTGAGCATCTGGAAGATCTTGCCGTCGCGGCCAACCCGCTGCTGCGAGAACAGCACCGGCCCCCGGTCGGTGAGCTTGATCGCCAACGCGATCACACCCATCACCGGCATTGCGAGCACCAACGTCACACCAGCGATCA
>Ga0105046_10017664_pt1 | contig 10901 bp, 10 predicted proteins | sample MAT03_FD_78385 | JGI IMG/M metagenome (GOLD analysis project Ga0105046, IMG submission 78385) | Freshwater microbial communities from Lake Fryxell liftoff mats and glacier meltwater in Antarctica - MAT-03 (megahit assembly) | ecosystem: Environmental > Aquatic > Freshwater > Ice > Liftoff...
GCCCTCGTTGAGCACGGTCAGCCCCGCGAGGTTCAGCCCGAAGCGACGAGCGATGCGGTGGCCGGTGTCTCCCCGAGACACGACATACGGGATGTCCTCGAGCTCGGCCCGCGCGGGGGCCCCAGCCAGGGCGACGCTGAGCGTCACCAGGACGACGAAAATGAGACGGAGCGGTCGCACCCCCGGCTGATAACGGAGAGCGCGCCGCTCCCTCAAGAAAAGGGACGAACGGTCATCCGACCGAGCCGCCCCAGAGGCTGCTCTACTCGCGGTTGCGGCAGTAGCCGTCCTGCATGGTGCCGTTCTCTTCGTGCGGCGGCACCCACTCGCGGTCCGAGCGGCAGCTCCCCCGGGCGGGGGGCGTCTGGCGACCACCGCAAGCGACGGTGAAGAGCGAGAGGGCGAGGAGCGCGGTGATGGTGATTCGGATCATTCTTCTCTCCTGGATCCAGCCGGGTCCCCGGCGAACGGGCGCGTTCTATCCAATGGGGGCGGGCGAGTCGAGGGGGAAGGAGCCGAGAGGGAAGGGGGAGGTGACGGCGGCGTCTGGGCTTCGGGGGGCTCCCGCTCCGCACCAGTGCCATGATCGCCCCCGTGGCGCGCCGCAGCACGATCCGCTCGATCTCGGTGCCCATCACGTTCGGTGCGGTCACCGTCCCGCTCTCGGCGGCGCTCCTCGTCGGCTGGACCATCTTCACGGCGCGCCGGATCAACGAGTCCGGCGAGAGCCTCTGGCTCTTGGTGCTCGGAGTGATCTCGTTTGTGGTGATCATGAGCGTGCTCGTGATGTTCACGATCTTTCTGGCCCGCGAGATCCTCGAGGTCCGGCGCCAGGACACGTTCATCGACTCGGTGACCCACGAGCTCAAGAGCCCGCTCGCCTCCATCAAGCTCTGTCTGCAGACGCTCGCACGGGAAGATCTCCCCGAGGACAAGCGCGAGACCCTGCAGCGGATGATCCACGACGACATCAGCCGGCTCTCTGCGTTCATCGACGATGTGCTCCAGGCCAGTCGTCTGGCGCACGAAGACGTGGGCACCGCGCTCGACACCGTCGGGGTGCTCGGCGTGGTCGAGCAGGCGGTGGAGGCGATGGTGGCCCGGCACCGCATCGAGCGCGGCTGCGTGAGCGTGGAAGTCCCATCCGATCTCTCGGTGACCACCGACCGCGCGGCGTTCGAGATCGTGGTCCGCAACCTGATCGACAACGCGGTGAAGTACTCGGGCAGGCCACCCGAGGTGAAGGTGCGCGCCACCGACGACGCCGCGCGCGCCGAGACCCGCATCGAGGTGAGCGACAAAGGGATAGGGATAGCTCCCCAGGAGCTCGGGCGAATCTTCCAGCGCTTCTACCGGGTCCCCGACGAAGGCGTCCGCAAGCGCAAAGGTACGGGCCTCGGCCTCTTCGTGGTGAGCGCGCTGGTGCGCAACGTGGGCGGCAAGATCAGCGTCACGTCCCTGGGCCCTGATCAGGGCGCTTGCTTCACGGTCACGCTGCCTCACCGCCCCGACCGCGCAGTGGCCGTCCCCCACCGCCAGCCCGTCCCCCGCCTCGACGACATGGTTGCCTCCGAGGCCAGCGGCGAGAGCCTCCTAGAAGCCCGCGACTAAAAGGGGACGGTCCTCGATAGTTCGATTGAGACTTCCGACTATGAAATAGGGGTCGCCACCCAAATGGGGACGGTCCTCGATAGTTGGATAGCGGTCTCCCCCGCTCCGTGCGCCGCGCCGAATCGTCCTCCCCCTGAAGATGTGCGAGTCTGCCAGCGCCCATGAACAGCCCGGCCACTTCTCCCGAGATCCGTCAGCGCCTCCTCGTCGTCGAGGACGAGGAGCATCTGGCCATGGGCCTCAAGCTCAACCTCGAGCTCGAGGGCTACGACGTGACGGTCGCGGGCACCGCGCGCGAGGCGGGCGAGGTCCTGCTCGATGCGCGCACCATCGACGCCATCGTGCTCGACGTGATGCTCCCCGATCTGGACGGCTTCGAGCTCTGCAAGCGCCTGCGCGAGTCGGGGAACTACGTGCCCGTCGTGATGCTCACCGCGCGCAACGCCGCCGAGGATCGGGTGCGCGGCCTCGAGGTCGGCGCCGACGACTATCTGGTGAAGCCCTTCGAGCTGGGCGAGCTGCTCGCCCGGGTGCGCTCGATGTTGCGCCGCCGCGCGTGGGAGCGAGAGCGTCAGCGCGAAGGCACCAAGCCCTCCGCGACCGCCGTCGTGCTGGGCGAGGCCCGCATCGACTTCGAGTCGTACGAAGTGGTGCGCGCCGGCGAGCCCATCAAGCTCACGCGGCTGGAGCTCGATCTCTTGCGCTACTTCATCGAGCACCCGCAGAAGGTGCTCTCGCGCGAACATCTCCTCGAAGAGGTGTGGAAGCTGCACGGCTACTCCACCGCCCGCACCGTCGACAACTTCGTCTTCCGCCTGCGCCGGCACTTCGAGAACGATCCGACCGAGCCGCGCTACTTCGTGTCCGTACGCGGTGCGGGCTACAAGTTCGTCCCGTGAAAGAGGCGACGGATCCCGAAGCCGAGACAGAAGCGGCGACCGCAGCGGAGCCCTCGCTCTTCCAGCGCATCGTCACCCACCGTCGCCGCATCGCCACCTTCGCGATGATCGCGCTCATCCTCCTGCTGATCACCCACGGCAGCACGGTCCTCCCCTCGACGCTCGAGCTCGCGATCCCTTTGAGCGCCCCGAGCACGGTGACCCAACTCGAGGTCACCCTCCTCGACACCCACGGCGAAGAAGCGCATCGACTCACCCGCCGCTTCGACGGGGACGCCCCCGAGTCCGTAGAGCTCGACGCGTCGCTCCTGCCAGGTGACTACGACGTCGAAGTTCGAGTCACCCGTGCAACCGGTGAGTCGCTGCTGCACGGCGCGGTCGAGGTCCCGTCCGACGGCAGGGTGCGAGTGAGACTCCGCGAGTAACACGTCTTCCCGACCTGTATTCCTGAGAGGAACGCTCGCGCACGAGCGAGCGCACGCCGAAGCCGGCCGCACGAAGACGACCAACCCCACTCAGATCTGCCCACTCAGATCTGCTCGTCTCCCTCTCGTTCCTGGTTCCTGGGTTCCTCATAGATCTCCCCTCTCCCCTCCAAGCGCACATACGAGCCCCACCGCGGTACACTCCCGCGCGTGTCGTCCGACCGCCTCCCTCCCGCCGTGATCGCCGGCCTTCCTGTGCAGGAGATCGGCCGCCGCATGAAGGCGGAGCTCCGTGATCGCATGCGCCGGGTTCGCAAGGCCATAGGCGACGAAGGCCGCAAGGATCGCAGCGCGAAGATCGCAGCGCAGGTGCTCGCGCTCCCCGAGTGGAAGCAAGCGAAGACGGTCGCGCTCTTCGTGCCCATGCGCACCGAGGTCGACGTCACGTTGCTCCGCGATGCGGCGCTCGCGGACGGCAAAGCCATCGCCGCGCCGCGCATGATCGAGCTGCCTGGCGACGATCTCGACGCGCCCCCTCGCCTCGCGCTCGAGCTCCGCAGCTGGGACGCGAACATCGAGCCCGTCGAGAGCGGCAAGATGGTGAAGGAGCCGCCCGCCAGTGCGCCGCTCGTCCCGCCCGAGACCGTGGATCTGGTGATCGTCCCTGCGCTCGCGATCGATCCCAGCGGCGGACGGGTGGGCTATGGCGCTGGGCTCTACGATCGCTTGCTCCCGAAGCTGACCCACGCCCATCGCGTCGCGGTCGCCTACGAGTTTCAGTTCGTGGTGGAGCTCCCGCTCGCGCCGCACGATCAGCGAGTGCACCACATCGTCACCGACGAGCGCAGCGTCCCCGCCAGCGGATCCACCCCCTGATGCGGAGCGCGTGATGGACACCCTGCCGGCAGGGCATCGCATCGCATCGCGCTTCGAGATCGTGCGACCCGCCGCGTCTGGATCCTTCGGCGCGATCTATCTCGCGATCGATCACTCCGACAACAGCCAGGTCGCGCTCAAGGTGCTCCTGCGCAGCTCGGATGGCCCGCGCTTCACCCGCGAGGCCCGGGTGCTCGCCGACATCCACGATGAGGGCGTCGTGCCCTACGTCGCCCACGGCATCGACGGCAGTACGCCGTATCTCGCGATGCGCTGGCTCGATGGCGAAGACCTCGACCACCGCCTCGCGCGGGGTGAACTCTCCGTGCCCGAGACCATCGCGCTCGGTCGCCGCATCGCAAGTGGCTTGGGTGCGGCGCACGCGCGCGGCGTCGTCCACCGCGACGTGAAGCCCACCAACATCTTCCTGGTGCAGGGCGACCCGTCGCAGGCGGTGCTGCTCGACTTCGGCATCGCGCGCTCTCGATCGGAACTCACCCAGACCGCGCGCGGCATGGTGATAGGGACCCCGGGGTACCTCGCGCCGGAGCAGGCCCGCGCCGACGCCGAGGTCGACGCGCGCGCGGATGTCTTCGCGCTCGGCTCGGTGCTCTGGGAGTGCGTCGCGGGGCGTCCTGCGTTCGATGGTCCGACGGTGATGACCATCCTCACCAAGGTCCTCTTCGATCCCGTGCCGCAGCTGCTCGAGGTGGTGCCCAGCGTGCCGCACGGCTTCAGCGCGCTGGTGATGCGCACGATGTCCAAGGAGCCCGACGCCCGCCCCGCCGATGGCGCCGCGCTCGCTCGCGAGCTGCTCACGCTGTCGAGCGAGGACGCCCCCGCGCAGCGCACCGGGATAGGCGACGCCGAGCGCACGCTCGTCACGGTGTTGGTTGCGAGAGATCTCGATCCGCCCAAAGGCGGGATGGCCACCTGGACCGCGCTTGCCGCGCAGTGGGCGCTGCGCCTCGAGTCCCTGGCCGACGGCACCGTCGCCGCGCTCCTGCGAGGCGAAGCGGTTGCCACCGATCAAGCGGCCAACGCCGCGCGCCTCGGCCTGAGTCTTCGTCAGGCTCGCCCCAGCTTGGCGGTGGGCATGGCGACGGGACGCAGCGTGCTCACCGAAGGCGCCGAGGGCGACATCATCGCGCGTGCGGCCGCACTGGTCGGCGTCTCACCGGGGGTGCTCGTCGATGCGACCACTGCGGGCTTACTCGGCGATCGCTTCCGCATGCGCCTCGACGCAGGGCGCGCCGAGCTGCTCGAAGAAGATCGCAGCGGCCGCAGCCGCCGCGTCGTCGGTCGCGAGCACGAGCTCGAGCTCGCGCAGGCACTCTTCGCTCGAGTGCTGGTCGACGAGACCCCGCAGACCCTCCTCCTCGGATCCGATCCGGGCCTCGGCAAGACGGCGCTCGCGCGGGAGATCGTCACCCACATCGCCGCGAGCGAAGCGGTGCCCTCGGTGTGGCAAGTCGCGGGCGAGCGGCTCACCCAAGACGAGCCGTGGGCGCTGATGGGGCGCCTTCTCCGCAGCGCAGGCGCACCGGAGGAGACCGACTCGACACGCGCCGCGACCGCGCTCTCGCGCTGGGCCAGCGCGCGCCTCGGCGAGACCGACCCGGGCGTCGAGGTGGTGCTCACGATGGCGGGCTTGATGCAACGCGACTCGAGCCCCTTCATGCGCGCTGCGCGCGAGAGCCAGGGGGTGTTCTCCGTGCACGCGCACGAGACCTTGCTCCGCCTGGTACGCGCCGACCGATCGCCGCTCCTCATCGTGATCGAGGATCTGCACCACGCCGATCAAGTCTCCTACGAGGCGCTCGCGAATCTGGTGTCGATGGAGCCGCCCGCGAGCGTCCTCCTCGTCGTGACCTCGCGCCTGTCCGAGCCTGGCGCCGCACGGCTCGACCGCTTGGGACGCGGCGCGCGCAGCACCCGCCTCACGCTGGGACGGCTCTCGGCCAAGTCCGCCGAAGAGCTGGTGTGCGAGGGCCTCGATCCCGCGAGCCGCGATCTCGAGGCGCGGGTGCAAGACATCTGCGTACGCGCTGATGGCAGCCCGTTCTTGCTCAACGAGCTGGTCCGCGCCGAGCGCGCCGGGGTCCGCGGTCTACCCGGCACCGTGAGCGCCGTGCTCCAAGGGCGCTTCGATGCACTGCCCGCCAGCGCGCGCCGGGTGCTGCGCGCCGCGAGCGTGCTCGGCGCAGGGACCCCCGACGATCTCTTGGCGGTGACAGGGCCGCTCGACATCGACGCCGCGCTGAACGTCTTGCTCTCCGACGGAATCCTCGGCCGCGAGCCCGGCAACGCCGCGGTGTCGTTCCGCAACCCGCTCTTGCACGAGGTCGCCTACGGGATGCTCACCGAGGGCGACCGCGTGCTCGCGCATCAGCTGGTGGCCCAGCGCCTCGAAGAGAGTGGTCGCGGTAGCGCGGCGCTCTTGGCTGAGCACTGGCTGCGCGCCAAGCAGCCCGCGCGCGCGTCTGCATGGCTCAATCAGCTGGCGCGCGATGCGCTCGCGACCGACGACGTCGCGAGCGCGATGCGCTTCGCCGAGCGCGGCCTCACCGCGGCGACCGGTGCCCTGCGCGGTGATCTCTTGGCGACGCTCGCCGAGGCCAAGCTCTGGGGCAACGATCTCACGGCTGCAGCAGAAGCCGCGCGCGAGGCCTTGCGCTTGCTCCCCCGCGGCGCCCGAGCGTGGTGCCGTGCCGTCGGCGCGAGCGGCGTCGCCGAAGGGCGCCTGGGCAACATCGATGCGCTCGAGGCGCTCGCGATGGATCTCGTCCTCGTTGGCGGTGACGTCGATCCGCAGGGTCCCTCAGCACTGGCCACCGCGCTGGCCCGCGTCTCCAATCACCTCTTCTTCCTCAACCGCCTCGATGCGGGCAACGCGGTAGTCGCGCACCTCGAAGGCATCGCCAAGACCGACGGCGCCGGCGACCCACTCGTCGAGATGCGGGTGGCCCAAGCGCTGGGCATCGCGACGCGCTTCCGCGGCAACCTGCGCGAGCACGTCGAGTGGAGCGAGCGCGCACTCGAGCGAGCCCAAGCCCTTGGCGACCGGCGCACCTCGGCGCTCTTGCTCACCAATCTGGGCGATGCGCTGCGCACCGTGGGCCGCTCCGCCGAGGCCGAGACGCTGCTGCGCTCGGGCCTGACCGCCGCGCGATCGATGGGCCTGTCCGCGCTCGAAGTGCCCTTGCGCCTCAACCTCGGCGCCGCGCTCAGCGAGCTCGGACGCGACGACGAAGCGTGCACCGAGCTCCAGGTCGTGGTGCGCGACGTGTTGGCCGACGGTGACGCGCGTGTGGTGGTCGACGCGCGTCTGACCTACGCCCGCGCCCTGGCCCGCGCCGGCCGATCGAGCGAAGCGATGCAGCACGTCGAGGCCGCGAGCGAAGGCCTCGCCGAAGACTCCCCCTATCGCCCTCTCGCGCTCGCGCTCGGGGTGTCGCTCGCGCTCGCTGACCGCAGCAAGAAGCCCTCGGACACCCTGCGCGCCGCCGAGCTCGCGGCGCAGCTCCTCGAGACCATGCCCCCCGACACGGCCGAGAGCTTCGTGTGGCTCACCCTCGCCGCCGCCCACCGCAGCGCAGGCGATGAGAGCGGCGCCGACCAAGTGATCTCCGTCGGCTGGGGCCGGGTGCTCACCAGCCTCGACACCCTAGGTGAGCTCGCCTCGGATGCCCTGCGCAACGTCCCCGATCTCGCGCAGCTCTACGCCCAGGCGGTGACCATCGGTGTCGCCGTCGCGCCGGAGCCGGACACGAGAGACACGCTGCCTCCCTAGCGTTCGCCATCAGAGCTGGCCGCTCAACGCGAGCTCTGCGGTCAGCTCCGCGTTGAGCATCGCGGCCGCGTGGGTCCCTTGGGTTGCCCCGAAGATCGCGCCCTGCTGCCGGGTCGTCGAGTCGCCTGCTGCATAGATCCCGGGCACCGACGTCTCGCGCCGCATCGGATCGATCGCGACGAAGCCATGCTCATCGAGCGCGAGCCCGAGCGCGCACACCACCTCCACCTGCCGCTGCGGCGGATGCACGAAGAGCGCAGCACAGGGGACGGACTTCCCGCCGACGAGCTCGATGTTCTCGAGCAGCCCATTGCGCGCCACCAAGCGCTCGATCGATGCCGTCTCGAGTCGAATACCCGCCTTCGTCAGCGTCTTCTGGGTCTCGTCGTCGACATCGAAGGCGCCGTGGGTGAACACGGTGAGATCCCGGGTCCACGCCCGTGCCATGAGCGCGAAGTGCAAGAGCATGGGGCCGTCCTTGGCGGCGGCGAGATAGCCCCACGCCCTGTCTTGGACCTCCCAACCGTGGCAGTAGGGGCACTGGAAGATCGAGTGTCCCCACAGCTCGGTGAAGCCCTCGATCGGGAGCATCTCGTCGATCATGCCGGTGGCGATCACGATCCGCTTGGCCTCGATGTGCTCACTAGCGCGTTCGCCATCCAACTCGACGCTGAAAGCGCCGCGCGATCCCGTGATCGCCTGCACCCGGGTCTCGCGTACCTCGATGGTGGGGTACGCGGCGAGCTGCTCTCGACCGATGCGCCGAAAATCCGCGGGCGCTACGCCGTCGCGGGTCACGAAGTTGTGCAGCTGCACCGCGGCTGCGTTGCGTGGCGGTCCAGCATCACACAGCAATACACGCTTGCGAGCGAGGCCGAGCGCGAGGGCGGCAGACAAGCCAGCGGGGCCGCCTCCCACGATGAGGACGTCAAAGGACATGTTGGGGATTCCTTCCTTGGATTCACTGGGCGCGCCGAAAGGTCGGCGAGCTGGTCATCTGGCGCGGCGCTTCTTGGCCGCAGCGGGCTTGCTCTTCGGCTTGCCCTTGGCAGATCCATTCGATTCGGCCATGCGCTCGCGGTGCCATGCGGTCATCCGCGCGCCGACCTCGTCGCTCAGCATCGCGAGCGTCACCTCGCCGAAGCTCTCGAGCAGCAGCGCTTCGGCGTCATCGAACGACTTGCTGAGTCGGGCATTCACCGCCTGCTCGACCAGACACCCCGGCGCGTCGGTCCGGTTGCCGATCGCCAGCAGCTCGGGGGCGCCGAGCGCGAGATACACGTCGCGCAGGGTGACCTTCGAGAGATCACACGCCAGCGTCCATCCGCCTCCGTGCCCCTTGCCCGAGGCGACATACCCGTGGTCCCGGAGCCCAGCGAGGATGCGCCGGATCACCACGGGATTCGTGTCCATCGAGATCGCGAGCACCTCGGACGTCATCGGTCTCTCCGCCTGCGCCATGTGCAGCAGCAGGTGAAGGACCCCGGAAAGTCGGCTGTCTCGTCTCACGCAACTCAACGTGTTACGAAAGCGAGGGGGCGTCAAGAGCGCGCCGCATCTTCGGGACGATGCGACCGTGGTAGGGTCGGCCGATGGCGGACAACAAGGGCCCTCCCAAAGCGTTCTGGGCTGTGGTGATCGTCCTCCTCGGAGGGTGTTGCGGTGTGACGAGCCTCTTGTTCGTGGCGGCGCCTCGATTCGGCGAGTGGGCGCAACGCGAGACCTTCATCCAGGGAATGCGATTGAGCATGGACCTGCCCGCAGCAGACGAGGAACGTCTCGCGACGCTCGCGTACCAGGCGATGATGGAAACCGGCGGAATGCGTACGTACGAGGCGAACGAGCTGGGTCGGCCAGCGGCCGAGGGGGCGCGGCGCGCGGATGATCGCACCATGCTGGAACTACACGAGATGCGCACGGCCCTGGCGCGAGCTTCGCCGCCCCTCTGCGCCTCGATGTGGACGGGCGCCGGCGATCCGAGCGCGGTCTACGCGGTGCTCGCAGGGCAGCCCGATGACGTCGTGATCTCGTTCTACTCGGTGACGTACGGGCTCTTGGACGCGGCCGCCGCGGCCGCGCCCGTCGTCATGACACCCGAGGAGATATCGAGTGAGACCAACGCTGCGTTCGCAGCCGCGACCGCGTCTCGCTCCCCGAGCGCCATCGCCACCGCGCTCGAGATGGGCGACGCCGTCGACCAGAACCAGGCATGCGGCGCGATGCTCGAACTCTACGACTTCATCCGGGCCCAACCCGAGCCCGCCCGCAGCCGTTACGCCCGAGCCCTCTTCTGCTCGGTGTCTCCCGCGGAGTGACAGACTTCCCGCGGCCGGGACGCAGCCGCTACGCGCGGAGCCAGGGGAGCATCCTGCGCAGCGCACCCCCGACGCGGAGTTCGTGGACCATGACGCCCCCGATGTGGAGCACGATTAAGGTGCCGAGGGTGAAGACCAGGGCCTCATGCACTTGGCGCGAGGCGAGCTGTTCCAGCTCGGGGACCCGCTCCAGACTCCCTCGAAGGTAGTCGGGCCACGCGCTGGTAGCACCCGTGACCGCGCCACTGGCTCCCAGGCCGAAGAGGACCACGTAGAGCGCCCCGTGTACGAACGCGACGCCTCGACGATGAAGGGGCGCCAGCGCCAGAGGCTCCGGCGGACGCGATCGCAGCCGGGTCACCAAACGGATGACGGTCAATACCATCAGGGTGAGTCCAGACCCAGTGTGCAGTCTCGAGAGGAGTAGCCGCAGATCCGAATCCGGCGCTTGGTCCGCCATCACGAACCCCGCCGTGATGAGCCCCACGATGAGCGCAGCCGAGATCCAATGCAGCGCGACGTTCCACTTCCCCCAGCGGTCGTTCGCCTCATCGCCCGAGGAGTCCGATGCAGCGGCGCTCGTCATGTCGCCCTCGCGGAGTCGGACCAGTGGCGAAGGGAGAGCACCCCAATGAAGGCAACGGCGGACGTCATCGAGAACGCTCCGATCAGCACGAAGATGGGTGACAGGCCGAGGTACAGCTCACCCAGGATGCCGACGGGCATGAGAATACCGGTGAGCGCGAGCCCAGCCGCGATGCTGCGCGCCCGGTCCGTCGCCGTGCCCAGTCGCGCGAGCACGAACCCGAGGGCGACGTTGAGCAGGGCGAACAGATTGCCATGCACGTGCGCCAGGCGCGCCTCGAAGTGCTGACCCTCCGAGTAGCTGGCAACCCACGCTTCTCGGTCAGGGGCGAAGTCGCGCAAATAGATGAGCAGGAATCCGTAGAGCATGAAGCCCGACATCACCAGCAGGCCCACA
>Ga0105046_10017667_pt1 | contig 10900 bp, 7 predicted proteins | sample MAT03_FD_78385 | JGI IMG/M metagenome (GOLD analysis project Ga0105046, IMG submission 78385) | Freshwater microbial communities from Lake Fryxell liftoff mats and glacier meltwater in Antarctica - MAT-03 (megahit assembly) | ecosystem: Environmental > Aquatic > Freshwater > Ice > Liftoff...
AGCGCCTTTTCAAGAATCTCGCGGGAAAGCCCCTCGATCTTGATGTCCATCTGGATCGCGGTGACGCCGTCCTTGGTGCCACAGACTTTGAAGTCCATGTCGCCCAAGTGATCTTCGTCGCCCAAGATGTCAGACAATACTGCCGTGCGATCGCCGTCCTTGATAAGACCCATCGCGATACCAGCAACAGGCGTCTTTATGGGAACGCCAGCGTCCATCAAAGCCAACGAACCACCACAAACCGATGCCATTGATGAACTGCCGTTCGATTCCAAGATTTCGGAGACGATACGCACAACGTAAGGGAAGGTTTTATCGTCAGGCAAGATGTGAGCTATTGCCTTTTCAGCCAAGTGCCCGTGACCGATTTCGCGGCGGCTCGAACCACGCAATGGCTTCGTTTCACCCGTCGAGAATGGCGGGAAGTTGTAGTGCAACATGAAGCGCTTCTCGATGTTGTCGACAAGACCATCAATGAACTGCACGTCCTGCTTGGTACCCAAAGTTGCGGTAACCAAAGCCTGCGTTTCGCCCCGTGTGAACAACGAAGACCCGTGGGTGCGTGGCAGCACGCCAGATTCGCAAGTTACCAAGCGAATGTCAGACGTTGCACGACCGTCGATGCGCTTACCGGTGTCCAACACCATATTGCGCAGGTGCTTCTTCTTTGCCTTCTCAACAGCTTCCTTAACTTCGCCTTCGCGGGTTGGAAACTCTGCGCCCAACGCTGCAAGAGTATCTGTAGAGATAGCTTCCAATGCGCCGTAACGCTGTTGTTTCTCACGAATTGACATCGCGGCTTCAATCTTAGGATTGGCGTAAGCCAACACCTTGGCAACCAACGCTTCGTCGGCCTTCGGCGGCACGAACTCACGCTTGGTCTTGCCAACGGCTGCACGCAGCTTGTCTTGCAAATCGATCAACGTTTGCGCAGCCCCGTGGGCGAACATCAAGGAGTCAACCAAGAGCGACTCGCCGATTTCATCAGCATCGCCTTCAACCATGACGATGGCGTCGCGGCTTGCGGCTACGACGAAATCAAGCTCGGAAGCCTTTCGTTGAGCAAAGGTTGGGTTGATCACGAACTTGCCGTCAACGCGTCCCACGCGCACACCAGCGAATGGACCCGCCCATGGAATCGTCGACAAGTGCAAGGCAGTGGAAGCGCCAGTCATTGCCAACACGTCGGTACAGTTCTCGCGGTCGGTCGAAAGGACCGTAGCAATCACCTGGGTATCGAAACGCCAACCCTTGGGAAACAAAGGACGAGCAGGACGATCGATCAAACGCGAAGTCAGAATCTCAACTTCTGTTGAGCGACCTTCACGCTTGAAATAGCCACCGGGAATCTTCCCTGCAGCCGAGGTCTTCTCGAGGTAGTCGACCGTTAGAGGGAGGAAGTCCATACCCGGACGAACGGACTTTGCGGCAACCGCGGTTACCAAAACCAGTGACTCGCCGTAACGAACCAAAACGGATCCATCCGCCTGCTTCGCCATGCGGCCTGTTTCAATCGAAAGCTCTTTACCGCCGAAATCTACACCTTCACGAATAAACATAATGTCAGCTCCTTGCCTGTCTGACCCCGAAGGCGTTTTCCCTTATCTCGGCGTTCTCTCAGCAAATGCACATCGCGCATATGCGACAGACCGACGGGAGAAAGGACGAACGCAGCTCCCCGGGGCTTGGTTGATTAACACGCGCCCTCGCTCAGAACGCAGGAATTTGCGCAGACGTCAATCGAGGAAAGGCCCTTAACGCGAACTGCGAAAAGAGCCTTTCTCAAAGCGCTGCGCACACTCCACAGTAGGGTACGTCCCCTACCGCGCGAGTTTGCGTACGCGAGTAAGTTATTTACGAATGCCGAGAGTCTGGATCAGCGTCTTGTAGCGGCTGAGATCTTCCCCACGGAGGAAGTCAAGCAGGCGGCGACGACGGCTGACCATCTTCAAGAGGCCACGACGAGAGTGGTGGTCCTTCTTATGGGTGCGGAAGTGCTCGGTCAGGTGGTTGATGCGCTCGGAGAGCAACGCAACCTGCACCTCGGGCGAGCCGGTATCTGACTCGTCTCGCTGAAATTTCTTCACTACTTCCGTTTTACGGACTGATGCCAAAGCCATGAATCACGCTCTTATCTGTTCGGGTTCCGAAACTTTTTGGGGGTCAAATGTTCTATGAAAACGACTTACAGTCAACTGTCACGCGCACTGCTGTGGACGTTTCCTGTGTCATTTTGGGTAATTTGTTCAGTTTTTGGGGTCGATTGGACCTCGATGCCCTGCGCTGGGTTAGCTGCAACTCTCCCTAGCGGTAGATCTTCTCTGAGAAAGACGCGCCGCAGTGAGGCCAAACCGGCATCGTTTCGTTCAGCCACAGCAAGAAGAGTCTTGTCAGGTCGAAGGAGGCTGAGCAAGCCCCCGGCGCGCTCACCCTGCGGATCAATGTCTTCCCAAGGCAGTTTTTGACCCATGCCAACCCGGAATGCTTGGTGCTCCGTGAGAATCACCTGCGGCATATGCGCCAACGAATCAGCGAGTCCAACGGACGGCAACGCCGAACCGTCAGCACAAAGCTGCCCAAGAGCCTCCAAAGAGATTGAATTCGCCAAAGTAAAGGGTCCCGAAGCCGTTCGCCTCAGCGCCGTCAGATGCGCGCCCGGCCCCAACGCGCGGCCAATATCGTCAGCCAACACACGAATGTAGGTTCCCTTGGAACAATGAACAAACACACTTAAACGACCTATTGGATCGAATGCCAAGAGCCGCAACTCAAAAATCGTCAGATTGCGAGGCTCGCGCTCTAGTTCAATGCCCTGCCGGGCGTATTCATAAAGCGGTTTGCCATCACGCTTGAGTGCTGAGTGCATCGGAGGTACCTGTGCAATCTCACCGCGAAAGCACGACAACACGTCTTCCAATCGGCCAAGGCTGATGTCGCCCACAGGATTCCGGGCCACAACCTGCCCTTCAGCGTCCAAAGTATCGGTCTGGACACCAAGTTCGAGCGTTGCCTCATACGACTTGTGCGCATCCAGCAGAAACGACGCGATCTTCGTCGATTCGCCGATACACAGCGGCAAAACACCTGAAGCCATCGGGTCCAATGTGCCGCCGTGGCCGATCCGAGAAGCGTCCGAAATCCCGAGGCCGCCCGCTTTGCAATACGCTCGAAGATGCCTTTGAACTGACCTTACAACGGAGAACGAGGTCGGTCCCTTGGGCTTATCGACGACAATGACAGGCATCAAGCAACGCTTCAACTATCGCCTGGGTTCGCTTCGCCCTGGCCCGAATTTGATTCAGCAGCCTCAGCTGCCTCGCGTTCATCGGCGCGCCTCTGATCCGCAATCTCGGCCAAAGCGCGTTCCACGCGCATCTCGCTTTCGAAAACACGATCAACGTCGAAGGTCACAGTGGGAGTAAATTTAAGTCGCAGCCGTTCGCCGATCTTTCGCCGCCAAAGGCCTGTGGCTTTGTTAAGCGATTCCTTAACACCAGCCAGTGTTTCCTCATTTGCGCCGTAAACCATGAACAGAGCTCGGGCCTGACGCAGATCTCCAGTGACCTTTACGTGCGTAATCGTAATGATCCCCGCGTCCCAAACGCGAGGATCTTTCACTTCTTGGCGCATCAGCGCTTCGCCGACGGCCAATCGAATCTCTTCAGCTATTCGCTGATCGCGACCGGATGCCATACGACTTTATTGGCGAGCCGACTCGCTGCCGAAGATTGGAGCGTCAAGTGACGCGGCAATCTGCTCGATCTCGAACGACTCAATAATGTCGCCCTCCTTGAGATCGTTGTAGCCGTCAATGCTGAGACCACATTCGTATCCCTTCTCAACTTCGTTAACGTCGTCTTTAAACCGACGCATCGAAGCCAAGCGGCCAGTGTAGATGACCACCGAGTCGCGAACCAAGCGAACATGGTTTCGGCGGGCCAGTTTTCCCTCGGCTACCATACAGCCAGCAATAGTCCCGAACTTCGGGATGCTGAACACCTGGCGAACCAAGGCCTTGCCAAGCTGCTTTTCACGCTCGACCGGAGCCAACATCCCAAGCATCGCCTTCTTCACATCGTCGATGGCGTCGTAGATAACTTGGTACGTCTTGATATCAACGCCTTCTTGTTCAGCAAGAGGTTGGCTCTTACCTGCAGGGCGAACGTTGAAGCCCATGACAATCGCTGAGGATGCCTTTGCCAAGGTGACATCGGATTCGGTAATTCCGCCGACACCGCTGGAGATAACGTTAACGCCAACCGTCGGCGTTGAGAGTTTGGTCAATGCGGCAGACAAAGCCTCAGCTGAACCTTGAACATCCGCCTTGAGCACAATGCGAACCTCTTTGACTTCGCCGTCGCGAATCCTATCGAGGATGTTCTCAAGAGAGACACCTCGAGGTGCCGATGCAGCAGCGTCTCGGCTACGTCGAGCGTCACGACGATGTTCAACAATCTGTTTTGCCAGCTTATCGTCAGTCACGACGTTGAAGGTATCTCCCGCTTCGGGAACACCATCGATACCGAGAATTTCAACGGGAGTGGAAGGACCAGCCGTCAACACAGGCTTGCCCTTGTCATCCATCATCGCCCGCACTTTGCCTGAGAAACCGCCAGCAACAACCAAATCGCCTACCCTTAGGGTTCCCGTTTCAACCAAGACGGATGAAATGGGGCCACGGTTGCGGTCAAGCCGTGCTTCCACAATGTGGCCGCGTGCAGCTTTCTTTGGGTTTGCTTTCAGCTCAAGCAGCTCGGTTTGGAGAGCAAGCATTTCAAGCAGCTTGTCTATCCCGACCTTCGTCTTCGCCGAAACATCGACATAGATCGTCTCGCCGCCCAGTTCCTCAGGAACCAAGCCGTACGCCATCATTTTGGTACGGATCTGAGCTGGATTTGCGTCCGGCTTGTCAATCTTGTTGACCGCAACAACCAAAGGCACTTCTGCGGCCTTGGCGTGATTGATGGCTTCGATTGTTTGAGGCATTGGGCCGTCATCGGCAGCCACAACCAAAACGACAATGTCTGTCATCTTGGCTCCACGGGCACGCATCGCCGTGAACGCTTCGTGGCCTGGGGTATCCAAGAAAGTCACATCGCCACGAGCCGACGAAACCTTGTAAGCACCAATGTGTTGCGTGATCCCGCCAGCTTCGCCGTCGGCCACATTGGCTTTTCGGATAGCATCGAGCAATGAAGTCTTACCGTGATCGACGTGGCCCATAATGGTGACCACGGGAGCACGAGGAACCAGATCTTCGGGAGCATCGGCTTCTTCTTCCGCCGACAGCAATTCCTGTTCGCGGAACGCCTTCGATTCGATCTGCCAACCAAACTCGTTCGCAATCAGGCTTGCGGTGTCCTGATCGATGCTCTGGTTGATGTTAATTCCCATCATGCCCAAGCCCCAAAGCCGTTTAACGACTTCGTTGCCTTTGATGCCCATTTCTCGAGCTAAATCGGAAACGGTGATGGACTCCGCCATTCGCACAACACGCTTGTGTTCTGCAGGCGTTGTAATCTGGGTTTGCTTAACCTTCTTACCTGCAGCAACTTGTCGCTTGCGGGGTGGAGGACCCATATTGCGACCGCCGGGGCCCGGGCTAGGTGCACCAGGACCACCCGGAGGACGCGGGGCGAATCGGTTTTGACCGCCGGCTGGCAGTCGTCCAATGACGCCCCTGCCAAGTCGACGAAGCTCTTCGTCGCGGTCGCGGATTTCGACGCGCGGAATGGTGTTGTTCTCACCACGGCCAGGCAGCTGAATGAACTGACCGGTCGCGGCTGATCCGGTAACGACAGGCTGAGGAATCTGCCTGAACCGCGGACGAACTTCAGTTTGACCTTCAGGTGTCGCAGTGGGAGGCGGCGGCAACGGAATGATAGGGCGGATTTCAACCACAACGGGCGGAGCGTTCGGGTCAACAGCAGCAACTTGAACTGCAGGTTCTACTGGTGCTGCGACAACCTCGAGCTTTTCCAGCTTTTCGATGACCGGTGCAGCCGCCTCCATCACTGATGCTGCTGCAACTGGGGGAGCAACAACAACCACCACCGGAGCGGGTGGCGCCTCAGCAACTGGAGGCTTAACCTCTGGTGACTTGGTTTCCACCACAGGCTGCGCAGGAGCTACATGAGCTGCAGCGACCGGGGGAGAAGCCTTAAGCACTTCCGCCGGGGCAGCCAGAGGGGGTCGAGGAGCGGCCCGCACGATCACCGTCGGCGCTGGCTCTCGCTCCACGGGGGCAGTGACCACTCGAGCTGGTGCAGGAGGTGGTTCCGGCTTTCGTTCTACGACCGCAGGAGCTGCCTCCTTGGGAGCAGAAGGAGCCGCCTCTGGAGCGGCGACTGGAGGAGCATTGCGGGAACGGCGTCGTATAACGGTTGAATCCAACCGTACCTCTTCGAGCGTATCCTGGCGTTCACGAACCAGGTTCCGACGAATACGGTCGATGTCGAGCAACTCAAGCGCCGACATATGGTTGGCGACTTGAATACCCATGCCGAGAATCTTTGTTACAAGATCCTTGTTGGCGATGCCCAATTCTTTGGCTAATTCGTAGACCCTCATGCTCACTCAGGCTTGCTTCGGTGCTCCCAGCTTACCGATCGATTCGCTGGAGGCTTTCGTTGTGTTTATGTCTTCTAATACAGAGCCGGTGCGATCAGAAAGCCGGTTCGATAGCTAATAGCGAGAAAAGTTCCTCGGCGGTCAAAGCAGACACCGGGGCTTTGAATGCCCGAGCGAATGCTTTGGTACGAAGAGCCTTCTGTATACATGGGGCGGAGCGGCAAATCCATGCCCCTCGCCCCGGCTGACGAGGCCGCCCGGCCACAGCCACGTTTCCCTGAACCAAGACGAGCCTGGTTAGAACCGTGGCAGACAGCGGCTTCCGGCAACCCACGCAGGTTCGCGTGGGTATATGTCCAGAAGCGGCTGGCTGGGTGTTCAAACATGCCTCGGTTCAATTTGTTACGCGTGACCTTCAGCGGGGGCGGTGTCTTCGGGACCGACCGATATCACAGCAGATTGGGCAGCTGCCGCTGCTTCTGCTGCATCAGCGGCATCGCTAACGCGCCGTGCCGCATCTTCAGCGTCACGCTTGCGCTCAACTTCTGCCGCCCTGCCCGCTTGCGCCTTTAGTGCCGCAATCTGAGCAGAGTCATTTCCAATCACATGTGCCAGCTCAGCGGGCGGAGCGCCAGCGATTTCTGCAGCCGACCTCCAACCGTCCCGGAACAAAGCTTCGGCAACATCTGGACCAACGCCTTCAATTGCACCCAATGAAGAGCGCGACTTCGCTTCAGACTCACGCACCTTTGATTCTGAGTGAATGTCGATACGCCAACCTGTTAGCTGGCTTGCCAAACGCACGTTTTGGCCTTTCTTGCCGATCGCAAGCGAAAGGCGGTCATCGGGAACCACCAATTCCATCGTATGTGATGCCGCGTCAATGAGCACCCGCGAAACTTCCGCGGGCGCTATTGCGTTGCAAACAAAGCGCGCGGGATCTGCATCCCATGGAACGATGTCGATCTTCTCGCCGCGAAGCTCTTGAACGACAGCTTGAACGCGTGAACCTTTCATGCCAACGCAGGCACCAACGGCATCCACGTCCCGGTCTTTCGAGGACACAGCGATCTTGGATCGAGCGCCAGGCTCGCGTGCTGAAGCTTCAATTCGAACGATCTGCTCGAAGATTTCCGGGACTTCCATCTCGAAAAGCTTCTCCAACAAACCCTTGTGGCCACGGGACACAATGATCTGAGGCCCACGGGCCTGTTTATCAATGTCCATGACGTAGGTCACAACCCGATCGCCTACGCGGTAAGACTCACGTGGAACCTGTTCGCGAACAGGCAAGACGGCTTCGGCACCGTTTAGATCGATCACAATGTTTCCGCGTTCGAAACGACGAACGATCCCGGAGATTAATTCGCCCTTCTTGTCGCGGTATTGGTTAAAAACGTTGTCCCGTTCGGCTTCTCTAACGCGCTGCAGGATGACCTGTTTCGCAGTTTGAGCCGCGATACGACCGAACGTCTTCCAGGCGCGATTGAGCTTCAGCAGCTCGCCGTACTTGCCGTCCTGATCTTCAGCTTTCTTCTGATCGCGCTCGGCGTAGAAAATCTGGAACAGCAACTCGTCGCCAACCTCGGCTTTGAGGTGGAAACGATCGGCATCCGCGAGAGAGATCTCCTTACCGGGTTGAGTTATGGGGTCGGCAACAACAATGATTTGGAATAGGTCAACTTGACCCAATTCTTCACTGAACTTGGCTTCCAATTCGCGTTCGTCACCGAAAGCGCGCTTACCAGACATCAAGATGGCCTGTTCAAGTGCTTCCACTAGAATGTGCCGTTCGATGTTTTTGTCCTTGGAGACTTGATCCAGGACTAGGCCCAGGCCAGAACCTTCACTCATGAGGCGCTCCTGTCGTGTTTGACACCGCTACGAGCTTCGGACTTTCGAAACTCTTCGGCCCAATCGGGTAACAAGTGCGCCTTCGCGATATCCGCGATGGGCACCCGACACTCGAGGCCGTCACAATCAATAAGCAAAATGCCGTCGTTGGCACCCTGCAGCATCCCACTGAAATTGCGCCGCCCGTCCACCGCATTATGGGTACGAACCTTAGCTCGCTGCCCTTTGAATCGTTGGAAGTCGACTTCGCGCCGAAGGGGACGCTCAATTCCGGGCGAACTCACTTCCAACCGATACGCATGAGTAATTGTTTGTGAAACGTCCAAGGCAGCCGAAACGTCTCGGCTCACACGCTCACAGTCCTCGTGGCCAACATGCCGACGAGGTTCAGTACCATCAACTCCAGCGGAGTTTTCTAGGTCTGTGGGTCCATCGGACCTTTGAACATCAATATAAAGTCTCAAGACAAATCCCTCAGGCTCGCGCCCGAACTCCAGCTCCACCAACTCTAAGTTGGCGTCCGTCACATACGGATCGACAAGGTTCCACAGGTCGGCAAAGTTTGCTTTCATGACAGCTTTTATGAGCGGAAACGTGTTTGCTCAAATTTGAGAAATGCGAGTTGATTTGCGGCTCCGAAACGGATATTTGGCGAATTGAGGACGAAAAAAGGGCGGGCATTCAGCGCCCGCCCTGAAGTATTGAAGGGTGTGCCTGTTGAGGTAAGGCGGAGTTGTATCACGCAGAAATCAGGAAGGCAACAACACGGTTAACGCTACGGTTTAGGCACCCCGAGGCCTGTGTTAGCTTGTTGTCTCCACGACAGCCCCACTGTCTTTCACAAACTCGACACTAGGACAGCGCAGCATGTCTTCTACACTTAGGCCAAAATTCGCCGCTATCCAGACGTGCTCCACCGAGAACGTGGACGAGAACCTGAAGCGATGTTCCTCCCTCGTGAGGGCTGCCGCCGCAGAAGGAGCACATTGGGTGGGGTTGCCCGAAAACTTTGCATATTTAGGATCGAGCCGTGACCACAAGTTGGGAATCGCCGAAGAATTGGAGAGTACCGCGCCAGGTCCGATTCTCGACACGATGCAGAAGCTAGCTCAACAGGCGAAGGTGTTCCTATTGTTGGGCGGCTTCCCGGAACGCGTCACAAGTAGCGACGGGGTCGTCAGGATTGGCAACACCAGTGTCCTGCTGGGCCCCGATGGCCACGTGCTCTCACGCTACCGCAAGATTCACCTGTTTGATGTCGAGGTACCTGGCGGGCAAAAATTTAGGGAATCGGACGATGTCGTTCCGGGCTCAGATCCAGTCTTGGCGACCCTACCCTGGGGTATGCTTGGGCTCTCGATTTGCTACGACTTGCGGTTTGCCGAACTGTATCGAACCTACGCCGCCGCTGGCGCGCGCTTCATTTCGGTACCCGCAGCTTTTACGAAACAAACAGGACCTGACCACTGGCACGTACTCTTAAGGGCAAGGGCCATAGAAAACCAAGCCTTTGTCATTGCGCCTGCTCAATGGGGGCAACACGGAGAAAAGAGAGCGAGCTACGGGCACGCGGTCATAGTTGATCCTTGGGGAACCGTCATCTCAGACTGCAGTGAAGGTGAAGGATTCGCTATTGCATCGTTAGATCTCGAATTTCAAGATCGGGTCAGGCAACGGCTCCCCTGCCTCCAACACCGTCGGCTTAAGTAGAGGAACTCGTCTAACTTGGGATTTGCGATGCCTCGCATTAGCATCTTGCCATGGACGCCCAATACAGCTCATTCGCAAGTGCACCTGCGCAGATTGCGCATCTCTATGGTCCGCAAGTTCACATTCTGGCTGACCCGCTGGCTCTCGGAATGTTGGCCCGTGCGTCGACGCAAGGAGTGGTTCAACCGGAGATGAACAACCTTGTTCGCGAGCTTTATCGGCTGCTGGCTCACGTTGTGATCGCCGCCGAGTTTCCTCGAACTATCCTCCGCACCGAAACCAGAATGATCGAGCACACGCCCCTGGGCGTGTGGCACGGACCTACTGTCGACGCGAACACAAAAGCGGTGGTCGTCGCACTGGCCAGGGCTGGACTTTTGCCCTCACAGATTTCATACGACTTTCTAAACCAAGTCTTGCGCCCAAGTGGCGTTCGGCAAGATCATTTGTCATTGGGGCGATTGGTAGACGGATCGGGCCAAGTCACGGGAGCCGCTCTAGCAGGCGTGAAGATCGGCGGCCCCATCGACAACGCCGTTATGTTGATCCCTGATCCGATGGGAGCCACTGGTTCAACTGTCACTCGGGTGATTGAACACTATGCATCGGCCGTTGAGGGACAAGCTCAAAAGACAATCGCGATGCACCTTATCGTGACACCCGAATATCTGAGGCACATTCGGGGGAAACACCCCAATGTGATCGTATACGCGTTGCGACTAGACCGCGGACTTTCTTCCGTTGAAGTGCTTGCAACCATACCAGG
>Ga0105046_10017669_pt1 | contig 10900 bp, 6 predicted proteins | sample MAT03_FD_78385 | JGI IMG/M metagenome (GOLD analysis project Ga0105046, IMG submission 78385) | Freshwater microbial communities from Lake Fryxell liftoff mats and glacier meltwater in Antarctica - MAT-03 (megahit assembly) | ecosystem: Environmental > Aquatic > Freshwater > Ice > Liftoff...
AAGCCCTGCTCCGTGAGGCACGGTTCCGCAGCGTCCTGCAATCCCTGGCCAACGGCGTGATCGTCTACGACAGCAACGGGAGCATCGACGACGTGAACCCGTCGACCGAAGCGATCCTCAAAATGCCTCGCGAACAGCTGATCGGACAGAGCGCGCTCAGCAGCGAGGTGTCCCACGAGGATGGCACGGTGTTCCGTTCCGACGACCGCCCGGTGGCGATCACCCTGAAATACGGCATCGAGGTCCGCGACGTCGTGATGGGCCTCACGGTCGGCGACGGCATCCGCAAGTGGTTGCTCGTCAACTCGACGCCGCTGTGGGACGCCTCCGGCCGGGGCAGCGGCGCAGTGGTCACCTTCGCCGACGTCACCGACTTGCTCACCTTGAACAACCAGCTACAGGAGTCGCTCGGCGAACTCGCCAGAGCGGCACAAGAGCGCGCTGCACTGCTGTCGTCGGTGTCGCACGACATCCGCGCCCCGCTCGCCGCGATCCGCATGATGACCGAGATCCTCGAGGACCGTTCCGACGCGATCACCGAGACGCAGCGCAACGAGCTCATCCGCCGCGTACGTGCCGAAGCCCGTCGCACCGAGGGCGTCCTCACCGACCTCGTATCTGCGAACCGCGTGGGCACCGGCCTCGAGGCCCCGAGGCGCAAACGGATCGACCTCGAGCAGCTCATCTACGCCCGGGCTCGCGAGTTCGACGGAGCCAACCACTCGATCCGCGTGGGCGAGCTGCTGGGCGACCTGACGATGTGGGCCGATGCTGCGCAGCTCGAACGGATCATGGACAACTTGATCTCGAACGCGCTCACGCACACTCCGGCCGGCACGAAGATCGTGATCGACGCTCGCGAGTTCGACGGCCGCATCGAGCTCGCGGTCGAAGACGACGGTCCCGGCGTGCCCGAGTCGATGCGGGTGAGTGTGTTCTCGGCCTACGTGCGTGGCGAGCGAGCGGCTGATCGCCCGGGCACCGGACTCGGCCTGTTCCTGGTGCAGCAGTTCGCTCAGTTCCATGGCGGCTCGGCGCGCTGTCTGGACGGCGACCGGGGTGGCGCTCGGTTCGTGGTGACCTTGCCTCGCCGTCCCGGCCAGCTCACCGGCGCGGTCGCAGTGGAATGACAGGTCGGTCAGTCAGCCGGTCAGCGGCGAACCGGCCGATCAGTTGGCGTCGGGCAGCAGGCCGGCGCGTCGGGCGACGGCGACGGCCTCGAGCTGTGAGTGCGCCCCGAGCTTGCGGAGCACTTCTTTCACGTACCCGCGAACGGTGTGCACGCTGAGGAACAGCGCCGATGCGATCGTGGGCGTGTCGCGGCCCTTGGCGAGGAGATACAGCACCTCGATCTCACGCGGCGTGAGGCTGAGGGCCGACACGGTCTCGTCAGTGGCATCGGAGGTGATGTCGATGTAGGCCTCGCCACTCACCGCATCACGAACCGACTGGACGATCTCGGCGATCGAGCTCTCCTTGGCGAGGAACGCGGAGGCGCCGGCCAGCGCTGCCAGCCGGCGCAGCCCACCGTCGGCATGACCGGTGATCATGACGAGCTTGACCTTCGGGTCGGCCACGAGGATCCGGCGGATGCCCTCGACACCGTCGACGAGTGGCAACTGCCAGTCGATGACGACCACGTCGGGGCGATCGGCGAGCACGCGATGGATGGCCGATTCGACATCGGGCACCGAACCGATCGACTCGAAGCCGGGTTCGATGGAGATCGCCAGGCTGAGCGCCTCGGCATAGGAGCGGTGGTCGTCGACGACGAGGACCTTGAGGGAGGAGGTGATCGTTGCATTCATGGTTCAACCTTTTCCGGTTCGACCCCGCCAGGCGAGTTCCGAGCACTGATGGACAGACGTGCGAGCTCTCCCCTGAACGCAATGGGCACTCTAATCCACATCCCCCAAGCGTGGGGGTGGCCCATTTGAGGGGTCTTCATTCGGGGGGTTTTCTGACGCCGGGTTGTGATCATGTGATCTCCGCGCCCCGTTGCGAGGTGATCCGGCCGTACACCTCGGGCCGCCGGTAGCGGTCGAAGTCGAACAGGGTGCCCGTGTACCGCTGGCACCAATCGAGATCGCAGCGCGCGATCACCAGTTCGTCGCCGGTGGTGAGCGCCTGCGCGACGATCTGACCGCTCGGTGCCACGATCATCGACTGCCCGAGGGAGTCGACTCCCTCCTCGATCCCCGCCTTGGCCACGCCGACCACCCAGGTGCCGTTCTGGTACGCCCCCGCCTGCATGACCAGGGCGTTGTGGAACCCCTGCAAGATGTCCTGGCTGGGATCGGGCACGTAGTGGATGGGCGTGTTGTAGCCGCACACGATCATCTCCACACCCTGGAGGCCCATCACCCGGTAGCTCTCCGGCCAGCGCCGGTCGTTGCAGATCATCATGCCGATCCGCCCGCCGAAGGCGCGCCAGACCCCGAACCCCTCGGGACTCGGTTCGAAGTAGTAGCGCTCAGCATGTTGGAAGGGACGGTCCGGTTCGTAGTGCTCGTGACCCGGAATGTGCGTCTTCTTGTACGTGGCGACGATCGAGCCGTCGCGTTCCACCAGCGTCTGCACGTTCCAGCGGCGCACCGCACCATCGGGGGCGGTCTCCTTCCACGCGTACCCGAGGCAGAACCCCACCCCCAGCCGCGCTGCTTCGTCGAACAGCACCCGGGTGTCGGCGTTCGGCATCGACGTCTCGTACCAGTGGTCGGCATCCGCGATGTCGGTGACGAACCATCGTGGGAAGAACGTGGTGAGCGCCAGTTCGGGGAACACCACCAGCTCGGCACCATGCCGGTGGGCGTCCCGGAGCAGCACCATGAGTCGCTCGACCACGTCGGCCCTCGAGTGGTCTCGCTGGACGGGGCCGAGCTGTGCAGCGGCGACGGTGAGGAGGCGGGTCATCGGCCACCACGTTAGAGCCGACGGGGAGCGTGTCCGGGTGTGCGCTGCGGGTGATCGTGGAGGGATCGTGCGCTCACGGCGTGGCCGTGGCCGCCTGCACGAGCACGGCCTCGCCGTCGGCGACCAGCCAGCACAGCCCCGGTCGCGGTGCCAGCGGCGGGTGACGTGGCAACGTCGCGCCGAGCGCGTCGGCGTCGAGGTCCGACGATGCCGCCATCAGCACACCTCGCCGGCTGCGGCGGAGCATCGCCACCCAGTGCCCGTGGGCGCGCACAGCGTCGGGCCGACACGCCGCCACGATGGCCAGTCCCTCCGGCGGCGAGGCGACCAGCGCTGCGAGCCGGCCATCCGGGTCGGGCACGAGCTCGGCATCATCGACGACCAGCAGGGCAGCGCGACCTGCAGCCAACTCGTGGTGGAGATGGGTCAGCGCATCAGCGATCGCGTCGGCGCGTGCCGTCGCCGCGAACCGGCGCGGGCTCACCACCACCTGGGCAGCGTCAGGCCGAGCGTCCGACCAGCCCCGACGCAGCTGGCTCAGTACCTCGGTGCGGCCGCTGCGCGGCGGCCCGATCACCAGCAGGTGCTCGCCCGACGGCACGTCGAGCCCCACCGGTTGCAGCGACCGGTGAGCGAGGCCGAGCACCGGTGACCACAGGTCACCGTCGAACGACGATGAAGGCATGTCGCTCGCGGCGACCACATCGGGGAGCGCGACGATGCGAGCCACGGGAGTGCCTGCGTCAGGGGTCGCGGTGATCTCGTCCGTGGGCCAGCCGAGCAGTTGTGCCTCGTGGTGCGTGGTGGCATCGACCATCCGCCCGGCGATGGGTGGCGGCACCTCGGAGATCCGCAGGCCGAACACAGCGCCATCGGCGGGGTCGTGCAGGTGGAGCACCCACCGACGGGCGCACCTCGACACCAGGGCCGGGGACAGCCCGGCTGAGCCGTGGGCACCGATCAGCAGGGTGACGCCAGGCGGGGTCGCCAGCACCAGCGCCTCGAACAACTCGTACAGATCGGCGCGCCCGGGCTGTTCGAGGTCGCGACGGACGAGCGCGATGCCGTCGATCACCACCAGTCGCCCACCGGCCGGAGGCGGGCTCGATGCCCGGAGCAGCGCACGGTCGAGTCGTTCACGCTCGTGGAGTCGGATCACGCCGGCGCAGTGCGGCAGGGCGGCCACCTCGTCCCATCGACGATCACCATGGGCGTCGAGCACCACGATCTCAGGGTCGGAGCACTCAGAGCACGATGTGTGGGGGCCGACCGATCGGACGGCCAACGATGCGAGCGTCGTCGTGACGCCGTAGCCGGGGGAACCCACGACCAACACGGCTCCGTCGGACGGCTGCCAGGCGAGCACCGTCTGTCGCTGCTCGTCGGGCAGGTCGACCCAGCCCATCGCCACGCCGGCCGACGAACGACCAGCTTCGGTCTCCCCGGTGACCAGGTCGAGCAGGTCGAGCCGGTCGAGCCGGTCGGGCAGAGGGTCGCACCACGGTCGGGCGGGACGACCGATACCGACGGCATCGGCGGCGGCGGCGATCTCGGTCACCGCCCGCTCGGCCGATGCCACCCGCGCCGATTGGAAGGTGACCAGCTCGCCTGGTCCGAGGCGCATCACCGCACGTCCGGCCGATGAGCGCCGGAACGACGCCGGCGCGGCGTCACCCACCACGTCGATCGCCTCGCCCGGGTCGTGCAGACGCAGTGCGATACGCAGCGCAGTGTTGGTGCGGATCTCGTCGCTCACCACGCCGTTCGGGCGCTGGGTGGCCAGTAGGAGATGCACACCCAGGCTGCGACCGCGACGAGCGATGTCGACCAGCGCGTGCAGCAGGTTCGGATGATCGAGCGCCAGAGCGGCGAACTCGTCGACGATGACGACCAGCCGCGGGACCACGGTCGTCCCCGTCGATGCCCGCGCCGCGGGCAGGTCGGCGGCACCGAGCGAGCGCAGCAGGTGCTCACGTGACGTCACCTCGGCGCGCAGGCTGCGCAGTACTCGATCGGTGAGATGCGGTTCGAGGTCGGTGACCACACCGACCACGTGTGGCAACGCCTGCAGTCCGTCGAACGTGGCACCGCCCTTGAAGTCGACCAGCACCAGCGACAGCTGGTCGGGTGGCACCGCCGCGCACGACGACACCACCACCGTGCGCAGCAACTCGCTCTTGCCCGAGCCGGTGGTGCCGGCCACCAGCCCGTGCGGTCCGTCGCCCACCAGGTCGAGCTCCACCACGCCATCTGCCGCGACGCCGATCGGCGCGTGCACCGCGGCATCGACACCGGCATGGCGCCACCGGGCGGCGATCGCCGTGCGTTCGAGCATGGCGCCGCGAGCCGCCATCGCATCGTCGAGCAACACATCTGCCGGCAGGCGACGCTCGTCGTCCGCGGGTGCCTCGGGATCGACCCATCCGGTGAGCACCTCGACGGCCGACCTCGCACTGCCGCGTCCCAACCCGGTGAGCCGTCCACTGCCCCCGACCGGATGTCGTGGGTTGCCGACCGGCGTGCCGCCAGCGTCGCTCGACTTCACGCGCACCGTGCCATCTCGGGCCGTCGCCACCACCGTGACGCACAGCGCGGGCACCCGGCTGGGGTGCGCGCCTGCCGGTTCCTCAGCGGGCGTCGCTCGACGACCGCCGGTGTGGCGTCGCGTCGGTGCACCGAACGAGCCGAGCAGGGCGGCGTCAGGCCGGGCGTGGAGCAATCGCCTGATCGCGCTCGTGCGCACTGCCACTGCGTCGGCGTCGTCGGTGGCCACGACGACATGGCGCATCGGCGGCTGGTCGGCACGACCACTGGACGAGATGGTCGGGGCGGACGGGCTCGACCCTTCGAGCAACGACGACAGCAGCGCCGTCGCGGCGCCATCGTCATGGACGACGTCTCCGTCGTCGGTGGTCACGAGGTGTGGCAGGTCACGGAGCCAGGCCCATCGGTCGGCCCGATCGGCTCGATCGGACACCACCACGAGCAGCCAGTCGGCAGGCCCGGTCGTGGTGGCCAACTGCGCGAGCATCGATCGAACGCACGCTTCGGCGAACTCCCCGGTGCACGCAAGGCGGGCGCCCGGACCGAGGTCGACCACGATCGGGACCGTCTCGAGCACGATCGATCGTGACCCTGCGCGCAGCAGCCCGGGTGCCGGCGGTTCGTCGCTGGTCGGGGCATCGAGCTCGACGGTGCCCGTACCGACGACCGCCACGAATGCGTCGTCGTGCCACGCACGCCGTTCCCACAGGCGTCGCGGCATCACGTCGAGCATGTCGAGCGTGTCGAGCGTGTCGAGCGTGTCGAGCGTGTCGAGCGTGTCGAGGAGCCGGCGTGTGCCCTCGATGCCGGGGTGGGCCAGTCGGTGTCGCACCTCGAGGAGCAGCCGTCGGCGCTCGGCGGCGGCGGCCACCCGAACCGTTCGTTCCGTCGCCGCGATGGCCGCCCTGCGCACCCCCCGTCGATGCCGAGCCCAGGCGAGTGCCCACAGCACGCCGGCAACCGATGCGCCGACGGCTGCCATGGCGACGAGCATCGGCTGGTCGAGCGCCATGGCCAGGGCAGCTGTGGCAGCACACGTCACGACGGCTGGCACCAGCGCAGTGGCTGCGTCGGGCGGTCGACTCACATCGTCGCCGGGCGATCGACTCGTTCGATCGGTGCGTGCCGTTGCGTGCTGGTCGAGACCGAGCCCGCCGTCCCGGTGCGCTGCGAGTTCGTCGAGCGCCGGCACCGGCACACGTGCCGAGCGCACCGCGAGCGATCCCGCATGCTGGCGCGCCGTCTCAACGGGCCACGTTCGATCGGAAGGTTGCTCAGGTACCCGACGAAGTCGCACCAACCCCGCCCCGACGGCGAGGAGACCGTCATCGACCGAAAGCACCGGTCGGCGACCAGCAAGCTGCACCCAGGTCGGCAGCTCGGCGGGGTCACCGGGCAGCCGGAGGTCGAGGTGGAAGGGCTCGAGCGTCGGGTCGTCAGCACGGATCGTGGCGAGTGCTGATCGCCCGAGCACCCACGAACCGGGCGGCACCACCGTGAAGCCTCCGGCGTCGGGCCCGCAGACCCAGGCGACCTCCCACCACGTGGGTCCGCCCGATCGGCCAGCGGTGGGCGCAGCCGCAGGGGCAGCCGAGATGACAGGGGCGGCCGGCTTGGCCGACGGCCGACGGCCGGGGGCGCGGGTGGCGATCGCTGGCATGGTCGGCAATGAGGGCCGACAGCAGGCAGTTCCGGAAGCGTCGGGCGGACATCGAGGCGCCCTTGACGAAGTCTTGACACATCACCGGCACGAAGCGTCTCGTCAGTGAGACCAGCAGTGAGACCATCGGTGAGGTGGAACCCGCACGATCCGGTGATGTCCGTGCATCCCACCCCATCCCGCCCGACAACATCCGGCCCGTCGACGTCCGGCCCGTCGACATCCGGCCCGTCGACATCCGGCCCGTCGACATCCGGCCCGTCGACATCCGGCCCGTCGACCAGGCCAGCGGACGCGTCGTCACTCGCCGCGCCGCGCTCGGCACGAGCACGCACCTCGGTACCGGTCGAGCACACGCTCTCCCGCCTCCAGCACGAATGGCAGCGACTCGCTCGATCGAGGGCGGCGATCGAGCGAGCCCAGGCCTGGGGACTGCCGACCGGGTCGTTCCACTCGCTCGACGAGCTGCTCCGCCTCGCCGGGTACGGCGTCGCCCGCACCGGGGCGCACGACGACGATGCGGTGCTCGGTGCGCTCGTACGCCTCGCCGGCACCGACGAACTCGCGGCGCGAGTGGTGCTGCAGCGAGTGATGCCGGGCATCGCAACCCTCGGACGCCGCGCGTCGTTCCGGGCGGGGCTCTCCGCGACCGACGACCTGCTGGCCGCGGCCTGGACCGTGATCCGCACCTACCCCATCGATCGGCGGCCGCACTACGTGGCTGCCGGACTGCTGCGCAGCATCGGCTACGCGGCGGCCGACCCGATGGACCGGCGGGTCGCCACGTTCGTGACCAGGCCAACCACCGCCTTCGACCTCACCGCCGCCGCCGAACCCGAGCAGAACGCCTCGGAGGAGTTGGCAGATCTGCTGGCACTCGCCACCAGCGCTGGGGTCGCGGCCGACGACGTCGATCTCCTGCGGCGGCTCGGGCAGGGCATGTCGACCCTGCAGCTCGCGGCCGAGCGCCAGGTGAGTGACCGCACGATTCGCAATCATCGTGCCGCTGCAGCCCACCGTCTTCGCACCGTCGCGAGATCGGTGGCGTGAGGGTTCGTCACCGACGTGCGCTTCACCCCGCTCACGCCGCTCAGACGCTCAGACGCTCAGACGCTCAGACGGTCTCGCTCATCAACCAGGCGAGGTGCTCGACCATCGGCGGGATGCTGCGCTCGATCACATCGAACATCGTGCGGTAGGCGTCGGGGCCCTTGCCCCACGGGTCGGCGACCTCTTCGTCGCCAGGCATGCCGTACGGGTCCCAGCGCCGGAGGAGCTGCAGCTGCCCGGGCTCGACCGTGCGATAGAACCCACTGCGCTGATCGATCGACCCGCCGAGGCGACGAAGGTCGTCGATGTTGTACGAGTCCATCGCGACGATGAGATCGAAGCGGGCGAAGTCGTCGGGGTGGATGAGCCGACCGATGTGGTTCACCCGGTATCCACGGCGAGCGCCCTCGGCGGTCGCGAGCGGATGTGGGTGATCGCCGCGGTGGTGGCCGGTGGTTCCGGCCGAGTCGAACACGATGTGGTCCAGCCCCTGCCGTTCGGCGACCTGCTGCGCCACTGCGTGCGCGGCTGGGGAGCGGCAATGGTTCCCCATGCACGCGAACAGAATCGATATCGGCATTTCCCCTCCCACGCCGAGGAGTATCGCAGAGCTGATGTGGTCGGTGGCCAGAGAGTGGTGGTCTTGAACAACTCTTGTCGCGAAACGATCGTGGGTGACGTACCGGCGACCGAGCGTGGCTGGGTCAGCGGTCAGTCCTGTGACGTGACGGCGCCCTGCGACGCCACCGGTGACGCCTGGAAGCGACGCAACCGGAGGCTGTTGGTGAGCACGAACACGCTCGACATCGCCATCGCTGCGCTGGCCACCACGGGCGACAGCAGGCCCGATGCAGCGACCGGGATGGCAGCGACGTTGTATGCGAACGCCCAGAAGAGGTTGCCCTTGATGGTCGACAGGGTGCGGCGGCTGAGCCGCACCGCGTCGGCCACCGCAGGGAGCTCCGCCCGCATCAGCGTCAGGTCGCTTGCCTCGATCGCCACATCCGTGCCCGAACCCATGGCGATACCGAGATCGGCCTGCGCGAGCGCAGCCGCGTCGTTCACCCCGTCACCCACCATGGCCACGACCGCGCCGTTCGCCTGCAGCTGACGTACGACGGCGAGCTTGTCGGCGGGCAGCACGTCGGCGCGCACATCGGCAGGGTCGATCCCCACCTGACGGGCGACGGCATCGGCCGTGGCCCGATTGTCGCCGGTGAGCAGCACGGGGCGGAGGCCGAGACGTCGCAGCTCGGCGACACCGGCGGCACTCGTGGGCTTCACGGTGTCGGCGAGGGCCACCGTACCGAGCACCTCGCCATCGGCGACCACCTCGACCAGTGTGGTCGCGGCCGACCCCGTCCGGTCGTCGGCGACCGACGCACGGCGGACCGCGACCGCGATGCCGTCGACCACCCCGTGGGCGCCGACACCCGGTTCGTTGCGGAACGACACCACGGGGAGACGATCGATGCCGCGGCGGTCGGCGGCTGCGACGATCGCCCGCGCGATCGGGTGTTCGCTTCCAGCTTCGACCGCTGCAGCCAGCTGCAGCATGCGGGGCTCGGCGGCGGCGTCGACGGGGCGCACGTCAACGACATCCATCACGCCGGTCGTGACGGTGCCGGTCTTGTCGAGCACGACGGTGTCGACCCGACGCGTCCTCTCGAGCACCTCGGGCCCCTTGATCAGGATGCCCATCTGGGCGCCTCGCCCGGTGCCGACGAGCAGCGCTGTCGGAGTGGCCAGGCCAAGGGCACAGGGACAGGCGATGATCAACAGCGCCATCGCTGGCCCCATCGCATCCACGAGGCTGCCGGTGCGACCGAACCAGACACCGAGGGTGGCGACGGCGAGCGCCACGACGACCGGGACGAACACCGCAGCGACGCGATCGGCGAGGCGCTGCACCGGTGCCTTCCCGCTCTGCGCAGCCTCGACGAGACGGGCCATCTGAGCCAGCGTGGTGTCGGCCCCGACACGCGTGGCCCGCACGACGAGGCGGCCGTCGGTGTTGATGGTGGCGCCGGTGACGGCATCGCCGACGTCGACGTCGCGGGGCATGCTCTCGCCGGTGACCAGCGACGTGTCGATCGACGAACGGCCCTCGGTGACGACACCGTCGGTCGCGATCCGTTCGCCGGGGCGCACCACGAACCGGTCGCCCACGTGCAGGTCGGCAGCGGCGACCTCGCGTTCACCACCGGCGTCGTCGAGCACGCGGGCGGTGCTGGCGCCACGTTCGAGCAACGCCCGCAACGCGCTGCCGGCGCGGCGCTTCGACCTCGACTCGAAGAATCGTCCGGCGAGGATGAAAGCAACCGTGGTGGAGGCGACCTCGAGATACAGGTGGTGGTCGTCACCGACACGGCCGAACAGCGACATCGACATGGTCATGTCGTTGTCGCCGGCCGGGGTGAAGAACAGTGCGTAGGTGCTCCAGCCGAACGCGGCGAGCACGCCGACCGAGACGAGCGTGTCCATCGACGCCTCGCCCTGGCGCAGGTTCTTCCAGGCAGCCCTGTGGAACGGCCATGCCGCCCACGTCGCGACCGGCGCAGCGAGCGCGAACGCGAGCCACTGCCAGTTGCGGAACTGCACCGCAGTGATCATCGACAGCAGCAGTACCGGCACCCCGAGCACGCCGGCCGTGACGAGTCGCTGCAGCAGCGGGTCGGCCCACGGTGATGTGACCCCGGCGCCATCACCCGATGCACCCGATGCACCCGATGC
>Ga0105046_10017672_pt1 | contig 10898 bp, 6 predicted proteins | sample MAT03_FD_78385 | JGI IMG/M metagenome (GOLD analysis project Ga0105046, IMG submission 78385) | Freshwater microbial communities from Lake Fryxell liftoff mats and glacier meltwater in Antarctica - MAT-03 (megahit assembly) | ecosystem: Environmental > Aquatic > Freshwater > Ice > Liftoff...
CGGCCTGTACTTGAAGGGCAGACCGCAAACGCTCGTTGAGGGGCAAGGCGACCGGGCGCGGTTCGAGAGCCTCGATCCGCGTTTGAGCGGTGCTGAGTGTCGACTGGAAGATGATCGGGTTATCCGCGGAGCAGTCGGCGATGGCCACGCGGCTGCTGGCTGGAAGGTCGCCCAGATGGTTCTTGGCGATCGCCTTCGCGAGGTCGAGCCGGGTCTTTCCCTCCTGCGTGTACGAGGTGCTTTGGCTCGTGTCGAACAAACACACCGCCGCCACCGGCAGGTCGAGTGCCGCCATCGGACGCGGCTCCTTGATCTCCGCCATCACGCGCCGCTGATACGGCCAACCGACGCACAGCAGCAGCAAAGCCAGCACAGCTGTGGTGGTCCAAACGCGGGCTTTGGAACGACGATCGATGAGGTCGGGCTTCGGCACACCTTGTTTGTGCCAGCGACGCAGCAGCGTGAAGTACAGGCCCATTCCGCCCGCAACAATGGCCGCCAGCACGCCCCACTCCCGTCCACTGAAACTGTAGTTGGCCGGGGGGAGCGAGGGCCGAGTCAGGGCGAATACCAGCAATCCGAGCACACCGACGCGCAGCAGCAGCAGCCACAAATGCCGCAGCCGAAACCGCCGCGAATTCTGCTTTTGCCGCGACTGAATCAACTTCAATGCCGGAAAGATTACTCGCTTGGGCTTCTGCTTCATCAAGAAATGTAGAATCACCGGCAGAGCGGCCAGTCCCAGTCCATAGATGAGTGCGGGATGCAGGAGCGACATGAAGGCCAACAGGGTTCCGGGTCAGTGAGAGTTCCACTGTATCCGTAACACCGCCGCAGATCGACCGACAACGGACTGCGATCAGACCCTCTCAACGCCCAGAGGCGTTGGGAAGAGAGTGAGTCACTCTGTTCGACATAAACTCAATAGTGTTTGCCAAAACTCATGCTGTGTCCCCTGAAGCGTGGAATTACCGCGATCGTCCATAAAGCGTGATGGGCACAGACACGGCGATCATTTGACCTGTCTTGTCCTTTGTTAGAAGCTCGATCATTCCACGTTTCGATTGGCCCGGTGCGGTCTTGGAGTCGCGTCTTTCGATGCGGCATCTCTGTTCGTCTGTGGGGACACATTTGACGAACTCTTTCAAGGATGCCGAGACAACGACACTCTCAATCGGCACTTGTGTGCCGCTGTCGTCTCTGAGGACAACCTCGCCGGGTTCCGCCCCCTGGAGCATGAGCGTCGGAGGGTGAGCATGGAGGGTATGCCGAATTGCGGCGAAGACAGAGACGTTGAGATCGTCGACCCCATCTCCTGTGATTTTCAAAGTGCTCAGAATGTTTCCGACGACATACTGACCGGACAGGACGACATCCACGAGGAGGTCCCCAGCACTGTTCCTCTGTAGCAGGCCACAGCTGATCGCCGGGTGGCTGGACTCGATCTTTATGGTGTCGACCTGGGCGTCGGTCAGGCCATTGACTGCGATTTTCAACGGGAGCGTCTGTGGGAGTGTTTCATACCCCGGCCGTCCGAAATCGATCGTCTCGGGAATCGTCATCACTCCAATGACCTCGGTCGCTCGGACTGGAATGTGGATCGTGGCGTTGGTGACGGAGGTTGACTCGATCTGCAACTCCCCTCCCTTCAGGGCAGCAGGCGTCGAATCGCCACGCATCAGGACGGTGAACTCTTTCGACTCGCCCGGCTGAAGTTCAGCAGGGGAGAAATTCATCGACATACACCCACATTGCCAATGGGCTGTGTTGAGCTGTATCACGTAGTTCGACACGTTCTCGAATCGCAGCGTCTTCTCCGCAGTCCCACGAAACGGAACCCGATCGAACACCAGTTCTGTTGGAGTGACCAGTAAATCGAGAGGCTTCTCGGCCCTCCCCATGGGCGACACTCGGTCAACAATCCCCGCGACTGTGACGATCAAGCCACCCAGGATCAGAAGTCCAATGCCCCAATTGGTCAGCTTCTCCATCGCTTGTACCCCATCACGACGGCCGCTCCGAGTATCAGTAGTCCATTGATGAGAATGATCCATGACCGAGAGTGAGACTTCGGAGCCGAGGGCGGACTCTGCGGCAACACCGCAGGCGTGTTTGGTGGCACGGCTATAGCAGGCGAGGAGGCGGCTTTGGCGACCACGGTCTGCAAGTCCGACGAGAGGATGTCGCCGTTGGGAATCAACGTCTCTCCTGTATCGGTGTTGAGAATCATCTTGGCCAAACTGGGATTGATCTGAAATTCGCTGAGGGGAATGACAGGATTGATTTCGAGAGTGGCCCGATCAACGGCGAGATCACTCGTTTGAGCAGCGACCGCTTGATTGCGAAACGCCTCTGGCAACTTGGCGACTGGGATAATTCGTTGAACGTGGATGTGGATTGGAAAAATGATCTTTCGATTGTCGATCTCGATGACTTCATGGTCTCGAACCTCTTGTCGCCTGATAACCGTCCCATCAGAAGCGTACTCTTCTGACGCGACGGGAAATCCGAAATAGTCTTTTGAGATCCATTCGCTCGCTGGTCGATTTCCTCTGTAAATGAGATCGAGCTTGAGACACGGAAGTCCTCGAAAGTCAGAGTCCTCTGATCCCACGACATACGATTGATGCTGATCAAGAAAATCACGGCTGTGATAGTGATCAAGTGACACGTCATTTAATCGATAGCAGATATTGAGCGGTGATTCTGTCATAGGGACTGCACACGGACCTCGAGTACCTCGATGCATGAAGAAGTTTTTCAAACTGAGTAACGAGTACGTCTCTCCATCAAACGTTCTCAGGCTCACATTCTTGCCGTCGCTGATTTCTTCAATCCGATAGTTCGCACCGGAGTATGTCAATTGATACTCAGTTGTCTGATTTACTCGAACTCGGCACCGGTAGCTGGTCAGGCCCTGGAAACCATCACGTGCTGAGAGCAGCAGGGCGATTCCATCGAGTCGCCCACCGTCATCCGCTTGCTCCCCCGCCAACAGAGTGAATGTGTATGAAATCACAATCAGGGCAGGCAACAGTTTGCGGATTAACATGTTTGTCCTTTCGAAGGAATCCATGCGTTTCCGCACTTTCGATCGTGTCGGAGAGTATTCAGAATAGACATGACCACCACCATTGTCAATGGATTTGCTTCAACCACGATTGTCAAGCGTCAGTTGAGTTAATTCCTGTGAAACAACGCTTCCTCATAGCGCTCAGATGATTCGTGATTCTCGCCGGCCTCCGTTTCAGCCACCATTGTCTTGCGTACATCCACCAATAATTGACGTTCCTCCGCACGCATTGTCAATCTTGCTGTTTGCGACGGGTACAGGGGAGTTATTAGGACCTATTTCGAGAGTCCACGAGTCACCACATGATCCTGTGACTTGATCGAGAGTGAATTGTCTTGGGTAGCCTGCGACTCCTTGTAAAGGACCGGAATTACTGGCGTAACACCCCACTCCCCAGTTCAACGAGTAAGAAAAGAACAAGGTACCGAGCGAACAACTCGCCCCATTCGTGTCACACAAGAGTGCGCCAGCATCAGTCGCCAATCCCAGAACAGCCAACCCGACCACAGAAACAAGACGCCTCATCTCAGTCTCCTTGTTTGACGTTTGAGCCATGACGATCCAATGTCATTAAGCGTACCCCCCCCCCACAGAAGAATGCAAGTTGACCCCAACATATTTCGGAAGAAGAGCTCGTCAAGGGAGTGCATGTCACGCACTAAATCGGTAGACGGAGCGGGTTGGCTGATATCAAGCTGTGATGAGGGAGGCTCATCATGCGGAGCGAAAATGGCTACGATGCCGTGCAGTTCATGTACTCAACGTGTCCCTACAACTGTTGATCGAGCCAAGTCTTGGTCGCCTTCGCGTCTTGGAATCCGCCATGTTTGGCGACGATGCGGCCATTCTTGAACAGGAAGATGCGAGGGATCGACCGGACCCCGTAATGGGCAGCCAGTTCGGGCTTCTCGTCGACGCTGATGCGGACGATCTTCACTTGGCCGGAGACGGTGGAGGACAGGTCGTCGAGGACCTGCTCCATGTGCTGGCACGGCGGGCACCAATCGGCGCCGAATTTCACCATCACGGGGCGCGACTCGTTCACGACGACGGCCTTGAACCAGTCGTCTTTCGGCGGCTCCTTCGGCAGGTAGGCGAGATAGACGAACGCAAACGCGAGCAAGGCCGCGACGGCATTGTTGAACATCTTCATGAGACACCTCCGCACAAACGTAGTGTGCGAGGCGGCCCGTCACGCCAAAAAAGACGCGAAACGTCAGGGATTTGGGATACGGTCGTAACGTCCATGCCGAGTTAAGGGCACTCTGTTTTTCCGAGACCGTGGCGTCGGAAGTCGGGCATCTAGGAAACGTGCCCCACATCAATCGCTACTCCGTGACGCGGTGGTCGTCGTTGACTTGAGCGGTTTGGAGGTTCAAGGTCCGCAGGTAGGCGTAGAGGTCCGCGTAGTCGCTGGGGGACAGGCCCTTCAGCAGACCACCGGGCATCAAGGAGCTGCTCAGTGCCTTACGGTTCTCAATCTGGTCGACCTCGATGCGGAAAGTCTGGTTCGCGGCGTTGCGGATCACGATGCCATCAATGGCTTCATAGACGATCATGCCGGTGAAGATGCGACCGTCCTTGGTCTCAATCAATGTGGTCTGGTAACGCGGGGAAACATCGCGGTTGGGCAGCACAATCGCGGTGAACAGATCCTCGCGTGAGAACCGCGTGGCCGAACCTTGCAGGTCTGGACCGAGTGCCCGCCGGGAGCTGTGGCACTGGACGCAGGCCCGCTGGTTAAACAGCTGCTCGCCCTTGCTGGACTCGCCGTGGTCCCATTCGACCGAGGTCAGCATCTGCCGGAGTTCGTCGATCCCTTGTTGGGTTTCGCCGGCTTGGCGGGCGAATTCTTCGGGGAACTTGGACTGCACATAGGCAGTCCACTGCTCGACGATCGGGGGTTGGGCGTTCCCTTCTTGACCGGCCTGGTAGCCAAAGTTCTGGCCGAGATTGCGGCGGAGTATCTCCTCCAGTTGATCCCGTACCTGGAGTTCCTGGTCAATCGGTGACAGCTTGCGGAAGGCCCGCAGCATCGCCACATTTTCGAGTCCGGAATCACTGGAGGGAAGAAGCAGAAGGGCCTTCACGCATTCGGCCATCACGTCGGCGGGAGAGTTCTCCAGCCCGGAAACGAACTTGTCACGGTCGATGGGGTTTGGAGTGTCGGACAGCGCGATCAGGACGGAATTTCGCAGGGCAAAGTTGTCAAACTGGTCGCGTACGAGATTCCTCAACTGCTCGTCGGGGCTGCCCCCGAGCAGGAAAATGACGTCGCTTGTCCATTGATAATCCGGCATGGTTCGGACTTTGTTCACGAACGCAGCGGCCATGGCGGGGAACTGTTCTGCCTGGAAGTGACCAGCGAAGATGACGTGTCCCGGACGCCCGAACTCCGGCTCCTTGAGAAGTGCAACGGGCAGTTGCGGGTCCTGCTGGACGAGAGCGGTATACATCTCGGTGATGCGGTCATCCCAGTCGCTGTCTTGGGGGAGCTTGCGCGTCTTGATCTTGCCTTCCAGACCCACGATCGCTTGGGCGATCGTCTTCTGCTGGAGTGGTGAGGGGGTGACCTTGAATCGTGAGGTGACCAGTAGGCGGTGGATGTCGGCGACCGGGTGTGATTCCGATGTGACTTGCATCAGCACCTTTTCCAGAAGCGAGGCGTCGGTCGGTTGTGACATCGCCATGACCCGCTCAAGTTCCAGATCGACCAGCTCGAAACCGGTCGGGTAGACTTCCGGGAGCGTGGCGTTGAGGGTGTCGATGTCGGCTTGGTGCGCGGTCAGGTCGTAGCGACTCGTGTAACCGAGGAATGCCTCGGGGACCGAATCTTCGGCGGGCATCAGATCGCCGAGGGCGAGCTGGAGCAGCCGAGCCGCTTCCAGCTGGAGAGCCTCGCTGTGGTCACGCTTCAGGATACGGGTCGCGATCTCGACGGGGTAAGGGTGGAACTTTCCTTGTCGATGGTGATAAGCCACGGCGATCGAGATCCCGGCCTGCCACCCCCGCTTGACCCCTTCGTCAGAGATCGTGTGGTAAGTGTTCTTCGAGGCCCGAGTGAGTAGCCGAACGGAAGTCTGCCGGATCAGGCGGTCGCTACTCCCCAAGTGAGAAGCGATCGGGTGGGCGAGTTCAAGTAGCACGGCATCATCCGCGCCCTCCAGAGACTCCAATGCCATCCGCACGACCAACGGCTGTTGATCTGCCAAGCAGGTTCTCAGGTATTCCACGTTTGGTGTGGCCGGGGTGGTGCGACCAATCGACCAAGCCGCCCGAGCCTTCACAGCTGGGGCGTTCGAGGCACCCAGGCGGGCCAGCATGTCCGAGTCGAGGCCGTTGAACTTCTCAGTGAGTATCTCAATCGCTCGGACTCGCTCCGCGGGAGACCGGCTGGCGTCCAAGGCCGCTTCGATAATGATCGGTGCATCGAGCTCCTTGGCCAGTGGCTCCCACCGCATGCGAGACCAGCTGCTGAGTGGTTGAGGAGCGGTCAGGCACTGTGCCAGTTTTTCTTCGGGAGTCGTGGCATCGGATGGGAGCGGATTGATGCGAGCCGGTTCGTTGCTGGTCTTCCGCACGCGGTAGACGGCACCCCGGGTGCCGCGTCCGCCGACAGAGACAAACAGAGAGCCATCGGGCCCGACTTCGGCATCGGTCGGGGCAAACCCGTGTTCACCGACGGCGGTCATGAACTCGATCGGCTGGGTCGTCCACGTCGAACCATCGGCGACCATTGGCAGGGCCCAGATGCGTCCATAGGTCCAGTCAAGTGCGAAGAGTGCCCCCTGGTACTGGGCGGGGAATTGCGTGTGTCGATAGGTGATCAATCCGGTGGGTGAGCTGCGACCGAAGGAATCGAGCACGGGCGGCATGTCGAGGAAGTATTCGGGGCGCTTGTAGCTCTTAGCGAACCAGCCGCAATCGGCTCCCGGGACGAGTTGATAGAGCCGTGTCGGCTCGTACCAGGGAAGGGTGATTTCTCGCTCGCCATCGCTGTCGAAGGTGTAGATGTCGCCGAACACGTTGAAGTCAAAGTCGTAAGCATTCCGCAGTCCGTGGGCGATGATCTCCCCCTTGGACAGGTCGGGTGTAAACCGCATCATGGTGCCCGCTCGCGGCGTCTTGACCGGAGCGTTGGGCAGAGTGTTGTACTTCTCATTGACCCCGGCCATGTTGCCGCAGATCAAGTACCACCAGCCGTCCGGCCCCTTGCGAATCGCGTGGGCATCGTGTTCTCCGCCGCAGTGCAGCTTCACGAACACTTGGGGGGCTCCGTCGGCTTTGTCGTCGGCGTCTTTGTCGGTGTAACGCTGCAATCCCTGATCGCCCAAGCAAATCAGGTCTCGTCCATAGAAGAACATCCCCTGAGCCCCGGACTTCAACTCGGAGGTGTACTCCTTAAACGATTCCGCTTTGCCGTCGTTGTCGGCATCGATCAGGATGCGAACGTATCCGGCTCCCGACACCACCACTCGCCCCAGAGCGTCGACCGTCATCGAGTAAATGTCGTGAGCGAGTTCATCGTCCGCATACAGCGAGACTTCAAATCCGTCGGGAACCCGAACTCCCAGAGCGTCTTCGCTCTGAGCAGTTCCGGCCCAGCTGGCTCCCAGCAGAGCCAGTCCAGTCAGAATTCGGGAAGTCACAGAGCGCTGGGATTCAAATGCGGCGGCTCGCAACATAGGATGGGTCGCTTGAAGAGAGTGTCGGAAGTGGGTTGCCGGTCGGATGATACTCTTGATTCCGATTTCGAGGCAATACGCGGTTTTGGGCGGTCGTGCCGGGGGTACGACGGCCTGAATTCCACGCTCTTTTCTTGACCAGAAGCCTCGTTCTGGTCAAAGTCACCGGACCCTCCGAGTCCGGTGGACAGAAGTTCGTCTCTTCTGGTAGCGACCTTCGCCAGAAGGTGCGCCAGTACCAAACGGAGTGAATTTCTGCTCGGCTCCACAACTGGGCGGCTGCCGATCGAAAGGTCCATCGACAGTTCCATGTCCCACTTCACTCGCCCACGTTCTGGGGAACGTAACTCCAGCGACTTTACCGCTTCCAGCACTCCTCCTCTCGGCAACTCTTCGGAGAGGAATCAGAACCCGATACCCAACCCAAGGAATCACCGTTGAATTCCCAACCCGCTTCGTGGCCGTCCCTTCCCCTCCGAATTCGTTGTTGGGGAGTCATCGGTCTTCTCGCCCTGCTCCTGAGTGGAGCAGTCCTTTCGCCACACGTCTTCGCCATGGAACCTGCTCCGGGGGAATCCGCGACTGCGGCCAACGGAGCTGCCCCCGAGCATGCCGAGGGTAAACATGTCGTGGCGGAATTCCAGCCGACGCGCAGTGTCGAGGTCCTCGCCACGCTGCTGTTTGCTCTCGCCATTCTGCATACGTTCTCGGTGAAGTACTTCGCCAAGCGGGCGCACCACTATCCGGAAGGGTCGGTGCAGGAGAACCTGTACCACTTCCTGGCCGAGACAGAAGTGGTCTTCGGGATCTGGGCGGCTGCGCTCTTTTTTGGGATTGCCGCCTTCCGTGGTTCGGTCGCCCAGGCGGTCAGTTACATCGAGGGCCTCAACTACACCGAACCGAAATTCGTGCTCGTCGTCATGGTCGTCGCAGCCACGCGCCCGGTGGTGTCACTCGCCGAAAAGATTATCAGCGGGGTCGCTCAGCTGATCCCCGTGAAGGAGGGGCTGGCGTTCTACATTGCGGCTCTGATCGTCGGGCCGTTGCTCGGCTCGTTCATCACCGAACCCGCGGCGATGACCCTACTCGCGATCGTGCTGAAGCGCCGCTACTTTGACCAGGCGATTTCGAGCAAGCTGGCCTACGCGACCTTGGGACTGTTGTTCGTCAACGTCTCGATCGGCGGGACGCTGACGCACTTTGCGGCCCCCCCCGTGCTGATGGTCGCGACGACCTGGCATTGGGACACCGCATTTATGCTGACTCACTTTGGCGGGCGGGCTGTCGCGAGTTGCCTCTTGTCGACGCTGATCGTGGCCGGCTTCTTTAGGAAGGAGCTACTGGCCGTCGAGCCCGCTCCCAACCAAAGCGGTCCGGTGCCCCACTGGCTGACGGTATTGCACCTGCTGTTTCTGGCGTCGATTGTGTACTTTGCACACCATGCCGATGTGTTTTTCGGCGTCTTCATGATGTTCTTGGGCTTGGTCACCGCGACCAAGGAGTACCAGGACCCCTTGAAGCTGCGCGAGGGCCTGCTCGTGGGGTTCTTCCTCGCCGGGCTGGTGACCCTCGGCAGCTTGCAGCGTTACTGGTTGGAGCCGTTGATCACGAGTCTGGATGGCTCGACGCTCTTCTTTGGAGCGGTCGGACTAACGGCGATCACCGATAATGCGGCGCTGACGTATCTCGGGTCACTAGTGGAGGGGATCAAGCCCGACCTCCAGTACGCCCTGGTCGCCGGAGCCGTAACTGGGGGTGGCCTGACCGTCATCGCCAACGCCCCCAACCCCGCTGGGGTCGGGATTTTGCAGTCGTCCAAGGTGTTCGAAGCCGAAGGCATCAGCCCGCTGGGCCTGTTCCTCGGAGCCCTCTTCCCCACCGCCGTGGCCATTGTATTCTTCTGGTTCGTAACGTAAGGATCATCCGGCGAGCGGGGCGGCGTCGGCAAGTGCGAGACGCACATTGCGATTGTCGCCGGATTCTCCGAATCCGGTGTCCCCGAGCAAGCCACAGACCAAGATGGCAGACGAGGTACGAAGAGAAGTGGAGCGTCCATGTCTCGGAATCGCGGTCGAGCGGCGAAGGCGAAGACACCGGGCTCGGAGAGTCCGGCGACTTTGCCAAGTGCGTCGCGCACTCGCCGTCAGCCCCCCGAGTCCCGGGGCCGTACGCCGCCGGCTGGACTCGCCGCCCTCTCACAACTTTCTTTGTCCCGTCAGGGACACCCGACAATAGCTGACCGATTTATCGGTGGGAGAGAAAGTGAAGCGAACGATCCAAGCCCGTCAGGGGCGACAGATGCTCCGGATCTCAGGTTTCTTTGGTACTTCACGGGACTGAGGAATCGATTGCCGCACGTGCCCCACCGATGAATCGGTGGGCTCTTGTCACCCGCCCCTGCCGGGACGAGGAGTTCCTCCGTGAACATGTGAAACACATTCACCTCGATGCCACATGAATCTCGCTTCTTCTGGCTGACAGCTGATAGCTGACCGCTGAAAGCTTCCCTCATGCCTCACCTCGTCTCCATCCAGGTCGCGACCCCCACCGAGTTCGGCACCGATGGTGCCTCGGACCCGCTGGACCAGCGCTGGCTGACCAGTTTTTACAAGCAACCGGTCACCGGCCCCGTCAGAGTTCTGTCTGAAAATATCGAGGGGAACCAGCAATCCGACCTGCGGTTTCACGGCGGCGCCGACAAGGCGATCCTCGCGTACTCCGCTGACCACTACCCGCTGTGGCGAGAGGAACTCGCGCTCCCCGAGATGGGCGGCGGTGGGTTCGGCGAGAACCTGACCATCGCGGGCCAGACCGAACAAACCGTCTGCCTGGGCGACCGTTACGCCGTCCACAACGTGATCCTCGAAGTCAGCCATCCACGCCAACCCTGCTGGAAACTCGCTCGTCGTTGGCGGATCACCGACCTCCCCAAACGCGTCATCCGCACCAGCCGCTCGGGCTGGTACTTCCGCGTGATCCAACCCGGCACCATCGAGGCCGGGCAAAAGATCACCCTCCTCACCCGCCCGCACCCCACTTGGCCCCTCGCTCGCGTGAACCAGGCCTTCTACACCAAAGGCGGCAAATCCCAAGAACGCCAAAAACTCGCCTCGCTGCCCGAACTCGCCGACGCCTGGCGC
>Ga0105046_10017674_pt1 | contig 10898 bp, 9 predicted proteins | sample MAT03_FD_78385 | JGI IMG/M metagenome (GOLD analysis project Ga0105046, IMG submission 78385) | Freshwater microbial communities from Lake Fryxell liftoff mats and glacier meltwater in Antarctica - MAT-03 (megahit assembly) | ecosystem: Environmental > Aquatic > Freshwater > Ice > Liftoff...
GCAAAACGACTCCGCGAACGACTCAATAGCCTTGGTCCAATCCAGCTGCGTGATGTCGATGCCGCCCAAAAAAACATCGCGGAAACCGCAATGAAGATGATCGCCAACGGGTTGATCGCGGTGACGGCTAGTGTCTCCTTTACCGCCGCAGCTTAATAGATTTAGAGACGATTTCCCACTCGAGCTTCCTGATCCAGTACGATGGCCAATGTTCTAAAATCCAAATCGTTTTCGCCGGGGACCAATACAGCCCAGACCGAAGTGTTTAATTGGGAGGACGTTGCAACACGGGCCAAGCTGTACCTTGACAAGGTTCGTGAGCAAGCCCAACAAATCATTAAGGACAGCCAATCCGAATGCACCCGACTCCAAGCTCAAGCTAGAGATGAGGGAACGCGGCAAGGTGAAAGCCATGTTGAACGATTGGCGCAGCAAATGGCTGGCCAAATAGCGGAATTGCGAGTCACCGAGGCAGCCAAAAGCGTCAAGACTCTTTGCGAAGATCTTGAGGCAGCTACACAACAATGGCTGAGGCAATGGCAACACGAAACGATCACCTTGGCCATCGGTATCGCAGAGAAGATCTTGGCACGGCAAATCGAATCGGACCCAAGCATTCTAATCTCTTGGATCGAAGACTCGGTTCGTATGATTCAAGGCCAGCGACAAATCATGATTCGCATTCATCCCGAAGACGCTCAACGGCTTTCGGCTGCTTTACCGGATTTGGTTGAGGCAATGACTCCGTCGGTCGAATTGCAAGTGGTCGAAGATGTTGCGGTCGGAAAGTTCGGCGTTATCCTGCAAACACCAGACACGACTATCGACCGATCACTTCAAACGCAACTTAAGCGTTTGGTGGAAGAGTTGCGATAATCATGAGCATACCCAATCGTGTTCAGACTTTGGCAAGTTCCTTTCCGAATATCCCTCGGAGCAAACACTGGAACCATTGCTTGCAACGCATTGTACCCTACGGAATCAATGGGCGAGTTCGCAGCATTCGAGGGACGACCGTCGTAGTGGATGGTCTACCAGTCCCAGTCGGAGCACTTGTCCGAATCCTGCGTCGCAATCAAGAGCCAGTTCAAGCAGAAGTCATTGGATTCGACTCGGGGCGAACGATCCTTGCCCCTCTCGATAACTTTGATGGTGTCGGACAAGGAGATACCGTCGAGCTGTTTCAAACTTATCGTTCGGTCAATGTGTGTCCCGAATTGATCGGTCGCGTGCTCGATGCGACTGGGACACCGATCGACGATGGACCGGACCTGCCATTCGGTATCAAAATGCCCTGTGACGCTGCTCCTGTCCCGGCCTTGACCCGTCCACCCATCGACAAAATACTACCAACTCAAGTGCGAGCCATCGATACCTTTTTGACGATTGGAATCGGTCAACGCGTCGGGATCTTTGCGGGGTCTGGGGTCGGAAAGAGTACTTTGCTCGGCATGCTTGCACGTGGTACTCAAACCGATTGTGTCGTCATTGCATTGATCGGTGAGCGGGGTCGAGAAGTACGCGAGTTCCTTGATCGCGATCTCGGAGTAGAAGGACGGAAAAAGTGCGTGACAGTAGTTGCCACCAGCGATCAACCTGCACCAAAACGTATCCTCGCAGCAAAGACCGCCACTGCAATCGCAGAGTCCCTGCGCGATCAAGGAAAGAACGTACTGCTATTGATGGACTCTGTGACTCGCTTTGCCATGGCGCAACGCGAGATAGGACTTGCAGCAGGCGAAGTCCCAACGACTCGCGGTTATCCACCCAGCGTCTTTGCAATGCTTCCGCAACTGGTTGAACGCACTGGAATGAATCTAAAGGGGAGCATTACGGCCCTCTACACAGTACTGGTTGAGGGTGACGATGCGAACGAACCAATCAGCGATGCATTGAGAGGTTTGCTCGATGGCCACATCCATTTGTCGCGCAGTATCGCAGCCCGTGGTCGGTACCCTGCAATCGATGTCCTACCCAGCCTAAGCCGCTTGCAATCGCAACTAATCCCTAACGAATTGCGCAAGGCCGCCGAAACGATCCGTGGCATGATGGCTCTTTACAAGGAGAACGAGGACCTCATCAACATCGGCGCTTACCCAAAAGGAAGTAGCCCGACCATTGATCGGGCCATTCTACTCCGAGCAGCCATCGAGGCATTGCTGAGTCAAGAACAACATCAGTTGATTCCATGGCAACAGAGCGTGGAGGAACTGACCAAACTGGCTGCGATTGCCAATGCTCCTGCAACCGTTCCCTCACAACCGTCAAACAACGCGAACAATTTCTCTAACAATATTCCCAGCACAAAGGCCGCATAACTCCACATGGCCAAATTCCGCTTAGCAACATTGTTGAAAATCCGAGAGCGGGATCGAGATATGGCAGCCAAAGCTGTGCAAGATGCGCGCGTAGCCATCGAGAAACTAGACAACGCACAACTTGAGATCGATCAGGTAAATCGACAAATGAACGATGCCAGAAAGCAGTCGAGCTCTGGCGCAATCAACCTTCACCAGATTCTCGATGCCCAACGCTATCAAATGGTTCTGTCGGCTCAGTCTGCTCAGATAGCAGACCACAAAAGCAAGCTTAATCAAGAACTTGAGCGACGCCAATATACATTGGTCCAATCTCAAAAATCTGTCAAATCTTTAGAGAAACTCCGCGACCAGCGAGCACAAGCTGCCGATCTTCAAGCATTGGCAAGGCAACAGGAAAGGCTCGACGAATGGTCCAGCATTCGACATGCAATGTTTGCTATCCACGAAGAAAACGAAAATACGCTTTCCTCAGACGATATTGAAACAAAATAGTCAGGGCTTTCGAGGTATGAAGTGATGAAAAAATTGGTTGGACTATTCTTGTGGTTCTGCGGTGCATCGGTACTGGCTCAAGTGTGCATCATCGGACTTGCCGCCTCAAAGGGGAATGTAAATCGGCAAACGATCGCCCAAGTCATTGGACTGTTGAACGGGATCGATATCCAATCGGAACGCCTGAAACAAGCGTTGGTAAGTGCCCGCAATACCCCCACGCCAACCTACGAGGAAATCCTCGCCGCAAAGACAAACGCGGACCTCCAACTGGATAGCCGAAGCGGATCCATCGACAATTTGCAACGGCAACTAACAGATCAACAACGTCAACTTCAAAACAGAATCGCAGAGTTCGATGATCGCCGGCTAAAATGGGAAGCCAAGATTGAACAAAACCAAAAGGGTAGACAACTAGACAGCTTAAAGGAAATTCAAGCGCTCTTGGAAAACATGTCCCCGGAGGAAGCCAAAAAACAACTAACAATTAAACAAAAAAATAACGAGTTGCAGGATGTTGTTGCAATCATTCGGGCATTGTCACCCGATAAGCAAAAGAAGATTCTGGCGGAATACAATCAACTAGGTGATGAAGAAATGCTAGCAGATATCTTTCGCGAGATCCGGCGTGGTCAGACGCAGAGTCTCGAATCGCCCTAAGGCGAATTTCGCAGCAGGCAGTGCCTTACACAATTGTATGGGCTCATTGAACAAGGACAAATCTATGGCAAACGACACTGCAATATCTAGAGCGGCCACGGAGTCCACAACAGCAGTTCATCGCAGGAAAGTGAACAACGAATCGATCGATATTGGCAAACTATCTTTCTTCGATGAACTATTGAACATGGGGCAGTTTGAGTCAACATTTCCTGCACCAACAGACTTGCCCAGCCAGTCTTCGCACTCTGTTAGCCAATCCCCAGACGACAAGGAATCGTCGTCCACGGACAAAAGTGATTCGCCAGATAAGGACACGTCCCCCGGGCAATGGTTGTCCCAGCCTCCGTTGGTTGCTCAGCCAATCATTGCTGTGGAAAAGAACGTCTCAACCGATGACTCAATTTCAGAGCAAGAAAGGCACCAAGACAATTCAATCCAGGGCGGTCAAGATCCCAAGGCACGCGTACGGCAAGACTCCAGTCCATCGCAAGCCGAATCGGACAATGCTGTAGAACTTGCAAAGCAGGTTGAATACGGAGCACAAGCACCCGACACACCAGTACAGTCCCCAACAAATGCTCAAGCACCAGACGCCCAAGTAAATCCCGAAGGGGAGGAAAGCAACGGTCTCTTGCAACCAAACGCTTCCGACAAACGAAATGCGATCAATCCAATCCAACAGTCGAATGGCTCCGCAAATAAAACCGATGCCGAGTCGGTGAACGCGGATTTAGAGAAGGATCCCCTCAGCATGAGCAATGCCCAAGGGACAACGAAGGACGAAGGGAAGATTCCGGTCTCGCGACTGATTCAAGAAGAATCAGGTGCAAAAGATTACGAGGCCATCGAAACTTTGCCACGCAACAAACGTGCAGAGCGATTGGCCCAGAGAGCGACCTCGTCGGAGCAGTCCTCAAACGATATTAGCGACACTAACGATTCTAAAGAAGCGAACGATGCGAACGATGCGAATTCCCAACTCGATTCAAAGAGCGATTCGATCTCACGCGATGGATCATTCAGCAACGAAACGATTTCTGTTTCTAGCACGTCTAACGCTTCAACTCCGATCGCCAATATTCCGCCTATCGTTGCAGCTTCCTTTACGTTAAGCGGCAGCATCACGAACCCAAGCGTTGGCCCACATTCGGCTGTAGATAGTAGTACCGCAAAAGCGACATCCGCCATCCGAGGTGGCATGTCGTTCAGTAATGCAAACACATCGCTCCCGGGCAATGCGACCACCCCTGCGCGGGCCGATCAAAGCCGGGCAGAGGTGGTACGCAGCGGAGCGGGAACTCAAATTACAGCGTATCAAGAAGCGAAGTTGGTTCAGCGGGTTTTGCGAGGTGTTGAACAATTGGCCAACGGCGGCGGGCAAGTTCGGCTTCGACTGCACCCACCTGAGCTTGGGTCGCTCCAAATGTCCCTCAGGATGGAGGCAGGGCAAGTTTTCGCTCGACTGGAAGTGGAAAACTCAACAGCGAAGGACGCGTTACTCAACAATGTCCAAACGCTCAAGGATCGAATGGCAGAGCAAGGGATGAAGGTCGCGGCTTTTGAGGTCGAGGTCAGTACCGACGCGTCTGGATCCGGCACCGGGAACTCGAATCTGCAAAGCGATAGAGGATCGGGTGGGGACTCGCGATGGGACGCTTCTAGCCGATTTGCACAACAAAACAACAATCGAGTATCATCTGAGCCAGCACTGCCGGAACAAAAGTCCGGTGCGACGTGGATTCGAACGAACGGTTCGCTCGATTTGACGGTATAAAGGCTGTTCATCCTTTTTGAGCCGCGGTAACCGAACCGTAAGCGAGGGATTTTGTTGCTGATTCCTGGCTTACGCGTCGGGTTGTGAATTATCCAGGCTAGTGCTCGCAGCTCAACTTTACAATGCAAAACAATCTTAATTATGGTGTCGTCCGAACTAGCCAATGGCTGAAACCTATTCAACTGCTCACGCCGTACAAGTCGCACTAACCAAAGCTGCAGCTCAAGGCGCTTGGCGCAAGTACGAAGGTCCCTGTTTGGAAAAGCTTCGTTCGGTCCTAGCAACTACGCTCCAACGGGATCATGTCCGACTTTGTTGCTCTGGCACTTTTGGTGTGGAGCTTGCAATCCGCTCACTGCATTTGGCACCTGATGCAGAAGTGTTGTTAGCTGGCTACGATTTCCCAGGCAATTTCCGAGCCATTCAGGATGCTGGCGCAACCGCTTGCCTTTGCGATGTCGCAACGGGCAGCTTGGTGCCAACGGTCGAACAGTTTCAAAAAGCCGTTGGGCCAAAGACCAGGGCTTTGGTTGTTTCGCATTTGCACGGTGTTCTAGCTCCCATGGCCAGTATTTGCGACTGGGCGAGTCAGCAAGGGATTTGCGTGATTGAAGATGCGTGTCAAGCGCACGGAGCGACGATCGACGGAAGACCTGCAGGCGCATGGGGGAATCTAAGTGTCTTTAGTTTTGGTGGAAGCAAACTGATCGCCGCAGGGCGAGGTGGCGCTGTCGTCACCAACGACGCGAGATGCGCGCAGCGGATGACCATATTTTGCGAGCGAGGCAACGATTCCTTTGCACTTTCAGAATTGCAAGCGGCGGCAATCCTCCCGCAGTATGAGTGTCTAGCACGCGATCATTTGCTGCGTTCAAAAGCGGCGCGTGAACTTTTCTCACATCTCTCTCGCTTTAGTTGGTTATTTATCGCGCCCATGCATTCGATCGAGCAATCCGCATTTTATAAAATCGGGCTCTTCCTTCGCGACTCCGTTCTCCAATCAGCTCGTGTCCAACAATTGGTTTACGGAGAGAGCGAAGTGACAAACGGGGCTGCGATGAGTTCAGCCCGCGCATGGATACTGCGTCGGCTCGGCTCGCTGGAAATCGAGGTGGGAGCGGGATTCCGTGGATTCATGAATCGATCGGTAAGACGTTGCCGGCAACCAGTTGCATTGCTTAACAGCCAAATCGCATCCGATGCGACGCTCGTTCTACACCACAGCCATTTGCTGGACCAGCAAACCAGTGCGTCGACAGTTGGGCGAGTCACGGCTGCTTTCGATATTGTGCACCAGGAGATAGTATCTTGAAGATCTTTTTGACAAATGATGACGGCTATGATGCCGAAGGGCTGCAGTGCCTCTATGACGTACTATCCAAAAAGGCAGACTGCTTTGTAGTCGCACCTGACCAAGGACGGAGTTGTTGCAGCCATGGTGTCACTACAGGCTCTTCGCTCGAAGTCACGTCCATTGCAAACCAACAATGGGCAGTGTCAGGGACAACAGCGGATTGCGTTCGAGTTGGATTGATTTGGCTCGGCTTGAAGCCGGATTGGGTGATCTCCGGAGTTAATCACGGTGGGAATCTGGGGGTCGATATTCTCTATAGCGGTACGGTTGCTGGCGCTCGCGAAGCCAACTTGCTAGGCATACCTGCCGTCGCAGTTTCGCAATACATGCGTCGGGATGTCGCTCGAGATTGGTCGGTATCCGCAACGCGAGCCGATTTTGCTTTAGAAAATATTTTCAAGCGAGCTCCGTCGGTTGGCGGATTTTGGAATGTCAACTTGCCTGCATTACCTCCACAAATCGACGGCTTGCCCCCGGAAATTCGCGAATGCGCTCCGGAACTTCAGCCGTTGCCTTTTTCGCTCGAAGACGAATCCGAAATTGGGCAAATCCATGGTGAATTAAAGAAAATTGCCAGATCCTCGCTCAAGAAGACCGTTCTGTATCGCAGCAACTACCAAGAAAGACCACGAGAATTGGGAAGCGATGTAGAATTGTGCTTTCGCGGGAACACAACGCTCTCTTGGCTCAAAACGGATCGAGTCTCGATGCAGGTCGGATGAAGAAAGTCAACCCAAGATCAGCGTTGACCACAGCTTGGCGGAGATTGTAAAATGCTAGGTCCACTTAAGAAAGCAAATATGCAAATGCCTAGATTTTCCATGCAAATAGCTTCGGCAATTTTCCTGATACTTTTTATTCCAGTGATGTCCGTTGCACAAGACGGCAAAGCTAAGGGGAGCAAGAGCAAAGGTTTGGGGGGGCTTGGACTGAACTTTGGGGGGGACCTAAGCGGATCTCCTTATACTTTCGACGCAAGCTACGAAGCGGAAGAGGGTGGCCAGCGAGGACGAGTAACTGTTTCAGTCAAGTTGGAGGATGGATACCATATCTTCTCGACATCACAGCCTCCGGGTGGCCCCTCGGCGACAGTAATCTCATTTAGTTCGCCTGGAATTACGCTATCTGGCCCCTTCTCGCCTGATTCTTCATTCGAGGTATCGACCACCGAAGTTGGATTCGAGGGGCTGCCAGTTGAGCAACACCGTGATTCGATCGCCTGGACAGCACCAGTCACCTTTGCCGTACCGCTAACCGGTGCTCCTGCCCCGATTGCAGTCAAAGTGGATGGTCAAGTTTGCAGAGAATCATGCATTCCAATTCGCGGCGAAGAAGTTAACGCCGAATTCAAAGGCTTTTACGCTTCTGCTAAATCGGCTGCGAGTAGCCGGCCCTTTCGCGAGCCGGAGAGCGCTGTCTCATGGGTGGTATCAATTGACAAGTCGACGGTCAAGCCTGGCGACAAGCTGAACCTGATTCTGACAGCCAAGCCCGACAAAGACTTCCATATCTACAAATACGATTCGATGGACCCAACGGTCGACTCGCGTACGTTGCTCGTGCTGACAAACAAAGCGGGACTTTCTGCAGGTAATCCCACCACCGAGAGTAAGTTGACGCACAAGGATTTGGGCGGTGGAGAAGAGGTCGACTACTACCAAGGTGACGTTTCGTGGCGTATTCCACTGACCGTACCCGAAAAGGCTATCGAAGGTGTTTACTCGTTGCAAGGGCTGATTGGATATCAAGGTTGTACCGATGGATCTTGTGACCAACCGCGCGGCATTCGATACCAAGTCGATCTATCGGTCGGCCCCAAATCTATCGATGAGTCAATCAATGCTGTTCTCGTCGCAATCCCCTTTAGCGACATCTCTGCGATGGGAAACATTTCCAAGTGGATTGACGGGGCTAAGATCAAGCTAACGCTTACTCCGCGGGAGTTACTAACGAAATTTTGTCTTGCAATGCTAGGAGGCTTTATCCTGAACTTCATGCCATGCGTCCTGCCTGTGATTGGACTCAAAGTGCTAGGCTTTGTAAGCGAGGCTGGTGGCAGCCGACGGACCGCATCGCTATTGACGCTAACGTATGCTGCTGGGATCGTGGCATTGATTATAGGCCTCGGACTGTTGAGTGTTGCAGTGAGATACTATTCAGGCGAAGCGTTCGGCTGGGGAGAGCAGTTTGGCTCTATCTACTTTCGCATCCTGATAACTGCATTCATGTTCTCCTTGGCACTCAGTTTCCTAGGCGTTTGGGAGATTCCAATCCCTGGATTTGCAATGAGCAAGACCAGCACCGAACTGTCCAATCGCGAGGGTTTTCAAGGCGCATTCTACAAAGGCCTGATTACAACACTGCTTGCAACTCCCTGCAGCGCTCCCTTCTTGGGAGGCGTTTTTGTTGTGGCCCTAACGCAGCCCGCTTGGGTCGTTTTATTAATTTTCGGAGGGGTCGGGCTAGGCATGGCTCTTCCCTACTTGGTCATTGCGGCGCGGCCTTCGATGTTGTCGTTCTTGCCCAAGCCTGGGCCATGGATGGAAACCTTTAAGGAAACTTTGGCCTTCCCGATGTTGCTTTCGGTTGTCTTCTTGGTGAGTTCGTTCCTCGATTCGGAACGCATGTCAATGCTCTCTTCGCTTATGTTCGTCTGGTTCGGATGTTGGCTGGTAGGACGAGTTCCAGCCTGGTCGGAATCCAAAGTCAAGCTGCGAAATTGGTCCATCGCGACTGTGTTTGCCCTGTTGGGTACCATTGGTTCATTCTACTTTCTACAGCCCGCACAATACCGACTGGCATGGCAAGACTACAACGAGGAAAAACTGGATTCGTTAGTTGCCGATGGCAAGACTGTCATGATTGACTTCACAGCAAATTGGTGCCAAAACTGTCACTGGAATCTGCTGACGGCGATCGAGACCAAAAAGGTCAAGGAGCTTATTGAGTCCCAAGAAATTGTCCCGATGATGGCAGACTACACAAATTACCCGCCCGCGCTCAAGGCAAAACTTAGCGAACTCAATAGCATATCGATACCGCTATTGGCCATCTATTCGGCTGGAGATTCCGATCACCCCATATTGCTGAGAGATGTCATCACGGAGTCGCAACTGGTCGACGCCCTCAAAACTGCTGGACCTAGCAAAAGCATAGACGGCCGCGCGACCTCGGCAAGCAACCAATCCAACTCAATCGTACAATAACACCAGGATCAGCAGGCATGGACAGCGTAGAATTTCAATCCACAAGAACGCAAATCGTCGACTATCTCCGAAAGGTTTGTGGCGGCTCGCCCCAGGGAAAGGATTCTTTGGCGATGATCGGTATCGATTCCGTTGCGATGGCTGAGCTAACGTTTGAGCTGGAAAAACGATTTGCCATCAAAATCGATGATGACATTCTAGATGTTGATTCAGTCGATGAATTGGTGCAATATGTAGTCGCACGCAAATCAGCAGCAACGCAATAACCGCTAGTGCCACCACCGGTAAACGAAGAATCAGGGCAATGCCCTGATTCTCGCCTGTCCTCAGAAACAATGAGTGCCTATCAACGAGTGATAGGTGAGGTTGTAGCAGTATCGTTGTTGTCGTCGTTCGCGGCAACAATGGCTCCGACGGCGATAAGCCCACCGACTGCAGCCAAACCGCCGATGCCCCCACCACCTCCTCCGAATCCACCACCGCCAAATCCACCACCACCGAATCCACCACCGCCAAATCCACCACCACCGCCTGCTAAGCCAGCAGAGTTCCCAACAGTCAGCCCAGACACCGGTTGAGCGCCTGACCCATCCGTCATCGGCCTGCCATAGACTTCTCTGCACTGTTCAGCGATTCTAGGCACGAATCTTGGTGGACTCAAAAACACATAAAGTTTTTCGTTCGAATCGGGTTGAACCAATGAGACAGGTCTCCCTAGCACTCCTTCGCCAATCAATGCTGGGTTGGTAGCAGGCAAGACCTCAAAGGAAAATGCTGAGTAGCCTGCGGGACCTGACGCAATGACACCATAATTTCCAACATTTAAATTGGGAACATCAAAGCCTCCGTCCGACGGGTTAGAGTCCGTCCGGGCAACAACTTGGTTGTTTCGCAAAAAGGTTAGTTTTGCGAATCGAAGGTTCGACGCGAGATCTCTGTCGATGACCACAACTTTACCGGGAAGCGTTCCGTCTCTTTGCAAACGAACAGCGTAGGGATTGACCGATCTCAGCTTGTATTCACCAGTTGGATAGAACTCGCCACCCATGTCCGAGTTACGAGTACTGCTAGCTGGAAAAATTCCAATA
>Ga0105046_10017675_pt1 | contig 10898 bp, 9 predicted proteins | sample MAT03_FD_78385 | JGI IMG/M metagenome (GOLD analysis project Ga0105046, IMG submission 78385) | Freshwater microbial communities from Lake Fryxell liftoff mats and glacier meltwater in Antarctica - MAT-03 (megahit assembly) | ecosystem: Environmental > Aquatic > Freshwater > Ice > Liftoff...
CAACACGCAGTTGCCGCAATCAGCGCTGAGGAGCCGAACGCCAATGCAGGCCATGAAGGATTGGCACAAATCCCACCCGCATCTCTTCGTCAAATCACCGCGCAATCATGCGGGACGCGACATTTAGTCATCGGATCATCGAATGTCAGGAAAGGGTGGAAAGAGTAAGCGACAACCTGACAGCCATTGTTTGGCCAGGATGTAGGACCGATAGGCCGACTTGTGGGGCCGCCACGGCTTGCAGCGTCGCACCGCTTGTGTGGCTTTGTGGCTCAAGAGCAAACCGAGGCAGAGCGGGATCGGTGTAGAACATCAGCTCGCGCAGACCCTCATCAGCTATCATCGACAACTGATATCCGAGGCTGGGCTGGGTGATCGTGGCCCGCCCGTTCCAGCCACCATAGGCATTGTTGCGCCACGACGTCGGCAAGACGGCTGCAACTGAGAAATCAAGCTCGGGCGGCAGTTGTATAACTTCGGTCGGCAGGTGATCTGGCCCCTCAAGATAGAACTGGCTGGCACTGAATTGCATCCGTGTATCGGACAAGCGCGGGAAGTAAGGATGTGCTCCCATCCCCGCAGGAATGTCTTGTCCCGCCTCATTCCGGATCCAGAGTTGGGTTTTGCAAGTTGACCCTTGGAGTTGCACCTTCAACCCGGCAGAATAGAGGAAAGGGTTTTCTGCACGCAGCGTGAGCGAAGCGGACGTCTCGTCCACTGCGTCAATCGTCCATGGCTTTTGCCATGCCGTGCCGTGCAATGCCAACGGTTCCAGAGTGTTGGGCAGCAAGCGGATGTCATGCAGGCGGTTGTTGCGCGCTCGATTGGCAAAGGGGAGCATCCAGAACAGGCCCGACGCCAGCGCACCCGTTGGTTGATGGATGTCTGGAACCAAGACCGGCTGCCACCCCGATGCGCCCAGAAAGTCCATACCAAGGACGGACGCTCCTTGTTCCGGCACAAGTTCAAGTCGCAACGCATCGTTTCTTAGGTGTATCATCTCCGGACTGTTGCAAACGGCACTTTTGGATGCCCCATGACACCAGCCTCGATGCGCAAGAGATGACCTGCCAGTGGCTGTACTGCGAAATCAGCTTCCGAGAATTCCCAGGTCGATGTGGTCACGTAAAGAGACGAGCCGACAAAGCAACACGAGGTTGGCAGTCGCACCGGTAGGTCAATCACTGCAAGAGTGCTTCCATCCGGTGCAAGCCGTACTACGCAAGCGCCATCCCAGCGGGCGTTCCACAAACAGCCCTCGGCATCCATCGCCGATCCGTCAGGCGTGCCGGGAAGGTCCGGGTCAGGACAGAAACTGGCGATCCGTGCCCCCATCTGCCCGGTTGTAGGGTCACAATCATACGCAGCAAGCTCGCCCTTGGCGCTGTCAGCAGAATAGAACCTGCTTCCGTCAGGACTGAAGGCGATAGTGTTTGCAATTCCGATATCCCTTTGGAGTATTTTGAGACCGGACCCCGAAAGGCTGTACAATGCGCCAGTTGAGCCACCGTCAGCCATGTTCATGGTCCCTGCGATAAAACGCCCGACGGGATCGGTGCCAGCGTCATTGAACCTGTTCGATATCAGCTCCGCCTCGGGTTGCGCCAGCCACTCGTCACGCTGTCCCCACCGGTCAAGGCGCGCGATGCCGGAGACATAAGCACCCAGGTAATCACCATCCTGCGTTGGGGCAAAGGCGGTGAGAGCCGGATCAACAACTTGGCTCGTGACAATTCCGGTCTTGAGGTCAAGCCGGTGCCAAAGCGAACGCCCGATATCGACCCAACGCAAAGAGCCGTCTTCGGCATCATGCACCGGACATTCGCCCAGCACATTTTGCGTTGCGGCAACGTCGAACACCGTCATTTCAGCTTCGACCCGTCGGCTATCACTTTTGCCAGATCGCGACTTGCAAGGTTCAGCAGGGCCGCCATGCGTTTGCCCGCCTCATCGGGCCTGCGCATGCGGATGGCTTCAAGGACTTCTCCATGCATATTGAGAGTCGCGGCAAAGTTTTCCGAGGCTGAGGTGGTAAGTCGAAACGCATTTCGCAGGGCCGTTCCGATCATCGCACCAAAATTGATGAAAACCGGGTTGTGGCTGGCCGCCAGTACCGCCAAATGAAAGGACTCGTCTGCGCTGACGCTGGCCTCGATATCGAGGGAGTCCGCCAAACGCATCGCATCGAAGCTTTCCTGCATGCGGCCAAGGTCTTGCCCGGTCGCGCGCTCCGCCGCAAAGCGCGCGGCTGCGGGTTCGATGACCTGACGCGCCTCGGTCAGGCTGCGCGCGAATGTCAGGTCCGGTGCCAATTCCTCGCGCCAGCCCAGCAGTTCGGGGTCAAGCTGATTCCAATGCAGCTGCGACAGCACCACGGTGCCCGAACGAGTTCTACTCTCGATCAGCCCCTTGCCAGCCAGGTTGCGGATAGACTCGCGCAGGGCTGTCCGGCTCACCCCAAGCTGTTCGCCCAATTCGGTTTCAGTGGGTAGTTTTGCACCGGGCGCAAACACTCCGGACAGAATCTGTTTGGCAAGGGTCGAAGTGATATGGCCCCGTGGTCGTTCGCGCACTGCGCCGTTCGGTTTCGACATGCTCAACTCCTGTTCAACCGATATTCAGCGAGTAGCACCGCCAGAATAAGCAAGGTTCCCTTTGCCAGCATCTGATAAAAGGTCGGAACGGCTGTCAGGATCATTCCGTTGTTCAGGACACCTATGATGGCAACCCCAAGAAGCGCGCCGATCACCGTGCCCTTGCCTCCCTGCATGGCGCAACCGCCCAGAAAGGCTGCCGTGATCGCCTCAAGTTCCAGCCCCTGCGAGCCAGAGATGGGCTGGCCTGAACCAGTGCGTGCCGCCAGCAGGATACCGGCAATGCCTGCAACCGCGCCCGAAAGGACATACACGCTGACGCGATAGGCGTTCAAGTTCATCCCCGACAGACGTGCCACCACAGGATTTCCGCCGATGGCATAAAGGTTCCTGCCCGGGATCGAGCGGTGCAGAAACACCCAGAAGGCAATCGCGACAAAAATCAGCACCCAGATCGGCACAGGAAGGCCGAACACGCGCCCAACCCCGATCCACCGGAACGTATTGTCGAAAATCGAGATAGACTGCCCGTCGGACAGGATAAAGGCGAAGCCGCGGAAGATCGCCATTGTGCCCAGGGTAACGATGACCGCATTGATCCGCCCATAGGTGATCAGCAGGCCGTTCATCAGGCCAGCCGCGGCCCCCAGCGCAATTCCAGCGGCAAGACCCAGCCCCGCACTTTCGGTTCCTTGTATGGTCATCGCGGTCGCGACCGTGGTCAGACCCACGATGGACCCGACTGAGATATCCAACCCCCCTGAGACGATCACGGTGGTTTGAGAAATTGCCAGAACACCAAGGATGGCGACACCCAATCCGATGTTCAAAAGGTTGCGCGACGAAAAGAAAACATCGCTCCGGATCGTGCCAAAGATCACAAACAAGGCAATCAGTGCGATCATCAGACTAAGGTTATGCAACCCGATATGATCAACCAGGCCTTTCAATGTGGCGCTTGAAACGCCTGTTTTCGTAACTGTCTGGTTCATGTCATGCCGCCCCCTCAGTCGGCAGACTGGCTTTGGCGGTCTGTGGCATGGCGGCGCGCAGAATGCGGTCTTCGGTCATGTCCTCTGCGCCGAATTCAGCGGTGATGCGTCCCCCTGCCATGACGATCACGCGGTCCGACAGCCCGATCAACTCTGGCATCTCGGACGAGATCACGATCAGCCCAAGTCCCGCGCGTGTCAGGTTGCGGATCAAAGCGTAGATTTCAGATTTTGCGCCAACGTCGATGCCGCGCGTTGGTTCGTCAAGGATCAGGACCTTGGGTTGGCGGGCAAGCCAGCGCGCCAGAACGACCTTTTGCTGGTTACCGCCGGAAAGCCGTCCCACTGGGGTGTCCAGCGTGGGTGCCTTGATTGCAAGTTGCCGGGCAATATCGCCGATTACCCCAAGCGCAAGACCTTTGCTGAAAAGCCCCCCGCGCGTGACCTTGTCCGGGATGCAGAGCACCGCGTTGTCGAGGATCGACTGCATCAGCAGCAGCGCCTCTTCCTTGCGGTCCTCGGGTGCGAACCCAAGTCCGGCCAGAATGGCCGCCGCGGTGTCGCCCGACGGAAGGTCAACGCCGTCAAGCGTGATGCGCCCTGAACGGCGCCTGTGAAAACCGAACAAGCCCTTCGCAAGCTCGGACCGGCCTGCGCCCATCAATCCGCCTATTCCCAGCACTTCTCCCGCGCGCAGGTCAAAACTGATATCGGTCACATGGTCAGTGGTCATCCCTTCGACACGCAAAACCACCTTCGATGAATGTGGGTCTTTGATAGGGAACATTTCCGAAAGATCTCGCCCTACCATCTTGCGGGTGATGCTGTCTTCGCTGGCCCCTGCGGCAGGTGAAACATCAACCAAGGAGCCGTCGCGCAAGATCGCAATGCGGTCAGCAAGTTCGATGATTTCGGGAAGACGGTGCGAGATATAGACAACTGCCACGCCCTCTGCCCGCAGGCGTCGGATCACCGTGAACAGGCGGCGTGCCTCTTCATCGGTCAGCGAGGATGTCGGCTCGTCAAAGGCCACCAGACGCCCGCCCGCGTGGACGGCCCTCATGATCTCGATCATTTGCCTTTGGGCCGGGCCAAGACCTTCGCATTTCTGATCCGGCGAAAGATCACGCTCCATGCCGAAATCCGCCAGCAGGCGCGCGGTCTGTCGTGACAGTTGGCGTGCGTCCAGCAATACGCCAGCGTGTTTGGGCAGGTGGCCGATGTAGATGTTTTCGCCCACAGTCATGTGAGGCACGATCTCGGGTTCTTGGTGAATGACGCGGATGCCCTTGTCATGGGCGCCACGTGGCCCCGGAAAGGCGACCACTATGCCATCGACACGGATTTCACCCGTGTCGGGTGCAAAGACACCTTCGATCAAACGCATAAGCGTCGATTTTCCGGCCCCGTTCTCGCCGACCAGCGCCAAGACCTCACCAGCGCGGAAATCAAGCGTGACATCGGATAATGCCCGCACCACGCCAAATGATTTGGACAAGCCGGAGACGGATAAAAATGCAGATTGGTTCACCCGAAGCCTCGCCAGTTCCTGGAATGGGAGGGGCGGTTGTCCACCGCCCCCCGTTGCATATCACTGGCAAAGCTTGGCTTTGTAGGTGGCCTCAAAGTTCTCGGCATTGATGAACTCCGGGTCGCTGTAAGTTGCAATCGGCAGTTCGGTACCGTCCTTGATCGACGCCACCAGTGCCGCTACAGCATCGCGCCCGTGGTTGGCCGAGTTCAGCCACATCGTCCCGCGGAAGGCCGAGGCAGTGCCACCGCCAAAAGCGTCGCAGGCGCGACTGCCGTCAATCCCGATGCCAAGGCCCTGATCCGGCGTGTAGCCTGCGTTTTCCATCGCGCGGGCGGCCCCGAGGACACCGTCGTCATTGCAGGAATAGAAGACCCAGTTGGTGACTTCGGGATTGCCGGTCAGTGTGGTCGTCATCACGTCGATCGAGTTGACCATCGTGTTGTCATAAGCCACGCGGATGATGTTTGCTGGATCGAAACCCGGCACATCTGCAAGAAACGCCTCTTCCGCGCCCATGTTGCGCTGCATGCAGGTATCGGCCTTGCGATCCTCGATCGACACCACCCGCACGCTTTTATCCGCCCAGCCTTCGGCATTGTAGATCGCCGCAAGCTGGGTGCCGACCGCCACACCGATGTTTTTGGCATTCATGCCAACATAAGGCACGGGCGAGCCATCTTCGAAGGTGATGTCGTCATCGACCGCGATCAGCAGAACACCCGCCTCTTTGGCCTTGGCCGCAACCACCGGACCCAACGCTTTGTCTGGAACGACGATAGCAATTCCGTCCACGCCGTCGCCAATCATCGTATCCAGCGTGGTAATGGTCAGGTTCGCGTCAAACTGCACGTCTTGGCTCACAAAACTGACACCCAATTCTTCGGCTTTTTCCTTGGCACCCGCAACTTCGGCTACGAACCACGGATGGTCACCCATCTTGTTGATAAATCCGATCTTGATATCTTCGGCCAGTGCAGGGCCAGTGATACCGGCCAGCACCAGAGACAGTGCTGTCAGTCGCTTGAAATCACGCATGGTTTTTTCCTCCCCTAAAGCGTGTCAGTCGTGGTAGACCGCCGATCTCCCTCCATCGATTACGATGGTTTCGGCGTTTATGAACGGAGCCTCGTCCGAGGCAAGAAACACTGCCGTCATAGCGACTTCTTCCGGTCGCCCGATCCGGCCCGGCGGGTGGATCGACATGGCCCGCTGCCGTTCGGCCTCGGGGTCCGGGAACCCGGCCCAATAGGCGCGCGCTATCTCGGTCTCGATGTAGCCGGGGGCGATGGCGTTGACCCGGATGCCTTCGGCCGCAAACTCAACCCCAAGGGCGCGCGTCAGCCCGATAAGGCCATGCTTGGCGACGGGATAGGGAAAGGTGTGCGGAATGATCTTGAACCCATGCGTTGACGCGATGTTCAGGATCACCCCGGAACGGCGCGCCCGCATTCCCGGCAACACTACTTCAGCCATCGACCATGCGGCTTCGAGATCCAGCGCCATGCAGCGCGCCCACTCGGAACGCGGCATATCAAGCGGGCGGTGAAAGACATTTGCCCCCGCGTTGTTCACCAAAACGTCTACACGGCCAAGACGCTCTTCGGTGTCGCGCACGACACGTTCGACATCGGCCTGCACAGTGACATCGCAGGCCAGAAAGACCGCCCCGATTTCGTCCGCTACGGCTTGACCGGTCGCCGCGTTGCGTTCTGCGATCACTACCGCCGCACCCTCGGCCACAAAGGCGCGGGCAATCGCTCCGCCGATCCCTTGCCCCGCTCCGGTGACGATGGCCACCTTATCCTTCAGACGATCCGCCATGGCCTACCAATCCACAATCGTGCCGTCTGGTAACACGGCGTTGGTGGCATGCAGGATTTCCTGCTCAAACGGGTGCCTGGCTATCTCGGTCTCGTTCACCTCGATCCCGAGGCCGGGCTTTTCGGGCAAATCCCAACGGCTCGGCTTGCGTTCGATAGGCCATTCGACGACCGTGCCATACCAAGGCACTGCGCCTGACATTTCTTCCTGAATGATCAGGTTCGGCGTCGAGATGCCGAAGTGCAGTGCTGCAACCCCCGCAATCGGACCCAGCGGATTGTGTGGGGCCACGCCGATGCCATGGCTCTCGCACATCGCCGCGATTTTCTTTGTCTCTGAAAGACCGCCAGCATGGCAGATGTCGGGCTGGGCAATATGAAAGGCGCGTTTCTTGAGAGCCTCGACAAAGTCACGCCGCCCGACAAGCCGCTCACCTGCGGCGATGTGGACGTTCTGCGTCGCCGTCAGGTGAGCCAGTCCGTCAACATCCTCGGGAGGTAGAGGCTCTTCGACGAACAACGGACGACAAGGCTCAACCGCGCGAATGAAATCCTTGGCCAAGGCCACCGACGCCGGACGGCCATGAAAATCAACCATGATGTCAACATCTGGCCCTACAGCTTCGCGCAGGCCCATCATGGCATCGGCCACCTTGTCGATCTCCCGATTTGATGTCGTGTAATGCGCATACGGGATCGACACGACCTTGACTGCATCATAGCCTGCTTCAACAACGGCGCGCCCTCGATCAGATAACTCGCTGCGCCCTGACGTCTCGTAAACCGATCCCATGTCGCCCATGCCAAGATGGGTATATGTGCGGACATAATCACGGACCTTTCCGCCCAGCAGTCGCCAGACGGGTTGGCCCAACGACTTCCCGAAAATGTCCCACAGCGCCATCTCGATGCCGCTTATCGCTGACATACCGATGACACCCATGCGCCAGAAGCCGTGGCGGGTCAGGATCTGGAAGCATTGCTCGATGTCACGCGGATCTCGGCCAATGATCAGTGGTGCAAGGTCATCAATCGCGCCGACGATGGACCGAGTCTTCCATTCGAGCGTTGCTTCTCCCCAACCGATGAGCCCGGGAACATCAGTTTCGACACGGACAAACACCCAGTTCCGCATTGCGGCATTGCATACGACAGATCTGATCCCAGTAATACGCACGATGATTCCCCCGATTTGTAGTATTTAACTTTTCAATCATGTGCTGTCAATCTGAGTTTCGATATCTGGCTTTAGGGCATCTAGAGCCACTCAGTGAAAAATTTGCCTCAGAAATCCGTCTCCACATAGACCCCCGAGCAATCATAGGCGACCGCTGCCGTCGTGGCCCCATTATTCATGAACAGCCGCGGCGACAGAAACTGCGTGTTGGCTGGCAGGTCCGCTGTGATCTCCTGCTCGAACACCGCGCTGGATGCCTCGTCGACGACCCGCAGCCAGACTGAACTGCCGTTCGGCGCTGCCGCAATGAACAGTGTCAGCACCCCACCTGTCGCGATGCCGAAACTCGCCCCCATGTCGGTCAGGGTCGGCGCGCCAGTAGCGTCGTTCGCGACCAGTTGCCAGCGAGTGTGCGTGCCCCGCTGGAAGCCGATGCCGATGCAGTTGATGGCGGCGGCCAGCGTCAGCGTGGTGGCCAGCGCGGCGGTCGAGCCATAAAGCCCGAAGAAGCCCATGCCGGTCGCCTGCAGGGTCGTCAGTGAAATCCGCGTGACGAAGGTCCAGCCGCCCAATCCCGCCGCGTTGCCGCGCCAGCAGGCCCAGCCTGCGGATCGCTGGTCGGCAACCGAGTCCACGACAGCCGCAGAGGTCAGGCGCCAGCGGCGCATTGAGGCCGCGAGGTTGGTGGCGGCCAGCGTCGGATGCGAGACAGTGCCGACGTTGGTGATCGGCAGACCCTCGGTGGTGATCGTGGTCGTGATCGAAGGTGACCAGTTCGCTATCCGGTTGACCCCGAAGTGCGGTTGCAGCGGAAAATCACGGCCGGAGGGCCGCATCACGTCGATCCATGGGGCCCCCGCCCGGTTGCGGGCATAGACCGCAATCTTGCCAGACGGCGGTGGCGACGGCGCAGCAGCGAGCCCCGGCAGGATTGTCGGCTGTGGCAGTTCCACCTGCCCGCTGGTGCGATCAATCTTCAAGGCATCGAAGAAGGCCGAGCCATCCGGGCTGACCTTGACGCTGAAGTCGTCGTTGCCGAGCAAGCCGATGAGGGCCCGCGCCGAGAACCCGGTTTTGAAGGCGAAAGCCGCATCGTTTCCGGACGCCACCTTATTCACCGTCGCTTCGATCCCGGCTCCAGCGTTGTTCAACAAGAGCGCCGGGGTGTTGACCGAAACCCGGTTGTAGCTGTCGGCTGTCGCCCCGCCGAGGCCCAGCATCTGGGCGCTAAGGTTCGCCTGGGGCATGCCGACCTGTGTGACGGCATTGGCGAAGGTCACGGTCGGCGTGCTCACGACGGTCATGCCCGCGGCCCCTGCCGTGGCCGAGCCGATGTTGACGACCGTGGTCGATCCGGATGCGCCGCCGGTGCCGAGGTTCACGGTTTTGGTGACGCCGGTGGTCGCGGCACAGGTGCCCATCCCGTAGGTGGCGGTCGTTGTCGCCGTGCCGATGCTGGCCGAGGCCGCCGAGACTGTCACAGTGCCTGAGGCGGTCAGCGTGCCGGTGAAGGTCTGGGTGCCTGCAAGGATCGCCAGCTCGCTGGAGGTATTGGGCAACGTATAGGTCCGGGTCGTGCCGGTGGTGATCCCTGATAGCGAAAACAGGGCCTTCTTCGTCGGATCGGCATCGTTGACCAAGCTGAAGATCGCGTCAGAAACATCCTGCGGCACGCCGACGGGATCCCACGCGCTGGCGGTCCAGACCACGAAGGCCTGCTCGGCTGCGATCCAGACCAGCCAGCGAGGGCGTGGCACCAGGCGCAGCCAGACGCCATCAACCCAGAAGGCGACGTTCGATCCCACCCGGCCCAGAGCCCCGCTGCACCCGAGGCCACGAGGTGTCGGTCGCCATCGGCGGGACTCACGGGCGGCGCGGTGCGGGTACGGTCGAGGACCGACAGTTGCACCATGGCATCGAGTAGGCGCAGGGCCTCGTTGTGGGTGACATGCTTCTGGGCCTGCGCCGCCAGAAGATACGGCAGACCAAGATGGGTGGAGGTTTCGGACATGGAGCGGGCCTTCAGAACTGGAGGATGACGGTAACGGGATCGCCGCGACCGAGGCGGTTCGAGAGCTGGAAGATGCGGATGGCAAGTGTCTGACCGGGGGCCAGCGGTGCGCCCCAGTCGGCGGTCTGCTGGGCGGCAGTGTAGAGCACGGACGTCGTGCCGCTGGTCAGGGTGCGCTTTATTGCTGCCCCATCGAGGATCTGGACGTCATAGCTTTCCAGGTCTTCGGCCAAAGGCACCTCGACCTGCGCCCAGGCATCGGCCACCAGCGCGCGGGATCGCCGCGTCCAGCGGATCGTCAGATCGCCCAGGCTGCGCGCAATCCGCCACGGCTGCACGACATGGACCGGGGCGAACGGCACGAGGCCGCGACCTGCGGGCGTAAAGGCCAGCGCGGTGTAGCTGGCGTCAGTGACCGCGCGTGCCGCGGGGCCGATGCGCCAGTTCCATGGCAGACCGAGGTCGGCTTCGGCGATGGGCAGCGGAGCAAGGGCGGAATCCAGCATCACCACGCGTGCCCCTGCCGGGGTTGGATTGCCCATTGCGGCTTCGGTGCCGCGCTGGCCGCGCAGAAGGCGGGTCAGGCGATAGCGGCCGGGGGCGATCAGTTCGGCGGCACCCGCCTGCACGATCTCCCAGATGCCGGGGGCCGTTTCCACCGCCAGCGCATTGGCGCCGCCGAACAGCGTCAGATCGGTGACGCTTTCCAGCGTGCCCGAGGCCAAATCGACGACCAGAGCATTGCCGGGATCGAAGCGCGAGGTCGGGCC
>Ga0105046_10017676_pt1 | contig 10898 bp, 10 predicted proteins | sample MAT03_FD_78385 | JGI IMG/M metagenome (GOLD analysis project Ga0105046, IMG submission 78385) | Freshwater microbial communities from Lake Fryxell liftoff mats and glacier meltwater in Antarctica - MAT-03 (megahit assembly) | ecosystem: Environmental > Aquatic > Freshwater > Ice > Liftoff...
AACCGAAAACCGACAATAAAAAAGAAGATGTCAGTTTTTCCGCCGGGAAATTAGCTACTACGATTAAGCCCATTGCAGACATAAAAATATGGGTATGTCTCGACTCTGGTTTCAAAAGAAAGAATGCCGTAACAAACGTGATGAACAGCAGCTGATAACTGATTCGCTTTGCTTGGATTAGCGGAGGAAGTATGATAACAAAAAATAAAACAACCAATCCGCAATTGGCCACATTCTCAAAAAGACCGATCATGGGCTTAAGTGTTACACTGATCGGCACCCCAAATATAAAATGGCCGGCAAAGGAGGTCGGAGGATGACCAATGTTTGAGACCAGAATAAATTGGATCGTAAATAATGAGACCAGCAAAAGCATCTCCCAGCAAAGCAGTTTTGTTAGTTGCTTGAATGCCAGAAGAGAACGGTTGAACAAATCAGAAAACAGGGTGAAAACATAATAAAAGGTTATGCTCAAAAGTATCGCCGAAATGGGGAACAGCCACATGTTCAAGCGATCTGGCAATACAAAAACAGACCGGTGTCCCAGATAAAGAACGACCAGGCATAACAGAGATATAAATCCTGTGATCACGCCGATTGCCAACCATTTCGAAATGTTAAAGGGAGGTTTATATTGGATATCGCTGAAATCCAATCGCCTCAGAATTCGTTCTCCAATAAAAACCAGCGATAAAATGGGCAAAACAAACCAGGTGATCAGACAGAAAAGGGAAAACCAGACAGTCCGGTTTGTAATCGTAAAATAAAATAAACCAATGGCCACAAACAGAGCAACGGAATCTGTCATCACCGGATTGAAAATAGATTCTTTCCAGACAAAAAAATTGAGGTAGGTAAGCAAATAGAAAAACCACTTTTGCCTTAATCCAAAGGAATAAAAGCGGGAAATGGCTTCTGCAAAAAACAATGATCCAAGAATGACAGTGAGATTTAGGTACTGAAACATGACCACCGATGCAGGATTGGTATTTTCAAAACCAAAGAATTTCTTCAGGAAATAAACCAAAGTAGAAGGCAGTATCCGGAATAAATGATAGTGATCCACATCCTTTGGAAAAAGGACTTTGGATGGTTCCATGTACCACATACCATCATAGCCCAATCCTTCAAGGAGGTTTATATAAGGCAGATATAAAATCTGAAAAAGGTCGAAACATAAAATACCAATAAAGAACACCAGGAAGGGTGCTGCATTTTTTGAAACGGCGGTTTGGTTTTTATAGTCCGGATAAAAAGAACTTTGATCCATAGAAATAATTCAGTGAGGAGCGCAAGAAGAGACATTTTCCATAAACTTACAAGCTGAAGAATGGCCTCGGTTTTCACTCGTCTGATATAGGTGTCTGATGGTTTTAAACCGTTTGATACCTATATTTTTAACCACTATTCTTCAAGAAAATTCAGACAACTACTTTTAAATCTTTGTACTTCTCCCTATCTATTCGGGTGCCATCCTTATCTGCTGATTTGGAGACTAAATCCTTCACAATTTTTAAGAAACTGAGAATTCTAAAAATATATGGATTGATTTCCTTTTTAGAGAATAAATGAAGGTTATAACCATTCGAATAGAAATGAAAATTGAATTGTTTACCTAATGCTTCCAACGACTTTTTTGTATATAAAGAAGTATGTTGGCCTGTTTCCTGGCTGAGATACCACCACTTTTTAAGCTTTTCCGGTTCGGATTGCAGGTTGATTTTTGAGGGTAATAAATTGGTGGAGAACAGTATTGAATCGCCATATTGTATGATTTTTTCCAATTCTTCCACAGGGTTCACCATGTGTTCAAACACTTCAAAAGCAGTTATCAGTTCAAATTTCCTGCTTTTCTCAGGCAAACTTTCTATGCCGAAGCCTTTCGAAAATATATTTTCACAATAAAAATCCTGCCAGTAAAAATTGAAATTTTTGTCTCTCATCAACCGGACCAGAACTCCGTAGCCCGCACCAAAATCAAGAAATTGAGCATTCTTGTCAAAATAGGATTTAATAATGGTGGGCAATACAAATGCTATTTTTTGATTTCGCTCCAGAAGCCCTGTATCCATATCGGCAATCGCACTTCCATAGGCTTCAGGTATCCAATAGGGTTCCTCTGTTTGAACAAATCCACAAGCCGTACATAAAAAATAATCTACCGTGTATTTGTTCAGTACTTTTTCATCGAAAACTTTAACACTTGGGGATTTACATATTTTACAATTCACTTGAAACCGCTGGTTTTTTTGACCAAAAGTAATCCTTGTAAAAATTTAAAGAGGAAAAATTCTGAAGGAAGACTGGCGAATAAGAGAACGGAAAGGTTGTTTTTTAGTTCATCCGGATATCATTTGGTTCTTGCTATAAATTAGGTGGAATTAGAAAATGGCTCAAATGGTTTGGATTAAATTTAAAAATTCAGCCTGACAATCAATGAACTACGATGAAAGAAATGTCGTATCAATTGGGATTAGCGTCTGTGTGTACTATATTGTGCAGAGATTCAAAAACGATTTTGAGAATTTTACTTCCCGATGCCAAAGAATTCTGACAGAGATGAAACGCTTTTAAAAATAAGGCCTTCCTTAAAGATAGAGGTTGAAAGTACCGATCTTTCGAGCATCCAGTATTTTCAGGATTCGGCTTTGCGGCCCATTCTTAAACTGCAAAACGACTTCCTCATCCAGCTGGCAAAACATACTTTATTGGTACGATATCCGGATTGGAATCAGATTGTGCCTTCAAAGAAACTGACATTACTTTCTTCCTGGGTTTCAAAAGATCTGGAAATCAAGAAACAGATTGAAGGCTCCATTATTGGGTTACTGACCATAACGGAGCTGGCGTTTTATTTTGAAAACGAGAGGGAAATTCAGAGAAGAATCAGGGCGTTTGTTTTGGAAAGAATCCGTATCGGACTTGAAGTGGAGCTCAAATCAGAGATTTCGTAACCTCCGCCAGATTTTGCGAATACCTTTCCCACGTAAATTCCAACGCTGAGGAACGGGAAAATAATTTCATTTGAGCGAATTCATCATCGGACTTATCTCTTAATTGAACCATCGCATTCGCAATTGCCACTGAATCACGGATGGGAATAATCCAGCCATTCTTGCCTTCCGATATCACATCCGGCCCCATACTGTGCGGTGTTGTAATCACTGGGATTCCAGCCGCAAGTGCCTCCACAATCACCAATCCAAAACCCTCAAAAACTGTAGGAAGTATCAGTGCATCAAACTCTTGATATTTCTGAAACATTTCCTGTTGCGAAACCGCAGGATAATGGCAATACAAATGTTTACGTTTTGAAAAGGCATTGCCGGAACCTTGAATGCCCCCGATAATGTGCAGTTCTACATTCGCACTTCCGGGAAGGGTTGCCATTGCATCCAGCAAATAAGAAATGCCTTTTCTTTGAGTTACCGTACCTGCAAACAACAATCGCAGAGGTCGCTTTGAAAATCCGTTTGCTGAAAGTTGAAATGGAATTTTGTCCGCTTCAAATCCCAAAGGAAGAACCGAAATTTTAGCAGGATCAATTCCGGTTTCCTTCAATGTCCATTCGGTGAATTTTGAAGCAGCAATCACATGATCAGCCAGGAAGGGTTCTTCTTCCAGCCTTTTTTCATATTCCGGGGGAAAATACAGATTGTCAATGCTATCGGCCCAATCTGGTTGCAAGCGTGCTTCTTCAGCCAGAATCTTTTTCGCCTGTACCACATGCGCAGTTGCCAGTTCGCAAACGGCGATTTTATCAGCTTGTTTTGCTGCTTTCAGCGAAGCATGACAAGATCCTTGAAATCCCCAGAAATGGGAGCTTGCGATGGACGGAATTTTAGCTGCAATCATCAGGTCGAAATCGGTATCCCTTTTGTAAACCTGGTTTTGAACAGCGAGAGATTTTCCCTGTAGCTTTCTCATCCACATTTCCCGGAACTCAAAATTCCAATGGCTGTGAACATAGGGAGAAGCCAGTCCTTCTTTATATCTTCTGGCAAAAAACGGATTACCGCTTTGAGCAATCATTTTCTGAAGAATAGCAGATTCAACATAGGAACTGGTATAAAATCCCTCAAGTTTGCCCAATTGTTTGAGAGCAAAAGCCAGGTGGTAGGAATGTTGTTTTCCTGCGTGTGAAACGGTAAACTTTTGTGTTTCCAATCCGAATCCGGAATTTTCGGCCAATTTGCGCCAAAATAGCCAGACAGGCTTGAAACGTTTTTTTTCTCTACCAAAAAATCTTCCCTTTCTACGGGAATCTCTAGCCTCCGTCGGCTTCCGTGCTTTTTCAGCACTGGCCGTCGGAAAGTGGATTGCAGTTTGCTTTGGTGCAAGTGGAACAGCCCTTTTTGGCCAGCTTATGAATCTGTATACCGCTTTTTATATACCCAACGATGGGTTGGCAAGAGCGATGATTAAAGAAGGTTCTCATGCGCATCAGGCTGGAAACGAGGAACAGGCAACCCAGGTGGTTTACAATGGCCTCACTCTTCAGGTCTTTTTCTTCGCCGCACAATGGATCATTACGTTTCTGATTTGGTTGTTTACCAATTGGTTTGAACCTTTTCAAAGTGGCGGGTTGTTATTCTGGATGTTGCTGGCGTTTGGAACGCTTTCTGCCAGTTATTTTTCGGGAAGCATTTTCCTGGTTTGGAAAAAGACACAGCATCAGGCACTATCCGCAACATTCATATCCGTTGGAGGATTTCTGGGAATCGTTATTTCTTATTTCCTGGGATTTGGAATACAAGGTTGTCTGCTCGGATTTTTGATTGGACAAACCGCAGGAGGCCTCACCATCTTTATTAAAAACCGGAAACAAATTCCTTTTACATCCATCCGATTTATTTGGGATCAGCCACTTGCCCGGCGGATGCTCGTATTTACGTTTGCTGTAGCTTCCACCGGATTGGTGAACCAGATTGTTATTTACGGGCTGGTGCATTGGGCTCTTGAAACCATGGGTGCGCAAAAAGTCGGCTTGTGGATGGCGATGAATCGTTTTGCTGATGCATTTAATACACCCATTCTTGCGATTGCCAACAGTATTTTACTTCCAATGCTGGCGGGCCACGCAAGCAACATCCCGGAATTAAGGAAAATAATGAGTCCGATTTTTAAACAAAGTCTGGTTGTTTTATTTCTGGGAATGGGACTGCTTTTCTGGCTATATCCGATCTTACTTCCCATTCTGTTTTCGAAGGAATTTGTGGCAGAAACCAGTTGGATCAGTTGGCAGGTAACCGGTGATTTTTTCAAAAGTAGTACCTACGTGATCTCAATACTGATTCTGGCTAGCGGACATACCCGGTTTTATTTCTGGCTCGAAAGCAGTTCGGTTTTTTTACTGATGGTGCTCACTTATGTTTTTTATGAACAATTTGGATTTGTAGGAATGTTTCTCACACATGCGGTACGATACAGCATCTATTGGTTTGTGATTGTGTGGAGGTATAAAAAAATCTTCCTGTAATGTATTCTTTGGTGAGCATTCTGGCCTTGTGTTTCAACCATGAAAACTTTCTGGAAGAAGCGCTGCAATCCATTGATAATCTAACTTACCCGAATCTCGAAATCTGGATAGCAGACGATTCCAGTGCCGATTCTTCCCCGCAAATTCTGATGAAATGGAAGGCCAGGAAACCGGAATGGAACTTTGTACTTCAGGAAAACAACCAGGGAAATTGTAAGACTTTCAACCATCTGCTTGCAAAATGTAAAGGCAAATGGGTGATTGATTTTGCAACCGATGATTTGTTCGAACCGAATGCTCTGCAAGCCTGGGTTGAAAAAGCCGAATCGGTTTCAGGGATTGGTTTTTGTTATGCAGATGGAATTATCCTTCAACAGGAATCGGGCAAAAAGAACCTGTTTTCCAACACCATCCGAAGAGCAACTTTTCCGGAAGGGAAAATTCTACCGGAATTATTGAACCAGCCATTTATCTGTTCTCCGGCAGTTTTATTCAGAACGGATGTTTTGAAAGAAATGGGTGGATACGATGAATCTCTGAGCTATGAAGATTGGGATGCCTGGCTCAGACTGGCGCAAAAGCATCCGGTTTGCTACCATAATTTGCCAGTGATAACCTATAGACGGCATGCGGCATCGTTGTCCTCTTCCTTACTTTTAAAACGAAACCGAAAAATATTGCAGTCTACAGCACTGATTCTCAACCGGATTTCCGATTGGCCGGAATTTAAAAGCAATCCTGAAATTTTGGCTGGATTTACCCGATACCATTTGCGTCTGGGATTCGGACTTCAATTGCCCGAAGAAGCAAGAGAATTTTATCAAATCCTCAAACGAAACCAGCAGGATTCTGCACTGGATTGGTTCTTGAATCAATTTTCAGGATCTTTTCCATGGGTGTATCCACTTTATAAAAGCTTCCAGATTGTGAAGAACCAATTAAAGATGAAAGGAATTGGGTGAGGAAGAATTTGCTGTAAGAGCAGTGTTGTTGTGGTTTGTTGAAGGACTGGTTTCTGTAGTTTTTATACGGATAAGTATAGTTGTAGCATTTCTACAAATTATTTGATTTTAAGCTGCAAACTAGTAGCACATTTTCAATTAATCTATTTTGTAGCTACAGAATTGCAGCAAAATTTGGATAAATTTTTTTTTAAGCTGCAAAGTTTTAATGATAATTTCGGTTGACTGATTTTAACTCTGGTTCTTTCAAATCAGAAAACAATAATTTTACTGGTAGTAATAAAGAACTTTAATAAAAGTTTAGACTTGCCCACGTATGGGTGAGAACCAGGAAACCTAAAATTTGGAGGTATCAAATCTGGAGAAAGATTAACGTATGTTTAAAATTGTAGCCAATTTGAAACAACAATCGCTTTAAAATGAAAAAGATATTTCTAGTAAATACCCTCTGCTTGATTGCTTGTTTATACAGTTGCACTAAGGTTGACAAAATATCAAATCAAGTGAAATCAGAAGAGTTTACGATCATTGAAGGGAAAGGGTTTTATTAATATCGAATAGACTCCACAACGATCAAAGAGGTAATTAAAGACCTTGGAAGAAACTATAATATTACCAGGCATAAAGACCTTTATATTGAAATTATTTTCGAAAAATTCGGCCTTTCATTTTGTTATGACCCTTCGAATTCTAATCAAAAGATTTTTAGTATTGAATTCTTTTATCCGTTCGATGGAATCACTACAAGAGGAATAATCCTAAACAAGTCAACCATGTCAGACGTTAAAAATGCTCATGGGGAATTAGATTGGTATACTACCGATAATTCCATATTTTGGGTAGGTGAATATCCAGGAATAGAACACTCAGTTGAAAAAGTAATGTCAGTAACAGAATTTCCTTTAGATGAAGAATTGCATTCAAACAAAATAATTACCTGAATAGAAGTAGTAAATTATTGACAGGTTGCGGATTACAAGCAAGAATTTATTTAGGCATCGATTTCAATTTGCAGCATTTGTGTTGTAAATTTGCAGCACAAATGCTGTAATCATGAAGAAAGAAGTTGAAGTTCGAAGAGCCTTTGATCCACAAGAAAGTATTGAACGAGCCAAAGCGGCTGGAAAACATTCAGCCAAATGGACATTAGAATCAGAAGGACGTGAATACATCTGGGCGACGAAACTGGAAAGAGTTGGTATTATCAGAGCGGGTGTTCCTTATGCTTCAATTGAGGTTATAAGTAAGAGAATTAATGTTCCGGTAAAAGAGGTTTTGCATATTTTCGGTTTGCCTCAGACAACTTACAATAAAAAAAGAAGAGAAAAATCAATGCTTAATGGCAGGGATAGTGAAATAGTGTTGCTTCTAACTGAACTATTCGATTTTGGAATCGGAGTTTTTAATAATGAAGAAGAAAAATTTCAACGGTGGATGAAAAAGCAAAACATATCATTGGGAGGCAATTCTCCTGAGAGTTTGTTGGATTCTATAACCGGAATACAGGAAGTAAAAAATTGCTTAAATAGAATTGAATATGGAAACCTGGCGTAATGAGAGTATTTCGGGTTGAGAGAGAAAAGTACTTAGAATCTACATTAAAGGGAGTTGGAGCTGCATTGACTGAAGGACACCGATGGAATAGTTTAAATACTTTTTTAGTTTATACAGCTGAATCCCGTGCTCTTGCAACACTTGAAGTTGCTGTTCATTTAGATCTTTCTATGGATTTACCGACAGATAGATTCTATGTTGAAATTGATATACCAGACGATATTGAAATAGTAGAGTTGTCTATTGATCAACTTCCTGAGAATTGGGATTCCAAACCTCCAATTCTTGAAACACAATATATTGGAGATGATTTTGTAGCTCAAAAATCGGCTGCTGTGTTGAAAGTGCCTGGTTGTATCATTCCTCCAGAATTTAATTATTTAATCAATCCAAATCATCCTGGCTCAGCAAAAATCAAAGTAATTGCAACACAGAGATTGCAATTCGACAGTAGGATTGAACAGGGATAAAAAGCAAGTATATATCGTCGTTTTGCAGAAACGGTGGTTTTGTTATTCGAAGAATTTGAAAAAATGTTTATCCCTGGGTCTGTGACCCACAGACCTATCCCTGAGTCTGTGACCCACAGACCAATACTCTGCCTGATCTTTTCCTTTGCCTGAAGCGCACCTTAGCTGTCAAAATAAGAAATGCAGAAAGTTCATGCGTATCTTCTGATGTTTTCTCCCGATTTTACATCGGGAATCTGTTTTCAAATCCATTTACCAGAAAGAAGTACCAAAAAAATTTCAAACCGAAAAATCTTCCTATGTTTGTCCGGTCAAAAGTACAAATCAACATGTCTAACCTTTTACATCACCATCATCTTCATCCTTGCACTCAAGCGAGCTGAGAATGATATGATGTAAATCAAAATATCTAATCCCGTTTGAGTAAATCAGACGGGATTTTTTTTGAAGATTTTCCGGATTCAGATTTACTCTAACGATTTCATTTAAATCAACATGAGTAAACTGAAAATCGCCCTGCAAAAAAAGGGTAGACTGAGTGAAAAATCGATTCTTCTTTTAGAAGAATGTGGTATTAAATTCCCCAACGGAGGTGCCAAACTGATCACCGGATCAACTAATTTCCCGATTGAAATTCTATTTCTTCGGGACGACGACATTCCGCAGTATGTAGAACAAGGCGTTGCAGATGTGGGCATTATCGGTGAAAATGTTTTCCTGGAAAGTCGCAAAAACATCCGCATTGTTGAAAAATTGGGATTCTCTGCTTGCCGGTTGAGTTTAGCCGTTCCTAAAGAAATCAGTTATAGCGGACTGGAATTTTTCAACAACAAAAGAATAGCGACTTCTTACCCCAACCTTCTTTCGGATTACTGCCAAAAAAACAACCTCAACGTCACCATAGAAGTGATTTCGGGCAGTGTAGAAATTTCCACAGGCATCGGTTTGGCCGATGGAATCTGTGACATCGTCAGCAGCGGAAGCACTTTATTATCAAACGGTTTGAAGGAGGTTGAAAAAGTAATGAACAGCCAGGCAGTCCTGGTTTCTTCTGAAAATCTGGAGGCCGACAAACAACGTATTCTGGAAAAATTGTTGTTTCGGATTCGTTCGGTTCAAAGGGCTAAAGAAAACAAGTACATCTTGTTGAATACGCCCAACGACAAATTGGAGCAAATCACAAAAATCCTTCCGGGCATGAACAGTCCGACCATCCTTCCTTTGGCAAAACCCGGTTGGAGCAGCCTCCACTCCGTGATCAGTGAAGACAAATTTTGGGACATCATCACCGAACTCAAAGAAGCGGGTGCTGAAGGAATTTTAGTGATCCCGATAGAAAAAATGATTCTTTAAAGCTCCCCAAAAACAACTATGAAAACAATCATCAATCCCCTTCGCTCCAAATGGGAAACCCTTTGCAAAAGGCCTGCTATGCCTTCTGACGATTTGGAAGAAAAAGTGAGGAAAATTATCAGTCAGGTTCAATTTGAAGGAGACAAAGCGTTGAAAGAATTTGCTTTTCAGTTCGATCGTGTAAAACTGACAAACCTGAAAGTATCTGCTTCAGAAATAGAGACAGCCACTTCTCTGGTTTCTACAGAATTAAAAGAGGCGATTTCTGTAGCTGCAAACAACATTCGCAGCTTTCACTTATCACAAAAAAGTAACGAAACGCCCGTTGAAACGATGCCCGGTGTTACTTGCTGGCGAAAAAGTGTGGCCATCGAACGCATTGGATTGTACATTCCTGGCGGAACAGCCCCCTTATTTTCAACCGTTTTGATGCTCGCCATTCCTGCTCAGATCGCACAGTGCAAAACCATTGTTTTATGTACGCCTTCCGATAAAAACGGAAACATTAACCCCGCCATTTTATATACCGCTGCATTCCTGGGAGTCACCGAAATATTTAAAGTAGGTGGAGCACAAGCCATAGCCGCACTTGCCTATGGCACAGAAAGCATTCCTCAAGTGGATAAAATTTTCGGACCTGGAAACCAATTTGTTACCAAAGCAAAAGAGCTGGTTCAGAAGAATGGAATTGCAATTGATTTGCCTGCCGGTCCAAGTGAAGTATTGGTGATTGCAGATCAAAATGCAAATGCCGGTTTTGTGGCTTCCGATTTGCTTTCGCAGGCAGAACACGGAACAGACAGCCAGGTGGTTCTGCTCACGGATTCGGCAGCAATGGTTGAAAATGTAAAAGCTGCGGTGGAGGAGCAACTTAAAGACTTACCCAGAGCGGATATTACCCGTAAAGCATTGCAAAACAGTTTCTCCGTTGTGTTCAATTCAATTGACAACTGCATTGATTTCAGCAATGTTTACGCTCCGGAGCATTTAATCTTAGCCATTGAAAACCCAGAGAATTATGCGGAGAAAATACAAAACGCAGGTTCTGTTTTTCTCGGATATCATTCCTGTGAAAGTGCC